>Ga0111538_10003859_pt1 | contig 20906 bp, 17 predicted proteins | sample SoiMethybrSBSTD1_FD_79669 | JGI IMG/M metagenome (GOLD analysis project Ga0111538, IMG submission 79669) | Bulk soil microbial communities from a Populus tree surrounding site in Tennessee, USA - Soil MetaG P. TD hybrid SBSTD1 (version 2)... | ecosystem: Environmental > Terrestrial > Soil >... | reverse complement strand
GAGAGCCGCTGCTTCTCGCGCTCGAGCCCGTTCGCGAGCTGGGCCTCGATCGGGTAGCCGTCCGCCATCTGGATCGCCGGCGCGAGCACGTCCTTGAGGCTCAGGCGGCCCCATTCCTGAACGAGCGTGATCAGCCCTCCCGGCGTCCCCGGCGTCACGGCGGCGAGCGGGCCGAACTCGGGCGGATAGCGGTGTCCCTTGCCCTTGTAGTACTCGGGCGTTGCGCCCGTCGGCGCCACGCCGAGCGCGTTGAGGCCCGTCACCTTCTTCGTGCGCGGGTCGTAGACGAGCGCCTGTGTCTCGCCGCCCCAGCCGAGTGTGTCCCACATGGTGCAGGCGGCCGCCAGCATCGCGGCCGCGGCGTCCGCCGCGTTGCCGCCCTTCGCGTAGGTGAGGGCGCCCGCCGTGGCCGCGAGCGGCTTGCCCGTGATCGCCACCCAGTGCCGGCCGTGGAGCACGGGCTTCACCGTGCGCCGCGCCTGGGCGGCCGAGTGCGCGCTCGCCAGCAGGCCGAAGGCAGCGGCAGCGAGCAGGACGGTCACGCCCTTTCGCATGTCGTGGATCTCCGGGCTGAGGCTATCACGGCCCCCAACGAACGGGCTTATGATCGCGGTTCGGAAGGGAAAACCAGCATGATCCCGGCATCTGTACGCTCGTACGCACTCATCGTCGTGACGCTCCTCGCGACCCCCGGCGCGGCCGAAGAGGGGCTGTGGACGTTCGACAACCCGCCCGTCCGCCAGCTCAGGGAGAAGCACGGCTTCGAGCCGACGACGGACTGGCTCGACCGCGTGCGACAGGCCTCGGTCCGCTTCATGGACGGCGGATCGGGGGCCTTCGTCTCGGCCGAGGGCCTCGTGATCTCGAACCACCACGTCGGCCTCGGCTGCATCCAGAACCTCTCGAGCGCCGAGCGCGACTACGTGAAGAACGGCTTCTACGCCGAGACCCGCGCGCAGGAGGCCGCCTGCCCGGGCTACGAGATCAACGTGCTGCTCGGCATCGAGGACGTGAGCGGCCGGGTCCTGGGCGCGGTCACGCCCCGGATGTCGGACCAGGGGGCGCGCGAGGCCCGCAAGGCCGCGATCACGAGGATCGAGAACGACTGCAACGCGGCCTCCGGCCTGCGCTGCAACGTCGTCAAGCTCTACCAGGGCGGCGAGTTCCATCTGTACCGCTACAAGAAGTACACGGATGTCCGCCTGGTGTTTGCTCCGGAGCAAGAAATTGCGTTCTTCGGCGGCGACCCCGACAACTTCACCTTCCCCCGTCACGACGTCGACATCTGCCTCGTGCGGGCCTACGAGAACGGCCAGCCGGCAAAGCCGCAGTCCTACCTGCCGTTCTCGGCGACGGGCGTGGCGGACGGGGACCTGGTCTTCGTCTCGGGCAACCCCGGCTCGACCTCGCGGCTGTTCACGACGGCGCAGCTCGAGCTGGTGCGGGACGTCGAGCTGCCGCTGAGCCTCGAGTTCATCAAGCGCCGGCTCGCCGTGCTGCGCGAGTACAGCGCGCGCGGCCCAGAACAGGCGCGCCGGGCGAAGGCGCAGGTCTTCAACTTCGAGAACAGTCAGAAGGCGCTCGAAGGACGGCAGCGGGCGCTGCTCGACGCGAAGGCGATGGCTGCGAAGGCCGCCGATGAGAAGGAGCTGCGCGCGCGCGTCGCGGCCGACGCCTCGCTTCAAGCCGCGAGCGGCGACGCCTGGGCCACGATCGAGCAGGCCCAGAAGCAGGCGGGCGCGCGGGCCGCCGAGGAGTACCTCGTGGGCTTCGGGGGCTCGCGGCTGCTCCAGGTCGCGGGCCAGGTCGTGCGCTACGTCGCCGAGGTGAAGAAGCCGAACGAGGAGCGGCTCGAGGAGTACATCGACTCGAACCTGGAGATCCTCCGGAACCGGCTCTTCTCGCCGGCGCCGCTCTACGCCGACCTGGAGGAAGCGACGCTCGCCAGCCAGCTCGGCCTCGCGGTCGAGAAGCTCGACCGCTCGCACCCGTACGTCAAAGCGGTGCTCGGCGACGCGACTCCCGCGGAGGTGGCGCGGGCCGCGATCGCGGGCACGAAGCTCCAGGACCCCGCGGCGCGCAAGGCGCTCGTCGAGGGCGGCCCCGCGGCGGTCGCGGCGTCCACCGACTCGCTGATCGTGCTCGCGCGGAAGATCGATCCGCTGGCCCGCGAGGTGCGCCGCTTCTTCGAGGACGAGGTCGAGGCCAAGGTCACGCGCGCGGGGGACAAGCTCGCGCAGGCGCGCTTCAAGGTCTACGGCCGGACGATACCGCCCGACGCGACGTTCACGCTGCGGTTGTCCTACGGGACGGTCGCCGGGTTCCCCGCGGAGGGCACGAGCGTGCCTCCGTTCACGACCTTCTACGGCATGCTCGACCGATCGCTCGCGCACGCCGGCAAGGCGCCCTGGGCTCTGCCGCCGCGCTGGCAGGAGAAGAAGGCCGCGCTCAAGCTCGAGACGCCGCTCAACTTCGTCTCGACGAACGACATCATCGGCGGCAACTCCGGCAGCCCGGTGATCGACAGGAAGGGCGAGTTCGTCGGCGTCGTGTTCGACGGCAACATCCAGACGCTCGCCTGGGACTACTTCTTCACCGACGAGCAGGCGCGCTGCGTGTCGGTCGACGCGCGCGCCATCGCCGAGGCGCTGCGGGGCGTCTACGGCGCCGACGCGCTCGTGCGCGAGCTCACGGGGCGCTGAGCGGGCTGCCGCCCTTGCTGCTGGCGATGTACTCGTCGATCTGGCGGTCGAGCACGTCGAGCGGCACCGAGCCGTTCGCGAGCACCGCGTCGTGGAACGCGCGCACGTCGAAGCGCGTACCCAGCGCATCTTCGGCGCGCTTGCGCAGCTCGCGGATCTTGAGCTCGCCCATCTTGTAGGCGAGCGCCTGGCCGGGCCAGGAGATGTAGCGGTCGACCTCGGTCGTGACCTCGTGGGTCGACAGCGCCGTGCGCTCCTTCATGTAGTCGATCGCGCGCTGGCGCGTCCAGCCCATGGCGTGGATGCCGGTGTCCACCACCAGCCGGCAGGCGCGCCACATCTCGTAGCTCAGGCGGCCGAAGTTGTTGTACGGGTCCTGGTAGAAGCCGGCCTCGAGCCCGAGCCGCTCGGAGTAGAGGCCCCAGCCCTCGCCGAACGCGTTCACGTAGCCGTAGCGCCGGAACTCCGGGATGCCGGTGAGCTCCTTGGCGAGCGCGCCCTGCAGGTGATGGCCCGGAACGGCCTCGTGCAGCGTCAGCGACTCGAGCTGGTAGAAGGGCCGTGTCTCGAGCGCGTAGGTGTTGACCCAGTAGGTTCCCGCCCGCCGCCCGTCGAGCGGCGCGCCGACGTAGCGGCCGCCCGTGTACTTGGGCGCGAGGTCGTCGGGCACGGGCTCGACGCCGTACGGCTGGCGCGGCAGGCGCCCGAAGAGCGACGGCAGCCTGGCGTCGATCCGCTTCGCGATCCAGGAGGCCTGCTTCATCAGCTCCTCCGGGGTCTTCGCGTAGAAGCGGGGGTCCGTGCGCAGGAACTCGAGGAACTCGGGGAAGCTGCCCTTGAAGCCGACCTGCTGGATGACGCCGTCCATCTCGCGGCGGATGCGATCGACCTCGGCGAGTCCGACCTGGTGCACGGCCTCGGGAGTCGTGTCGAGCGTCGTGAAGTGCTTCACGCACCAGGCGTAGTAGGCCTTGCCCTCGGGCATCTCGGACGCCCCGAGCGTGGCACGCGCGCCCGGCTCGTACTCCTTCGTGAAGAAGTCGAGCAGGCGCTGGTAGGCGGGCGCCACGGACTTCGCGATCGCCTCGCGTCCCGCGGCGCGCAGCCGCTCGTGCTCGCTCGCCGGCACGCCGGGCGGGAACTTCACGAACGGCTTCCAGAAGACGCTCTTTTCGGGATCCGCGACCGCGTGCGGCCGCATCGTCGCGTCGTAGCCGGCGAGCGCCACCCGCGCGACCGTGAAGCCGCTCTTGAGCCCTTCCCGCATGTGCTCGACGTTCTGGTCGAAGAAGGTCGGGATGGCTCGCAGCCGCGCGAGATAGCTCTCGTAGTCCTTGACGTTGGCGAGCGGCATGTCCTGGGGCAGCCGCGAGAGGCCGGTGTGGAAGCCGCTGTCCGCCGTGATCGGGACGCGGTCGGTGCGGAACCGGTGGCGCGCGAGGTCGTCCGAGAGGTCGCGCTCGAACATCGCATGGCTGACGCGGTCCTGCGGCGCGAGCGCCTTGACGTCGATCGCCTTCAGGCGCTCGAGGTACGCGCGGGCCGCGGCCGCGCGGCGCTCGAGGTCGGCGGTCGTGACCGACTGCAGCTTGTCGTCGTAGCGGTGGTCGCCGGTGCCCGTCGCGAAGGGCGGGTTCTCGCGCTTGTCGTTCTCCCAGGAGTCCTGGAGCAGCGCGTCGAAGCGGACCTTGGCCTGCGCGTCCTGAGCGTGGGCGTGGGGTGTCGCGACGGCGACGACGAGGAAGAGCGCGGCGAGCGCTACGTCGGCGATGCGGGCGTCGTGGGTCATGACCGGGGAGGATAGCAGAGCCCGGATCCGCCTCTTCAGCGTCCGATGCGATCGAAGGGAACGTTCAGGATCGGGTACTGGCGCCAGCTCGCGTGATCGAAGTGCCACCACTCGCTCGGGTTCACGCTGAAGCCTTCCCGCCTCATTGCGGCGCGCAGCAGGTCGCGCAGGCGTCGCGCCTCGGGCGTGCCGCCCTTGTAGCCCGGAGCGGAGCGCGGGCTCATCTCGTCGTAGAGGCTCGGCATCTCGACGGCCTTCCCGTCGGCGAGGCGGTAGAGCGTGAGGTCGACCGCGCAGCCGCGATTGTGGCGCGAGCCCTTCGCCGGGTCGGCCACGAAGTCGTGCCCGCTCGGCGGCGTCGCGTCCCAGAAGACCTTCGTGACCCACCACGGCCGGTAGCCGTCGTGGATCAGCAGGCCGAAGCCCTCGGCCGCGAGCGCGCGGTGCGCGCGAAGCAGCGCCTCGGCCGCCGGCCGCTGCAGGAACGCGCGCGCCTCCTGGTAGACGGGCACGCCGAGGAAGTTGTCGCTCGTCGCGTAGCGGACGTCGAGCCGGATCGAGGCGTCGAGCGCCGTGAGCTCGACGAGATCCACCGGGCGGAAGGGGCCGGGCTCGGCCGGAGGCTCGAGCGCGAGCGCTTCGGCGCGCAGCTCGGCGACAGGGCGCCTTGGCGTGACGCGGAACGGCTCGGGCCGCGCCGCGTCGGCTCTGGCTTGCGCGGGATCGGCCGTGACGAGCGCCAGGACGAGCGCGACCGGGGACATCCCACCTCCACGTGGCTAAGATTGTCGCGCATGGCGCGTCGCTGGCTCTCGACCTTCGAGTCGGACCTGCCGCGGATCGTCGCCGACCTCGAGGCCCTCGTCCGGCTCGAGAGCCCGAGCGACGACGCCGCGCGCGTGAGCCAGCTCGCCGCCTGGGTGCGCGAGAGGCTGCGCGAGCGCGGCGTGGCGGCGGAGCTGCGGCCGTGTCCGCCGCGCGGCGACGCCGTGCTCGCCTCGGTCGCGTACCGCGAGGGCGGCACGCTGCTGCTCGGCCACCTGGACACGGTCTGGCCGGTCGGCACGCTCGCCGGCTTGCCGTGGCGGCTGGAGGCCGGCTGCGCGACGGGGCCCGGGGTCTTCGACATGAAGGCCGGCGTCGCCGTCGGCATGGCCGTGCTGACGGCGATGGCGCGCGAGTCGCGGGCGTTCCCGGTCTCGCTGCTGCTCGTGCCGGACGAGGAGACGGGATCGGCGGCGTCGCGCGAGCTGACCCTCAGCGTCGCCCGCCGACACGGCCGGGTGCTGGTGCTCGAGCCCTCGCTCGACGGGGCCGCGAAGGTGGCGCGCAAGGGCTGCGGCGTCTTCACGGTGGGCTTCCGCGGCCGCGCCGCGCACGCGGGGCTCGATCCCGAGAAGGGCGCGTCCGCCCTCGCGGAGCTCGCGCGCTTCGTCTCGTTCCTCGAGGGCGTCGCGGCGCCGCGCGACGGCACGACGCTCACGGCGACGCTCGCGCAAGCCGGCAGCGCCGCCAACGTGGTCCCGGAGAGCGCGACCCTGACGGTCGACGCGCGCGCCTGGACGCGCGGCGAGGCCGACCGCGTGACCGAGGCTCTCGAGGCCTATCGCGCGGGCACAGCCGGCGTGCAGGTCCAGCTGGCGGGCGGATTCGACCGCCCCGCGCTCGAGCCCACGTCCGCGTCCGAGCAGCTCTTCGCCCACGCGCGACGGCACGCCGAAGACCTGGGCTTCGAGCTCGGCGCGGCGCGCGTCGGCGGCGCCTCCGACGGCAACTTCGTGGCCGCGGCCGGGATTCCGACGCTCGACGGCCTCGGCCCGCGGGGCGGGGGAGCGCACGCCCGCGACGAGCACGTGCTCGTCGCGGACCTTCCCGTGCGCGCCGCCCTGCTGGCCGCGCTCGCGTCCGAGCCCTAGGCCCGGCCTTCGAGCGCCGCGATCCGCAGCTCGAGCGGCGGGTGCGTGGCCAGCAGCATCATCATCTTGTCGCTGCCCGAGATCTTGAGCGTCGCGAGCTCGGGAGCGTGCTGGGTGTCGACGCGGCCGCGGAAGCTCTCGAGCCGCCGCAGCGCGGCGATCATCGAGCTGCGGCCGGCGAGCGTCGCGCCGCCCGCGTCCGCCCGGAACTCGCGCTGGCGCGAGAACCAGGCGGTGATCATCGAGCCGAGCAGCCCGAAGGCGATCTGCGCGGCGATGAAGACGAGCTGGCTGGCGAGGTAGCCCAGCATCGACGGCCCGCGCTCGTCGTTCCGCGACATCGCATTGCGAACGACGAACGCCACGACGTGCGAGAGATAGAGCACGAAGGCGTTCACGACGCCCTGGATCAGCGTCATGGTGACCATGTCGCCGTTCGCGACGTGCGAGATCTCGTGTCCGAGGACCGCCTCGATCTCCGGCTTGCCCATGCCGCGCAGGAGCCCGGTCGAGACGGCAACGAGGCTGCGCTTCTTGGAGGGGCCGGTCGCGAAGGCGTTCACCTCGGGCGAGTCGTAGTAGCCGATCTGCGGCTGCGGCAGGTTGGCCTGCTGCGCGAGCTGGCCGACCTTGTTGTGGAGCCAGTCGAGGTCGGGGTTGCCGGTGTTGCCGTCGACGAGCTTGACGCCGAGCGACCACTTCGCGATCTGTCGCGACATCAGCAGCGACACGATCGAGGCGCCCATGCCCCAGACGAGGCAGAGCACGATCAGCCCCGTCTGGTTGCCCGCGAAGTTCAAGAGCCCCAGCTGTCCGAGCACGGCCATCACGAGCGACACCATCACCATCACGGCGATGTTCGTGAGAATGAAGAGCAGGATCCGCTTGGCCACGGTTCACGACTCCTTGGAAATGTAGGGAGGCCGCCTGAGCGAGCGACCGTCAGAACAGTCTAGCGTGTCGCCGCCGCGAGCGGCAATGATGCTTCAGTCGGCGTCGTGGTCGACGCCGTGCGCGGAGTGCGCGAAGCCGCGCTTGGAGCCGCTCGCGAATGCGGCGAGCTCGTCGGCGAGGGGGTCAGAGAGCCCGCGCAGCTCTTCGAGCCCCCGCTCGAGCGGCAGCCCCGAACGCAACAGGAGCCGGTAGGCCTGGTGCAGCGTGCGGAGCTGGCTCGCGGGGACGCCCGCTCGGCGCAGCCCCACCACGTTCAGCCCCCGCGCGCGGGCGGGCGCGCCGTCCGTGATCACGAACGGAAGGCAGTCCTGCACCACCTTGGCGTAGCCGCCGATCATCGAGAGCCGGCCGATCCGACAGAACTGGTGGACCCCGACGCCGCCTCCCAGGAAGGCCCGTTCCGCCACCTCGACGTGGCCGGCGAGCATCACGTTGTTGGCGACGATCACGCGGTCGCCGAGCCGGTTGTCGTGTGCGACGTGGGCGTACGCCATCAGGAAGCAATCGGAGCCCACGACCGTCGTCCCGCCCGGCTTCGTCGAGCGGTGGATCGTGACGCCCTCGCGGATCAGGTTGCGGTCGCCGATCACGAGCCGGCTGTCCTGGCCCTTGAAGGCGACGTCCTGCGGCTCGCCGCCGAGCACGGCGCCCTCGTGGACCTTGTTGTGCGCCCCGAGCTCGGTGAAGCGCTTGATCACGGCGTGGGCCCGGATCTCGCAGCCGTCGCCGATCACGACGTCGTCCTCGACGACGGCGAAGGGGCCGACCACGACGCCCTGTCCGAGGCGGGCGCGCGGAGAGACGAGGGCGCTCGGGTGGATGCTCACGCGCGTGATTCTAAGCCGCTTGACCGTGGTGAGCGCTGCGCCTTAGCCTTGCGGTCCCCGATGCACGAGACCTTCGCGCTTCGATGAGGCGCGACACCCCCAGAGTCGCGCTCGCCGGCCTGCTGTTCCTGCTGAGCGGCGCCGCCGCGCTCGTCTACCAGGTGGTCTGGCAGCGCCTGCTCGCCCTCCACAGCGGCGTCGGCCTCTACTCCGTGGCGATGATCGTGGCCGCCTTCATGGCCGGGCTCGGCATCGGCAGCTGGCTGGGCGGCCGGCTGAGCACGCCCTTCTCGCCGCGGCGTGCGCTCGTGCTCTTCGCGCTCGTCGAGCTCGGGATCGGCGCGTTCGGGGCGGCGAGCCCCTGGCTCTACTACGACTGGTTGTACCCGCGCGCGGTCCAGCTGCCGAGCAGCTCCTGGCAGGCCGGGCTGCTCCACCTGCTGGCGCTCCTGCCTCCCACGATCCTGATGGGGACGTCGCTACCGTTCCTCGTGCGCGCCGTGGTGACGGACGCGGTGGGCGCGAGCCGGCGCATCGGCTGGCTCTACGGCCTGAACGTCGTCGGCGCGGCTTTGGGGTCGCTCGCGACGCCGTGGCTCCTGCTTCCGGCGCTCGGCATCCGCGGCGCGGTGCTGGCCGCCGCCGCGATGAACGGCGCGGCCGGGCTCGGCGCGCTGCTGCTCGGCCGCGCGGGCGCGCCCGACGAGGACGCGACCGTCGTGGCGGCCGAGACGCCGCTGCCCGCGGGGGCCGAGGCCCCGGGCGGCCGCCCGCTGTCGCTGTGGATCGGCCTCTACGCGCTCTCGGGCTTCGTCGCGCTGTCGCTCGAGATCGTCTGGTTCCGCCTGCTCGACGTGGCGGTGAAGTCGACCGCCTACACCTTCGGCAGCGTGCTCGCGGTCTACCTGCTGGGCTCGGGCCTCGGAGCGCTCGCGGGGGCGCGTCTCGCGAGCCGCTCGCGGCGGCCGCTGCGGGCGTTCCTGCTGACGCAGTGCGCGGTCGTGGCGCTCGCGGCGGCCCCGCTGCTCGCCGTGGTGGCGCTGCCGCCGCAGGGCCCGCTCATCGACTGGTTCTTCCGCTACTGGGCGGACTACGCGTTCTTCCCGCTCGGGCACGACCCGGACCGCACGAGCATCGTGAAGCTCTACGTCGTGCTGCCGATCGCGCTCTTCTTCCTGCCGACGCTCCTCATGGGCCTCTCGTTCCCGATCCTGCAGCGCGCCGTCCACGACGATCCCGAGACGAGCGGCCGCAAGGTGGGGTTGCTCCAGGCGGCGAACATCGCCGGCTGCACCGCGGGCAGCCTGCTGGTGGGGCTCGTGGCGCTCGAGCGGCTCGGGACGCCGGGAACGCTACGGGCACTCGTCGCGCTCGGCGTCGTGTTCGCGTTCGTCGGGATGCGGTACTACGGGCGCGGCTTCGCGCTGCCGGCGCTCGCGCTCGTGGCGCTCGCCGTGCTGCTGCCGGGGCCGAAGGCGCTCTGGCGCCGGCTCCACGGCGTGGAGGCCAGGGTGCCGCTGGCGTTCTTCGAGGAAGACGCGACGAGCGTCGTCGCGCTCACGCCGGACGAGGGCGGCTGGCGGCTATCGGTCAACGGCAAGGGCAACAGCTGGATGCCGTACGGCAGCGGCCACACGCTGCTCGGAGCGATGCCGGCCACCGTCCACGGGGCGCCGCACGACGTGGCCGTCGTGGGCCTCGGCTCGGGCGACACGGCGTGGGCCTCGGCCTGGCGCCCCGAGACGCGGTCGCTCACCGTGTTCGAGATCTCGGCGCCGCAGCCGCGCATCCTCTGGCGGCTCGTGGGCTTCATCGACATGTTCGACACGCGCCACCTGCTCCAGGATCCGCGCCTGCGGATTCGCATCGAGGACGGCCGCAAGGCGCTCGAGGCCCGCAGCGACAGCTACGACGTGATCGAGACCGACGCGACGTGGCCCGAGACCGCGGGCAGCGGCAACCTGTACTCGGTCGAGTTCTTCCGAGCCGCGGCCCGCCGGCTGCGTCCGGGCGGGTTGATGTGCACGTGGGCGCCCACGCCGCGGGTCGTGGCCACCTTCCGGGCGGTGTTCCCGCACGTGCTGGAAGCCGAGGGCGGCGACGTCCTGATCGGCAGCCTCGACCCGATCGCGTTCGAGCCCTTGGCCTGGGCGGCGCGGGCGGCGACGGCGACGCCGTATCTGGGCGCGGCGCGCGCTCGCGACGTGGCGGACGCGGTCGCGAAGCTGCGGCCGGCCGGCCCGCTGCCACAGGTCCTTCCCAACAGGGACCTGTGGCCGCGGGACGAGTATGCGGTTCCTTGAGCAAGGGGGGTGCTGCGTCGCACCCCCCTTGAACCCCCCGCTCGCTACGCGGGATTGAATCCCGCTTCGCTCGCAGCCCGTTGCTCGTTACTTGCTTGCAGGAGCGGCTTGCGGCGGCTTCGCCTTGTTGGCCTCGACGGCGATCTGGACCTTGACCTCGTCTCCGACCAGCACGCCGCCCGTCTCGAGGGTCCGGTTCCAGTTGAGGCCGTAGTCCTTCCGGTTCAGCGTGAGACCGGTCTCGAGGCCCATCTTCTCGTTGCCCATCGGGTCCTTGCCCTCGCCGAGCAGCGTCACGGGCAGCACGATCGACTTGGTCACGCCGTGCATCGTGAAGTCGCCGGTCACGAGCCAGCTGTCCTTGCCGTTGGCCTTGACCGAGGTGCTCTTGAAGGTGATCGTGGGATTGTTCGCGACGTCGAAAAAGTCGGCGGAGCGCAGGTGCTGGTCGCGGCGCTGGTCGCTCGTGTCGATGCTGGTCGCCTGGATCGTGAACTCCACCGTCGAGCTCTCGGGCTTGGCGCGGTCCACCTGGATCGTGCCGGCGAAGTCGGTGAACTTGCCGCTCACGTTCGTGAAGATGTGACGCACCTGGAAGCCGACGTTGGTGTGCGCCTTGTCGAACGAGTACGTGTCGCCGGCCAGCGCGGGCGCGGCGAATGCCAGGGATGCGGCGAGTACGGCGAAGCGCGTCTTCGACATTTCGGTTTCTTCTCCTTAACTGGATCCACGATTTCGCTCGGCGCGGATCGCGTCGAGCAGCCCGATCAGCGTCTGCGTGCCCTTGCGGTCGAGCGGCGAAAGTGCCTGCTCCGCGGCCGCCGCCATCGGCCCGTCGAGGCTCGCCAGCAGCCGGCCCGCCTCGGAGGTCGCGTGGCAGAGCACCTGGCGGCGGTCGCGCGGGCAGCGCGCGCGGCGCACCAGCCGCCGCGCCTCGAGCCGGTCGAGCAGCCGGGTGATGCCCGGGCTCTTCTCGATCATGCGCGAGGCGATCTCCAGGGTGGGGAGGCCGGAGTCGCCGGCTCCGCGCAGGATGCGCAGCACGTTGTACTGCTGCAGCGTGATGCCGCGCTCCTCGACCACCTCCGAGAGCCCGCTGCGCACGCGGTCGGCGGTCGCCACCAGCGTGACCACGCCTTCCTCGGCGAGCGACGCGAACGGCCGCGTCTGGTGGATCTCCTCCCGGATCGTCCCCATCTCCGCGAGCCTCTACCCGATTACTTGACTAGTCAAGTAAAAGGCAGTGAACGAGGTCAACTCGTTGCTCCTCAAGGGGGATCATCGAAGGCGCGCGATGCGGCTGGGACCTACCGCACCCGTCCGCGCGCCGCGACCCGGATCACTGTCTCGACCTTGCCTTGGCTCACCCCGACGAGCTGGTCGTGGAGGTTGGCGACCACGCAGGCGTGGTTGGGAAGGATGCGCAGGCGCTCGCCGACGCGGAACGTCTCGCCCTGGGCGACCGCGATGACGCCGTGCTCCTCCGAGAGCTTGTCGAGGTAGCTCTGGCGGCCGAGGATCCGGCCGTGGCCGGGGCCCTTCGGACGCAGCGGGTCGCTCGAGAGGGTCTTCGAGCCCGCGTCGACAACGGCCCGATCCGGAGCGGGAACGCTGACCACCGTGGCGACGATGGTGAGCGCGCAGTCCTCGACGCCGCAGGTCCCGAGCGCTACCTGCGACGCGTCGTGGAACACGTAGTTGCCGGGCCGGCACTCGGTGACACCCGCGACGCGCATCGCGACCGCTGCCGTCGGGGTCGAGCCCACGGAGACCTCGTCCAGCGCGAGCCCGGCCTCGCGCAGCCGGCCGGCGGTCTCCACGAGCCGCTCGCCCTCGAGCCGGGCGACCTTGTCGACGCCGTCCTTGCTCTCCGCCAGGTAGCCGTGGCCGGCGTGGGTGAAGACGCCGCGCAGCCGCACGCCCGCGAGCTCGGCGACCTGCGTGGCGAGGGCGGCGGCGTGCTCCGGCAGCACGCCGACGCGGCCATAGCCGACGTCGACCTTCAGCATCACGTCGAGCGTGCGGCCTGCGGCACGGAAGGGCTCGGCCAGCGAGCGGGCCCCGTCCAGGCTGTCGACGCCGACCGCGAGGCGCACGCGGTCCGAGAGCGCGAGCAGGCGGCGGGCCTTGTCCTCGCCGACGGTGGGATAGGCCAGGAAGATGTCTTCGAATCCGGCGTCGGCGAAGACCTCGGCCTCGCCGACCTTGGCGAGCGACAGGCCCGAAGCGCCCGCCGAGCGCTGCAGCGACGCGATCGCGGGGCTCTTGTGGGTCTTGGCGTGGGGACGCAGCCGGACCCCCGCCTCGCCCGCGCGCGCCGCCATGCGCTGGATGTTCCGCTCGAGGACGTCGAGGTCCACGACGACCGCGGGAGTGGCGAGGTCTTCGGTGGGGGAGCCGAGCATGGCGGGAAGCCTATCACCGCCGCGGCCCGGCATCCGGCCAGATGGATCGAATCCCCGCGCGCGCATCGGGTACACTACCCCGACCGGGAGATTCGCAAATGGCGACCCTCGCTCTCGAAGACGTTCGCTTAAGCCCCTCCGAAGACCTGACGCGGCAGGGGATGTGGCTCGTAAGCCGCGGCTACGACCTGGCGTTCATCATCTTCTCGTCCGCCTTCGTGGTGTTCCCGCACCTGTCCTACGCGCTCCTCGGCAAGAACATCTACGTGGACCTGACGGTGACGCTGCTGATCGGCGGCCCGCACATGTTCGCCACCTACACGATGACCTTCATGGAGCCGCGCTTCCGCGAGCGCTGGCCGCGCTACACCGTGAGCGCGCTGCTGCTGCCGCCGCTGATCGTGACGCTCGCGATCCTCAACCTGACGCTGCTCGTCACGATCTTCTTCCTGTGGGCCTCGGTGCACGTGATCCACCAGGTGGCCTACGTCACGGACGCCTACCGCATGAAGGACCCGCGCGGGTGGGACTGGACCGGGCGCGTGATCGACTACGGACTGCTGGCGACCGCGATGTATCCGATCGCGACCGAGAAGTTCATCCGCGGCGAGTTCCAGACCGGCGGGCGCACGCTGCTGTTCCCCGAGTTCCTGAAGCAGCCGTGGGTCGCCTGGCCGGTCTGGGCGCTCTTCATCGGCTTCGCGCTCGCCTTCGTCTGGAAATCGGTGAGGGAGCACCGCGAGGGGCGGCTGCACTTCGCCAAGACGCTGCTGATCGTGGTCGCGAGCGTGCTGTTCTTCCTGACGCCGACGCTCGCCAACCTCGACGTCGCGTTCCAGGGGCTCAACACCTGGCACAGCTTCCAGTACCTGGCTGTCGTGCTCTACCTGAATCGCTACCGCGCCGCGCGAGGGATGATCGGCTCGCCGTTCGTGACGAAGGTGTCGCACCGGGGCTTCACCCTCTACGCCATGTGCCTCGGCTTCACGCTGCTCACTGCGCTCCTGTACTTCGGGGTGCTGAGCCTGGCCGTTGGCGCACACCTGTTCGAGACGGGCAACCCGTTCAAGATGCTGCTGTTCGGCCACGTCTACTCGGGCCAGCACTTCTTCGCCTTCTACAGCGTGATCCTGTCGTTCCTGCTGATCCACTACTACTTCGACCACTTCATCTTCCTGCAACGCGACAAGGTCATCACCCCCAGCTTCGCGCGTCCGTGAGCGATTCGCGGACCGACGATCGGGCGAGGCTCCGCCACGATCTGCGGACGCCGCTGCACCAGATCATCGGCTACGCGGAGTTGCTCGAGGACGAGGTCAAGGACGCCGGACAGCAGGGTCCGGTGGCCGACCTGCAGAAGATCCAGGCGGCCGCACGCCGGGCGCTCGAGCTGATCGACCGCTGCTTCCCCCCGGGTGGCGCCGGCGAGGCCGCCGCCGTCTTCAGCGACGCCGCCGACGATCCGGCGCCCCAGGCCGGCGAGCCCTCGCTGCCCCCGCCGCTTCGGTCCCCGTCCGAGCCGCTCGAGCCCGGCAGCGTAAGCCTGCTGGTGGTGGACGACAACGAGCTCAACCGCGACATGCTCTCGCGGCGGCTCGGCAGCCGCGGCTTCCAGGTGTCCGTGGCCGAGGACGGCGCGAGTGCCCTCGCGATGATCGAGAAGCAGGAGTTCTCGCTGGTGCTGCTCGACGTGATGATGCCGGGGCTCACCGGCATCGACGTGCTGAAGCGCCTGCGCGAGCGCTTCTCCGAGTCCGACCTGCCGGTGGTGATGGCCACGGCCCGCGACGCCACCGAGGACGTCGTGGAGGCGCTGCACCTGGGCGCCAACGACTACGTGACCAAGCCGCTCGACTTCGCGGTGGTGCTGGCGCGCATCGAGAGCCAGCTGACGCTGCGCCGGCAGAAGCAGGAGATCGAGAAGCTCGCGCGCGACCTGGAGCTGCGTAACCGCTTCATCCAGTCGCTGTTCGGCCGCTACGTGAGCGACGAGGTGGTGGCAGACCTCCTGGCCTCGCCCGAGGGGACGCGGATCGGCGGCGAGCAGCGGCGCGTCACGCTGCTGATGTCCGACCTGCGCGGCTTCACGCCGCTCACCGAGGGCCTGCAGCCGCACCAGGTGCTGCGGCTGCTCAACAGCTACCTGGGGTCGATGGCGGACGTGGTGCTCGCGCACCAGGGCACGGTCGACGAGTTCGTGGGCGACGCCATCCTCGCGATCTTCGGCGCCCCGGTGGCGCGCCCCGACGACGCGAGCCGCGCGGTGGCGTGCGCGGTCGCGATGCAGGAGTCGCTCGCGGCGCTCAACCGCGTCAACGAGGCGGAGGGGCTGCCGCGGCTGGAGATGGGCATCGCGGTGCACACGGGCGAGGTGATCGTCGGGAACATCGGCTCCGAGCGCCGCACCAAGTACGGCGTCGTGGGCAGCGCGGTGAACCACGCGGGCCGCATCGAGTCCTTCACGGTGGGTGGCCAGGTGCTGATCTCCGAGGCGACGCTGCGCGCGGCCGGCGACGACGCCCACGTGGGCGAGCGGCTCGCCGTCGACGCCAAGGGCACACGCGAGCCGATCGTGGTCTACGACCTGCGCGGCTACGGCGACGCGCACGTGCCGGGCGCTCCCGACGCGATGCTGACGCTGGCCCCGCCGCTCAACGTGCTGTGCCACGTCGTGGTCGGCAAGCGCGTGCAGTCCGAGGCGTTCGGCGGCCGCCTCACCGAGCTGTCGGTGCGCAGCGGCGCGCTGCTGACGCCGCGGCGCCTGCGCACGCTCTCCAACCTCAAGCTCGAGCTGCGGCCGCCGGACCGGGCGCCGCTCGAGATCTACGCCAAGGTCGTCCACGTCTCGGGCGACGGCCAGGTCGCGCTGCGCTTCACGCCGCTCCGGCCGGACACGCAGGCCTGGGTGGAGGAGCGGCTGGCCCAGGCGCGCGTCGAAAAGTAGCGGCAGCAACAGGCGCGGAGCGAGCCGGATTCACTCCGGCGAGCGAAGGGGGGGATCTGGGGGGGGCGCCGCAGCACCCCCCAGACTGGAAGCGCGTCTCAGCCGATCCATGATCGCGTGGCCGAGGCCGGTCTCGGCGCACGGCTCGGCGAGGATGCGGTCGAGCCCCATCGCGTCGAGCCGCCGCAACGCCGCGAAGAGGCGGGCGGCGGCCGTCTCGATCGCGCCGTCCGGCGCGAGCACCTCGACCGCCGCGAATCCCGGCGCGTGCGTCGGGCCCTGCGCGAGCAGGCCGACGCGTTCGGGGCCCGCCGGGGCCGCCTTCGCCTTCCGCTCGAGGATCGCGAGCGTCGTGCGCGTCGCGTAGTGCTTCTGCAGCTGGCCGGGCGCGAGCGGGCGATCGGTCGAGCCCGCGACGGCCAGGCGCGTCCCGAGCGCGTCCTCGAGCGCCTCGCGCGGCAGGCCGCCCGGGCGCAGGATCACGGGATCGCCCGCGAGCGACAGGATCGTCGACTCGAGCCCGACCCGGCACGGCCCGCCGTCCAGCACGATCTCGACCGCGTCGCCGAGCAGCTCCGCCACGTGCGCGGCGGTCGTGGGGCTCACGTAGCCGAACGGGTTGGCGCTCGGTGCGGCGAGCGGCGTGCCGGCCGCCGCGATCAGGGCGCGCGCCGCCGGATGAGCCGGCACCCGCACGCCGACGGTGTCGAGCCCGGCGGTCACGATGTCGGGCAGCTCGGGGCGCCGCGGCAGCACGAGCGTCAGCGGCCCGGGCCAGAAGCGCGCCGCGAGCGCTGCGACGCGCGCGTCGTCCGCGACCGCCACCCAGTCGAGCGACGCCGCCTCGGCGAGGTGCACGATCAGCGGGTCGAAGGACGGCCGCGCCTTCACCTCGAAGACCCGCGCCACGGCGCGCGCGTCGAAGGCGTCGGCCCCGAGGCCGTAGACGGTCTCGGTGGGGAAGGCCACGAGCCCGCCGCGCTGCAGCACCGCGGCCGCGTCGGCCAGCGCGACGAGGTCGGTGGCCGGCCGGATGCGCGCGCTCACGACAGCGCGGGCTCGGGCGTGTGCGCCTGGCCGCCGCGCGCGCGCGAGGCGAGCAGCCCGCAGGCGGCGTCGATGTCGGGGCCGCCCGAGTAGCGCCGCACGAAGCCGATCCCGTTCTCGGCGAGCGCCGAGAGGAAGCGGGAGCGCTCCGCGTCGCTCGCGCGCTCGAAGCCGCCCGAAGGATCGTTCACGTCGATCACGGACAGCCGCACCCGCACGCCGCGGAAGAGCCGCGCCAGCTCGAGCGCCTCCTCGGGCCCGGTGTTGTAGCCGGAGATCAGCACCCAGGCGAGCTGCACCGGACCGCCGCGGGCCGCCGCCAGCCGACGCGCCGCGGCCGCGAGCTCCGGGACGCCGTAGCGCGCGGTGATCGGCACGAGCCGCTCGCGCTTCTCCGAGAACGCCGAGCTGAGCGACAGGATCAGCCGGTACGGCTGGCGCTCCTCGATGTAACGCTCGAGCTGGGGCAGCAGCCCGACGGTCGAGATCGTGATGCGGTCGGCTCCGATGCGCGCGCCGCACGGGTGACGCAGGACACTCGCGGCCTGCATCACGTTGTCGTAGTTCTGGAGCGGCTCGCCCTGGCCCTGGAACACGACGCCGGTCGTGGGCCGCTCCTGCGACTCGCCCCTGACGCGCAGCACCTGCTCGACCATCTCCCAGGCTTCGAGGTTGCGCAGGAACCCGAGCCGCCCGGTCTCGCAGAAGCGGCAGCCGAGCGCGCAGCCCACCTGCGACGAGACGCAGACGCTGAAGCGCGGCTGCTCGAGCGGGATGCGCACGGACTCGAAGACGCGGCCGTCGCTCGCGCGGAACAGGTACTTCACGAACGGGTCGACCTCGCTGCGGCGCCGATCCACGACCTCGAGCCGTTCGAGCCGGCCACCCTCGCGCAGCTCGCGCGCGCACGCCTTGGACAGCCCGGGCACGCCGTCGAGCTCGTCCCGGTCCTGCCCGACGAGCCGGTGCACCACGCGGCGCGCCACGGGCAGCGCGAGCCCCGGAAACGCCGCGACCAGCGTCTCGGGCGTGTGGCCGCGGAGGTGGGTCGCAGCCACGGCTAGAACCGAAGCACCCGCCGCTGTCCCTTGACCTCGACCTCGACCTCGGCGTCGCCGATCCGGATCACGCGGATGCCGTCGAAGCTGTCGCCCTCGAAAACGAGCCGGTCGTTGATGAGGGCCACGGGCTTGCCGTCGCGCTGGCTGATGGCGCTGAGCCGCAGGTCGTGCGCGACAGTCGGGGACGGGGACGGGGTCGTTGGCTCCTGACTTTCCGCCGCGCGCTCGGGGGCCGTGGCCGGCTGCTCGACGACCGGGGGCTTGCTGAGGCGGATCGGCGGCGCGGGCGCCGGCTCGTCCTCGACGGCGAGAGCCGCCGGGGTCGGGGGCACGGGAGTCGGCGCGACGCTGGCGGTCGCCAGCGGAGTCGGAGCGGCGGCGGGAAGAGCCACGGCCGACGGCGTTGCGTCGCGCCGCATCAGCCATCCTGCGAGCACGGCGAGCGCCAGCGCCAGCACGGCACCCGCGCCCAGCAGCAGCCGGCGTGTCCGCGAGCGTTCTCCCCACGGCACCGAGCCCACCACCAGCACGCCGGGCTCGTGCGAGCCCTTCTCGCGCTCCAGCTTGCGCAGGGCGTCGAGGATCAGGCTCACCGGGCGCCTCCCGGCGAAAGACGCGGCCGTTCGCCGGCCGACAGGGCGTAGAGCGCCATGCGCGTGCGCGGTCCCAGCCGGCCGTCCGCCACCAGGCTCGTCTGCTGCTGGAAGCGCGCGATGGCTGTCACGAGATCGGGCTCGGCGAACCCCAGCGCCACGAGCGCCTGGCGCGTCGCTGCGATACCGGTCGCCGCCGCGCGCTCTTCAGGCCACCACACGACCGCGTCCTGCGTCCAGAGACCGTCGAGCTGCGCGAGCGGCACCTCGAGCCGGGGCTCGTCGCCGATCGCGACGACCGCCGTGCGCTCGTCGAGCCGCAGCAGCGCCGCGAAGCAGGTGTCGCGCCGCGACGGGTGAGCGAGCTCGAGCGCCGCGGGCAGGTCGAACGCGCGCAGCTGCTCGAGCCGGGTGCGCAGCGCCGCCTGCACGAGCGGCGTGCGCCCCCAGGCCGACTGCACGCGGGTCGCGGCCGCCGCGAACGAGTCCTCGCGGGGCAGCTCGCGGACGAGGGCTTCGAGCCGCTGGCTGTAGACGGGGCCGGGCGATGGCGTCGGGGCAGGCGTGGGCGTCGCGAGAGCCTCCGTCGCGACCTCGGGCGCCTGCGCGCGGCGCGGCGCCAGCGCGAACGCCAGCACCGCCAGGACGAGCGTGAGCGCCGCGGCGACGAGGCCGTGGTGCCAGCGCAGGGGAGGGCGTGGACGTTCGCCCTCCACTTCCTTCGCGGCCTGCTGGACCATCCCCGCGGTGATGCGGCGGCTGTTGTGGACGTAGCCCGCCAGCAGCGCGCGGTCGCAGATCAGGTTCACGAGCCGCGGGATCCCGCCCGAGAGCTTCTGGACGGCGGCGAGCGCGTCGTGGTCGAAGCCGACCTTGCCTTCGCCGTCCGCCACCAGCAGCCGGTGGCGGATGTAAGCCTGCGTCTCCCCGAGCGTGAGGCCGGCCAGGTGGTAGCGCGCGGTCACGCGCTGGGCGAGCTGCCGCAGCTCGTGGCGCCTCAGCAGGTCGCGCAGCTCCGACTGACCCATCAGCACGATCTGGATCAGCTTCTCCGTGTCGGTCTCGAGGTTCGAGATGAGGCGCACCTGCTCGAGCACCTCGGGCGAGAGGTCCTGCGCCTCGTCGATCAGCAGGACGACGTTGCGCTTGGCGGCGCGCGCCTCGAGCAGGAAGCGGTGGAGCGCGTCGACCAGGCTCTTCTTGCTGTCGCCCGCCGGGGTGACGTGCAGGTCGTCGAGCACCGCCTTCAGCAGCTCCTCGGCGCTCAGCGCGGGGTAGAGCACGAACGCGCTGTGCGTGTCGGGCCCCAGCTTCGACAGGAAGTAGCGCGCGAGCGTAGTCTTGCCGGTCCCCACCTCGCCGGTGATCAGCACGAAGCCGCCCCGCTCCTGGTGGCCGAACTCGAGGTGCGCGAAGGCCTCGGCGTGCTTCGGCGAGAGGTACAGGTACTTCGGGTCCGGCGTGAGGTTGAACGGCTTCTCGCGGAAGCCGAACCAGGAGCTGTACACGGTTCTTGACTCCGCTCCGAGTGAGGACGGTCACGAGTCTATCACCGGCGTAGAATCGGCGAGTTCCACCACGCTTCCCGCGATGCGCGAGCTCACCCTGCCCGACGGCCGAGCGAGCGCCGCCCTCTTCGGCGGCGGCGAGACGGTCGTCGTGCTGGGCCACGGCGCGGGCGGGAACCGCAGCAACGCGATGCTCGTGGCGCTGGCGAACGCCCTCGCCGCTTCGGGCCGGGCCGCGCTGCTCTACAACTTCCCATACGCGGAAGCGCGTACGCGCCGGCCGGACCCCCCCGCGCTGCTGGAAGCGACGACCCGCGCGGCGGCGATGCTCGCGCGCGAGGCGAGCGGCGCGCGCCGCGTCGTCCACGGCGGACGCTCGATGGGCGGACGCATCGCCTCGCAGGTCGTCGCGCAGGGCGAGCGCGCGGACGGCCTCGTGTTCCTCGGCTACCCGCTGCATCCGCCCGGGCAGTTCGAGAAGCGGCGGGAGGCGCACCTGCCGCAGGTCGCCGCCCCGATGCTGTTCCTGCAGGGGACGCGCGACGCGTTCGCGCGCGCGGACCTGCTGGACGCGCTCATGCAGCGCCTGGGGAGCCACGCGGAGCTGCACCGCGTGGAGCACGCCGACCACTCGTTCGGCGTTCTGAAGCGCTCGGGCCGCACCCCTGCCGACGTGCTCGGCGAGGTTCGCTCGGCCGTGCTCGTCTGGCTCGAGCGCCAGGGGCTCTAGGCAGGGCCGAAACGGGACGATACGAAACGGGGGGCGGCCGGAGCCGCCCCCCGCGTGACGCGACGCCCGTCGTCAGATCGGCAGGAACAGCAGATCGACGAACGACAGGTCGCCGGGGTCGGGCGCG
>Ga0111538_10003858_pt1 | contig 20910 bp, 23 predicted proteins | sample SoiMethybrSBSTD1_FD_79669 | JGI IMG/M metagenome (GOLD analysis project Ga0111538, IMG submission 79669) | Bulk soil microbial communities from a Populus tree surrounding site in Tennessee, USA - Soil MetaG P. TD hybrid SBSTD1 (version 2)... | ecosystem: Environmental > Terrestrial > Soil >... | reverse complement strand
CCTACCGGCCCGCGCCATGCCGTCGGCCCGGCCCGGGCCGCCGCCGGCCGCCGGGTTCACGGTCGGTTCACGGAGGCCGTGCCGGGGACGGCCTCCGCCGCGCGTGGACGCGGACGTGGACGTCGGCAGGCCGGGCGCGTCGAGGTCGGCGACCCCGTGGCAGGGAACCGAGCGGCTCGACAACCGGGCCGCCGGCGCCTCAGCTCTCGCGCTTCTCCTTGACCTTCGCCGCCTTACCGATCCGGTCACGGAGGTAGTAGAGCTTCGCCCGCCGGACGTCACCTCGGGTGACGACCTCGATCTTGGCGATGGTGGGCGTGTGCAGCGGGAACGTCCGCTCGACGCCGACGCCGTAGCTGACCTTGCGGACCTTGAAGGTCTCGCGCACACCCGAGCCCGAGCGGCCGATGACCACGCCCTGGAACACCTGGACGCGCTCCTTCTGGCCCTCGACCACGCGGACGTGGACCTTGAGGGTGTCACCCGGCGAGAAGTCGGGGATGTCGTTGCGCAGGTTCGTCTGGTCGACCAGGTCGGTGGGGTTCATCGCGCGTTCGCTCCGGCGGGGGCGGTAGTCAGGCGGACAGGAGATGCTACCCGGAGGCCGCGAACGGGCACAAAGCCCGGGCTGACGGGAGGCGATCGGTCGGGTGTGCTCGGCCGGAGGTGTCGCGACGGTGGGCGACGCCCGAGCCGAGGGAGGGCGGACGGTCAGGCGGGCTCGGCCGGAGGTGGGGAGACCCCGTCGTCGAGGCCGAACTCGGCCAACAGCTTACGGTCTGCCGCGTCGATCCCACCACGGGCGACGACGAGGTCGGGACGCCGGTCGAGGGTGCGCCGCACCGCCTGCGCCCGGCGCCACCGGGCGATGCGGCCGTGGTCGCCGCTGCGCAGCACGTCGGGAACCGCCCAGCCGCGGAACTCGGCGGGCCGGGTGTAGTGCGGGTACTCGAGCAACCCGTCGCTGAACGACTCGTCGTCGGCGGACGCGGCGTTGCCCATCACGCCGGGCACGAGCCGGCCGACGGCCTCGACCACCACCATGGCCGCGACCTCGCCTCCGGACAGCACCACGTCGCCGATCGACAGCTCCCCGTCGCAGAGGTGCTCGCGGATGCGCTCGTCGACCCCCTCGTACCGGCCGCAGAGGAGGCTGAACCCGTCGCCGGCGGCGAGCTCGCGGGCCACGCCCTGGTCGAGCCGGCGCCCGGCGGGCCCGAGGTACAGCAGGGGCCGCGGGGGGTCGACCGCCTCGACCGCGGCGAACACGGGCTCGGGCATGAGCACCATGCCGGCGCCCCCGCCGAAGGGGGCGTCGTCGACCGAGCGGTGGGGGTCGGTGGCGCACGACCGCAGGTCGTGGACCCGGATGTCGAGCGTGCGCGCGGCCTGCGCCCGGCCCACCAGGCTCTGGGTCGCGAAGTGCTCGACCATCTCGGGGAAGATCGTGAACACGTCGATGCGCACGGCAGCCGCCCGGGTCAGGGGGTCAGAGGTCGAACAGCCCGTCGGGCGGGTCGACGGTCAGGCGGCCCGGGGCGCGGCCGACCACGAAGACCACCGGCACGAGGGCCCCCGACTCGAGCTCGAGCAGGTCGGAGGCGGGGTTCGCCACCACGCCGACGCACCGGCCAAGCGGCTCGCCGTCCGCCGTCACCACGTCGGACCCGATCAGCTCGTGGACCCACATCTCGTCGGGGTCGTCGACGGCCTCGGCCCGCAGGGCGAGGCCTCGCAGCTCGTCGGCCTGCTCGCGGGTGGCGTGGCCGTCGAACGCCACGATCCAGCGGTCCTGGTGGGGGCGCGACGCCCGCACCACCAGGTCGCCCCGGTCGGTCGCCAGCGTCGAGCCCGGCGCGAGGCGCTCGAGCCGGTCGGTCGTGAGGGCGACCACCACCTCGCCCCGCAGGCCGTGGGGGCGGGAGATGCGCCCGATCTCGAGCAGCGGCGGCCCGGACGGCGCCACGCGGACGTCAGTCCTCGAACTCGACCTCGACGTCGCTGCCGTCGCGCGCCGCGGCCGCCCGCACGACGGTGCGGATCGCCTGCGCCACCCGGCCCCGCTTGCCGATGACGCGGCCCATGTCGGACGGCCCCACCCGCACCGTGAGGCGCGGCAGCGACCGACCCTCGGACAGGTCGATGCGGACGGCGTCGCGGTCTTCGACCAGCGAGCCGACCAGGTGCTCGAGCACCGCGTGGGCGGTCGGCACCTCTTCGAGGGTCGAGGCGTCGGTCACTCGCCGGCCTCTGCGGTGTCGGCTGCGGTCTCGGCCTCGGTCTCGTCGGCCTCGGCGGCGGCGGGCTCGGCCGGAGCCGCGGCCTCGGCCTTGGCGGGCGCGGCCTTGGGGGCCGGGGCGGTGCGGGTCGACGGGGTGCCGCTGTACGACTCCCACGCGCCCGAGATCTCGAGGAGCTTGCGCACCGAGTCGGTGGGCTGGGCGCCCTTGCGCAGCCAGTCGACGGCCTTGTCGTTGTCGATGCGGATGGCGGACGGGTCGGGGCGGGGGTCGTAGATGCCCACGATCTCGATGAACCGACCGTTCCGGGGCGACCGGGAGTCGGCCGCGACCACGCGGTAGGTCGGCTGCTTCTTCTTGCCCATCCGCATGAGGCGGAGCTTGACGGCCACTCGTGTCTTCTTTCGTGTCGGGGTGTCACCCGGCCGCGCGCTCGGGGAGAGCGGCGCAGCCTCGTGCGGAGCGACCGACGATGATGCGCCGGGGGCGCGGGTCGGAGCAAACCGCAGGCCGGCGACCAGGGTACTCGCGAGGATGTGGGTTAGTTGAGGCCGGGCAGGGTGAAGGGCTGCTTGGGGGTGGTGCGGCCACCGCCGGGCGGGGTGACCCGGCCGCCGCCGGAGCCCTTCTTGCCCTTCTTGCCCTTGCGGCCCTTGAGGGCCTTGGTGCCCGACAGGCCGGGCATGCGCTTCATCAGCTTCTGCATCTCGCGGAACTGCTTGATGAGCTGGCTGACGTCGGCGGTCTGGGTGCCGCTGCCGTTGGCGATGCGCAGGCGGCGGGACCCGTCGATGATCGTGGGGTCGACCCGCTCGTCGCGGGTCATCGACCGGATGATCGCCTCGACCCGGTTGACCTGGCCCTCGTCGATCTCGGCGTTGCGCATCTCCTTGGGCATGCCGGGCATCATCCCCATGAGGTTCTGGAGGGGGCCCATCTTGCGGACCTGCTGGAGCTGCTCGAGGAAGTCGTCGAGGGTGAACTTGCCCTCGAGCAGCTTGGAGGCCGCCGCCTCGGCCTCTTCCTTCTCGTAGACCTGCTCGGCCTTGTCGATGAGGGTGAGGACGTCGCCCATGCCGAGGATGCGGCTGGCGAGGCGATCGGGGTGGAAGAGGTCGAAGTCCTCGACCTTCTCGCCGGTGGACGCGAAGGCGATGGGCTTGCCCACCACCTCCTTCACCGACAGGGCGGCGCCGCCACGGGCGTCGCCGTCGAGCTTGGTGAGGATCACGCCGTCGAGCGCCAGGGTCGAGTCGAACGACTCGGCGACCGTGACGGCGTCCTGGCCCGTCATGGCGTCGACCACGAGGAACGTGTAGTCGGGCTGGGTGGCCTGCGAGATGCGGCGCACCTGGTCCATCAGCTCGGCATCGATGGCGAGGCGGCCCGCGGTGTCGATGATGCACACGTCGCGCCCCAGGCGCCGGGCCTCGTCGACGCCGGCCCGTGCGGTCTCGACCGGGTCGCCGGGCTGGCTGAACACCGGGACGCCCACGCGCTCGCCCATGGTGCGCAGCTGCTCGACGGCGGCGGGCCGCTGCAGGTCGGCCCCGACGAGCAGCGGGTTGCGGCCCTGCTGGCGGAACCAGCGGGCCAGCTTGGCCGAGTTGGTGGTCTTCCCCGAGCCCTGGAGGCCGGCCATGAGCACGACGGTGGGCGGGCGGGATGCGTACTGGATGCGGACGGACTCGCCGCCCAGTGCCTCGACGAGGGCGTCGTTGACCAGCTTGACGACCTGCTGGGCCGGGTTGAGGGCCTCGTGGATGCGGGCGCCGACGGCCGCCTCGCGGATGCGGGCCAGCATCGACTTGACGACGACGAAGTTGACGTCGGCCTCGAGGAGGGCGAGGCGGATCTCGCGCAGCACCTCGTCGACGTCGGACTCGCGCAGCGTTCCCTTGCTGCGCAGGCGGGCGAAGATGCCCTCGAAGCGATCGGAAAGCGACTCGAACATGAGTCACACAGCGTATCGGCCGGGGCCGCGGTCACCCGGACCCGGGGGCGGGATCACGGGCGTCGCCACGGGAGGGTCACGAGGTCGGCCGCGCCGTAGAGCAGCGGTGCCGCCACCGGGCTGACGACCGCCGCCAGCGCCCAGCGCCCGATCGCCGCCCGCTCGGCCTCGGTGCAGGTCTCGCCCCAGATCCCGCACAGGCTGGTGCCGAAGGCCGCGAACCCGCAGGCCGCACCGACGCCCAGGCCGACGAGGACGGCGGACGTGTAGCCGATCTGCCGGCGCTGCCGCTCCGTCCAGCCGGCCGCGGCCAGGTGGCCCACCGCCCCCGCGGCGACGAGGGCGACGCCGCCCAGGGCGCCGGCGACCGGTGCCGCGAGCCCGGCCCGGGCGGCCTGGTACAGCACCCACGCGCCGACGAGGACCGAGAGCGGGAGGGACGGGAGGGCACGGCGGACGTCGACCATGCGTCGACCCTCGCCGGACGGTCCGCTCGGCACGATCGGGACCGGCCCCCAGATGCGCCTGGGGGCGCCCCCGGTCACCCCGCCGACGCGGCGTCTGTCGGGGCGTCGGGGCCGTCGCGGCCGCCGACCGGCGTCAGCGGCGACAACGTGCGCACGGCGCACGAGCCCGAGACCCGGGCGACCTCGTCGGGGACGCGGTGGAGGCGCACGTTCGGGCTGAACCCGAGCGGGGCGTCGAGCGGGCGCAGGAAGTCGTCCCAGTGGTGCGGGACCACGACGGCAGGGTCGAGGCGCGGCAGGATCCGCTCGAAGTACCCCCGGGAGAACGCCCGGCCTGCGATGCCGCACAGGAACACGTCGACGCCGTGCGGCAGCCGTTCGTCGTCGACGAGGTCGGCCGAGCCCTGGTGGTACAGGCGCAGTCCACCGACCTCGATCTCGATGCCCCACACCTGCCCGCACCGGTAGGACCTGCCGTCGAGCCGATCGAGGTGGTCGCAGGTCAGCTCGCCGCCCGACGGCACGGCCAGCCCGCCGAGCAGCTTGCTGTGGCGGCTGGGGACGAAGCGGACCGTGAACGGCCCGATCTCGTGGCGGCGGTGGGGCTCGACCTCGACCGCCTGCTCCGCCAGGCCGTGCAGCGCCATGAGGTGGCGCAGCGACCGGGAGCCGTAGACGGTGGCGCCGTCGCGTCGGGCGACCGCGGGAACGTCGAGGGCGTGGTCGAAGTGGGTGTGGCCGACGAGCACCGCGTCGGCGCGGGGCACGTGCCGCGCCACGAGGTCGGCCGACGGCCGGAGCACGGGGTCGAAGGCGACGGCCCGCCATCCGGGACGCGAGGCGTAGGGATCGACGAGCAGGGTGGTGCCCTCGGCCGACAGCCGGAACCCGGCGGTCCCGAGCCACTCGAGCTCGAGACCGGCGAGCGCCACCGGCGGTGCGGCCGACCACGCCAGGGCGGCGACGGCGTCGCGCTCGGGCGCCAGGCGACGGTCGCGGTGCTCGCGGAGGCGTGACCGCAGCTCGGTCACCGGAGAGGACCGGTCGGGCGAGGTCACCGGCGCGCCCGGAACAGGACGCCGACGCCGTGGTCCACCCGTCCCGCTCGCACCCGCGCCACCGTTCGGCGGACCGGCGGGCTCAGGTCGTGGTGTCGCCGTTGCCCGACGCACCGACGACGAGGTGGCTGTCGACCTCGCTCACGCCGGGCACGGCCGCGGCCGCCCGCTCGATGTCGGCCTTGCCGGTCTCGTGCGGGGCATCGCCGGTGAGCACCGCCACGCCGCCCGCCACCTCGACCGAGGGCTGGGGCAGGTGCCACGTGCGCGGCGAGTGGGACAGCTCGTAGCGGACGCGCTCGGCGACCGCCTCGTCGCTGGCCGGCGCCTTGCGGGCCTGGAGCCGGCGCTGCAGCTCGTCGCGCATCTCCTGGCCGGACCTGGGGGCCACGAGCAGGCCGACGCCGACGCCGGCCACGAAGGCCAGCACCCGGCTGAGGCCCACGAACCTGCCGACCCGGTAGGTCGACCCCACCGACACCCTGCCGGCCTTGTACCCGGTCTTCACGCCGGCCTTGCCGACCCCGTACGTCACGCGCACGGGGAGCGTCACCGCTCGAACGATCATCTCTCGCCTCCCTGGTGGCACAGCGCACCACACGCCCGACGGCCGCGCCTCATGCGAAGAGGGCCTCCACGAACTCGTCGGGATCGAACTCCACAAGATCATCCACCGTTTCGCCCAGGCCGACCAGCTTGATCGGGATGCCGAGCGTCGCCTGGATCGCCAGGGCGATGCCGCCCTTGGCCGACCCGTCGAGCTTGGTGAGAACGACCCCGGTCACCTCGACCGCCTCGGTGAACTGCTCGGCCTGGGCCAGCCCGTTCTGGCCGGTGGTGGCGTCGAGCACGAGCAGCACCTCGGTGACGTTCCCCGGATCGCGGTCGGCCACACGCCGGACCTTCCGCAGCTCCTCCATCAGGTTGGTCTTCGTGTGCAGGCGCCCGGCGGTGTCGGCCAGGACGAGGTCGTTGCCTCGGGCCGCCGCCCTCTCGACGGCGTCGAACACGACCGCGGACGGGTCGCCGCCCTCGTTGCCGCGCACGATGTCGGTGCCCGTGCGCTCGGCCCACAGGCCCAGCTGCTCGGCCGCCGCGGCCCGGAACGTGTCGCCGGCGGCCATCACGACCGAGCGGCCGTCCTGCTGCTGCTGGCGGGCGATCTTGCCGATCGTCGTGGTCTTGCCCACGCCGTTGACCCCCACGAACAGCCAGACGTTCGGCGAGCCGGGCTCGTGGCGCAGCGTACGGTCGCCGGTGGCCAGCAGGGCCTTGAGCTGCGACTTCAGGCGGTCGAGCAGCACCTCGGGGTCGGTGATCGACTCGGCCTTGGCGGTGGTGCGCAGCTCGTCGAGGATCTGCTGGGTGGCGGCCACGCCGACGTCGGCGCGGATGAGCGCCTCCTCCAGCTCGTCCCAGGTCTCGGCGTCGACCCGGCGCGACCGGATCGAGCTCAGGTAGCCGCCGAGCGTGCCGCGGGCCTTGGTCAGCCGGTCGCGGAAGGTGGGGCGCACCGCCGGTTCGGGCGGGGCCTCGACCGTGTCGGGCACCGCGGGCGGTTCCTCGACGACGACGCCCCCGGGCGGGACCTCGGGAGCGGTGGGAGGCGGCTCGAGGTCGGTGCCGCCCCGGGCCCGCAGGCCGACGAAGGCGACGCCGGCGACGACGACCACGGCCAGCACGACGAGCAGGATGACGATCTCCATGGCGGGGCGAGCCTAGTGGTGGCCCGTCGAGGTCACGCCCACGCCGCCCGGACCTCCTCGTCGGACGGGTTCCGGCCCCCCGGGGGTGCCGGCCGCGGGAGGGGGTGGTCCCCCATCCGGGGGCCCGGGGCGTCCGTTACCGTCCGACGCATGTCATCCACCAGCCCCAGCGCCGACGACGCCACGCTGCTCGAGCACGCGCTGTTCGAGGTCCGCAAGGTCATCGTCGGCCAGGAACGCCTGGTCGAGCGCCTGATCGTGGCGCTGCTGGCCCGCGGCCACGTGCTGCTCGAAGGGCCGCCGGGCGTGGCGAAGACGCTGGCGGCCGAGACGCTCGCCACCGTGTCGGGCGGCACGTTCGCCCGGGTGCAGTTCACGCCCGACCTGCTGCCGGCCGACATCACCGGCACCCGCATCTACCGGGCGTCCGACGAGGCGTTCGACGTCGAGCTCGGGCCGGTGTTCGTGAACCTCCTGCTGGCCGACGAGATCAACCGGGCGCCGGCGAAGGTGCAGTCGGCGCTGCTCGAGGTCATGGCCGAGCGCCAGGTGTCGATCGGCGGCACCACCTACCCGGTGCCCGAGCCGTTCCTCGTGGTGGCGACGCAGAACCCCGCCGAGTCCGAGGGCGTCTACCCCCTGCCCGAGGCGCAGCGCGACCGCTTCCTCATGAAGGTGCGGGTCGACCACCCCTCGCCCACCGACGAGCTCGAGATCCTGCGCCGCATGGGCACCGAGCCCCCCGTTCCCGAGGAGCGCCTGTCGCTCGCCGACCTGATCCGGCTGCAGACCGCGGCCCGCACGGCGGTGTACGTCGACCACGGCGTCCAGCAGTACGCCGTCGACCTGGTCACGGCCACCCGCGACCCCGCCCGCTTCGGGCTCGCCGACCTCGCCCCGTACATCGCCAACGGCGTGTCGTCCCGGGCGACGCTGGGGCTCATCGCCGCCGGCCGGGCACTGGCCCTACTGAGGCGCCGCTCGTACGTGCTCCCCCAGGACGTGTGGGACGTGGCCCCCGACGTGCTCACGCACCGGCTCGTCGTGTCCTACGACGCCCTCGCCCAGGGCGTCGAGGCCGAGCACGTCGTGACCCGGCTGCTGTCGACGGTGGCCGCCCCCCGGATCACCCCGACGCAGGACGCCTCGGCCCGTCCGGTGCCGCCCGCCCCCTCCGGCGACGGCAGCGGCGGCGACGGCCCCCAGCTCGCCTGGTCGGCATGACCACCGCGACCTCGCCCCCGCCCTCCCCGGGCGCGCCCGCCCCCGCGGGCCCACCGCCCCCCGCCCCGGCCGAGATCGTCCGCCGGCTCGAGCTCACGCTCGGACGACGGGTCGACGGCCTGCTGCACGGCGACCACGGCGGCCGGGTCCCCGGCCTCGGCACCGAGGCCGGCGAGGGGCGCCGCTACATCCCGGGCGACGACCCCCGGCGCATCGACTGGAACGTGACCGCCCGCTCGCAGGAGCCCCACGTCCGCGACGCCATCGCCGAGCGCGAGGTCGAGTCGTGGCTCGTCGTCGACCTCTCGCCCTCGACCGACTTCGGCACCGCCCGCTGCACCAAGCGCGACCTGGTCGTCGGCGTCGCCGGCGCCGTGGCCCTGCTCACGTCGCGCGCCGGCGACCGGGTGGGGGCCCACGTGCTCACGCCCGACGGGCTGCGCACCTTCCCGGCCCGGGCGGGCGGCGCCCAGGCCCGGGCCCTGCTCGACGTGCTGGCGGCCGCACCCCTGCCCGACCGCACCCGCCGGGCGACCCGCGGCGGAGCCGACATCGGCGACGCCCTCGACCTCCTCGCCCGCGGCGCCCGACGCCGCGGGTTGGCCGTCGTGCTGTCCGACTTCCCCGGCACCGCCGAGTGGGTTCCCGCGCTGCGGTCGGTCGCCGCCCGCCACGAGACGCTCGCCGTCGAGGTCGTCGACCCCCGCGAGCTCGAGCTTCCCGACGTCGGGCTGCTGGTGGTCTCCGACCCCGAGACCGGGCGCGAGCGCGAGGTCCGCACCAGCGACCCCGGGCTGCGCCGGCGCTACGCCGAGGCCGCACGGGCCCGCCGCGACGCCACCGCCGCGGTCATGCGGGCCCAGGCGGTCGACCACCTGGTGCTGCGCACCGACCGCGACGCCACGGGCGACTTCGTGGGCTGGCTCGCCCGGCGCCCCCGCCGACTCGCCCACCTGCGCCGCCAGCACGCGCTCGGCGCCGGCCGTGGAGGTGCGACGTGAGGTTCCTCGTCGAATGGCGCCTGTTCCTGCTCGTCGGGGTCGGCGCCCTCGCCGGCGCCTGGGTGGCGGCGTCGCGGCAACGTCGCCGGCACGTGGTGCGCTTCACCAACGTCGAGCTGCTCGACGTCGTCGCCCCCAACGATCCGGGCTGGCGGCGCCACGCCCCCGCGGTGCTGTTCCTCGTGGCCCTGGTCGCGCTCGTCGTCGGCTTCGCGAAGCCGGTGCGCGCCGTGCAGGTCGGCGAGGAACGGGCCACGGTGGTCCTGGCCATCGACGTGTCCCTCTCGATGGAGGCCGACGACGTCGACCCCAGCCGCCTCGAGGTCGCCCAGGAGGCCGCCCGCGAGTTCCTCGCCGACCTGCCCGAGCAGCTCAACGTCGGCCTGGTCACGTTCAACGGTGCGGCCTCGGTCACCGTCGCCCCCACGCAGGACCGCGACGCCCTGGTGGCCGGCATCGACGGGCTCGAGCTCGGCGAGGGCACCGCCATCGGCGAGGCCATCTTCACGGCACTCGACGCCATCGAGACGGCGCCGGGCGGGGAGGACGACGAACCCGCCCCGGCCCGCATCGTGGTGATGTCCGACGGCGAGACCACGCAGGGGCGCGACAACTCCGAGGGCGCCACGGCGGCAGCGGAGGCGGGCGTGCCGGTCGACACGATCGCCTTCGGCACCGAGGACGGCACCATCGAGTCCGAGGACGGCGGCACCGAGCCGGTGCCGGTCGCCCCCGAGCCCCTGGCCGAGATCGCCCAGGCCACCGGGGGCACGGCCTTCGAGGCCGAGTCGCTGGGCGAGCTGAGCGACGCCTACGGTGACATCGGCAGAGTGGTCGGCTACGAGGAGCAGGACCGCGACGTCAGCGGCTGGTTCGTCGGCAGCGGGCTCGTCCTCCTGGCCCTGGCGGGATCGCTCAGCCTGCTCTGGTCGCAGCGCCTACCGTGACGGCCCGGCCGGGCCGGGGGCGCGCTCGTCCCCGGCGGCTGGCTCGGGGCACCGAGGAGGGCCTGGTGGAACCGCTGATCCCCGTCGAGGTCGAGACCGAGCGGCTGGTGCTGCGCCGGCCCGTCGAGGCCGACGTCGACGCCCTGCTGCCCGTGTTCGACGATGCCGAGGTGGTGCGGTACCTGTCGGGCGAGATCCCGACCGTGCACGACATGTGGCGTTCGGTCGCCGGGTGGGTCGGGCACTGGGAGTGGCGCGGCTACGGCATCAGCACCTGGGTCGAGAAGGCGACGGGCACGGTCGTCGGGCGGGGTGGCCTCTGGTTCCCCGGAGGGTGGCCCCAGCTCGAGGTCGGGTGGACCGTGGGCCGGGCCTGGTGGGGCCGCGGCTACGCCACCGAGGCCGCGAGGGCGTGCCTGGCGCTCGCCTGGGAGCGGCTGGACCCGCCCTGGGTGTGCAGCGTGATCCATCCCGACAACGCCCGGTCGCAGGCGGTCGCCCGCCGGCTGGGCGCCACCGGGCCCGCCGCCCCCGAGACGCTGTGGGGCCACCCGGTGCAGGTGTGGCGCTACGACCGGCCCGCCGACTGACGAGGCGATGGCGCGGGGACCGGCGGCGGATCGGGCGATCGATCTGGCCGCGCCGACGCCCGGGCCCGCCGCACCGAGGCAGGGCTCGGCGTCGGTGCCGGCTCGCCTCACGGCCGCACCGTCAGGCGCCCGCCGCCACCTTCTCGCTGACGACCTTCGACGACCCGCCCGGCTGCATCGTCACGCCGTAGAGGCAGTCGGCGGCCTCCATCGTGCGCTTCTGGTGGCTGACGATGATCAGCTGCGCCTCGCGGCGGAACTCGGCGACGAGGTCGAGGAACCGGTGCAGGTTCATGTCGTCGAGCGCGGCCTCGACCTCGTCCATCACGTAGAACGGCGAGGGGCGGCTGCGGAAGACCGCGAACAGGTAGGCCAGGGCGGTCAGCGAGCGCTCGCCACCCGACAGCAGCGACAGCTTCTTCACGTTCTTGCCCGAGGGCTTGGCCTCGATCTCGATGCCCGTGTTCAGCAGGTCGTCGGGGTCGGTGAGCCGCAGCCGGCCCACCCCTCCGGGGAACAGCGTGGCGAACAGCTGCTCGAAGTTCTCGCTGACGTCGGCGTAGGCCGCGGCGAAGACCCGCACGATCTCGTCGTCGATGGCGCGGATCACCTTGCTGAGCTCGCGGCGGCTGGACTTCACGTCGTCGAGCTGCTCGGTGAGGAACGTGTGACGCTCGGACAGGGCGTCGAACTCCTCGAGGGCGAGCGGGTTGACGGGCCCCATGACCCGCAGCTCGCGCTCGAGCTCGCGCACCCGCACCGTGGGCGTCATGCCGTCGGCCAGCTCGGGCGGTGACGCCGCCACGGCGGCCTCGGGCTCGACGTCGAGCTGCGTGCGGCACAGCTCGATGGCCTGCTCGAGGCGCATCCGCACCTCGGCCTCGTCGATCTCGATGCGCTGGAGGCGCTCGCGCGCCCGGGCGAGCGACTTCTCGGCCTCGGCCCGCTCGCGCCGCTGGCCGTCGAGCTGGGTGGACAGCGTGCGCTGGGAGCTCGTCTCGCGCTCGCGGCGGGCCCTCATGTCGTCGAGCCGCTCGTCGAGCAGCAGCCGGTGCTGCTCGACCATGGCCGCGAGTCGGTCGAGCGCCCGCTCGGCGGCGTCGAGCTCGCCGCGGCGCTCCTCGGCCTGCCGCCGGGCCTCGACCGACCCGGCGAGGCGCTGCTCCACCTCGGCGAGGCGGCGGCGCAGGAACGTGTTGCGGTCGGCCAGTGCGGTGCGGCGCTTGTCGAGCTCGGTGCGGCGATGCACCACGGCCCGGCCCTGCTCGTCGAGGAGGTGCCGGGCGTCGGCCATGGCCTGGGCCCGCTGGCGCAGCGCGGCCTCCTCGGCCTCGAGCCGGGGCAGCTCGGCCGCCAGCCCGGCCGCCCGCTCGCGGTCGCGGGCCAGCCGCTCGGCGGTGTCGTCGTCCTGCGCCGCGAGCAGGTCGAGCTCGGCCAGCGTGTCGTCGCGGTCGGCCACGGCCCGCTCGGCCGCCTGGGTGGCCGCGGCCAGCGTGCGCTGCCGCCGGTCGCGGGCGGTCGTGGCCTCGGACTCGGCGGTGCGGGCCGCGGCGAGCGCCTCGGTCAGCCGGCGGTGCTCGGCCACGGCGGCGTCGGCGGCGGTGGTCGCGGCGTCGGCCCGCTCGCGCGCCTCGTCGAGGGCGGCGCCGGTGGCGCCCGTCGTGTCGGTCGAGACGCGCCACCCGCCCGACCCGAACCGCCCGCCGGTGCGGGTGACCACGACGGCATCGGGGTGGGCGAGGGCGGTGTCGACGGCGGCGGTCCAGTCGCCGGCGACGCACACGGCCGCGCCCAGCAGGCCCTCGAGCAACGGCGCCACCTCGGGGCGACGCGGGCGGACGTGGGCCAGCACCGCCTCGCCCACCGGCGGCGGGATGCGACGGGCGGTGGCCGAGCCCATGGCGAGCACTGCGCCCGGGACGTCGCCGGCCGCGAGCTCCTGCAGGGCGCGACGCCCCGAGGCGACCGAGTCGACGACGACGGCGCCCAGGGCCTCGCCGCAGGCGGCCTCGGCGGCGGCCTCCCACCCCGGGTCGATGTCGACGAGATCGAGCAACGTGCCCACCACGCCCTCGACCGCCGCCAGGCGGGCGGTGCCGGCGCGGGAGCGCGCCGCGTCGAGCGCCTGGGCGAGCGCGTCGGCACGGGCGGTCCACGTGTGGCGCTCGGCCTGGGCGGCGTCGCGGCGCTGCTCGGCGGCGCGGGCGTCGCGCTCGGCCGCCTCGCGGCGGGCCGCGGCCTCGCGCACCGCGGCCAGCACCACCGCTTCGTCCGGCAGTGCAGCGATCTGCTCGGCGGCGCGGGCGGCCTCGTCGTCGAGGCGGGCGAGCTTGGCCCGGAGGTTGGCGACGCGGCTCTGGGCCTTGGCCCCGTCGGCGTCGGCGCGCTCGAGCACCCGGCGCAGCGTGCCGAGCTCGCCCCGGACCTCGGACGCCCGGCCCGACGGCGACGGCACGCCGTCGCCCCACTCGGCCTCGAACGCCTGGTGGGCGGCGGCGAGCTCGGCCTCGGCCGTGGCGAGCCGGCCGGCGTCGGGCTCGAGCGCCTCGGCCTCGCCGGCGAGGGCGTCGATGTCGGACTGCAGGCGGGCGGCGTCGGCCTCGAGGCTGGCGATGACCCCCTGGTCGACGAACGCGGCCCGCTCGCGGTCGACGCCGTGGCGCCGCTCGGCGATGAGCGCCAACTGACCCCGGGCCTTCTCCCGCAGCGCCTGGGCGCGGGCGAGCGCGTCGCCGACCTCGCTGCCGCCGAGCGCGGCGAGCTCGGACTCGGCCGCCATCACGGCCACGTCGAGGTCGGTGAGCCGGCGCGTGAGCAGCTTCTCCTCGTTGCGCAGCTCGGCCTTGGCGGCGGTCGAGTCGCCGAGGCGTCGCTTGAGCGTCGACAGCTCGCGGCCGGCGACGAAGATCTGGAGGGCCCGCAGCTCGGCGATCAGGTCGCCGTGGCGGCGGGCGGCCTCGGCCTGGCGTTCGAGCGGCCGCAGCTGGCGCCGCACCTCGCGCAGCAGGTCGTTGAGGCGGGTGAGGTTGCCCTCGGTGGCGGCGAGGCGCCGCTCGGAGCGCTCCTTGCGCTTGCGGTGCTTGAGCACCCCGGCGGCCTCCTCGATGATGAGGCGCCGATCTTCCGGTCGGGCGTTGAGCACGGCGTCGATCTGGCCCTGGCCGACGATCACGTGCTGCTGGCGGCCGACACCGGTGTCGCTGAACAGCTCCTGCACGTCGAGCAGCCGGCAGGGCACGTTGTTGATGGCGTACTCGCTCTCGCCCGAGCGCCACAGCGTGCGGGTGACCGTGACCTCGCTGAACTCGATCGGCAGCAGACCGGCGCCGTTGTCGATGGTCAGGCTCACCTCGGCGCGGCCGAGCGCCTGCCGCTTGGACGTGCCGGCGAAGATCACGTCCTCCATCTTCTGGCTGCGCACGGCCGACGGCGCCTGGGCGCCGAGCACCCAGCCGATGGCGTCCACCACGTTCGACTTCCCCGAGCCGTTGGGGCCCACCACGACGGTGACGCCCGGTTGCATCTCGAGGACGGTCGACTCCGCGAAGGACTTGAACCCCTTGAGGGTCAGCGCCTTGAGGAACATCGCAGACGAGGCTAGGTGAGGGTGGAGGCGGGTCCGGGGGATGCCACGAGCGGTGGTCGCGGTGACGCGTCAGGCCACGGACGGCGAGGGCTCAGACCTGGCAGCTCGGGCACCAGTAGGTGAGCCGGCCGCCGCTGCGCTGCTTGGTGACGACGTTGCGGCACCGCCGGCACGGCTCGCCGTCGCGGCCCCACACCTGCAGCTCGTCCTGGAACCCGCCCTCCTTGCCCAGCAGGTCGGAGAACGGGTGCTGCTCGGTCGAGGTGCCGTGGTGCTTGGTGGCCTCGTGGAGGATCTCGACGAGCGACCGGTAGAGGCGGCGGATCTCCATCGTCGACACGGTCGAGACCTCGCGATCGGGGCGCAGCCCGGCGTCGTGCAGGATCTCGTCGGCGTACAGGCCTCCGAGCCCGACCACGAAGGTCTGGTCCATCAGCAGCGGCTTGAGCTTGTCGGTGCGGCGCGCGACCAGCGAGCGGGCGAACGCGGTCCACGACACGGGGGAGGCGACCGGGTCGAGGCCGAGGTCGGCGAGCTCGGGCACCTCCTCGAGCAGCAGGTCGGGCGTCACGACGAAGGCCTCGGCGTGGCCCTCGGCGTCGCCCATGCGGAGCTGTCCGCCCTGCGTGAACGAGATGACCAGCTGCGTGTCCTTGGTGACGTCGTCCTTGGGGGCGGCCCGCAGCAACCGGCCGGTGGCGCCGATGTCGACCACCAGGAGCTCGCCGCTGTCGAGCGTGACCACCAGCAGCGACCCCCGCCGCTCGACGCCCTTGAACTTGGCGCCCTCGAGCCGGGCCTGGAACGCCTTGCGCGAGCCGTTGCGGTGCACGGCCTTGGCTGCGGGAACGTCGACCGACTTGACCCTGCGCCCCACCGTCTCGCGCTCGAGACCGCGTCGCAGGGTCTCGATCTCGGGGAGCTCAGGCATCGTCGGGTTCTCTTTCCAGTTCGGCCACAAGGGTGGTGTAGGCGTCGCGCGCGGCGACCTGCTCGGCCTGCTTCTTCGACCGGCCGTCGCCCTGGCCGCGGTCGATGCCGCCGACGGCGACGGTCACGTGGAAGCGGCGGGCGTGGTCGGGACCCTCGGCCAGGGTGTCGTAGCGGGGCTGCTCGTCGAAGTGGCGGGCCGCCAGCTCCTGCAGCCGGCTCTTGTAGTCCTGCCCGCCGGGGCCGCCGGCGTGGGCCTCGGCCACGCGGGCGCCGAGCAGCCGCAGCACGAGGTCGTGGGCCTCGGGCATGCCCGCGGACACGTAGACGGCGCCGAGCACGGCCTCGAGGGCGTCGGCCAGGATGGACGGCTTCTCGCGGCCGCCCGACTGCTCCTCGCCCTTCCCGAGCAGCAGGTAGTCGCCGAGGCTCAGCTCGTCGGCCACCTCGGCCAGGGTGACGGCGTTGACGACGGCCTTGCGGACGTCGGTCAGCTCGCCCTCGCTCAGCGTCGGATAGGCGTGGAAGGCGTGGTCGGTGATGATCACGCCCAGGACCGCGTCACCCAGGAACTCGAGGCGCTCGTTCGAATCGTGGCCCGGGTTCTCCGCGCACCACGACCGGTGGACGAGCGCGGGAGCGAGGCGGTCGGGGCTGTCGAGGGTGACGCCCAGACGTTCGACGAGCTCGTCGAGTCGGTTGACGGGAAGTGCGATGGCAGTGCCTTAGCGCTACAGCCTGGCGAGGACGTAGTCGACGGCGTCGCGCACGGTCTTGATGTCCTCGAGGTCTTCGTCCTCGATGCGGAAGCCGACGCTGCGCTCCCCGAGCTCCTCCTCGAGTGCCTCGGCCAGCTCGATGAGCGCCAGCGAGTCGGCATCGAGGTCGTCGGTGAACGAGTCGCCCTCGTGGATGGTCGACGGCTCGACCTCGAGGATGTCGGACAGGCGGTCACGGATCAGGTCGAAGACCTGCTGACGATCCATCGGACTGCGCTCGACATGGGTCTCGGCGGGCACGCTCACTACTCCTGGTCACGAATGAGAACGGCGGGCAGTGTAGCGAGGCCCGACTTTGTGCGCTTGTGAACGACGGGCCGGGGCGCCGGGCTCGGTCAGGCGGTGGACACGGCCGCCCGGAGGTGACCGACGAGGTCGGCGTCGACCATCTCGCGCGCCACGCGGGCGGCGTTGACGATGGCGGTGGCGGACGACGATCCGTGGCTGATGATGCACACACCGTCGACACCGAGGAGCATGGCGCCCCCGGTCTGGTCGGGGTCGAGGGTGGCGTACAGGGGCAGCAGCGACTGGAACGCCCGATCGGCCACGTCGGTGGTGGCGAGGCCGTCGAGCACGGCCTTGACCAGCGCCTTCATGCCGCCCTCGAGGGTCTTGAGCGCGACGTTGCCGGTGAAGCCGTCGGTGACGACGACATCGACGTCGGCGGTCATGATGTCGCGGCCCTCGACGTTGCCGAGGAAGCGGCCGCCCGCCCGGTCGAGCACGCCCGGCTGGGCCAGCAGCTTGTGGGTCTCCTTGACCAGGGGGCTGCCCTTGGTCGACTCCTCGCCGATCGACAGCAGCCCGACCCGGGGCTCGTCGATGCCGTAGCGCTCGCGCGCGAACACGGCGCCCATCTGCGCGAACTGCACGAGCCACCCGGGCTGGCACTCGGCGTTGGCGCCGGCGTCGAGGAGGACGGTGGGGGTCGAGCCGGGCACGGGGATCGGCGTGGCGATCGCCGGGCGGGAGACGCCCTTGATGCGGCCCATCCGCAACAGCGCCGACGCCATGGTGGCGCCGGTGTTGCCGGCGGAGACCATGGCGGACGCCTTGCCGTCGCGCACCGCCTCGGCGGCCCGCACGAGCGACGAGTCCTTCATGGTGCGGACGCTCGACCCGGGGTCGGCGTCCATCTCGATGACCTGGGAGGCGGCGATGACCTCGAGGTCGCCGCGGAGGGCGTCGAGGTCGTCGGGCCGTCCCACCAGGACGACGGGCACGCCCAGCTCGGCGACCGCCTGGTGGGCGCCGTCGACGATGGCGCCGGGCGCGTTGTCGCCGCCCATGGCATCGATCGCGACGGGCAGCAGCGCTCCGGCGGTGCCGGGTGGGGGGGCTTCGCTCAGCGGAGTGACCCGGGACGCCGGGACGTCAGTCGACCTCGACGGCCACGCGGCCGCCGTACCAGCCGCAGTTGCCGCACACCACGTGGGGCACCTTGGCCGAGTTGCAGCGTGGGCACACGCTGCGGGCCGGGCGGTCGAGGCGCCATGCGCTGGCCTTGCGGCTGCGGCCCTTGGCCTTGGAGGTCTTCTTCTTGGGGACGGCCATGCGAGTCTTCCTGCAACGTCTCGGGGTGGGCGCCGGGGCGGCGCGCGGCGTTGCCGCAGCGCAGGCGCGAGGGGGAAAGACTAGCGGCACCCCACCCGAACCGTCGAAAACCGCGGGCGTGACCTCAGTTGACGTCGAAGTGGAGGGCGTCGAGCGCGCCCCAGCGCGGATCGCGGGGCGGACCCTCGTCGTCGGTGTCGTCGGCCGTGACGACGGGGTGGGCCTCGGGGTCGGGGCCCGAGCAGTCGTCGCGGCACAGCGGCGCCAGCGGCAGGGCCAGGGCCAGGGCGTCGCGGATCGCCGGTTCGACGTCGACGTCCTCGCGCCCGAGCTCGTAGGTCTCGCCCTCGACCGGGTCGGCCTCGAACACCTCGCTGAGCTCGACGACGACCTGGCCGCCGGTCGTCTCGAGACACCGGCGGCACTCGCCGGTCCACCGGGCGGTCACCGTGCCCGACGCCGTGACCGTCTCGCCCTGCGCCTCGAGCACCAGGTCCGCGACCACGTCGTCGCCGGTGAGGCGGGTGGTCGACAGCGCGAGGTCGGGCAGCGGCCCGACCAGGGTCACCGCATGGCGTGCGCCCTGGTGGCGGAACAGCTCACCGGTCGGGACGGCGAAGGCTCGGGACACGCCCGCCAGGCTACGACCCCGGCGCCGGACCCGAGGCCCACCGCACCCGTGGCGTGGCCCGGGCTGCGAGTCCGGACCGCCCCGGCTCGGAGTCGTCGCGTGCATCGCGTTGCTATACGTAGGAGTATGCGTATACTCACGACGTGGCTACGATGATCCCGTGCCCAACAAGACGATCTACGTCTCTGACGCCGACCTGCCCGTGTTCCAACGCGCGCAGGAGCTCAGCGGGGGCAACCTCTCGGCGGCCATCTCCCGGGCCCTGCACCGGCTCGTCGAGGTCGAGGAGGGGCGCCTCGAGGGCTTCGAGGAGATCACCGTCCGCGTGGGCGTCGGCGCCAAGAAGCTGCAGCGCTTCCAAGGGGTGCTGCTGGCCGAGTGGAACCGGTCCACCAGCGCCGGCGACCAGGAGCACTACCGCGTCTACCGCACCCGCACCGGCCGGTTCGCCGTGCACCTGGCTCGCCCCGAGGGCTACGTGCACGCCGCCGGCAAGGACGGCGAGCTCACCGGCTGGCGCAAGCACTTCAGCGCCGACCAGCAGTGGGGCCAGACCCCTGCCTCGGCCACCCTCCAGGTCTTCGAGACGTTCGAGGAGCTGCGGCAGGCGGTCCCGGGCGAGCTGGCTGCGCTGGTGGAGGTCCACGCCACCGAACCCGAGGTCGAGGACCTCGACATCTGACGCTCCCGGCGCCGCCGGGAGCCCCGGCACGGCTGCAAGGAGCATCATGTCCATCACCCCCACCCCGGCGATCGAGGTCGCCGGGCTCCGCAAGCGGTACGGCGACCAGACCGTGCTCGACGGCCTCGACCTCACGGTCCCCGCCGGGACGGTGACCGCGCTGCTGGGCTCCAACGGGGCCGGCAAGACCACGACCGTCTCGATCCTGGCCACACTGCTGCCCGCCGACGGCGGCACCGCCCGCGTCCTCGGCCACGACGTGGCCCGCGAGCCGCAGGCCGTGCGGCGGCTGATCGGCGTGACCGGCCAGCTCTCCGCCGTCGACCCGCTGCTGACCGTGACCGAGAACCTGCGCCTCATGGCCGACCTGTTCCACCTGCCCCGAGTGGAGGGTCGCCGCCGCACGGCAGACCTGGTCGAACGCTTCGACCTGGCCGACGCCGCCCGCAGACAGGCCCAGCAGCTGTCCGGCGGCATGCGCCGCAAGCTCGACCTGGCCATGACGCTCGTCGGCGGCCCGCAGGTCGTGTTCCTGGACGAGCCCACCACGGGCCTGGACCCACGCGCCCGCCACGACCTGTGGGACCAGGTGCGTGCGCTGGTGGCCGACGGGGCGAGCGTGCTGCTGACCACCCAGTACCTGGACGAGGCCGACCAGCTCGCCGACCACGTCGCCGTCCTCCACGGCGGGCGCCTGGTCGCCCACGACACCCCCGCCGGCCTCAAGGCCGCCCACGACGCCGGCTCGCTCGACGACGTCTTCCTCGCCCTGACCGCCCTCGACCAGACCGGTCCCGGGCACGACCTGAAGGAGGTGGCGCGATGATCGCCACTGCCGCTCCCACCCCGGTGCGCATCCCGGCGGCCCCCTCCGGCCTGGCCCGCGCCGCCGGCGACCTCGCCACGATGACGCGCCGCAGCCTGCTGCGGATGGTCCGCAACCCGTCGATGACGGTGCTGCTCGTGAGCACGCCGGTGGTGCTCCTGCTGCTGTTCGTCTACGTGTTCGGCGGGGCGTTCGGCGCCGGGCTCGGCTCCGGCGTCACGCCCGGCGCGGACGGGCGCGCCGCGTACCTCGACTACATCACCCCCGCCGTGCTGGTGATGACGGCGGCCAGCATCGCCCAGTCCACCGCGATCGGCGTGGCCATGGACATGACCGGCGGGATCGTGACCCGCCTGCGCACCATGCCCGTCGCCTCCGTGGCCGTGCTGGGCGGGCACGTCGTCGGCGCCGTCGTGCAGACGCTCATGGCCGCTGCGGCCGTGCTGGGCGTGGCCGTCCTGCTGGGCTTCCGGCCCGGCGCGGACGCGTTCGGATGGCTCGGGCTCGCGGGCTTCTTCACACTGTTCGCCCTCATGCTCACCTGGCTGTCGGTGGCGATGGGCGCGGCAGCCCGCTCGGTCGAGTCCGCGTCGAACACCCCGATGATCCTCCTGCTGCTGCCCTTCTTCGGCAGCGGCTTCGTCCCCGTGGACACCATGCCCACCCCCGCCCGCCTGTTCGCCGAGCACCAGCCCTTCACCCCGGTCATCGAGACCGTCCGCGACCTCCTGG
>Ga0111538_10003857_pt1 | contig 20910 bp, 21 predicted proteins | sample SoiMethybrSBSTD1_FD_79669 | JGI IMG/M metagenome (GOLD analysis project Ga0111538, IMG submission 79669) | Bulk soil microbial communities from a Populus tree surrounding site in Tennessee, USA - Soil MetaG P. TD hybrid SBSTD1 (version 2)... | ecosystem: Environmental > Terrestrial > Soil >... | reverse complement strand
GCTCTACGCGCTGGCCGAGCGCCTCGAGATCACGCCGCCGATGCCGATGCCGATCGACTCGTTTCAGGGATTGCCGCTCCCCGACGCGCTCTGGTGACGCGGGTCGACTACGACCGGCGCCTCCACAGCGCGTATCGCGACGGCCGCGCTCTCTCGGACGACACCGGCCGACTCTGGATGACGGCGGTCGGCCGCCACGCCGGCGGTGCGCGTGACAATCTCGTGATTCTCGACCTCGGCGCCGGGACGGGACGCTTTTCGACGCTGCTGGCCGACGCGTTCGAGGCGCGGGTCGTCGGCGTCGAGCCGTCCGAGAAGATGCGTGACGAGGCCGCGCGCGGCAGCGCGCATCCGCGCGTCGTCTACCGGGACGGCTCGGCGGCATCCATTCCCGCCGCCGCCGGCGAGTTCGACTTCGCGTTCGTGTCCATGGTTGTCCACCACGTCCCCGATCTCGGCGCCTGCGCGAGCGAGCTTCACCGGGTCATCAAGCCTCGCGGGTCGGTGTTCGTGCGAAACACGTTCAGCGGGCGCCTCGACAGCGTGCCGCTCTACCGGTTCTTTCCGTCCGCCCGCGCCATCGACGAGGCTCGGCTGCCGCGAGTGGAGCAGGTGCGCGACACGTTCGTGGCGCGCGGCTTCGAGCTCGTGACGCTCGAGACGATCGAGCAGCAGATCGATGCGAGCCTGCAGGCCCACTACGAGCGCATGAAGCGCCGTGCCCTCTCGACCTTCGAGCTGATGACCGACGCCGAGTTTCACGAAGGGCTCGAGCGCATGCGCGAGGCCGTCGAGCGCGAGACCGCGCCGGCTCCGGTCACGGAGCGGATCGACCTGCTCGTGCTGCGTCGCCAGGCGACCTGACGAGCCCGGCACTCAGCCGGCGTCGCGAGCGAGCCGCACGCCGTAGTCGGAGTAGCGCAGATGGGGCGGTAGCGACGAACGATGAGCCACGGGGCTCCACGGATCGGCGTGACGCCACGCGCCGCCTCGGCTCACCCGTCGCGTTCCGGTCTCGGGACCTCGCGGATTTCGCGCCGGCGAGCCGTGATAGTAGCTCTCGTCGAACCAGTCGCAGCACCACTCGTGGCACACCCCCGAGAGATCGGTGAGCCCCAGGGGGTTGGCCGGCGTCTCGCCGACGCGGGGCGGACGCGTGAACGTATGGCCAGGCCTGGCGTCGCCCCAGGGGTAGCGAGCGTCATCGACGCCGCCGCGCGCGGCTCGCTCCCACTCCGCCTCGGTCGGCAGGCGCGCCCCGAACCACACGGCGAGTGCCTGGGCCTCGTCCCACGACAGCCCGACGACGGGCTGACTCGGGTCGGCGAACCCAGGATCGGACCAGAACGGCGGCGGCGCGGTGCCGGTTGCTGCCAGATAGGCCGCGAACTCCTCGTTGGTCACCGGCGTTCGGGCGATGAGAAATGCGCCGACCCACACCGAGTGCGCCGGGCGCTCGCACGGATGGCCCTGACCCCATCCCATCCTGAACTCGCCGGCCGGGACGCGCGCGAAGTCCACGCCGTATAATAGGCGAACAGGAGACTGCCATGAACGTCGCCCCGCGGATGGCCCGGCTCGGAACCGAGTCCGCGTTCGAGGTGCTGGCCCGCGCCAGGCAGCTCGAGCGCGCCGGCCGCGAGATCGTCCACCTGGAAATCGGCGAGCCGGACTTCGACACGCCCCGGCACATCAAGGACGCGGCGAAGCAGGCGCTGGACGCGGGGGCGACGCACTACGGCCCGGCCGCGGGGCTGCCGGAGCTCCGCGAGGCGATCGCCAAGCACGTCGCCGAGACGCGCGGCGTCGCCGTCGCGCCGGAGGAAGTCGTCGTCACGCCGGGCGCCAAGCCGATCATGTTCTTCACGATCATGGCGATGATCGGCGAGGGCGACGAGGTGATCCATCCCAACCCCGGGTTCCCGATCTACGAGTCGGTCATCAACTTCGTCGGCGGCGTGCCGGTGCCGATTCCGCTCCGCGAGGAAAGCGGCTTCGGCTTCGACCTCGACCTGTTCGAGCGGCGGATCTCGCCGAAGACGAAGCTCATCGTCATCAACTCGCCAGAGAACCCGACCGGCGGCGTGCTCGACCGCGGCCAGATCGAGCGCATCGCCCGGATCGCGGTCGAGCGGAACATTCCAGTGCTGACCGACGAGATCTACCGCCAGTTCCTCTACGAGGGCGAGTTCGCGTCGATCATGAACCTGCCGGGCATGCGTGAGCGGACGATCTTGCTCGACGGCTTCTCGAAGTCGTACGCGATGACGGGCTGGCGCCTCGGCTACGGCGTGATGCCGGTGCCGCTGGCCGAGCACGTGGCGCGGCTCATGGTGAACTCGAACTCCTGCACCGCGTCGTTCGTGCAGCTCGCCGGCATCGCGGCCCTCCAGGGCGATCAGACGCCAGTGGCCCGCATGGTCGCCGAGTTCAAGCGCCGCCGCGACATTCTCGTGGACGGGCTGAACCGGCTGCCGGGCGTGAAGTGCGCGCGGCCGCGCGGCGCCTTCTACGTCTTCCCGAACATCACCGGCACCGGCCGACCGTCGGCCGAGGTGGCCGAGCGGCTCCTGAACGAGGCCGGCGTGGCCGCACTCTCGGGCGCGGCATTCGGCGCCCACGGCGAGGGTTATCTGCGGTTCTCGTACGCGAACTCGGAGGCGAACCTGCGCCTGGCGCTCGAGCGCATGCGTCCGGTGTTCGAGAGCTTCGCGGGCAAGTAGCGCCGCTCGCATCGTGAGCCGCAACACCGTCGCCGACATCGTCGTCGACGGTCTCCGGCGCGCCGGCACGCCGCGGTTCTTCTGTGCAGCCGACGAAGCGAGCTCCCGGCTGTGCGAGGCCGCCCGCGCTGCAGGGATGCCGGTGACGCTCGCGTCCGGGGACGCCGCCGCGTGCGTGATGGCCTCGGTCGCCGGCGATCTCGTGGACGCGCCGGGTGCCGCGCTCGTCGGATCGCCCGAGAGCACCACGGATGCGTTCGCCTTCGTGGCGCGCGCCCAGGTGGATCGGGCGGCCCTGATCGTGCTCACCCAGCGGCATCCCTCGGCCGTGCCAGCCTGCAAGGCCAGTCTCGGCGTGACCGTCGAGACGGCGGCCCATTGGATCGCCCACGCGTCGCGCCTTGCGATGACCGAGCCGCGCGGTCCGGTCCATCTCGATATTCCCGCCGACGTCGTGGGACGACCGGCGATCCCCCTGGCGACATCGTGCCGTCCCGATCCTCTTCCATATCCCGACGCTCGGGCGCTCGACGCAGCGGCCGGCATGCTGATGCATGCCTCACGACCACTGCTTCTCGCGGGCCTTCACTGCCGAAGAGCCGCGGCGGCGCAGTGGCTCAGGGCGCTGGCCGAGGCGCTCCCTGCGCCTCTCATGACGACGGCGCGGGGCAAGGGCGCGGTACCGGATCCGCATCCGCTCACGCTCGGGGTGCTCGGCGACTCCGGTGTTGACGAGCGCCTACTCGGTCGGGCCGACCTCGTCGTGGCGATCGGCGTCGACACACACGAGCCTGTCCCGGCACCGTACTGGTCAACCGCGCCCGTGCTCGGCTTCGGTCCGCCGCAGGCACTCGAGGACCGGACGCTCGCCGCTCAGGTGCTCGGTGACATCGGCGCCATCATGGAAGAGCTGGCACCGCGGCTCCGCGACGCGCGCCGTGCGGACTGGGACGTCGCCGAGGTCGATCGGCTGCGACGCGAGGGCCTGGCGCGGGCGGCCGGTGCCGGGCTCTCGGCGCGCGTCGTCCGTGTCGCCCGCGAGGCCACGCCGGCCGGCACGATCGCGACGGTCGAAGCTGGCTCCCTGGGGGCGTTCGTGGCCGCGAGCTGGCAAGCCATCGCGCCGGGAGAATTCCTGACGACCAGCCGGTCCACGTCTGCGGGGTTTGCGCTACCGGCCGCCCTTGCGGCCTCTCTCGTTCATCCCGACCGGCGCGTCGTCTGCTTCACCGACGCTGCCGCGCTGGCCACCACCGCCGGTGAGCTCGAGGCCGCGATTCGGCTCGACGCACTCATCGCCGTGGTCGTTCTTGGTGACGCGGAGTCGAGCGGACCGGACCCGGTCGGGCTGGCTCAAAGTTTTGGCGCGACAGCCTACCGGGCCGATGACGAAGGGCAGTTCGCCGAGGCCATGGGACGGACGCTGCGTACCGGCGGACCCGCCCTCATCGCCGTGACGCCGTGAGGTCTACGAGCCCGCGCGTCCAGCTCGGAGCCGAGGTGGCGCTGGGCCGGAGCGAGCCGTAAGCTCGAAGTCATGCGGTCGATGTCGACGCGGATGGGCTATGTGCTGCTCGCGATGCTGGTGCTTGGCGCGCCGGCGGGGGCGTTCGCCCAGCCCGCGACGCGTCCAGAAAGCTCCCGATCGACGCCCGCCCCGAACAAGCCCGAGACGACGAGCACGGCCTACCCTCAGACACCGGAACAGGTCATGGCGTCACTGAACCGGGCCATGAACTGGTATCGCCAGAGTCGAATCGCGATGCGATCCGTCGACACGGCCGGTGTATTCGGCCGCAGCGACGAGCAGACCGCTGTCCGTCTTCTCGGTCGCGCGTTCGATGCCGCACGTGCCGCGGCGGTGGTGCTCGACCGCGAGGAGGCCGGGTCGAGTGGGACGCCGTCCACCGACGGTCGGACCGCGGCGCGTGCGAAGCTCCAGGCCGCCATCCGACAGGACGAGCAGGAAGTCGAGCGCCTCCGCAGCCGTCTCCAGGCAGAACCGGAAAGGCGCGCGGCTCTCGAGCGGGCGCTCGTGGCCGCCAACAACCGACTCGAGCTCGACAAGGCGCGCCTGGAGTTCCTCACCCAGCTCCGAGCGCTGAATTCACCCGATTCGAGCTCCGATGACGATCTCGAGCACCAGATCGAAGGGCTCCGGGAGGCGGTGCCCGAGCTCAGCTCGTCGTCGGCGACGCCCGCCGTGTCCGCGGCGCCGTCGCCATCGGCATCGGGAACGTGGGCGATGCTCCAGCGCCTGCTCGTGCTGCAGCGCAGTCGCAGCAGTCTGGAAGCGCTGGAGGCCGCGACCAACGACCTGGTGCGACGCGTGGACGACGATCTCAAGGCCGTCCGGGCCTCCATCAGGCCGATCATGACCCGCCTGAGGGCCCTGGCGAAGGACCCGACCGACTCCGGGAGCTCGCTGAAGGACGGCCAGCGCGAGTTCCGCGACCTGCTCGAGCGCCGCAAGCTCGTGGCCGCGGTCGTGCTGCCGCTGCGCGAAGAATCGGCGCTCGCACGCCGGTTCGCCGCGGACCTCAAGGGCTGGAGCGAGGTGATCGACCACGAATCCCGGCTGGCGCTGCAAGGCCTCGGCCTGGATCTCCTCGGCGTCCTGGTGGCGCTGGCCGTCATCTTCATCGGGGGCGCGCTGTGGCGGGTGGCGGTGAGCCGTTACGTCACCGACGCCCGGCGACGCCGAGTGCTCCTGACCGCTCGGAGCATCGTGGTCTCGGTCGCGGTCGCGCTCGTCCTGATCTTTCACTTCACCAGCGAAATGACGGCGCTCCTGACCGCCCTCGGCTTCGCGGCCGCCGGGATCGCCTTCGCGCTCCAGAACGTCATCCTGGCCGTCGCGGGTTACTTCACGATGGTCGCGCCGAACGGGATCCGGGTGGGGGATCGGGTGAGCTTGCAGGGCCCGTTCGGATACGTGCACGGCGAGGTCGAGGAGATCGGATTCGTGCGGATCAAGCTCCGGGAGCTGGTCGGCGATCCGCTCAAACCATCCGGTCGCGTCGTCGTCTTTCCCAACTCGGTCGTGTTCACCGGCAGCTTCTTCAAGGACCCGGCATCGCCACGGACGAGCTGAGAGCGAGCCGCCGAGTATAATGACGACATGCCCATCCTGAGCCCGCGTGACCAGGCTGCCGTCCGCAAGGAATTCGAGAGAATCGGCGGGCCCGTGAAGCTCGTCGTCTTCTCGCAGTCGCTCGAGGCCGCCGAGCTGTGCCAGCAGAACGAGCAGCTCATGCGCGAGGTCGCCGAGCTCTCGGACCAGATCACGGTCGAGGTGCTCAACCTCGCGATCGACCGCGAGCGCGCCGAGGCGTACGGCGTCGACCAGGTCCCGGCCATCGTCGTCGAGGGCAGCCGCGACTACGGCATTCGCTTCTACGGCGTGCCGCTCGGCTACGAGTTCAGCAACCTCATCGACTCGATCATCGTGGCGTCGACGGGCGAGCCGGTGCTCAGCGAAGACACGCTGGCCTCACTGCGCGCGCTCGCCGCCGACGTCGACATCAAGGTGTTCTCGACGCCCACCTGACCCCACTGTCCCCGGGCCGTGCGCCTGGCGCAGCACATGTCGGTGGCGTCGGATCGCGTGCGCTCCACGGTGATCGAGGCGACGGAGTTCCCCGAGCTGTCCCGTGCCTATCGGGTCATGGGCGTGCCGAAGGTCGTCATCAACGACCGCGTGCAGTTCGAGGGCGCCGTGCCCGAGCCGGACTTCCTCGGCGCGGTGCTCCAGGCCGTCGAGACCTCCTGACGCCGGCTTGCCCAGGCTCCGTCCGTCGCGCCGACGCCCGCGCGCGGCGACGATCCTGTTCACGTACGGCACGCTGATGCGCGGCTACGACCTGCACCGCCTGCTGGCTCCCGGCGCGAAGCTTCTGGGCGCGGGCCGCGTCCGGGGCACCCTGCTTGACCTCGGCGATTACCCCGGGCTGGTGGACGGCTCCGGGCGTGTCGTCGGCGAGGTGTACCGGCTCGACGAGCCCGAACTTCTCGCGGTGCTCGACCGCGCCGAGGGGTACAATTTCGAACGTCGCCGCGCCACCGTCACGCTCGCCACCGGGCGACGCGCGCGTGCGTGGATCTACCGCTACCGTGGACGCCGGGATCGGGCCGTGCCTATCCCGGACGGGGATTACCGGCGGGTGCACCACCGCCCCACAGCCTGAACAGGAGAACGCAATGGCGATGACCGCCGCCGAGCTCGTCAAGGCCGATCAGGACCACCTGATCCATCCGCTCCATCACCCCGTCGACAACGCGGAGCCGGTCATCTACGTTCGCGGTCGCGGCGCGACCATCCAGGAGATCGGGGGCCACGAGTACATCGATGGGCTCTCCGGCCTCTGGAACGTCAACGTCGGTCATGGGCGCACCGAGCTGGCCGACGCCGCGGCGGCGCAGATGAAGGAGCTCGCCTACTTCACCGGTTACGTCGGCTCCTCGAGCATCCCGGCCATCTCGCTGGCCAACCGGCTCATGGAGATCGCGTACGACAACATGCAGGCGGTGTTCTTCACCTGCGGTGGCGCCGAGTCGAACGAGTCGGCGTTCAAGACCGCGCGCTTCTACTGGAAGGCGAAGGGCAAGCCCGACAAGGTGAAGATCATCGCGCGCCACCAGTCCTACCACGGCGTCACGCTGCAGGCGATGAGCGCCACCGGGATGCCGGCGTACTGGAAGATGTTCGAGCCGCGCGTGCCCGGGTTCCTCCACGTCCAGACGTGCTATCCCTACCGGTTCCAGGGCGCGAAGCCCGGCGAGAGCGTGGGGCAGGCGGCGGCGCGCGAGATCGAGGAGATGATCCAGCGCGAGGGCGCCGACACGGTGGCCGCGGTGATCGGCGAGCCGATCCACGGCGGCGGCGGCGTCATCTACCCGACCGACGACTACTGGCCGAGCGTGCGCGAGGTGTGCAACCGCCACAACGTCTTGATGATCGCCGACGAGGTCATCACCGGCTTCTGCCGGACCGGGCGCTGGTTCGCCCTCAGCCACTGGAACGTCAAGCCCGACATCGTCTCGTTCGCGAAAGGCGTGACGTCGGGCTACCTTCCGCTCGGCGGCATCATGATCACCAAGGCCATCAAGGACGCGATGGATTCGGTGAAGCCCGAGGATCGCTGGATGCACGCCTACACGTATTCCGGCCATCCGACGTGCTGCGCGGTCGGCTTGAAGAACCTCGAGATCATGGAGCGCGAGCGGCTCTGGGAGAACGCGGCGAAGATGGGCACGCGGCTCCACCAGGGGCTCCAGCAGGCGTTCGGCGATCATCCCAACGCCGGTGACATCCGCGGGGGCAAGGGGCTGCTGGCGGCGGTCGAGCTGGTCGAGGACCGCGCGACCAAGAAGAACTTCCCCGGCGACAAGAAGATCGCGCCGCGCATCCAGGCCGAGATGATGAAGCGCGGCGTCGTCACGCGGACGCGCCCGTCGCCCGGCCCGCACCCGGCGCCCGGCGACTCGGTCTACTTCGCGCCGCCGCTCGTAGTGACGGCGGCGGAGATCGACCGGCTCGTGAGCGTCACGCGCGACGCCATCAAGGTCGTGCTCGGCGCCTGACAGCCGTCGCCGTGAAGCTGATCACCGCTCACCGCATCCTCATCGGGGCGGGGATCGCGTTCTTCGTCTTCTACGCGGCGGTCCTGCTCATGCACGATCGGACCACGGCGTCCGTCGTGCAGGCGCTCGTGGCGCTGGCGATCGCCGGCGGCCTCGTCCTCTACTACCGCACGCTCAAGGGATGGGGTCAGCGTCCGCCGTCCTGATCTACGACGGTGAGTGCGCGATGTGCCGAGCCAGCGCGCTCTGGCTCATGCGCCTGGCGCTCTCCCGCGGCCAGCTGGAGATTCTGCCGTGCCGGTCGGTGGCGCGCCGGACGCGATTTCCGCAAATCTCGGACGAGGTCTGTATGAGCGCGATGCAGCTCGTGCTCCCGGGCGGCGGCACCGTCGTCGGCGCCGATGCCGTCCCCGAGCTGCTCCGGCGCATCCGCGGGCTCGGATGGCTGGCGACGGTCTTCGCGCTGCCGGGGGCGCGTCCAGTAGCGCGCCGTGTGTACGGCTGGGTCGCGAAGAACCGCATGCGTCTCTCGTGCGAGCGCTGACCCGGCTGCTCGCCGCTTCAGCAGGAACGAACCTCCCCGCACTGAAATTCGGCAGCCCGGACGGCATCCTTGCCCGAGAGCTCCGCGCAAGTGCCCGGATAGACTGAACCCCGGCTCGTAACACTGCTGGCACGCCCGCTGCAGTCTCGCGTGCGTAGCGCGCGTCCATGGCGGACGCCGCAATAGCGACAGCGACGGCGCTGTGGCCTCGATCGGAGGCCCGGCGCCTTTCCTTTTTCTGTTGCCGGATTCTGTCTGGAGGTCGAATGAACGTCACGCGACGGGAATTTCTCAGAACGACGACAACCGCCGCGCTTCTCGCGGGTGTGCCTGCCGGCTGGGCAGGCGGCGTCTACGCCGGCGACGGGCCCGAGACGCCCAAGGTCAGGATCGGGATCATCGCGCTCACCGATTGCTCGTCGCTCGTGATGGCCCACGAGCTCGGGCTCTTCAAGAAGCACGGCATCGAGTCGACGATCTCGAAGGAAGCCTCGTGGGCGGTCATCCGGGACCGCCTGACGCTCGGCGAGAACCAGGCGACCCACTTGCTGGTCGGCACGGCCTACGCCATGACGATGGGTCTCCAGGGCTCGCCCCAGAAGCCGACGATCGTCCCGCTCTACCTCAACCGGAACGGCCAGGCGATCACGCTCACGAAGTCGCTGCTCGACAAGGGCCTGAAGACGCCGGCCCAGATCAAGCCGCTGGCGCTCGAGGCGAAGGCGAAGAACAGCCCGATGACCTTCGCCATGACCTATCCGCCGGGGACGCACGCCATGTGGATGCGCTACTGGCTCGCGTCCGGCGGCATCCATCCGGACAAGGACATCTCGCTCATCACCATCCCGCCGGCGCAGATGGTCGCCAACATGAAGGTCGGCAAGATGGACGGGTTCTGCGTCGGCGAGCCGTGGAACGCCCGCGCGATCGCCGACGGCATCGGCTTCACCGCGATCACCACGCAGCAGCTCTGGCGCGACCACCCCGAGAAGGTGCTGGCCTTCACCGAGGAGTTCGCCGCCAAGAATCCGAAGACAGTGCGCGCGACGATGCGCGCGGTCATCGAGGCGAGCCAGTGGATCGACAAGCTCGAGAACCGCGCGCGCATGGCCGAGGTGGTCTCGCAGCCCCAGTACATCAACTGCCCCAAGGAGATCATCTACGGCCGCCTGCTCGGCGAGTACGACTACGGCGACGGGCGGAAGGAGAAGGACAAGTACTACATGACCTTCTTCGACCGCCATACCAACTTTCCCCAGCGGTCGCACGGCGTGTGGTGGCTCAGCCAGTTCCGCCGCTGGGGGATGGTGAAGGAACCGCCCGACTACAAAGGCCTCGTGGAGCGCGTGCACCGGTCCGACATCTTCCGCGAGGTCGCCCAGGAGATGGGCGTCGAGACGCCGCGCGAGGACATGAAGAAGGAGACGCTCTTCGACGGCGTCACCTTCGATCCGGCCGATCCCGAGAAATACGCCAAGAGCTTCGCCATCCACTCGATGGCGTAGAGGGGCCCGATGCGCATCGAGACTTATCAGAAAGTGATCCTGCCGCTCGCCGGAGCGGCGGCCGTGCTCATCATGTGGGCGATCGTCAGCGCCACGCTCGCGCCTGACCTGCCGTCGCCGTTCCGGACCTGGCAGGAATCGCGGCGATACATCCTGGATCCATTCTTCAAGGACGGCGAGATGAACCAGGGCATCGGCCGGCTCGCCTTCTACTCGCTGGTCCGTGTCGCGAAGGGGTTCGCCCTGGCACTGGCCATCGGCACGCCGATCGGCTTCCTGCTCGGGCTCTCGCGCCGGTTCCACCAGTCCTTTGACCCGATCGTGCAGTTCATGCGCCCGATCTCGCCCCTGGCGTGGCTGCCGCTCGGGCTGGTGATCTTCCAGAAGTCCGAGCCGGCCGCGGTCTTCACGATCGCGCTGTGCGCGATGTGGCCGACCGTCATCAACACCGCGGTCGGCGTCCGATCGATCAGCCAGGACTACCTGAACGTGGGCCGCGTGCTGAAGCTCTCGCGGACCACGACGCTGCGGCGCATCGTCATCCCGGCCACACTGCCCTACGTCTTCACCGGCTACCGGCTGTCGCTCGGTCTTGCGTGGCTAGTCATCGTCGCGGCGGAGATGCTGACGGGTACGCCGGGGGTCGGCGGCTTCCTCTGGCAGGAATACAACAGCCTCGTCTATTCGCACATCATCCTGAGCGTTCTCACGATCGGCGCCATCGGCTTCGTGCTCGATCGCCTCATGGGCCTGGTCGAGGCGCGCGTGCGGATCAACTGATGGCCTACCTGGAAGTCTGCGGCCTGCGCAAGTCGTACCGCGCGCGCGGCGGCGTGACGCCGGTGCTGGGCGGCGTCGACCTGAGCCTCGACGCGGGCGAGTTCGTCGCCGTCGTCGGCTACTCCGGATCGGGGAAGACCACGCTGGTGTCCCTCATCGCCGGGCTCCTGACGCCCGACGGGGGGGAGATCCGGCTCGACGGCGCGCCGGTGACCGGGCCCGGCCCCGAGCGCGGCATCGTGTTCCAGCAGTACTCGCTGCTGCCGTGGCTCTCCGTGCGCGGCAACGTGGCGCTCGCGGTCGACGCCGTGAACCCGACGCTGCCGGCGGCTGCGCGCCGGCGCCTGACCGACGAGCTGATCGCGCTCGTCAACCTGACGCCGGCTGCCTGGAAGCGGCCGCGCGAGCTGTCGGGCGGCATGCGGCAGCGCGTCGCGGTCGCCCGCGGGCTCGCGATGCAGCCGAAGCTCCTGTTGATGGACGAGCCGTTCAGCGCGCTCGACGCCCTCACGCGCGCCACGCTGCAGGACGAGCTCGTGCGGATCTGGAGCGAGCGGCGGACGACGGTGATGCTGATCACGAACGACGTCGACGAGGCGATCCTGCTCGCCGACCGGATCTACCCGATGACGCCGGGGCCGGATGCGGTCCTCGGCCCGCCGATCGAGGTCGGGCTGCCGCGCCCGCGGCAGCGGCGGCACCTGAGCCTGGAGCCCGCCTACCAGAAGGCGAGACAGGCGCTGGTCGAGTTCCTCCGGGCCGGACGGAGCCGGGTCGCGCCTACAGCAGGCCACCCCCGTGAGTCGCGGCCTCAAGCTCCGATACAGTGAAATCCTTCGTCGAGATCGCGCAGCTCGGCAAGACGTACGAGACGCCGGCGGGCCCGGCGATCATCGTGCGCGACTTCACGCTGTACGTCGACGAGGGCGAGTTCATCTGCCTGCTTGGCCATTCCGGCTGCGGCAAGACGACCGTGCTCTCGATCCTGATGGGCCTCACGGCGCCGAGCACCGGGGGTGTCGTCATCGGCGGGCGTGAGATCGACGGCCCGGGCACCGATCGCGGCGTGGTCTTTCAGTCGGCGACGCTCCTGCCATGGATGTCGGTGCGCGACAACGTCCAGCTCGCTCGCAACCGGGTTGCGTCCCCGGCCGATCGCGACGTCGAGCCCTATCTGGCGTCGGTCGGGCTCGGCGGGCAGGGCGGGCGCTACCCGCGCGAGCTGTCGGCGGGGATGCAGCAGCGCGCCGGCATCGCGCGGGCCTTCGCGCTCGAGCCGCGGCTCCTGCTGCTCGACGAGCCGTTTTCGCTCCTCGATGCGCTGACGCGGATGGATTTGCAAGATGAGCTGATCGCGCTCTGGGAGGCCAAGCGCAAAACCGTCATCATGGTCACCCACGACGTGGACGAAGCCCTTCAGCTCGCCGATCGGATCGTCATCATGACCAACGGTCCCGCGGCGACGATCGGACGGATCTTCGACGTGCCCTTCCCCCGGCCGCGCCGGCGCGATGAGCTGCTCGGGCGAGCGGACTATTTCTGGCTCCGGGACTCGGTCGTCGCCTTCCTCGAGGAGCAGGCTCATGACGCCGCGTGAGGCCGGCGCCGCGCTCGAGCCGGGCTGGCGATCGACGATGTGCCCGTACTGCGGCGTCGGATGCGGGCTCCTCGTGCAGGTCCAGGACGGGCGGGTCGCCCGGGTGAAGGGAGATCCCGCCCATCCGGCCAACCTCGGCGACGTCTGCGCCAAGGCGGTTCATCTCCCGCCGGTCCTGCGTACGTCGGACCGACTTGTCCATCCGCAGATCCGCGTCCGACGCGACGCGGCGCTCGAGCGGGTTCCGTGGGAGCTGGCGTTGCGGTTCAGCGCCGAACGCATGCGCGAGATCGTCGCGGCCCACGGCCCGGACGCGGTCGCCTTCTACGCCTCGGGTCAGCTCCTCACCGAGGAGTACTACCTCGCCTCCAAGCTCGCGCGGGGGTTCATCGGAACGAACAACTTCGATACGAACTCGCGCCTGTGCATGGCGTCGGCTGCCGCCGGGTACGCGCGCTCGTTCGGATCGGACGGCCCGCCCGCCTCGTACGCGGATATCGATCGCGCGGATTGCTTCTTGCTGCTCGGCACCAATACCGCCGACTGCCATCCCGTGACCTTCAAACGGATCCGGCGGCGAAAGCTCCAGGCTCCCGACGACGTCACGGTCATCGTCGCTGATCCGCGCTGGACGGAGACCGCCGATCTCGCCGATCTCCATCTTTCGCTGCGACCCGGCTCCGACATCGCGCTGCTCAGCTCGATGCTCCACGTGCTGTGGCACGAGCGGCTCCTCGACCGGCGCTTCATCGCCGAGCGCACAGCCGGTTGGCAGAAGCTATCCGCCGTCATCGAGCGCTATCCGCCCGAGCAGGGTGCGGCGCTCACCGGCCTCTCGCGCGAGGCGATCGTCACGGCGGCACTGCGCTTCGGACGCGCCCGCGCAGCCTTGAGCCTGTGGTCGATGGGCATCAACCAGAGCCACGTCGGTACCGACAAGAACGCGGCCATCATCAACCTGCATCTGGCGACGGGCCAGATCGGCCGGCCGGGCGCGGGGCCGTTCTCGCTGACCGGTCAGCCGAACGCGATGGGCGGGCGCGAGACCGGCGGCCTCGCTCATCTCCTGCCGGGCTACCGGCTCGTCGCCGACGCCGCCGCGCGCGAGGCCGTCGAGCGCCACTGGGCGATCCCGGCCGGCCGGCTGCCCTCGAGGCCGGGGCGATCGGCGCTGGAGATCTTCGAAGGGCTCGCCGCCGGCGCGGTCCGCGCGGTGTGGATCATGTGCACCAACCCGGCGGCGTCGATGCCCGATCTCGATCTGGTGGAGAAAGCCCTGCGCCAGGCGGACCTCGTCATCGTCCAGGACGCCTATCATCCGACCGAGACGACGCGCTTCGCCGACGTGCTCCTGCCCGCCGCACAGTGGCCGGAGAAAGACGGCGTCATGACCAGCTCCGAGCGCAGGCTCACGTACCTCCCGCGCCTGGTCGACCCGCCGGGAGAGGCGCTGCCCGACGCCGAGATCCTCACGCGATTCGCTCACGAGATGGGCTGGAAGGAGGAGTTCGCATGCGCGAGCGCGGCCGAGGTCTTCGACGAGTTCGCCTCGCTGACGGTCGGGGCGGTCTGCGATTACTCGGGCGTCAGTCACGACCGCCTCCGGACGGACGGACCGCTCCAGTGGCCGGTGCCGTCGCCCGACCATCGGGGCACCGCGCGTCTCTACGCCGACGGCCGCTTCCCGACGCCGGACGGGCGGGCCCGCTTCATCGCGGTCGACCACGCCGAGCCGGTGGAGGAGCCCGACGCCGACTTTCCCCTGACGCTCACGACGGGACGCGTGCGCGACCACTGGCACACGCTGACGCGCACGGGCAAGTCGCCGGCGCTCGCCGCGCGCACGCCCGAGCCGGTCCTCGAGGTGCACCCGAACGATGCGCGACAGGCGCGTATCCAGGACGGCGACTTCGTCGAGATCGCCTCACGCCGCGGCAAGGCGGTGGCGCAGTGCCGCGTGAGCGCCGCCATTCGCGAGGGCACGTGCTTCCTGCCCTTTCACTGGGGCCGGCTGGCCGGCTTCTACAAGAGCGCCAACAATCTCACCCTGAGCGATCGCGATCCGGTGTCGCGGCAGCCGGAGCTGAAGGCGTGCGCCGTGCGCCTGCGGCGGGTCGCCCAGACGCCCGTGCCGACGAGGTCGAGCCTATGAACAAGATCGAGGCGCTCAAGTCGGAGCGCGACGGCCTCGACGTCACCGAGGATCTCGTGCGCTTTGCCCGCGAGGGGTGGCGCACCATCGCTGACGACGACAAGGAGCGTCTGAAATGGGTCGGCGTGTTCCAGCGCAAGCCGACGCCTGGCCATTTCATGATGCGCATCCGGATGGCCAACGGCATCCTCACCGCCGCGCAGGCGCGCCTGCTCGGCCAGATCACGAAGGCGACGGGCCGAAACGTCGCCGACGTGACGACGCGCCAGCAGATCCAGCTTCGCTGGGTGACGATCGAGCAGGTGCCGGACGTCATCGCGCAGCTCGAGGCGGCCGGGCTCTCGAGCCTCCAGACCGGGATGGACAACATCCGCGGCATCGTCGGCTGCCCGGCCACCGGCCTGACGCCACGCGAGCTCTTCGACACCGCGCCGATCGCGGCGGCCTTCCAGCAGATCTTCCTCGGCAACAAGGCGTTCACGAACCTGCCGCGGAAGTTCAACGTCACGATCACCGGCTGCGTCGAGCACTGCACGCCCGGCGAGACCCAGGACATCTCGATGACCCCGGCCATCGCGACGCGGGACGGGCGCGAGATCGCGGGGCTCAACGTCGCCGTCGGCGGCAAGCAGGGGTCCGGCGGCCCGCGATTCGCGACGGCGCTCGACGCGTTCGTGACGCCGGAGGAGGCCGCGGAGGTGTGCGCCGCGATCGCGCTGATCTTCCGCGATCACGGCCCGCGCGAGGCGCGAAGCAAGGCGCGCCTGGCCTTCCTGGTGGAAGAGTGGGGCGGCCCCCGGGTTCGCAAGGAGCTCGAGGCACGTCTGGGCCGCGAGCTGCCTCCGGCCGGGCGCGACGCGCGGGCGGCCAAGACGAACGACCACATCGGGATCTTCCGCCAGCGAGAGCCCGGCCTGAACTACGCCGGTCTCAAGACACCCGTGGGCCGAGTGAGGGGCGACCAGCTCATCGAGCTGGCGCGGCTCGCCGAGCGTTACGGCCGCGGTGAGCTGCGGCTGACGCCGTCGCAGAACGTGCTGATCCCGCACATCCCGGACGCGCTGCTGGGCGAGCTGACGCGCGAGCCGCTGCTGCGGGAGCTGCCATATAACCCCTCCGAGATCCAGCGCGGCCTGGTCTCGTGCACGGGGACCGACTTCTGCAACCTGGCGCTGATCGACACGAAGACCCGGGCACTCGCGCTGGCGCGTGAGTTCGAGAGCCGCATCGAGGCCTCGCGCCCGCTGACGGTGCGCTGGTCGGGCTGCCCGGCTTCGTGCGGCAACCACTACACGGCGGACGTGGGCCTGCAGGGCTGCAAGGTGAAGGTGAACGGCAAGATCGTCGACGGCGTTCACGTGTTCGTCGGCGGCCGCGGCGGGCTCGAGCCGCGCGCCGGCGAGAAGGTGTTCGCCGACGTGCCGTGCGACGACCTGCCCGAAGTGCTCGACCGCCTGATTCGCTTCTTTCCGCGAGGTGACCGGAAGAAGGAAGAGGAGGAGGCATGAGCCACCGCCTGGTCTCGTTCGTGGGCGCCGGACCTGGCGATCCAGACCTGATCACGCTCAAGGGGTTGCGCCGCCTTCGCGAGGCCGAAGTGGTCCTGCACGACCGGCTGGTGCCCCACGAGCTCCTCGACGAGGTCAGCCCGGGCGCGACAGTGATCGACGTCGGCAAGACTCCAGGGCGACCCTGCGTGGGCCAGGGGCAGATCAACTGGCTCCTGGTGGACTGGGCGCGGCGACGCGAGCACGTCGTCCGGTTGAAGGGCGGCGACCCGGCCGTTTTCGGCCGCCTCGGCGACGAGATCGAGGCCGTTCGATCGGCGGGGATCGCATTCGAGGTGATCCCGGGCGTGACCGCGGCTTCCGCGGCGGCCGCGCGTCTCGGCATCTCGCTCACCCGACGCGGAAGCGCCTCGACCCTCGTCTTCGCGGCGGGCACCGATCAGTCCGGCCACCATTCGGCCGCGCTCGACTGGGACCTGCTGGCGCGCGCGGAGGGCACCCTGGTCTTCTACATGCCGGTCGGCTCGCTCGCGCCGATCACGGCCGCCCTCACCATGCTGGGCCGCGACCCTCGCGAGCCGGCGATCCTGGTCGAGCGCGTGGGCACGCCCGGCGAGCGGGTCATCGCGAGCAGGCTCGGCGACATCGCCGAGGAGGGTCGCGCGGCGGGCGTCGCTGCGCCGGCGATCCTCGTGACCGGACCGACGGTCGCCGCCGCGTCCGTGCCGCTCACGCTCCGGCGCGCGGCGAGCCCCGCGGCCGTCTGAGCGATGCCCGACTACTTTCCCGCGTTCCTCGATCTGCGCGGGCGGCGATGTCTGGTCGTGGGCGGCGGCGAGATCGGCGAGCGCAAGACGCATGCGCTGCTCGACTGCGGCGCCCGGGTGACGATCGTGAGCCCTTCAGTGACAACGCGGCTGGCGGCGCTCGCCGCGAGCGGTCGCCTGGTCCATCGGGCCCGGCCGTTCCGGCGGTCCGATCCGCGCGGCTGCGCGCTGGCCGTTGCCGCGACGGGCGATCCCCGCGTCGACCGTGTGGTGGCCGCCGCGGCACGCCGATGGCGAGCCCTCGTGAACGTGGTCGACCGGCCGCAGCACTGCGACTTCATCGTGCCCGCCGTGCTACGCCGCGGCGAGCTTCAGATCGCCGTCTCGACCGGCGGCCGCAGTCCCGCCATCGCCCGTGAGATCCGCCGGCGGCTCGAGCGGTTCTTCGGCCCGGAGTACGGCGAGCTGATCTCGCGCGCCGGCGAAGCGCGGAACCGCGCCCGTGCAAAGGCGCGAACGTCGGTCGAGAGGATCGAGGCCGGCGAGCGCGTCGCCCGTCTTGTGCTCGCCGGTCGCCTGCCGGTCTAGGGCGCGATCGGCGCCGCGACGACCCCTTCTGCTTCCAGACGTGCCGCGGTCCGCAGCAGGTGCGCCTCCATGAACGGCGCGCCGATGAGCTGGACACCGAGCGGCAGCGGACCGGCCCCGGCCAACCCCGCGATCGGGACGGAAAGAACCGGCAGGCCGACGAACGACCAGGGTTGCGTGAAGGCGCCGAGGTGCCCTCGCGTCACGACCTCGACGCCGTCCACCATCGTCGTGCGCGGCGCGCCGATCGGCGGCGCGGGGTAGGGCGTGGTCGGCGCGACGACCACGTCCACGTCCCGAAAGACCTCGCGCACGCGCTCAGCGAACCAGGCGCGAAACCGCTGCGCTCTCAGATAGACGGTCGCGGGAACCAGCGCGCCCGCGCGAAAGCGGTCGCGGGTCATGGGATCGAAGTCCTTCGCGCGGCGCTTGAGGTCGTCGAGGTGGTTGAAGGCGCCCTCGGTGGACGTGATCACCGACGCCGCGGCGCGCGCCCGCTGCACCTCGGGAATGGTGACCCGGCGGCTCGCGCCGAGGGCGCGGGCCACGCGCTCGACGGCGGCGATGGCAGCGGGCTCGGCGAGCTGCGCGAAGTGGCCCCCGGCGACCGCGACCCGGAGGCCGGCGATCCCCTGGTCGAGCCCCGGCGTGGTGGGCTCGGCGGGGCGAGCGTCGCACTCGGGATCGGCGCCGTCCGGCCCCTGGATCGCGTCGAACGCGAGGGCGAGGTCACGGACCGAGCGCGCCAACGGCCCGACGTGATCCAGGCTGCCCGCGAAGAGGACGACGCCGGCCCGCGACACACGTCCGAACGTTGGCTTGAGGCCAAAGACGCCGCACAGCGCCGCCGGGACGCGAATCGAGCCGTTCGTGTCCGAGCCGAGGCTCAGCGGCACCAGGCCCGCAGCGACCGCAGCGGCCGACCCGCCCGACGAGCCGCCGGCCATCCGTGTGAGGTCGTGCGGGTTGCGGGTCGGGCCGTAGTGCGTGTTCTCCGTCGTGAAGCCGAACGCGTACTCGTCCATGTTGAGGCAGCCGACCAGGACGGCGCCGGCGTGACGGAGCGCGGCTACCGCCGCGGCGTCGCGTTGCGCCGGCGGGTGTTCCGCGTGAATGCGCGAGCCGGCCACCGTCGTGACGCCGCGGACATCGAAGAGGTTCTTGACCGCGAACGGAACACCCGCGAGGGGGCCGGGATCACCGCCCGTGGCGACGATCCGGTCGATGCGGTCCGCGTCGGCGATGGCCGCCTCGGCGAGGATCCGGGTGAAGCAATTGAGCACGCGGTCGCGGCGCGCGATCCGCTCGAGAGCGCTCGTCACGACTTCACGCGCGGATGCTCGACGCGAGCGAATCGCGTCCACGATCTCGACGGCCGATGCGTCGCCGGCGATCATGGGCGGAACAGCGGCGGGGGCTCGACGTCGTCGGGTAGAGGGAACTCCGTGAATAGCCGCGCATAGGCGAGGAGCCCGGCGAGATGCTCGGCAATCGCGGCCGCGCTCCCCGGCTCGAGGGGAAGCCCGAGGCTCGCGGCTAGGCGCTCGACGTCATCCCCGGTCACTTCGCGCCCCTGGCCGCGAGATAGGCTCGCCAGCCGCCGTATTCGGTGATCTCCCGCTGTCCCTCGCAGAGGATCGGCTCGCCGAGAACGCCCAGGGTCTCTTCGCCGTCGGCGAGGCGGACTTTACCGACGCACAGCCCGCTCGGCTCACCCAGGAGAATTGCGGCGAGACCGGCGGCCGGCATCTCCCAGACCTCGACGGCGATCGCCGCGCCGCTCCGGGCCACGCGAACCATCGCTGGATGCGATCGTCGATCGACCAGAGTCGATAGTGCGGGCCCGTGGTCGTCTCGCGCTCGAAGCGCGCGCCAGCTGCGATCAGGTCGCCGTTCAGCTCGAGGCCTCGCATCAGCGTGCCGTTAACTGCCAGGCGGATGGTCAAGGTCCTCTCCTTCGAGCCGAAGACAGGCTGCTTCGTGGAAGCGGCCCCCGACCGACCGTAACATCGGCATCTCGCTCCGGCAACGGTCCCGGATGCTCGCGAATTAGGCAGCCGACGTCGGATGCCTCTCCCGTGGGCAGGAGCGAAGGCCGTCCTGCGTGACAAGTTCCTGCAGTTGTTGGTGGTAGGCCGACCGGTGGTCGGGCACGGCGATTGCTCTGCTCGGTTCGCTACGCGACGACGAGGTCGCGTGATTCTCCGGACAATGGCGCCCGGGTCGGGCGCCACTTTTGTGTTCAGGAGACCGTGAGTCCCGTCAGCCGATGGAACGGCCGTGAGGCCGGGCGCGGCACGAGGCTGCGATCAGGGGAGGAGCGATGAGCGCGGAGGGAGACGTCACTCGGGCGCGGCTAGCGGAGGCCGCCGAGCGCGCGATCGGGCTGGCCGTGCTGGGCGGCCGTCACGGCCGTCGAGAGTTCATCGAGCGTGTGGGTGCCGCGACGGCCGGTGCCGCGCTTGCCTCGGTGTTTCCGATGCGGGCCGTGCAGGCTTTGGCCCAGGAGAAACCGGGGCCCCTCGAGAAGCGCGACCTCAAGATCGGCTTCATACCCATCACTTGCGCGACGCCGATCATCATGGCCGAGCCGATGGGCTTCTACAAGAAGCAGGGGCTCAACGTGCAGGTTTTGAAGGCGTCGAGCTGGGCGATGATCCGCGACATCTCGATCAACGGCGAGACCGACGCTACGCACATGCTCTCCCCGATGCCGCTGGCGATCTCGCTCGGCGTCGGCTCGCAATCAGTTCCGTACGTCATGCCGGCCGTCGAGAACATCAACGGCCAGGCCATCACGCTTCACGTCAAGCACAAGGGCGTGAAGAGCGCCGCCGAGATGAAGGGCTTCAAGTTCGGCGTGCCCTTCGACTATTCGATGCACAACTTCCTGCTGCGCTACGTCCTGGCCGAGGACGGGGTCGACCCCGATCGCGACGTCCAGATCCGCGCGGTGCCGCCGCCCGAGATGGTGGCGAACCTCCGCGCCGGAAACCTCGACGGCTACCTCGCGCCGGATCCGTTCAACCAGCGGGCGGTCGCTCCCGCGCCTCCAGGTGAACTGGGCTTCGAGCCGGTCGAGCAGAGAGTGAAACGCCGGCGTGGGGTCGTGGCCGTCGAGGAACCGGTACTTGATCGCCGCGGGCACGATCCGGATCGGCTT
>Ga0111538_10003856_pt1 | contig 20910 bp, 18 predicted proteins | sample SoiMethybrSBSTD1_FD_79669 | JGI IMG/M metagenome (GOLD analysis project Ga0111538, IMG submission 79669) | Bulk soil microbial communities from a Populus tree surrounding site in Tennessee, USA - Soil MetaG P. TD hybrid SBSTD1 (version 2)... | ecosystem: Environmental > Terrestrial > Soil >... | reverse complement strand
GTGGGGCGCTGCTTGTCGCGGAAGGGCTTGAAGCGCTCCTTGAGCCACTTCTCGAACTGCTCGTCGAACTCCTCCGGCTTCATGCGGAAGGCCTGCATGTAGATGTCTTCGAGGCCGCCGCCCACGATGTTCTTGCGGAAGGTGTAGAGGAACTGCCGGATGCCTTCCTTGCCGAAGCGCGCCTCGATGAACTCGAAGGCGGCGTGGCCGAGGTTGTAGACCACGCGCGGGTTCGAGTAGCCGCCGTATTCGTCGAAGCGGCTCAGCGGCGGCACCTGCTCCGTGACGGCGGCGTCGCGGATGGTCATGAGGTCGAGGGAGTCCCAGGAGCCGCGCTCGTAGTCGGCCAGGCCCTCGTCGAGCCAGAGGGGGATCGAGCGCTGCACCAGGCTGCGCGGGATGAGGTCGAACTCGAAGACGTGGGTCAGCTCGTGGGTGATGAGGCCCTGCAGGCGGTCCGGAGGCTCGTCGATGGGCAGCACCATGCGCCCGCGCACGGGCTCCGCGAAGGCCAGCACCCCTTCGGGCACGAAGTCGGGGAAGAGGTTCGTCTCCTCGAACTCGGAGTGCGTCTTGTACAGGATGAGCGGGATCGGGAAGTGGATCTCGTGCTTCAGGTCTCCCGAGACCTTCTGGTACGCGCTCTCCGCATAGGAGACGACGCGCCCGAGGTGCTGCTCGAACTCCGGGTAGTAGTAGACCTCGAAGTGCGGGCTCTTGTAGACGCGCCACGCGAAGCTGTCGTAGGCGACCTTGTTCTTCCCGAAGTAGGGGACGAACTGGGCACGGGCGGGCGCAGCCGCCGCGAGGAGGAAGAGGACGAGGGATCCCACCAGGAAGCCCCGCACGGACCCGGCGCGGCGGTCGGTCATAGGTTTTTCCTTCCGGCTATCTGAGGAGGACCCGCGTGCCGCGGACCTTCTGGGGCGAGATCACGCCCAGGAAGTTCGGGATGAGCCGGTCCATGAGCTCGAAATACGACGAGAGCGGAGAGATCTTCTGCTCCTCCCCGTAGAGGACCTCCTCCGTGAACTTCTCCTTGTGCAGGCTCTGGCCCGTCCGCCCGTCGATGAAGTAGAACTCGGCGGAGAGGCTGAAACCCTTGCGCTCGAGGTAGCGGTTCGCGCGCACGAGCCGCGGCCGGTTGGTTCCGGGGTCGCGCACGACGCGCTCCTCGGACTGGAAGCCGGACCGGTTCTGCTCCTCGAAGCCCACGCGTCCGGTCACGATGAGCGGGTTCTGGAACTCCTCGCCCACCTTGCGCCAGTACTCCGCGTCCCCGAGGACCCGGTCCGTCTCCAGCTTGTACTGTTCTCGCTCCTGCTTGTTGTATTTGCCGCCCTCACCCAGCTTCTCGAGGGCCTGCTCGAGCGCGTCCTGCAGGGGCGGATGGTCCGGCTCGAGCACCTGCAGCCGGCTGTTGGAGCGCAGCTGGTTCTGGAGCAGGCGCGAGGTCTCGGATCCGAGCTCCACGTCGTTCTCGCCGAGGTCGGTGACGAAGCCGGCCACGAGGACGCGCCGGAAGCGCGACACGTCGATCTTCGACTGGACCGGGGTCTCCACCGGCACTTCCACCACGGTGGCACAGCCCGTGCCCCCCAGCGCCAGCAGCGCGGAGAGGCCGAAGCTATGGAGTCGGGGAAGGCGTCGGGGCTGGAGCCGGAGTCGGAGCGGGAGTGCTGCTCGATTTTCTCTTGCGATTGCGCTTGTCATCGGCCTCGCGGAACAAATCGTAGTTCTGCTGGATGTACAGGTTTCCCGGCTTGAGCTTGAGGGCGCGGTCGAACATCTCGCGCGCCTTCGCGAATTCGCCCTGCTGCTCCAGCGCGACTCCCAGGTCGTTGAGCGCTTCCGCGTTGTCCGGGTTGAGCTCGACCGCACGCTCGAACCGGAAACGTGCCTCGCTCCACAGCCCCCGGCGCGCGACTTCGATGCCGAAACCGAGCTCTTCTTCGGCGGAGGCGGCCGTCTGGCGGGCAGAAGGGGCGAGCAGGACGACGAGGAGCGGCAACACCGAAACCATGAACGTTCTCCGGAGCCCGGCTGAAATCTTAGCTGTCGTCGCTGGCCAAAAGCAAGGTGGGTGCCATCGCGCCTCCCCGATCCCCCGGCGCTACGGCGGCCGGAATCCCGCACGGGAAGCCACGGCCGCCCGCGCCCCATGTCCCGGGCGAGGGACACGTTGTGTCCAGACGCGGACAGCCCGCTGGACCTTGACAGGCGGGGGGTCGCCCATACAATGAGGCCCCTTTCGGCGGCCCCGGAAGGAGAAAGGCGGCCTCCCGCGGCCCTCGATCTGCTCACGCTCGCCCTGCTTCCCCGTCTCGCCCCGCCGGCGGTGCGGAAGCTGTGCGACCGCGGACCGATCGCGGACGTGCTGGCCGACCCTGACGCCCACGCGCACCTGCTGTCCGCCGAGGCTCTCGCGCTGCTCCGCCGCGCGGGCGAGGCCGAGCGCCGGACCGACGAAGAGCGCCGCCGCGCCGCCGCCCTCGGAGTCCAGATCGTGGCCCGTGACGAGCCGGCCTTCCCGGCCCTCGTCAAGGAGATCTTCGACCCGCCGCCCGTCCTTTGGGTGCGGGGCCGGCTCCAGGCGGAGGATGCGGAGCGCGGCGTGGCGATCGTGGGAGCGCGGGCGGCCACGCCTGCGGGTCGCTCCCTGGCCCGGGCCATGTCCAGTGATCTCGCGGCCGCGGGAGCCACCATCGTGTCCGGTCTCGCCCGCGGGATCGACACCGCCGCCCACCTCGGCGCGCTCGATGGCGGCGGGCGCACGGTGGCGGTGCTCGGGTGCGGCGTCGATCGGATCTACCCGCCGGAGAACGCGGCCCTCGCGGGGCGGATCGAAGCGACGGGAGCGGTCGTCTCGGAGTTCCCGCTCGGGACGCCTCCGCTGCCCCATCATTTCCCGCAGCGGAACCGGATCATCGCGGGATGGAGCCGCGGGGTGGTCGTGGTGGAAGCGGCCGCGCGGAGTGGCGCCCTCAACACCGCGCGCACGGCCGCGGACGAGAACCGGGACGTCATGGCCGTTCCCGGGCACCCCTCCCAGCCGGCCTGCGAAGGGACGAACCAGCTTCTTCGGGACGGGGCCGCCTTCGTCCGCGACGCTCGGGACGTGGCCGCCGAGCTGGGGTTCGAGCTACCCGCCGAAAACGCGCAAGCCGTTGCGGATCCGGTGCTTGGCGCCTTGCGCCGGGATGCCCCGCTGAGCCTGGAGGACCTCCGAGCGAGGAGCGGGCTTGAAACGCCAGACCTTCTGGCCCGTCTGAGTCAACTGGAGCTCCGTGACGCGGTCCGCCGCCTGCCGGGGGCGCTCTTCGTCCGGCACCATTGACACAGGCGTCATCTTCTTACTAGTACTCACAGGACGGAGGGGGAGAGGAGCGACGTGGCCAAGAACCTCGTGATCGTCGAATCGCCGGCCAAGGCGAAGACGATCAACAAATATCTCGGGAAGGACTTCACGGTGAAGGCCTCGATGGGACACGTCCGCGATCTGCCCAAGAAGAAGCTGGGCGTGGACGTGAAGAAGGGGTTCGAAGCGGAGTACGAGATCCTCCCGACTCGCAAGAAGGTCTTGGACGAGCTCAAGGCCGCGGCCAAGGACGCGGACATGATCTTCCTGGCCGCCGACCCCGACCGCGAAGGAGAGGCCATCTGCTGGCACCTCTCCGAATCGCTCGGGGTGCGCAGCAAGAAGAAATTCAAGCGCGTCGTCTTCAACGAGATCACGAAGAAGGCCATCGACCTCGCCTTCAAGAACCCGGGCGAGGTGGACGAGAAGAAGGTCGACGCCCAGCAGACGCGCCGCATCCTCGATCGCCTGGTCGGCTACAAGGTGAGCCCTGTCCTCTGGGAGAAGGTGCGGCGCGGTCTCAGCGCCGGCCGCGTGCAGTCCGTCGCCCTCAAGCTCATCTGCGACCGCGAGCGGGAGATCCGTGCCTTCGTAGCCGAGGAGTACTGGACGGTGGCGGCGCACCTGGAAGCGAAGGAGCCGCCGCCTTTCCTCGCCAACCTCGTCAAGAAGGAAGGCAAGAACGTCGAGATCGGCAACGGCGACGAGGCGGGCGCGGTGCGCCGCGACCTGGAGGCGGCGACCTTCACCGTCGCCAAGGTCCAGCGCAAGGAGAGACGCCGCCATCCGGTACCGCCCTTCATCACCTCGAAGCTGCAGCAGGAAGCCTTCAAGAAGCTGCGCTACTCCGTGAAGAAGACCATGCAGGTGGCGCAGCGGCTGTACGAAGGCGTCGAGCTCGGCCCCGACGGTTCCGTCGGCCTGATCACGTACATGCGCACCGATTCCACCCGCATCTCGGACGACGCCCTGACCGCGGTGCGCGAGAAGATCGGCCAGACCTACGGCAACGAATACCTGCCGGAGAAGCCGAACTTCTACCGGAGCAAGAAGGACGCGCAGGACGCGCACGAGGCCATCCGCCCGAGCTATCCGGAGCGCGACCCGGACTCGATCAAGAAGTACCTGTCGAAGGACGAATACGCGCTCTACAAGCTCATCTGGAACCGCTTCGTGGCCTCCCAGATGTTGCCCGCCGTCTACGACGAGACGATCGCGGACATCGAGGCCGCGGCCTATCTCCTGCGGGCGAAGGGCTCCACGCTCAAGTTCAAGGGCTTCCTCGCCGTCTACGAGGAGACTCCGGACGAGAAGCAGGAGACGAAGCCGAAGGACGAGACGGCGGGGGCGGCGGACGACACCGCGCCCGAAGACGCGGCCGCGCAGCTGCCGCCGCTCAAGGAAGGCGACCGCCTCACCTTGAAGAAGCTCGACACCGACCAGCACTTCACGCAGCCGCCGCCGCGCTTCAGCGAGGCGAGCCTGGTGAAGGAGCTGGAGGAGAACGGGATCGGGCGGCCCTCCACCTACGCGTCCATCATCGGCACCATCGAGGCGCGCGACTACATGGAGAAGCGCGAGGCCAAGCTCTACCCCACCGAGCTCGGCTTCCTGGTCACCGATCTCCTCGTCGAGCACTTCCAGGACATCATGAACGTCGAGTACACGGCCGCCCTCGAGGCGGAGCTCGACGAGATCGAGGAAGGCAAGGACAACCTCCTCAACACCCTGAACCAGTTCTGGAAGAAGTTCGAGAAGGACCTGAAGAAGGCCTCGAAGGAGATGAAAGACGTCAAGCGGATGGAGGAGCAGACGGACGAGGTCTGCGACAAATGCGGCAAGCCCATGGTCATCAAGTGGGGCCGTTACGGAAAGTTCCTCGCCTGCTCCGGCTATCCCGACTGCAAGAACACGCGGCAGATGGCGGGGGCGGAGGGCGACGGCGGTCCGGAGCTGCACGAAGACGTGGCCAAGGAGGTCTGTCCGAACGACAACCAGCCCATGGTGCTCAAGAAGGGCCGCTTCGGTCCCTTCCTCGCCTGCAGCAACTATCCCGACTGCAAGGTCACGAAGCGGCTCGTGCGCGGGGCGGAGGGCAAGCTGCAGGTGGAGCAGCTGACACCGATCGACGAGGCCTGCCCGGACTGCAGCAAGCCGCTCATGTGGCGGCGCGGCCGCTTCGGTCCCTTCATCGCCTGCAGCGACTACCCCAACTGCAAGTACATAAAGAAGAAGGAAGCGAAGGAGATCGGCCTCGCCTGCCCCGAATGCGGACAGGGCCAGGTCGTGGAGCGCAAGGGGCGCTGGGGCCGCTCGTTCTACGGTTGCAAGCGGTATCCCGAGTGCAAGTTCACCGCGTACCACCGCCCGATCCCCGAGCCCTGCCCCGACTGCGGGCGCACGTACCTGCTGGAGAAGGAGACCAAGAAGGAAGGCAAGGTCATCTTCTGCGGGAACGAGGCGTGCCACTACAAGAGGGAAGCGGCGTAGTCGCCAGGCCGATCAGGCTGGCCCTCTTGTCGAAGTATCAAGGCAGGGGGGGCACTTGCGCCTCACCGCGCTGGGCGCTGCGCGACCCCCCCTGCAACCCCCCTCGCGCGGCGCCGTTGCTGCGCAACGCCGCCGCGCTCTGCGGTCGGTCGATCGCTTGCCCCAATCCGGTGCTCCCGGCCGTCGCGTGCGTTCAGCTCCGGGCGGCTTGCGCGGCGAGGTCCTTTGACCAGCGCTCTAGGTAGCGCTCCGTGCGCGCGGAGTGGATGCGCAGCCACTCGCTCTGGAAGCGCAGGCCCTCGAGGATGAGCGCACAGAGCGAGGGGGGCAGCTCGGAGAAGTCGACCTCCTTCATCCCCCAGTCCGGCCGCCGGCCGTCGGCATCGGTGAAGCCGAACTCCCGCGCCAGCTCCCAGGAGCTGAAGAGATGGCCGGACCGCTTCATCACGTTCGTGTCGCCGGCCAGCGCCGCCACCGCCCGCCCCACGAAGAGCGGCGACTCCGATTCGAGGAAGTTGCTGTCCTTCTCCCCCCCATCCCGCCAGTTCGCCTCCGTGACGCCGAAGTGCTCCAGCATGCTCTCGGAACGGAGGAACCCCGGCGTGATCGCCACCGCGGCCACGCCGTGCGGCCGCAGCTCCGTGGCGAAGATCGCGGCCAGCGCCTTGTGCGCCAGCTTGACGATCTGCGCCAGCACGTTGCCACTGCCGCCCATCAGGATGTCGTTCTCGGTGACCTCGACGATGAGCCCTCGGCGGGCGGCGACCATCAGTCGCGCGGCGTATTTGGCGGTGATGACGTGCGAGAGGGTCGCCTGGCGCAGGATCGCTTCGCCCTTGCCCAGGCCGACCTCCCAGAACGAGCCCCACTCGCTCATCATCGGGTCTTCGCCGGCGATGCTGTTGACGAGGACGTCCAGCCGGCCCCGCTCGCTCTGGACGCGCGCGAAGAGGCCCTCGACTTCGCTCTCGACGGTGTGATCGACGCGCACCGGGATGGCCGTGCCGCCGGCGGCCGCGATCAGGGCCGCCGTCTCGTCGATGGTTTCCGGCCGCCCGTAAGGTGAAGGCTGACCGGGAACGCTTCGTCCCGTGCAGTAGACGACCGCTCCCGCCTCGCCCAGGGCCCGGGCAATGCCACGTCCCGCGCCCCGCGTGGCCCCCGCCACCACCGCGACGTGTCCCTCGAGAGGTTTCATCGCGCCCTCCGCGTGGTTGATGAACCGCTGTTCACGAATGTGCATATCACCGAAGCGCCCGCGGGAGGAAGGTGATCCGCCCGCGGGCTATCATGCGGGAGGTACATGACTCCGCGCGTGACGGTCGTCGGCGGCGGGCTCGCGGGGAGCGAGGCGGCGTGGCAGCTCGCCCGACGGGGGGTGTCCGTCGATCTCTTCGAGATGAGGCCGGTGCGGCAGACGCCCGTGCACCAGACCGGCGACCTCGCCGAGCTCGTCTGCTCGAACAGCCTGCGCGGGAACGCGCTCGACCAGGCCGCCGGCCTGCTCAAGGAAGAGATGCGCCGGATGGGCTCGTTGATCATCCGCGTGGCCGACGAGGTGCGCGTGCCCGCGGGAAGCGCCCTGGCCGTGGACCGCGGGCTCTTCGCCCGGAAGGTCACGGAGGCGGTGAGTGCGCTGCCCCAGGTCACGCTCCACCGCCAGGAGACGCCCCGCATTCCCGAGGGGCCGGTTGTCATCGTGGCCACCGGGCCCCTGACGTCGGACGCGCTGGCCGCGGAGATCGCCGCTTTCGTGGGGCAGACCCACCTCTACTTCTACGACGCGGTGAGTCCGGTGGTGGAGGCGGAGACCATCGACTTCTCGCGCACGTTCCGCGCCTCCCGCTACGGCAAGGGCGGCGACGACTACGTGAACTGCCCGCTCGACGAGCCGGAGTACGACGCCTTCTACCGCGCCCTCACCACCGCCGAGTGCGCGGAGCTGCACGCTTTCGACCACGAGTTCTTCTTCGAGGGCTGTCTGCCCGTCGAGGTCATCGCCAGCCGCGGGCGAGACACGTTGCTGTTCGGGCCCATGAAGCCGGTGGGCCTGACCGACCCCCGCACGGGACGGCGCCCCTTCGCCGTCGTGCAGCTCCGGCAGGACAACCTCGCGGCCAGCCATTTCTCCGTCGTGGGCTTCCAGACCCAGCTCAAGTGGGGCGAGCAGAAGCGCGTGTTCCAGATGATCCCGGGCCTGGCCCAGGCCGAGTTCGTGCGCATGGGGATGATCCACCGCAACACGTACGTGAACTCGCCATCGACGCTGGAGCCGACCTTCGAGACGCGCAAGCGCCGCGGGCTCTTCTTCGCCGGCCAGATGTCGGGGGTGGAGGGCTACGTGGAGTCCGCGGCCTCCGGTCTCCTGGCCGGCGTGGGCGCTGCCTTCCGCGCGCGAGGGGAGGAGCCGGTCGGGTTCCCGGAGGACACCGCGCTGGGCGCCCTGGGCCGCTACATCGCGCGCAGCGACCCCAAACATTACCAGCCCACGAACATCGCTTTCGGCCTGCTGCCCGAGCTCTCCCAGCGGATTCGCGACAAGGCGCGCAGGCGGATGGCCCTGGCCGAGCGGGCCCTCGGCAGCCTGGAGCACTTCCAGTCCCGGCTGGGTGAGCTGGAGTCGGCGCCGGCTCCGCTCCCCGCCGTCTCCCGAGCCTGACGTGCAGGCGGAGATCGCCGCCTTCCTCCGCCATCTCGACCGGGAGCGCAACGCCTCACCACACACGGTCCGCGCGTACGGCGAAGACCTCGAGCAGTTCGCGCGGCACGTTCGCTCCGAGCTGGGGCGGGAGGGGCGGCCCAAAGATGTCGATCACCTCCTGATCCGCGCCTTTCTCGCCCGGCTGCACCGGCAAGGCCTGAAGTCCGTTTCCGCCGCGCGAAAGCTCGCTACCCTTCGGACCTTCTTTCGGTATCTCTGCCGAGAAGGCATCCTGGACCGGAACCCTGCGCGGTCACTGCTCTCGCCGCGGCTGGAAAAGCGGGTCCCCACCTACCTGGACGAGCGGGACGTATCCCTCCTGATCGAGATGCCCGGTGATGGGTTCGCCGCTGCTCGCGGCCGCGCCATCCTGGAGTTGCTGTACGCCACGGGAATTCGGTGCTCGGAGCTGGTGGGTCTTGACCTCGCCGAGATCGACCGGTCCTCGCGGATGATCCGAGTGCTGGGTAAAGGCAGAAAAGAGCGAATTGTGCCGTTCGGCGGCAGGGCAGAGGCTGCGATCGATGCCTACCTCCCCCTTCGCAACCAGGCGCGGCCACGGACGGACGCCCTCTTCGTCAACGCGCAGGGCCGTCGCCTCTCCGACCGGTCGGTCCGGCTGCTTGTCCGCCAACGCACGCATGCCGTGGCACTTGCCAGGCGGGTCAGCCCTCATACCTTGAGGCACAGCTTTGCCACCCACCTCCTGGAGCGCGGGGCGGACCTCCGGGCCATCCAGGAGCTGCTCGGGCACGCCAGCCTGTCCACGACGCAGCGCTATACCCACGTGAACACCCGTCACTTGCTGGAGATCTACAATAAATCGCACCCACGATCTAAATAAATTTGTAGATAAGCAGTAATAAGACCGGACGACTCCGATTCGCGTCCAATATCAGCGGAAACGCATGACTCCGACCGACGAAGAGCTGGTCGTGGCCTTCCAGTCCGGCGATATCCCCGCATTCGATCAGCTCGTGCGCCGCTGGGACCGCAAGATCCAGGGCGTCATCTACCGAATCGTCGGGAATCACGACGAGGCCCGCGACCTCAGCCAGGAGGCGTTCCTCAAGGCGTATCGCGCTCTGGGCACGTTCAAGCAGGAGGCGCGCTTCTCCTCGTGGCTCTACCAGATCGCGATCAACGCGACCCGGGACCGGTTGCGCCGGCGCCGCCGCCGGAACGACCTGAGCCTCGACGACGTGGAGGAGCGCGCGGAGACCTCGCTGCGGGACGCGGGCCCGAGCGCGCTCGACCTCATCGAATCGAACGACCTGTCGCGCGTCGTGGCGGCCGCGATGGCGGCACTGCCCGAGGAGCAGCGCGAGGTCGTGATCCTGAAGGAATACCAGGGCCTCACGTTCCCGGAGATCGCCGAGACCCTCGACGTACCCCTGTCGACGGTGAAGACGCGGCTCTATCGTGGGCTCGGCCAGTTGCGGGTGCGACTCGAGAGGCAGGGCATCCACGGGGGTGCCGCCGTACCGGTTCCCAGCGCATGAAGGAGCGAGGAGACGTGATGGACTGCGACGCGATCCGAGACGACATGCTCGACGTGCTCTATGGAGAGGGCGGAGAGGCGGCGCTGCGCCGCGTCGAGGCCCATCAGGCCGGCTGCGCCGACTGCCGCCGCGAGCTGGCCTCCCTCCGCCGGGTGAGGGGAGACCTCGCGCACTGGCGCCTTCCCGAGGGGCTCGGGGCCCGTCCCGCCGCCGCCGCTCCTCCCCGCCGCCTGCCCGTGGGCCTGGCCGCGGCCGCCGCCGTGGTCCTGGCCGCCACCGCGGCTCTCGCCTTCTCCGGCGCCGAGCTTCGCTACGACGCGGCCGGGTTCTCGCTGCGGCTGGGGCGGGCCTCGGAGTCGACCGCCCTCGCCGACCTCGAGCGCCGCCATCGCGAGGAGATGGCCGCCCTTCGCGCGGAGCTCGCGTCCGTCCGCGCCCCGGACGATCAGCAGACCCTGCGGACGGTGGCTGCCATGATCCACGAGAGCGAGGCGCGGCAGGACGAAGCGCGCCTGGCCAGCCTGCGCGTGCTGCAGCAGCGCGCGGAGACCCAGAGGCAATACGATCTCGCGCGCATGAGCGCGGGCCTTTCGTACCTGGACGGCAAGGCCGGCCTGCAGGCGGCGCGCACGACGGAGCTGGTCGGCCATCTCCTCCAGGCCTCGCAGCAGAAGTAGGAGCACAGGCCATGACCCCTCGTCCCGCACTCGTGCTCGTCGCGCTGCTCGCCGCGGCCGCGCCGCTCTCCGCGCAGCCGGCGCCCAAGCCGGCGCCGGCGTCGCCGCGCACGGAGCTGGAGGACCTGCGCGCCGCTCTGGAGGTCGCGATGGGGCAGCGTGGGCGTATCCGCCTCGCGGCGCCCGCGCGCAACGCCGGGCGCGTCTACCGCCTCAAAGGCTACGGAGCCGTCATCGTCCTCGCCCCGCGTGCCCTGCCCCCGCGCCGCCTCGTCATGAAGGGCGGCCCGCAGGCGCCGGGCCGCCCCTCACCCGCCGGTCCCTCCGAGCCGCGCATCGTGATCAACATCCCCGAAGGAACCTTCGACTTCGGGGTCATCGACCTCGGCGACTTCGAGCGTGAGATGGAACTACAGATGGCGGCCCAGGCCGCGGCCCTGCGCGAGATGGAGACGCGGCAGCAGGAGTGGTCGCACGCGCACGAGGAGGAGATGCGCGAGCACCTGCGCATCGTCGAGCAGCAGGCGGAGGCCTTCCGCCTGGAGGCGGAGCGGGCGCGCCGCAGGGCCGAGCGCGACGTGCGCACCCGCCTGGCCCCGCCCACTCCGATCGCTGCGCCGGAGCCGCCCGCCCCTGTCGTCGCGCCGCCGGTGCCGCTAGCGCCTCCCGTCCCTCCCGCCCCCGACTCGCCCTTCTTCAGCGAGGAGGTGCCGTTCCCTCCGGAGCCACCGGACGCGCCTCCCCCGTGGCGCTTCTGGTTCGACATCACCGACGGAAACGAGCCCGGGGCCCCGGACGGTGGAGATGCGGAGGCGATCGTGACCTCGGTTCAGGAGCGGGTGGTGGCCGGGCTCGAGTCCTATCGACGCCCGCTGGCCTCCCTGCGCGCGGAGGACTTCGTCACCGTCGCCGTGGACCTCGTGCCGGACGTGCTCCTGCGGGCCCGGCCCGCCCGCACCCTCCTCGTACGCGTGCGCGCGGGTGACCTCCAGGACCACCGCGCGGGGCGCCTCTCCTCGGCCGACTTCCGCAAGCGCGTCGACTTCGAGGAGAACTAGCGGAGCAGGAGGACGGCGGTGAGGACGGCCAGGCCGCCGTCGGTAACGGCAAAGAGAAGGAAGCTCGCGGGCGAGGCGTGCTGGAAGTGGTCGAGCACGAAAAGGGCCGCGCCCAGGGCCTTGGCGAGGACGCCCGCGACCCACAGATAGCCGCGCCGCCCCTCCACGTCGCGCGCGGCCCAGAAGTAGCCCGCGGCCAGCGACAGCGTGAACACGCCGTTGAGCTGCGCGTTGATGAGAGGGACCGGAGGCGGCGCTCCCATCATCGCCGCCACCTGCGGCGCGATCAGCAGCATCGGCACCGCCAGTAGGAGGTCGTACACGCCCGACACGAGGGCCAGCGTGCGCAGCGCCCGCGTTCGTTGACCGCCTTCCATGCGGACCCTATACTAATCTTTTCGCCGCGCACCCCAGAGGCGCGCATGTCCACCGCCAGAGCACTCCACGGCACGACCATTCTCGCCGTACGCCATCGCGGCGGCTGCGCCATCGCCGGCGACGGCCAGGTCAGCATGGGCCGGACGGTCATGAAACACGGGGCCAAGAAGATCCGCCGCATGCACAACGGGCAGGTCCTGGCCGGCTTCGCGGGCTCGACCGCGGACGCCATGGCCCTCTTCTCCAAGTTCGAGGCCAAGATCGAGGAGTATCGCGGCAACCTGGAGCGCGCCGCCGTGGAGCTGGCCAAGGACTGGCGAACCGACCGTATGATGCGGCGCCTGGAGGCCTTCCTCATCGTGGCCGACCGCGAGTCCTCCTTCCTCCTTTCCGGAGCCGGCGACGTGATCGCTCCCGACGACGGGATCGTGGCCGTGGGCAGCGGCGGGTCGTACGCCCTGGCCGCCGCGCGCGCCCTGGCCCGCCACACCGCCCTCGACGCGCCGACCCTGGCCCTGGAGGCCATGAAGGTGGCGGCCCAGATCTGCATCTACACCAACGACCAGATCACGGTGGAGAGCCTCTAGGTGCGCCTCGTCCCCGGGTGGGCCGCCTGATGCCCATCCAGCTCCCCGCCTCCAGCGAAGAGCTCGCGTCCCTGGACCGGCTCTCCCCGCGCGAGATCGTGGCCGAGCTCGACCGCCACGTCGTCGGCCAGGCGGCGGCCAAGAAGGCGGTCGCGATCGCGCTCCGCAACCGGATCCGCCGCCAGCGCCTCTCTCCGGAGGTGTCGGCCGAGATCACGCCCAAGAACATCCTGATGATCGGGCCCACGGGCGTGGGGAAGACCGAGATCGCGCGGCGCCTGGCCCGCCTCAGCAGCAGCCCCTTCCTGAAGGTCGAGGCCTCGAAGTTCACCGAGGTGGGGTACGTGGGGCGCGACGTGGAGTCCATGGTCCGCGACCTCACCGAATCCGCGGTCGACATGGTGCGCCGTGAGAAGCAGGCCGAGGTCCACCGGCAGGCGGAGGCGAACGTCGAGGAGCAGCTTCTCGATCTCCTGCTGCCGCCGACGCCGGCCCGCCCTTCGTCCACGTTGGACTCGCCGGCCGATGAGGCGGCGCGCGCGGCCGAGCAGTCCCGCTCCACGCGCGAGAAGCTGCGCGGCCAGCTCCGCTCCGGCGCCCTGGACGCGCGCTCGGTCGAGATCGAGGTGCGCGAGAAGAGCTTTCCCGGCTTCCAGATCCTCTCCTCGCAGGGCGTCGAGGAGATGGACATCAACGTCAAGGACATGCTGCCCGGGCTCTTCGGCAACAAGACCAAGCGGCGGCGCCTCACCATTCCGGAGGCGCGGGCCGCCCTCGTCCAGGAGGAGCTGAGCCGGCTCGTGGACGCCGAGCAGGTCGCGCGCGCCGCCGTCGAGCGCGTGCAGAGCTCGGGGATCCTCTTCATCGACGAGATCGACAAGATCGCCGGCCGCGAGGGCAGTCACGGCCCCGACGTGAGCCGGGAAGGGGTCCAGCGCGACATCCTGCCCATCGTCGAGGGGACGACGGTCTCGACGAAATACGGGCCCGTGCGCACGGACCACATCCTCTTCATCGCCGCCGGCGCCTTCCACGTGTCCAAGCCTGCCGACCTCATCCCCGAGCTGCAGGGACGGTTCCCCATCCGCGTCGAGCTGGAGGCCCTCACGGAGCAGGACCTCGTCCGCATCCTGACCGAGCCGCGCAGCGCCCTCCTCGGCCAGTACCAGGCCCTCCTGTCGACGGAAGGCCTCGCTCTCACCTTCACGGAGGAGGCGGTGCGCGAGATGGCCCGCTTCGCGATGGAGGTGAACGAGGCCACCGAAAATATCGGGGCACGGCGACTCGCGACTATCCTGGAGACGGTGCTGGAGGACCTTTCCTTCGAAGGGCCCGAGAAGGGCGAGCGCACGGTGCGAATCGACGGGGACGAAGTCCGCCGCCGCCTCGCCGCGCTCGTCCGCGACCAGGACCTGAGCCGGTTCATCCTCTGAAAACCGGTAACGCCGTGGCGCGCTTCTGCCGCTGGACCCGGACCCTCGCCCTGGGCGCGCTCGCGCTGTCCGCCTGCGGCAAGCGCGGCGACCCCCTGCCTCCGCTGCCCGTGACGCCGCAAGCTGTCGGCGGCCTCAAGCTCGCCCAGCGCGGAGACATGCTCGAGATCTCGTACACGACGCCGCGCGCGACCACCGGCGGCGCCCGCCTCGGTCTGCTGGACATCGAGATCCTGCGCGCGGACGCGGCCGGCGACCTCCAGAAGACGGCCGGTGACTTCCAGAAGACGGCCAAGCGTTCGAAGCGGCGCGCCGCGCCGGGGGAGAGCCTCACGGAGACGTCGCCCCTCCCCCCGCCGGGGACAACCGTGCGCGTGGCCGCGAGGGCGATCGATCGCGGCCGCGTCTCCGCCCTGTCGCCGGTGGCGAGCCTCGTCGTGCAGCCAGTGCCTCCCGCGCCCCACGATCTCGTCGGCGAGCTCAGGGCGGAGTCCGTCGCCCTCGCTTGGATGGGCACCATTCCGAGCCCCCCGCCGCCGAGCCCGTCGCCCAGCCCGTCGCCCGGCACGTCGCCCGGCACGTCGCCCGGCACGTCACCTCGTCCATCCCCGGGCACGTCGCTCCACCCGTCGCCAAGCCCATCCCCTTCGGCGTCGCCGACCCCCTCGCCCAGCGCCGGCTCGTCCCCGAGCCCGTCCCCGAGCGGCCTCGCCTCACCGAGTCCGTCGCCGTCACCGTCCCCTTCTCCCACGCCCAAGCCGCCCGCGCGCGGCTTCCTCCTCTATCGCCGGCCCGATCCGGGAGGGTCCTACGCCGGGCCCATCCGATCCGAGCCCTTCACCACGAACGCTTTCGAAGACAAGACCGTCGCCCTGGGTCAGCGGTGGTGCTACGTCGTGGGGACCGTCGTCTCCACCGAGCCCGTCGCCGAGAGCACGCGCTCGAACGAGGTCTGCGTGTCCGTCGTCGACATCGTGGCCCCCGCCGCGCCCGGCGGCGTGGCCGCGCTCGGCGCCCCCGACGGGATCGAAGTCTCCTGGAGCCCGTCGACGGAGCCGGACCTCGCGGCGTATCGGTTGTACCGCCAGGCCGCGGGTGGTCCACGAGAGAAGGTGGGCGAGGTCGCACCGCCCGAGACGTCCCTGCGCGACTCCACCGCCGCCCAGGGCACGCGCTACATCTACACGGTGACCGCGGTCGATCGGGCCGGGAACGAGAGCAAGCCGTCCGCCCCCGCCCCCGGCGGGCGCTGAGGCCGCGGGTGCTCGCGCCCCGGCGCGGCGATATCATTTCCAACGAGGCCTAGGAGGGCTCCGGATGCCGCTCTACGAATACGTGTGCGCCTCCTGCGACGGTAAGTTCGAGTGCTACGTCCGCTCCTTCGGCGAAGAGGTGGCCTGCCCCTCCTGCCAGGGCCACGATGTCGAGAAGCAGCTCTCGACCTTCGCGTTCGCCGGGGGCGGGGGGCCTTCCGCGTCCGCCGGAGGCGGATGTGGATGCGGCCGGGGCGGCTGCGGTTGTGGACATTGAGCCAGCCCACCGACACCCTGGCGGACAAGATCCGCCGCGCGGAAGAAGGGGGAGGAGCGGAGCGCCGGGAGCGGCAGCACCGCGAGGGCAAGCTCACCGCGCGCGAGCGGGTCGACTTCCTGCTCGATGAGGGCACGTTCGAGGAGCTCGACATGCTCGTCGAGCACCGCTGCCTCGACTTCGGGATGGCGGATCAGAAGGTGCCGGGCGACGGAGTCGTCTCGGGCTATGGCAAGGTGGATGGCCGGCTCGTCTATGTCTTCGCCCAGGACTTCACCGTTTTCGGCGGCAGCCTCTCCGAGACGAACGCCCGCAAGATCTGCAAGGTGATGGACCTTGCCATGAAGATGGGCGCGCCCATCGTCGGGCTCAACGACTCGGGGGGCGCGCGCATCCAGGAAGGCGTGGCGTCGCTGGGTGGCTATGCCGACATCTTCCTGCGCAACACCCTGGCCTCGGGTGTGGTGCCGCAGATCTCCGCGATCCTCGGCCCCTGTGCCGGCGGTGCCGTCTACAGCCCCGCCATCACCGACTTCAACGTGATGGTGAAGGACACCGCGTACATGTTCGTGACCGGCCCCGACGTCCTGAAGACCGTGACTCACGAGGAGGTGAGCAAGGAGGACCTGGGAGGGGCGATGACGCACAACGTCCGTTCCGGCGTCGCCCACTTCGCGGTGGACGACGATCGGGCGTGCCTCACGCTCATCCGGGAGCTCCTCGCCTACATGCCTTCGAACAACATGGAGGAGCCGCCGAGGCTCAAGAGCGACGATCCGGCGGACCGCGAGGACGCCGCCCTGGACACGCTCATCCCGGTCGAAGCGAACAAGCCCTACGACATCAAGCGGCTCATCGAAGGCGTGGTCGACGACGGACGCTTCCTGGAGGTGCACGCGCACTTCGCACCGAACATCGTGGTGGGTTTCGCGCGCTTCGCCGGGCAGAGCGTGGGCATCGTGGCCAATCAGCCCGCGGTCCTGGCCGGCTGCCTGGACATCGACGCCAGCGTCAAGGGCGCCCGCTTCGTCCGCTTCTGCGACGCCTTCAACATCCCGCTCGTCACGTTCGAAGACGTGCCCGGTTTCCTGCCCGGGACAGCCCAGGAGTTCGGGGGGATCATCCGCCACGGGGCCAAGCTCCTGTACGCCTTCGCCGAGGCCACGGTGCCGAAGATCACCGTCATCACGCGCAAGGCCTACGGCGGCGCGTACTGTGTGATGTCGTCGAAGCACATCCGCACCGACCTCAACTTCGCCTATCCGACCGCGGAGATCGCGGTGATGGGCCCGGAGGGGGCGGTCAACATCCTCCATCGGCGCGAGCTGGCCCGGGCCGACGACCCCGACCGCCTGCGCCGCGAGAAGGTCGAGGAGTTCCGCGAGAAGTTCGCGAACCCCTACGTGGCCGCGGACCGCGGCTTCGTGGACGAGGTCATCTTTCCGCGCCAGACCCGGCGCAAGATCGTCGCCGGCCTGGACATGACCCGCAACAAGCGGGACCGCAACCCGCCGCGCAAACACGGCAACATCCCCCTGTGACGCGCCTGCGCAAGGTCCTCATCGCGAACCGAGGCGAGATCGCGGTGCGGATCGCGCGCGCCTGCCGGGAGCTCGACATCGCATCCGTGGCCGTCTACTCCGAGGCGGACCGGGCCGCCCTGCACGTGCGCATGGCCGACGAGGCCGTAGCCATCGGGCCCGCTCCTTCGCGCGAGAGCTACCTGCGCATCGACCGGATCCTGGATGCGGCCCGGAGCCGCGGCGCGGACGCCGTCCATCCCGGTTACGGCTTCCTGGCCGAAAACGCGGAGTTCGCGCGGGCCTGCGAAGACGCGGGCCTCGTCTTCATCGGACCGCGCAGCGAGACGATCGCGCTCATGGGGGAGAAGACCTCGGCCCGCCGGCTGGCGGTGGAGGCGGGCGTGCCCGTGGTGCCGGGCACGCTGGAACCGGTCGACGACCTCGAGGCCCTGCGCGGCGAGGCCGAGCGCATCGGCTTCCCGGTCATGCTCAAGGCGGCGGCGGGCGGCGGCGGCAAGGGCCTGCGCCTGGTGCCCGACGCCGCCACCCTCGCCTCCGCGGCGGAGCGCGCCCGCTCCGAGGCCCTCTCCGCGTTCGGAGACGGCCGCCTCTACCTCGAGAAGGCGCTGGTCCGCCCGCACCACATCGAGATCCAGGTCCTGGCCGACCACCACGGGCACGCCGTGCACGTCTTCGAACGCGAGTGCTCGATCCAGCGTCGGCACCAGAAGGTGATCGAGGAGAGCCCGTCTCCCTTCGTGACCCCGGAGCTGCGCGAGCGCATGGGCGCGCAGGCGGTGGCTCTCGTGCGGAAGGCCGGCTACCGGAACGCGGGCACCCTGGAGTTCCTGGTGGACGCGGGCCGCAATCCCTACTTCCTCGAGATGAACACGCGCCTGCAGGTCGAGCATCCGGTCACGGAGATGGTCACGGGCCTCGACCTCGTCAAGCTGCAGATCGCGATCGCGCAGGGGGAGCGGCTGCCCTTCGCGCAAGAGGACCTGCGCCAGCGTGGCCACGCCATCGAATGCCGCGTCTACGCCGAAGATCCCGCCCAGGGCTTCCTCCCCAGCCCGGGACACCTGGTGGCCCTGCGCGCGCCCTCCGGACCCGGCGTGCGCGACGACAGCGGCGTGTACGAAGGTGGCGAAGTCCCCATCCACTACGACCCGCTGATCTCGAAGCTGGTGGTCTGGGGCGCCGATCGCGCGGAGGCCCTCGCGCGGATGCAGCGCGCCGTCTCCGAATACGCGGTGCTCGGTATCACCACGACCTTGCCCCTCTTCGACCGCGTCCTCCGGCACCCGGCCTTCGTCGCCGGTGACATCGACACCGGGTTCATCGAGCGCCATCGGAGCGAGCTCTTCGCGCCCCCCGCGGAGGACGTGCGCGAGATGGCGGTGATCGCGGCCGTGGTGCGTGCGATGCGCGAACGCGCGTCGGCCCGCGCGCAGCCCTCGGCGGCCTCGGGCACGGGCTCGGCCTGGCGGGCGCAGGCCTGGCGGGATCTCGGACGGCCGCGGTGATCTACGACGCCGCCGTCGACGGCTGGACCGTGCGCGCGGAGGTGCGCGCGAGCGGCGAGGGCCGCTACACCGTGCGCCTCGACGGCCGGACGGTGGAGGTCGACGTCCACGACGCCGGCCCGCACGCGATCAGCATGATCGCGGACGGACGCGCCTACGACGCCGTCGTCGAACGCCGCGACGGAGGCTACCGCGTCCTGCTGCGCGGCCAGGCCATCGAGGTCGCCCTCATGGAGGCGTCGCGCGGCGCGGTGGCGGCCCGGAGAGCGGCGGGCGGGCCGGCGCGCGTGCAGGCGCCCATGCCGGGCAAGCTCGTCCGTGTCCTCGTCCGCGCGGGCGAAGACGTGGGCGCGGGCCAGGGCCTGGTCGTGATGGAAGCGATGAAGATGGAGAACGAGATCCGCGCGCCGCGCGCGGGCCGCGTTAAGGAAGCGCCCGTGCGGGAGGGGCAGGCCGTGGAGACCGGCGCCCTCCTCGTCCTGCTGGAGTGAACCGCCCGCTCTCTCCCCGGGTCCGCCCATGAAGCGCCGCACGATCGTCTTCGGCCTGCTCGTCCTCGCCCTGGGCGGAGCCCTCCTGCGCGTACCGATCTGGACGTCGAGCATCCTCTCCGACCGCCTGGCCCGCGTCTTCCACCGGCCCGTCTCCGTGGGGAGCGTCCGCTATCACCTCGTGCCGCTGCAGGTCGAGGTCACGGACTTGCGCATCGGCGGTCCCACCGCGGAGGCCCCGCCTTTCCTGGAGATCCCGCGCCTGGCCGTCACGCCCTCCCTGGCCGCCCTCTTCGATCGCCGCGTCGTGCTGACACGCGTCGTGGTGGAGCGTCCACGCGTCCGCGTGCACGCCTTCAAGCAGGGTGGCGACGACCTCCCGCGCCTCACGCTCGGCGGACCGGGGCGCGAGGTGCAGATCCGGCGGCTCATCGTGGCGGGCGGGGAGCTCGAGCTCGACCATCAGCGCGTCCCGCTGGACCTGGAGCTGCCGGACGTGGGAGGACGCCTCAACCAGCGGCGTCCGGGTGTGCTGGCGGGCACGTTCTCCTTCGGTCCCGGGCCCGCGCGCTTCGGGTCGGCGCCCCCGCTGCCCCTGCGCACGCAGGTCGAGCTGGCCCTCGAAGGGTCGAACATCACCATCGAATCCGGGTCTCTCACCGGCGATCGCACCGACCTCACCTACCGCGGCCGCGTGGCGCTCTCCCCGCTGGGCGCGGAGCTGGGAGTCGTGGGTGAGGTGGACCTCGCGATCCTGGACCGTCACGTCCTGGCCAGCGATCTCGGCCTCGAGGGTCACGGGCAGTTCCGGGGAACGGTCCACTACGAGCAGGGCCACCTGCGCGTGGCCGGCCGGCTGGACGGCGCGCAGGGCTCGTTCGACGGCGTGGCCGTGCCCCGCTACGCGGGCGACGTGACGTGGGACGAGAAGGGCATTCACGTGCGCGGTCTGGAGGCCGCGCTGCTGGGGGGGACCGGGAAGTTCGAGATCGAAGTGCCGCCCGCTCCGGGAGCGGCCCGCGTGGACGCGGAGGTCGAGGGCATCGACGCCGAAGAGGCGGCCAGCCACCTCTTCGGCATCGGCAAGGCGGGCCTGGGATCCGCGGCCACGGGCGAGGTCTCCGTTCGCTGGCCACGCGGCCGCCGGCGCGCCCTCAGCGGACGGGCGGCCTTCGACCTCGTGCCCCGTGACGACGGCCGCACGCCGCTCCGCGGTCGCGTCGTCTGGCGCGCCCAGGACGGCGCCCAGCTCGTCGAGGACGCGGAGTTGCAGACGCCGGCGGCCCAGGCCCATGTCCAGGGTCCCATCACCATCGACCGCAAGACGGACCTCGCGCTCGAAGCGCGCAGCACGGACGTCGCGGCCGCGGATGCGCTGCTCGTGCGCGTCCGCCGTGCCCTGGGGGCGTCCGGGCCCGAGCCCGTCGGCCTCGCGGGCGCGGGCGTCTTCGAGGGCCACTGGCGCGGCACGCTGGATGCGCCCGTCTTCGAGGGCCGCTTCACCGGCGAAGACGTCGCGTACCTGGGAGTCCGCTGGGGTCACGCGGAGTGGGTGGGCGCCTTCGACGCGCGCGAGGTGCGGCCGCACTCGCTGGTCCTGCGCCGTCCGGGGGGCGAGCTCTGGGTGGACGGGCGCGTGCAGACGGGCGACCTCGG
>Ga0111538_10003855_pt1 | contig 20911 bp, 16 predicted proteins | sample SoiMethybrSBSTD1_FD_79669 | JGI IMG/M metagenome (GOLD analysis project Ga0111538, IMG submission 79669) | Bulk soil microbial communities from a Populus tree surrounding site in Tennessee, USA - Soil MetaG P. TD hybrid SBSTD1 (version 2)... | ecosystem: Environmental > Terrestrial > Soil >... | reverse complement strand
CCGGCGAGAGCGATAACGAGGGCGAAAACGGACACCAGAGCGACGGTGTAGGTGCGGCGCATGGGGACCTCGCGTCAGATTCTACGGCAGTGCCCGGCGTACGGCTCGAGATCGCGTCAGACGTCGGGGTTTTGAGGATATAACGGGCACGTCCCACGATGCCGGATCTCTCCTGGAGCGCGATCCTGATTGAGGGGCTGGTGCTTTCGAGCGCCCTCACGCTGGTGATTGTCGGCTCGCTGGCCTACAACCCGCGCATCTGGCGCCAGGACGCGCCGCCGCGGGCGCGAGCGCTCGTCCCGCCGCTCGCGCCAGCGGAACGGCGCGCGCGCATTGTCGTGGCCGTGTTGGTCTTTCTCACCATCGCGCTGGTGACCATCTGGTCGGCCACCGGACTCGTCGCGCGCCACGGGCCTGCAGTGCCATACATGACCGCCTTCTCGCATTTCGCGGGCGTGTTCATGATGTTCAACCTGATCGACCTGGTCGTGATCGACTGGTTCGTTCTACTCGTGCTGAGACCGCGGTACCTGAAACAGTTCACCGTGCCGGGCCTGTCGTATGAAGAAAGCGTCGGCAACTACGGCTATCACTTCATCGGGTTCCTCAAAGGATTCGGGTTTGTCGCCGCGATGAGCGCGATCGCGGCGACCGCGGTCTTCGTGCTTCGCTGAGCATCATCGGACGTCCCGAACGACCGTCGGGAGGGAACTGGCGGATTTCTGCGCGATGTCAATCGGCGCTACCATGGTCGTTCGGACATGGGCACATTGCCGTGGCGTTCGCTCCAGGTCGGCTCCGCCGCGCTCACGATCGTGGCCGGCGCCCTGGGTGCCGCGCAGTCGGACCCGGGTCCTGCCCGCGCCCCGCAGGAACTCGCGCTCGAGCTGGCCGACTACGCGGCGCTGCCGGTCACCGGATCGCCGGACGGCGAGGGTAACAACGCCGGCGCGCTGGCACGCATCAACGGGCTGCGCGAGGAGCCGACGGCGTCGCGCCGCTTGTTTGTGAACGACCTCACCGGTCCGCTCCACATCCTCGACAGAAAAACGAGACAGGCGACGACGTACCTGAACCTGAACGGCCGGCCGCCGCGCGAAGGCCTGTTCCGGCGGTTCACGTTCGAGACCGGGCTCGCCAGCGGATTCATCAGCTTCGAATTCGATCCGGAGTACGCGAAGAACGGCCGGTTCTACACGATTCATCTGGAAGACGTCGATGCCGACGTGCCGCCCGGTCCCGACACGACGCGCACCCCGCGACTCGCCGCGTCCGGCTACGTCATCACGTCACCGGTCCCGACTCCTGGCGGGGGCGCGCACGAATCCGTGCTCATCGAATGGACCGACACGAACATCGCGAACGCCACCTTCGAAGGCACGGCGCGAGAACTGTTGCGCGTGCAGGGCGGCAGCCGGTTTCACCCAATGGGGGACCTGGCGTTCAATCCGACGTCGCGGCCGGGCGATCCCGACTGGCGCGTCCTGTACGTCGCCTGCGGCGACTCTGCCGCGGGCGAGCAGACGACCGCGGTCCGGTCGAATCCCCAGCGGCTCGATGCGATGGCCGGCAAGATTCTTCGCATCATTCCCGATCTCTCGGCACACGCGGCCACGAGTACCGTCAGCGAGAACGGCCGGTACCGCATTCCCCGCGACAACCCGTTCACGTCGATCGACGGCGCGCGAAAGGAAATCTGGGCCTACGGCCTGCGCAATCCGCATCGGCTCGCATGGGACGTGGATCCGGTCAGGCCGGCCAACAACCATCTCATCGCCTCGGTGGTCGGCTTGCGCACGTGGGAGACGGTCGTCATTGTTCACAAGGGCGCCAACTACGGGTACTCGGAGCGTGAAGGTCTGCAGCGACTCCTGCCGGATAACCGTCTCAGTGACCTGCCGGACGCCGACGTCATTCCCGTCCGCGTGACCGACACGCTGACGCACGGAACCGTTGGCCCCACCTACCCCGTGCTGCAGTACGGCCACACCGCGTCGGGCGGCGATGCGATCGCCGGAGGATTCGTCTATCGCGGGAGAGCCGTGCCAGCGCTCCGAGGCCGGTTCGTGCTCGGCGATACGTCAACTGGGCGGCTGTGGATCGCGACCTTCGATGAGATGGTGAAGGTCGATGGCCAACATCCGCCGCGCGTGGCAGAGACGCGCGAACTGCACGTCCGGTGGAACGATCCCTCGGACGCGCCCGATCGCGGGAGTCAGGTGTACTCGACGATGTTCGACGTGGCCAGAGCCGGATATCACGCGCGCGGCGGCAAGCGTGCAGATCTGCCCGGCCGCGCCACGCTCGCGCCTTCCGGCCGCGTCGATCTGCGTTTCGCCGTCGATCGCGACGGAGAGCTGTACCTCCTCACGAAAAGCGACGGCATGATTCGCGTCGTGACCGGCATCGGGCCGTCGCGATAGGGTCAGGTTACGGCCCGGAGTTGGTCCGGCCTTCGAACAGATCCCGTCCCAACACGAGCGATCGCATCTTCGCATCGGCGCAGGTCCTGGGCAGCATCCACAGGCCGCAATCCGGATGCACGTATCTCACGCGATCACTGCCCAGAATCTCCACGGCCTTCTGAATTCGTCTCGCGACCGTGTCAGGTGATTCGACCTCGTTGTCCTTGATGTCGATGACGCCGATCCCCAGTCCAATCTCGGGCCGCACCCCCTTTAGCCAGGGCAATTCGTGATCCGGCCGGCGAGCCACCTCCAGGACGAGGTGATCGCAACGGAGCAGATTCAGGAACTCGAGCAACTGGCCGTACGTGCCCTTCTGAATGGTCTGCCCGCCGTAGTTGCCGTAGCACAAATGGACGGCCTTCTCGTGCCGCACGCCCTCGAGCACGCGATTGATGGCCTCGGCGGCGATCGGGCCGTCCTGGGGGTGACCCGTCACGTTGGCCTCATCCACCTGCACCACGTCGGCGTCGATGGGACGGAGTTGTGCCTGCAAGATGTCCGCGAGTGCCAACGTCAGGGTCTTCAGATCCCGGTAGTACTCATCGCTCACCGTCTTGGCCAGCATGTACGGGCTCGTCACCGTGAATTTTCTGGGGCGCTGTGTGAGATCACGAAACAGTCCATAGTCCCGTTCGAGATTCAATCCTCCGCTGTCGACTGGCGCAACGACGACGCCGGGCGGCGCCGCGCGAAATTGTTGCCCCGGCTGTCGCCGCCAGCGCTCCAGTTGGTCCCTGGTCACCTCCGTGGCGATGCCCTGCATCGGGCGCAGAAAGTAATCGATCATGCCGTTGGTTTCGGCGTGATTGATGTCCCATCGATAGAGCTCGCCGTCCGCGACGACATCGACGCCGGCGAGCTCCTGGGTCTTGATGACCGCGAGCATCGCATCGCGCAGACTTTCGCGAGAGCTGAACACGCGCAACCAGGTGGGGACCGGATAGCTCCCGACAACGGTCGTCTTGATGGTGGGATTCGTCACAGGCCCAGTGAGTCGAAGGTCCACGCCTCGGGGGGCGCCATCAGCGACATGTCGGGCTCGACCGCGAAACCGAACCCGGGACACTGCAGCGAGCCGATATCGAACCGCCCGTCCGTGATCTTCGGGCCGATGATAGCGTGATCCGCCGTGTACAGATCCCCATGCGCAGAGAGCGCCGCGCGGCGTTCCGTGTCCGGCAAATAACTCAACCCCGGGTGATAGTGGTGACCGTTGCGCTCGACGTGGGCCAGGCCGAGCGTCGCCGCCAGGCAGAGGTCCGCCTGCAGGGGCACGATGCCGACGGTACAGAGATCTTCGCCGGTCATCGTGAACTCGTGACGACGTCCTCGATCGTTGGCGAGCCAGGTGAGGCCGGCGTTCAGCAGGCTTTTGATGGCGCCCTTGCAATTCTTACTACTGACGCCTCGATACCCCGCCTGGATGGCGCGCGGATACGCGTCCAACGTGTCGTCGGACTCGTCGATGATGACCGGCTTCGAGCGTGAGAGCTCGCGGACGGCGCTCGTGCACAGCGGCGTCAGCGCGATCGCACGGTCGAAGGGCTGCTCTATCGCCAGCACGTTGTCCCAGAGTGTCTCGAGCTCTCCATCACCTCGAATCCCGCCAACGAATACGACGAAATCCTCAGGGCGCTTGTACTGCTCATTCCCGTCTAGCGTCAGTCGATAATCGCGACCGTGATGCCGCTGCAGCACACGCGCCAACCGTCTCAGGCGATGCAGATCCTCTTCGAGACGATTCGCGACCTTGACCTTGAAGTAGCGAACGCGTCGCCGAGTCACGTATTCCTCGAGCGCCTGAGGCCATCCGTCACTGAGCTGCTCACCAGGCGGGATGTCCTCGACGGTGAGCGCGTCGCCGAGCCCGACGGTGTGCCGCACGAAGGTCGACCGGGCCGGCTCAGCCGGCAACCAGTCGCTCGGCGTCGTCCCGTACAGGTCACGCTCGACGAGACCGGGGTCGATGTCGAGGAGATTGTTCCGAATCGCGCGCGCGAAACTGACGTGGTACCGCCGGCAGGCGGCGTCCACAATCGCCCGTTCCACGAGGCTCGATCCAAAGCTCGCCAGGAGGAGTGGGAGGCCCAATGAGACGCACTGCTGCTGCAGTTGTTCGTGACAGGACAACCATGTCGGGAAGAACGCCGTTTCTCTCGCGAACGCGTCGGCGAAAACCTTCTGTGCCAGCCCGATGACGCGCAGCATGTCGCCGACCTGTTCGGCGAATCCCTTGTTCGGCGATTTGTCGAACCAACTGGGCGGGAGACAGTCTCCGCTGAAGCCCTGACGCGCCTGGCCCTCGCACTCGATGACGACTCGCAGAATGGCCTGCGGACAGCGGATCAGTGAGGCGACGCCGTAACGAAACGGGAGCCGAGTCGTGGAATTGCGCAGGCCGAGCTGAGATTCCTTCAGGGCGAGTTGCATTGGCCGTGCTCGAGATCTAATGTTGCCACGACCATGCGGCTCTTGAGCTTCCGTGTCTTTGCGCTTCTCGCCTTCGCTGCCGCGCTTGGCGTAGGACTGCACGGACAGCAGCGCTCGCCGGCGAATCGTCCGTGGCCGCCCGCCCTGCAAGAGCTCGCTCCCGACTCACCGCCGCTCTCGCCGACCGAGTCGCTCAGGACCTTCCACATGCCGCCTGGCTACCACATCGAGCTGGTGGCCTCCGAGCCGCTGATTCAGGATCCCGTCGCGATCGACTGGGATCCCGACGGCCGGCTCTATGCGGTCGAGATGACCGGTTTCGTGCGCGATCTGCAGACGCCGGAGCCGAACCTCGACCCGATCGGCCGCGTCGTCGTGCTCGAGGACACGAACCACGACGGCACGATGGACAAGCGAACGGTGTTTGCAGACCAGCTCAAGCTGCCGCGCGCAGTGAAAGTGCTCGATCGCGGCGTGCTGGTTGGCGAGCCGGGGAGCCTCTCGCTGATGCGAGACACGAATGGCGATCTGCGCGCCGACACGAAGGAACTGGTGACCGACGCCTACGGACGGCTCAACGGGTCGGTGGAGGGCAACGCCAACAGCCTGCTCTGGGGACTGGACAACTGGATCCACACGTCGGGGAGCGTCGAGGTGTATCTCCGGCTGAAGGACGGCAAGTTTGACGTGCGCCAAACGCTCTCGCGCGGCGAGTGGGGCGCGACACAGGATGACGCAGGCCGGATCTATCGCAACACCAACGAGTCGGCGCTGCACGTCGACCTGGTGGCGACGCCATACTTTGCGCGCAATCCGTCGCTCCTGCGAACTCGAGGCAGCTATGAGCGGTTGGCTGACGCGAACCCAGAATTGAATACGGTCTGGCCCGTCCGCCCGAATCCTGGGACCAATCGCGCCTACCAGTTCGGCATCGATCGAGAGGACGGCACGCTCGCCAAGTTCACGGCGGTCTGCGCGCCGATGGTGTATCGCGGCGATCGACTGCCGGTTGAGCTGTACGGCAATGTGTTCGTCGCCGAGCCAGCGGCGAATCTCGTGAGCCGAATCATCGTCAGCGATGATGGCACGGCGCTGCGAGCACGCAAGGCCTACGACAAAGGAGAGTTCCTCGCGTCGACCGACGAGCGGTTTCGTCCGGTCTACATCTCAAACGCCCCTGATGGCACGATCTACATCGTCGACTTTCACCGCGGGATCCTCCAGGACCGTGCCTCAACGACCGAATATCTTCGCGACTACATCATCTCGCGCAAGCTCGAGGCGCCGCTCGGCCGGGGCCGCATCTATCGCGTAATGCACGACACGACGCGCCGCGACGTGGCGCCCGCGCTCTCGACGGCGTCACGCGCACAACTGGTGCAGATGTTGGCGCATCCCAATGGCTGGTGGCGCGACACGGCACAGCGCCTGCTGGTCGAACGCGGTGTCGGAGACGCCTTGCCGGCGCTCATCAAGCTGGCCGAGGCGACCAGCGATTCGCGGGCTCGCCTGCACGCGCTGTGGACGTTGGACGGACTCGATCAGATCGAGCCGGCTCTCGTCATGCGAGCGTTGAACGATCCGTCGCGCGACGTACGGATGTCGGCGCTTCGCTTGGCGGAGCGGTGGCTCGGGACGGTGAATCATCCCATTCAGGCGGCCGTACTCGCGCGGCTCGACGATCCGGATTGGTCGGTGAAGGCGCAGCTCGCGGCATCGATCGGCGCCCTGCCGTCCGGGCCGCGCGAGACCGCGGTCGCCTCCCTGCTTGCCAGATACGCCGAGGACGCCGTCGTCATGGACGCGGCGCTCAGCGGGATTCGCGGCAGCGAGCCGGCGGTCCTCGAAAAGCTCATCGCGCTCGAAGGCGAGGCCACACGACCCCGCGAGGTTGCCGTTGGCATGGTCGCCGCGGTGATCGTGCGAAGCGGACAAGACGCGACCGTGCAGAGCGTGTTCGCGTCGATTGCGGACGAACGCGCGCCATTCTGGCGGCGCTCGGCCATGATGTCGGGCGCGGAAGCCGCGCTGCTGGGCGGTCCGCTGCCCGGCACAGCCACGGCGCGTCGAGGCGGAGCGCCGACTCCCCCGGCGGGTCCGGCGCCGCCTTGCCCCACCTGCCCCGGTGGTCGTGCCGGACCTGGAGGCGCGTACGCCTTCCGTGACGTGACGGTCGCGCCCGCTGGTGGACGAGGCGGCGGATCGCGGACGCTGCGGCTGAACCGCGAGCCCTCTGCGTTGTCGGGATTGGCCGCACAAAATGACGACCTCGGTGCGCGTGCCGCGCGCCTGCTGGCGCGCGTCGAGTGGCCAGGCAAGCCGGGCGCCGCCGCGCCGATTCCGCCGCTGACCCCGGAAGAGCAGCAACGATTCAACGCGGGTCAGGACGTCTACAAGAACATCTGCCAGGCCTGCCACCAGGCGGACGGACGCGGCCAGGACAAGATCGCGCCGAGCCTCGTCGGTTCGACGTTCGCTCTCGCCGCGGCTGAGATTCCGGCGCGCATCCTGCTCAACGGCAAAGAAGGCAGCATCGGGTTGATGCCGCCGCTCGGCGCGACGCTCGGAGACGATCAGATCGCGGAAGTGTTGACCTATATCAGGCGCGAGTGGGGCCAGGGCGGAACTGCGGTCAATCCGGAAACGATCAAAACGGTGCGGACAGAAGTCGCCGGCCGGACGCGGGCGTGGACGACCGAGGAACTCACGAAGTTGATCGGTGGGGGGCGTTGATCACTGCCGATCACTTCCGCAACGACGCCAGCGTCACTGGCGCGCCGCCTCGGTCCTTGCTGATTTGCGCCGCGGTCATGAACTCGAAGATCTCGATCGTCTCGGCGACATCGAAGGGCGGCCGTCCCGTCTGAAAGAACTCCGCGATGGCCAGCTCGAGGCCTTCATAGCCCTGCCCGACCGCTTCCGCTGTTCCCTTGTCGCCGGCGATTCGAACAACGGGCCGCCGCGCGACGTTACTCACGGCCGACTTCGAGCCGGCCGGTTCGGGCAGCGGGCCGAAGTACGAGCCGACGCGCCCGTCTTTCCACGTGCACGTGGTGAGGTCTCCCCCGCCCTCGACCTTCCGGGTCACGCTGAGGCAACCCGTTCCCATGACTGCGTACAGCGCCTCGATGCCGTGAATCCCGTAGAAAAACAAGTCCGGGTGGAACGCGAGCGTGTTCAACGGCGAGCTCGCCTCGACGGTGAGGACTTTGCCGACGCCGGGAGTGCTGCGCAAGCGGATGACGTCCGGATAGAAGCGATACGAGGAGCTACTGAAGAAAGGCGTCTCCGTCTCTTTTGAGAGCTGAACGATGCGCCGCACGTCGTCCAGGCTGGCAGCGAGCGGCTTATCGATGAAGACCCGCTTTCGCGCCTTGAACACAGGGGTGACCTGCGCCAGGTGCGGCCGCCCATCGACGCTCTCGAGGAGGACGACGTCAACCCTGGCGAGCAGCGCTTCGATGCTGTCGACGATGTCGACGCCGTGTTCCTCGCGAATCGTCTTGGCGAAGCCCTCGAGTCGATCGGCACTCGTGGGGAGATCCGGACTGCCGCCCTTGAAAGCCGCGACCACTTTGATTCGCCATTCGGGCCGCGTCTTGTTGAACATGGCGGTGAACTGTGGGACATGCGACGTGTCGGTGCCAATGATGCCGGCCCGCAGGTCTTTCGTGGCCCACGCCGGGGGGACGGCCGCCTGGCCGGCCTGCCGAACCTCCGGCCGCGCCGTCGCCCAGACGACGATGACGACCAGAACGAAACTCGCCGGCCACCGCGCGAAAGACATGGATTGAAGCCGTATGATACGGCATGCCGTTGGCCGATGGCCTCGGCATGACGTGAAATGACGGACCTCGCCCGGCCACTGCGTGACCACCTGATTCGAGCGCTCGAGTGGGAGGAGGCTCACACCGGATTCCGCAGCGCGATCGAGGGGATTCCTCCGGATCGGCGCGGAGATCGCGCGGCGGGATTCGCACATTCCCCGTGGGAGCTGCTCGAGCATATCCGTCTGGCGCAGAACGATCTGCTCGAGTTTTGCCTGAACCCCGCCTACAGCCACACGCGCACGTGGCCAGACGACTACTGGCCGACCGACCGCGTGCCGTCCGACGCCGCCTGGGACGCAAGCGTCGTGGCGGTCGAGACCGATCGGGCGAGGCTTCAGCAGCTCGTGGGCGACGGGTCACTCGACCTCTTCACGCTCGTGCCGACCGGGAAGGACCGCCAGACGTACCTGCGAGCCATCCTGCTCGTGCTCGATCACAACGCCTACCATCTCGGGCAGTTGATCGCCGTGCGGCGCGCCCTGGGAATCTGGAAGTCCAGCTAGCGCGAATATCGGACGGTTTCGCCGATCGTGAGAATGATGTAGATCTAGAATCTCCGCAGCAGCACAGCTCGTTGACTTTCCTTGGGGGATACATGAAGAGCATTGCCGGTGTCCTCGGTTGCCTGGTGCTCGTCGCGACGCCCGCCCGGGCGCAGCTCGGCAAATCGGTGAGCGAAGTCGTCGAGCTCGAGTTGCTCACGACCAGCGAGGTCGTCGAGAAGCAAGCCAGCGGATTCATCAACGTCATCATCGCCAACGGCGGCACCGAGGCGCGCGGACCGCACAACATCCTCGGCGGCCACACGATCATGTCGCGGGCCACCGCGATCGACGTGGCGAAGGAACTGGGCCACACACTGGTCGCACCCGTCATGCCCATCGACGTCGGCGCCACGGGCGTCAGCGACGGATCGCGCACGCCGGGCGGCATCACGGTTTCAGCTGAGATCTTCAAAGGCCTGAAGATCGCTGAAATCGAAAGCATGGTCTGGAACGGATTCAAGAATATCTTCGTGATGGGCGACCATGGCGGCGGCCAGCGCATGATGCGAGAGGCGGCCGAGGAGATCGACGCGAAGTACGCCTCGCGCGGCGTGCACGTCTATTACGTACCCGATTTCTACACGAAGTACCAGGACGATGTGCAGTTGTATCTGTACGAGCACAAGCTGCCAATCGGCGGGCCCGGCGCGATGATGGAGACGTCGAAGATGCTCTACCTCGAGCCCGCGCCCGGCGCGTATGTGCGACCGATCTACAAGACGGTGCCGTTCGACCCGACCGGGCAGACGCCCGAGCAGTGGAAGGCCGCGCGCGACGCGCGTCTCGCGCGCGAGGCCGCAGTCGCCGCTGGACAGACGCCGCCGGCGGCGCCGGGCCGTGGTGGCGGCGGTGGCCGTCAGGCCGATCCGAACGCGCCACCTCGTGTGAACAACGGTCTGACCGGCGATCCGCATCCGTCGACGAAGGCCATTGGCAAGGACATCCAGGACATCGGCGTCCGCGATACGGTCGCCCAGATCAGGCAACTGCTGGCATCGCAGAAATAGCGTCGACGCGACGCTTCGACTCGCGCAACGCGATCAATCCATCCAATCCCTGCCTCGGCATGTGGATGGCCAAGCGTTGCACATATGGACGCTCGCCGTCGCGTGGCTGTCATTCGAGGAAAAGAGCAAGGGCTCGATCGAGCCGATCGCTGCAGGGAAAGTAAACTCTAAGCGATCGTATGATGCAGTCCTGGCGCACCGTCGCCGTGCTGGCCGCGGCGCAGGCGCTCGCGGCGTCCGGCGGCCCGCTCGTGACGCTCGCCGGCGGCATCGTCGGGCAGAGGCTCGCCCCGTCGCCGCTGCTGGCGACGCTGCCGATCACGGCGCTCGTCATCGGCATGGCGATGTCGGCCGTGCCCGCCGCGTTGTTGATGCGCCGGATCGGCCGGCGTGCCGGCTTCATGACCGGCGCGGCGATCAGCAGCGCCGGTGCGCTCCTCGCCTCCGCCGCGACTGCCCAGGGCCGCTTCGCCGCGTTTTGTCTCGCGACGCTGGTCATGGGCGCCGGCTCCGGCTTCGTGGCGCAGTACCGGTTCGCGGCGGCGGAGTCGGTGGATCCGCGGCACACCGGCCGTGCGGTCTCGTTCGTGCTCGTCGGCGGCATCGTCGCGGGCGTGCTCGGGCCCGAGATCGGCCGTCACGCCCGGCGCTGGTTCGGCGCCGAGTTCAGCGGCGCCTTCATCGTGGTCGCGGGCGTGCAGGCGATCGCTCTGCTCCTGCTCGGCGCGCTGCGGCTGCCGCCGTCCACCTCGCCGGCAACGCCAGTCGAGCGACTCCCGGTGCGGACGTTCCTCACCCGCCCGGCGTTCGTCCTCGCGATGGTGTCGGCCTCCGGCGCCTATGCCGTGATGAGCTTCATCATGACGGCGACGCCGATCAGCATGCACGTACACGATCGCCATTCGCTCGACGACACGGCGTTCACGATTCAGAGCCACGTCGTCGCGATGTTCGTCCCGTCGCTCGTCACGGGCTTCCTCGTCGATCGCCTCGGGCTCACGCGAATGATGATCGCGGGCACGGTGACCTTGATGGCCGGCCTCGTCGCCGCGGCGTCGGGTCACACGGTCTGGGCGTACTGGACCGGGCTCGTGTTGCTCGGCGCCGGCTGGAACCTGTTGTTCGTCGGCGCGACGGTGCTGCTCACGCGGAGCTACGCGCCGGCCGAGCGGTTCCGGGCGCAGGGGCTCAATGACGTCGCGGTGTTCGGCAGCCAGTCGCTCGCGTCGCTCGCGTCAGGGGCCGTCCTGCACCGCTTCGGGTGGGTCGCCATGAACCTCGCGGCGGCGCCGATCCTGATCCTCGTACTCGCGCTCATTGTCAGATTCCGCAGGAGAGCAGCCCTGCCGCCGACCTGACCGCCTCTCGCCAGCTTCGGGACGGGCCGGCTTTGGCCGGCCCAGCAGGGGCGGGCTGAAGCCCGCCCTCCTTCTTAGACAGTTTAGAAACGCGCTCTAAACTACAAGCCGCCGGTCATCTGCCGTCCGAAGACCGGGCCGTGGCGAACTGCTCGAGAAACGCGACGAGCGCCATCACGTCGTCCGACGTGCTCGCGTAGCCCACCGAGGCCCGGACCGCGCCGACGGGCTTGTTGCTGAGGGCGACACGCATCTCCGGCAGCGAGAACCTGCCGGCCAGGGCATTGAGTGCGGCGGCCAGTTCGCCGGGGTCGTACCGGAAGGCGTGCTCGGCGGCGCCGGGATTGCAGAAGCACCCGCCGCGCAGGCAGATGCCGGCCTCCGCGGCCGCATTCACGACGTGCTCGTGGTCGATGACCTCTCCGCCATCGTCCAGCAGGTTGAACGCGATCGTCCCGCCGCGGTCGCGGATGTCCGTCGGGCCGTGGATCCAGACCGCCGGGGCACCGCCGGCGCGCCGCACCGCCGACAGGCCCTCGAGCGCTTGCGCCGTCAGGGTCGTCACGTGCGACTGGATCGCACGAATGCCGAGCCGGTCGATCATCTGCAACGCCGGCGCCACGCCGCTCCACCCCAGGTAGTTGCCCGTGCCGTCCTCGAATCCCTCCGATCCGGTCTTGAGCAGATAGCGGTCGGACAGGACCGACACGAACTCGACGGTGCCCCCCGCGAACGACGGACGGACGAGCGCCCGCAGCGCATCGTGCCGGCAGACGAGCGCACCGACGCCCGTGGGATACCCCGAGATCTTGTAAATCGACAGCGTGACGAAGTCGGGGCGGACCTCGCGCAGGGACAGCGGACTCGTCGGGACGAACGACGACGCATCGAGCAGGACGGCGTAGCCGCGCCGCTGCGCCGCGTCGATCCAGGCGAGCGGATGACGGACCCCCGAGAAGTTGGACTGCGCCGGATAGGCAAACAGACCGCGCTCCACGGGTGGAAGCTCGAACGGGCGGACGCGGAGATCGTCGTCGAGCGGCAGGTAGGTGACGCGTGCGCCGCGCGCGCGCGCCTGCTCGCGAATCCCGTTGACGCTGTTGTGATTGTCGGCGGTGAGGACGAACGGCGCCGCAGGACCGAACGGGAATGCCTCGGCGATCAGCCGTAGCGCACCGCTCGCGTTCGCGGTCCAGACGACGTCGTAATCGGCGGGATCGGCGTCGAGGAAGTGAAGGAGGGCCTCCCGCGCGACTCCGGCCGCAAAGGTGCTCGACTGGGACGCACGATGGACCGAGTGCGGATTGCCGAATAGCTGCCGCGCCAGGATCTCCGTGTGCTCGCGAAGCAGCGTTTCGGGATAGAGCGCCGCGGCCGTGTAGTCGAGATAGACCTGACCGCTCGTCTGCAGGTGAGGCAAGTCGCACTCCGGTCCGGTTCGGGGCAGGCGACGCGGGGCAACATCCTTGATCATGCCCGGAGACTGAGGACTCGTCCTGAAAGGGTAAACGATTTTTCCGGGCACGGACCGCCACCCCGCCATTTCTGCAAGTGGCATGTCCGTGTGTCGTTTTGGCGCCTGGGCAGCCCTGCGTCGTTTCGCGGAGCGGCTTGGGCGACCGGCCGGACCACCAGAGGCCGATGAGGGTCCAAGCCCATGGGCCGCCACTCGCTCCGGGCGCTACCGTGACGGCGTGGCGAGGCGGCCCGCGGCGCCGGTGTGACGCTGCAAGAACGCCAGCGTCCTGTGATTGAATTCCGCCACGTTCTCGTAGAGCGGCGCGTGCGCGCAGCCCTCGAAGATGAGAAGCTCGGAGTTGCGGATGCCCCGCTTCAGCCGATCCGCGAAACGCGTCGATGTCAGTTGATCCTGGCGCCCGAAGGTGATCTGCGTCGGCGCGGCGATTCGCCCGAGGTGTGCGTCCACGTCATGGGCGAGCACGGCATTCGACTGTTGGATGAAGTCCGGCACTGACTGCGGCGGCCGGCTGCGGACGAACGACGCCAGCGAGTCGATGTAGTCTGGCCGCTCGGCATACAGTTCCGGCGTGAAGCACCACGGGAAAATCGCCCGGATGATCATTTCTGGAACGCCAACGGTCTTCGCCACGATCTGCCAGCTTTCAACGATCGTGCGCTGGAAGGCGTCGCTCGTCGCCCAGCAGCTGTGCAGCGACAGGGACAGGACTCTGTCCGGATACTTCGCAGCCAGCCACATGCCGATGGCGCCACCGAGCGACAGACCGGCGACATGAGCTTTCCGGATGCCCGCCGCCTGCATGAACCCGGCAACGTCGTCGGCGAGCAGCTCCGTCGTATAGGCGCCGGGCGGCTTCTCCGATGCACCAGTTCCTCGGAGATCGAGGGAGATGCAGCTGAAGTGCTTGGTGTACTCCCCCACCTGAAACGCGTAACAGGCGTGATCCGCGGCCAGATACGGAATGAGAATCAGCGGCTCTCCCGTCCCTTGCTGCTCGTAGTTCATCCTGATCTTGTTGGCGGTGACGTTGGGCATCGCAGTCTCCTTTCCGAGTCTTGGCCTGGTCAATTGCGCGATCTCCCCGCCGGCAGCGGCTCGTGCCCGGCAGCGGCGATGAGCGCCTTCCTATCGTCATTGGTGATGTAGCGCTGGGCGGCCAGATCGTCGGCCGCGCGCTTGACACGCTGTACGTAGTCGGCGCGGGAAGGGTATCGGCTGACCAGCTCGTCATCGCCGAACCGCGTGAACGTCCCACTGATGAACACGAAGGGGTTGAATGGATCGAGCCCCAGCGGATTGAGCGGCGTGTAGTGGCCGAGTGGCGCGCCAGCCACGTGGCCGTGGACCTCCGACTCGACATGAGGCAGCCGAAGGCCACCCGCGAAGTGGCCGTCGGCATCCGCTTTCGGAACGAACGCGTCCGTCGCGTCCACGCCACCCTCGAACCACAGAGCCGCTGGAGCGGCCTGGCCTTGCGCCCACCTGGCCAGGTTGTCGAACGCGGCGCGGAAGACTGGCCTTGCATCCGCCGTGTTCTGGTTCGGGACGCCTAGCGGCAGGATGGGTTCGGGGAGGTGGGAGATTCCTGCCATCTCATATTGGCGCCAATTCGGATTCGCCGGATTGCGAGTGAAGAACGCGCTCTTGCCGAAGCCCAGAATCGTCGGGTGAAAGATCACCATGTCGGTCTCCGACGCGAGCGTGATGACCGGCGCGTGGTCTCCGTTCGTCGGGAGGGGGCTGCAGTCTCCAAAGAAGCCGAAGTGCGGCGCGACGTCCTCGCGCTTCCAGCAGGCCAGCCCGTTCATCTGCATCAGGTGTCCGTCGTAAACCCTGGCAGGATCGAGCCCTTCCGCGAGCACCTCGAGTTGAGCGGCGGCGCCTTGCGAATACCCGGAGCTCAGCACCGTCGTCACCCGCGAAGGTCTGTCGTTCCCCGGATACGCGCTTGGGTCCTTGAGCAGCCGCGCGGCGTCCAGCAGGATCTCCCACGCGTCGGAGCTCCGGTCGATGGACCCATAAACCAGAGGGTTGTGCGGTTGGCCGTCAGGCGGCACGGTCGGCCCGAAGATTTCGGTGACCGCCTTGTTCCATTGAATCGAGACGTACGTATACCCCTCCTCGAAGAGGTAGTTGCCAGTCGCGAGGAGGGTGAACTGAAACGTCCCGAACTCGGTCGTCGGAGGAAAGAAGTGATAGAAAGCCGAGTTGAGCCAATCGACGACGCCGACGCCCTTCGCACGATTGGGCCGGGGATAAATGATGACCGCGGGCACCGAGTACCGGCCCACGCTGGCATCGGAGCGCACGACGAATCCGTGAATGGTGATTTCGGCGTACGTGTAGTCGCCCGCGTTCCCGTACTCCCTGGTGACATTCACCGTCACCGAGTCGATCGTGGCTTCGGCCGTGACTGGGGTGCATGTGAGCGTGATGAGCCCGCAGAGTGCCGCCCTCAACAACGATGTGGTTCCCACCGTCGATCTCCTGTTTTCCATACGCCCCCCTGACCCATTAGGCGCTCTCGAGACGGGTACGGGCTCACGAGCCAACCGGTCATTGATAGAATCGCCGCAGGACTCAACCTGATGGGCCAGGACGCGGATGCCCGCGAGCGTGAGCGCATCTCCCAGCTCCTGGCCAATTGGGCCAACCGCGATCCGGCGGCGCGGGAACAGCTCGTGCCGATCGTCTACGAGGAACTGCGCCGCCTCGCCCACCACTACATGCGCGGCGAGCGCGCCGGGCACACGCTGCAGACGACGGCGCTCGTCAACGAGGCCTACGTGCGCCTGGCTGGCCTCGATGCCTTGCAGTGGCGCGACCGTGCGCACTTTTTTGCGATGGCCGCGACCCTCATGCGGCGCGTGCTGGTCGACTACGCCCGCCAGCGCGGACGAGACAAGCGCGGGCCCGGCGTGTCGGTGACGTCACTTGACGAGAACGCCAAGGCGCCCGAGCCTCCAATTGACGTCATGGCGCTCGACGAAGCGCTCGAGCGGCTTGTTCGGGTCGACCCGCGGCAAAGCCGCATTGTTGAGCTCAGGTTTTTTGCCGGGCTGTCAGTTGAAGAAACCGCCGAGGTACTTGGTATTTCGCGAGCGACCGTGAAGCGCGACTGGGCCACCGCCAAATTGTGGCTGTACAACGAGCTGACGAGTCGATGAAGACCCTGGATGATTGGCCGAGAGTCAAGCAGGTGCTCGAGGGAGCGCTCGCGTGCGAGGAGACCGACCGGCAGGCGTACCTGGCCAAAGCCTGTGGGACGGACACGACGCTGCGGGCGCGAATCGATGTCCTGCTGGCCGCGGGGGATCGGCTCGGAACGTTCTTGGAGACGCCGGCCGCGGTGTTGCTCGAACCACACATGCGGGAAGACCTGAGCGGCCGTGTCCTGGGCTCCTATGAGCTGGTGTCTCGGTTGGGCGCCGGCGGTATGGGTGAGGTCTATCGCGCGCGCGATACGCGGCTCAATCGGGATGTCGCGATCAAGGTTCTTCCGGGCGCCTTCGCGGCCGATGCCGGCCGTCTGGCCCGATTCAAGCGCGAAGCCCAAGTGCTGGCGTCGCTCAACCACCCTCACATCGGATCGATCTATGGACTCGAAGAAAGTGGGGGCACGCAGGCGCTGGTACTGGAGTTGGTCGAAGGCCCGACACTCGCCGACCGCATCGCGCAGGGTCCGATGCCGCTCGACGAGGCTCTGCCGATCGCGCGGCAGATCGTTGACGCGGTCGAAGCCGCTCACGAGCACGACGTCGTCCATCGGGATCTGAAGCCGGCGAACATCAAGCTGCGGCCGGATGGGACCGTGAAGGTGCTCGACTTCGGCCTGGCCAAGGCGCTGGACCGCGGCGCCGCCGCTCCCGACTCCGAGCCGAGATCGCCGGGGCCAGCGAAACCCACAGCGACAAGCGCGGGGATGGTTCTTGGAACGGCGTCGTACATGAGCCCCGAACAAGCGCGTGGCAAGACCGTGGACAAGGGCACGGATATCTGGGCATTCGGCTGCGTCCTGTACGAGATGCTCACGGGGCGACGACTGTTCGCCGCTTTGACAAGCTCAGGGTCGTCCCGGGCGCCGTCGAGGGAGGAAGCCGGCGACCTTACCGAGATCCTCGCGCGGATCATCGAGCACGAGCCGGACCTCGATGCGCTGCCGGTCTCCACTCCCGCGCCAGTTCGGCGTCTCCTGCGCCGGTGTCTGGAGAAGGACCGTCGGAGACGGCTTCCGGACATCGGTGTGGCGCGTATCGAGATCGACGATGCCCTGGCAGCACCGGTCGAGGAGGAATCACGAGCGATCGACCTGCGGGCGGTTCGCGGACGCGTGAGCCCGGCATGGGTCATCGCTGCCCTGCTGATCCTCGCCTCGATCGTCGGACTCGCGTACTCGAGACTGGCATCGACAGCATCACCAGCGATCGTTCGAGCGTCGATTCCGCTCGCAGAGCCGTTTGAGTTTGGAATCCTCGGTCAGCAGCCAGCGTTTGCGATCTCGCCCGATGGCGCTCGAGTGGTATACCGGACCGTCGGCGAGGGACCGCTGTACAGCCGCCTGTTGAACGCAGCGGAAAGCACCGTGATCGCCGGAACCGACGGCGCCCTGACGCCTGTTTTCTCTCCCGACGGCAACTGGCTCGCGTTCTTCGTCGGTCCCGCGCTGAAAAAGGTGTCGTTCGCTGGCGGCGCCGTCGTGACGGTCGCCACGTTGCCGCGCAATGTCGGTGCGCAGGGATACCGGGGCGCCGCGTGGTCCGATGACGGCACAATTGCCTTTACGTCATCGACTGGCGGAGGTCTGTTCGGCGTTTCCAATGAGGGCGGCGAACCGAAGCCGCTCACGGCTATCAACCGCAACGGCAATGAGTGGAGCCACCGCTGGCCGCACTTCCTGCCGGGTGGCAGAGCGATTCTCTTTACCGTGAAATCCACAAATCTGCAGTCCTTCGACGACGCGCAGATCGTCGTCCGATCGCTGGACACCGGAGAGCAACACCCGGTCGCGCAGGGGGACTCCGGGCAGTATCTGCCGACGGGACATCTCGTCTACGCGCGCGCGGGAGCCTTGTACGCCGTGCGGTTCGATGCCGCGCGGCTGGCCGTCACCGGTGCGCCCGTCAAGGTCGCCGTCGGAATCATCACGCATCCCGAGACTGGAGCCGCGCAAGTCGCAATCTCCCGGACAGGAACGCTCGTCTACGCGGCAGGGACCGCCAGAACCGCGGAGCGCCCGCTCTTATGGGTCGACCGCAGCGGAGCCGCGCGACCGGTCACCGATCGACAGGCGCCGTTCTGGTGGCCGCGCCTCTCGCCTGACGGCCGACGCGTGGCGGTGACGATCGATGGCGCGTTCTCGAAGTTATGGGTTCTGGATATCGACCGCGGAACGTTGGCGCGGACGAGCCAGGTGGCCGGCGATCAGGATCGGGGCCTGTGGATGCCTGACGGCGCTCATGTGACGTTCGGCGCGGATACGACGGGAACGGGCGCGGTAGGGCTTTTCTCGGACAGGTTCGACGGCTCCGGGACCGCCACACTTCTCATCGACAGCTCCGGATCGCCTTCACCGCTCAGCTGGTCGCCGGATGGACGGACACTGCTCTACCGCCTGATCGGTGCGACAACCGGTCAGGACGTCTGGGCCTATTCCGCAGACGATCGGACGTCACGGCCGTTCCTCCAGACTTCCGCGAACGAGTCGTCGGCAGCCTTTTCGCCGGACGGACGCTGGGTGGCGTACGTGTCGGACGAATCAGGTCGGGCCGATGTCTACGTGCGGCCGTTTTCCGGATCTGGCACCCGGCGTCAGGTCTCGATCGACGGCGGCGTCGCGCCGGTGTGGTCCCGGGACGGCCACGAGCTCTTCTTTGCGAAAGGGAACACGCTCTTCACGACGCCGGTCAGCCTCGGCCGGACGTTCACCAGCGGCGCCGTCCGACGTCTGTTCTCCGGACCGTACAGTTTCGACGAGGTCACCGTGAACTACGACGTGTCCCCTGACGGGCGCTTTCTCGTGCCCCGCAGCCGCGTCGAGTCAGCGCCGCGTCAGCTCGAGCTGGTGCTCAACTGGTTCGAGGAGTTGAACCGACTCGCACCCAAGTGAGCGCTCTGCCTGGGCGTCTCGGCCGTGGGTTCGCGCGGCCCTCGCGGCGGGCGACCGCCGTTCCTGGTGACCGACGACCTCGGCTCTTGTGGCAGAGTGAACCTGGAAGGTCTGTGCGTGGCCAGCTTCGCGCCGTGAGCGAGTTCCTCAAGCGGCGCGCCGGCCTGTCCCAGGTGGGCCCATGGTGATCGTCCAGGTTCACGTGTCCGTCAAGCCCGGCGCGGTCGACGCGTTCCGGGCGGCCACCGTTGCCAACGCCGCGGCGAGCCTCCGCGAGCCGGGCGTCGCCCGGTTCGATGTTCTGCAGCAGGCTGACGACCCGACGCACTTCATCCTGACCGAGGTCTACCGGACTGATGACGCGCCGGCCGCTCACAAGGAAACGGCCCATTATCAAATCTGGCGCGAGACGGTCGCCGACATGATGGCGGTGCCGCGAACGTCGGTGAAGTACCGCCCGGCCTTTCCGGACGATGCCGGCTGGTGACGCCTTTCGAGTTCGCCACGGCGTCGCGGATCGTCTTCGGACCCGGCGCAGCCGCGGGGCTGGCCGCGATCGCGCGCGATTTAGGCCGGCGCGCGCTGGTCGTCATCGGCCGATCCTCCGAGCGCGCGGCCCCTATCGTCGCGGCGCTGCGGGCGGGTGGCATCGATGTGCAGTCATTCGCCGTCACTGGCGAGCCTGACGTTCAGACCATCGAGCGAGGCCGCGCCGCCGCCGAGGCGGCGTCCCGCGACCTCGTGATCGGGATCGGCGGCGGCAGCGTGGTCGACGCGGCCAAAGTTATCGCCGCGCTGGCGACCAACGACGGCCCGCTGGTGCGCTATCTCGAACTGGTGGGTCAAGGGCAGCCGCTCGAGCGCCCGCCACTGCCGTGCGTGGCGGTTCCGACGACGGCGGGCACTGGCAGCGAGGTCACGCGCAATGCGGTGATCGGCGCACCGGCCGAGCGGGTCAAGGTCAGCCTCCGTCACGCCTTCCTGCTGCCTCGCGTGGCGATCGTCGATCCCGATCTCACCACCACGCTGCCGCCGGCCGTCACCGCGGCGACCGGACTGGATGCACTGACCCAGCTCATCGAGCCCTACGTCTCGGTGCGCGCGAATCCCATGACGGACGCGATCTGCGCCGAAGGCATCCGGCTGGCCGCGACGGCGCTCCCCGCGGCGGTTGCCGATGGCGGCGATCAACGGGCGCGCGCGTCGATGGCGCTCGCCAGCCTGTGGAGCGGGATGGCGCTCACCAATGCCGGCCTCGGCGCCGTCCATGGCTTCGCCGGTCCGATTGGCGGTCGCTTTCCCGCGCCGCACGGCGCGATTTGCGCGGCGCTGCTGCCGCACGTGCTGCAGGCCAATCTCCGCGCGCTGGAGGGGCGCGCACCCGATTCGCCGGCACGCGTCCGCCTCGACCACGTCGCGCGGTGGCTGACCGGGCGGCCCGCCGCTGGCGCGGCCGATGGGGTCGAATGGATCCGCGGGCACGTGGCACGGTTCGGGATTCCGTCGCTCGCCGCCTATGGCGTCCGCGTGGGCGACGTTCCCGCGCTGGTGGCGCAGGCGTCTCGTGCGAGCAGCATGAAAGCGAATCCGATTGTCCTGACGCCCGACGAACTCTCGGCGATCCTGTTCGAGGCGCTGTCGGTGTCTAGATAGAACGGCGCCGCCGGCGAAGGCCCGAAGAAGCGGG
>Ga0111538_10003854_pt1 | contig 20917 bp, 17 predicted proteins | sample SoiMethybrSBSTD1_FD_79669 | JGI IMG/M metagenome (GOLD analysis project Ga0111538, IMG submission 79669) | Bulk soil microbial communities from a Populus tree surrounding site in Tennessee, USA - Soil MetaG P. TD hybrid SBSTD1 (version 2)... | ecosystem: Environmental > Terrestrial > Soil >... | reverse complement strand
TTCATCCGTGGTTGTCTTGATCCGTGGTCATCCGTGTCCGTCCGTGGTTGTCTTTCGGCGCGGCACGGGTGAACGTGCTGCCATAGCGGGGCATCGACCGAACCCACCGCGCTACGTCGGTTTCCTGCGACATCAACCACGGAACAACACGGACCGATAGGGCCACGGAATAACACGGATTGACACGGATCAAGAGTTCATTGAATTTGTCCGTGTTCTTCCGTGTTGATCCGTGGTTGTCTTGATCCGTGTTCGTCCGTGGGTTGTCTCTCGGCGCGGCACGGGTGAACGTGCTGCCATGGCGGGGCATCGACCGAACCCACCGCGCTACGTCGGTTTCCTGCGACATCAACCACGGAACAACACGGACCAATAGGGCCACGGAATAACACGGATTGACACGGATCAAGAGTTCATTGAATTGTCCGTGTTCTTCCGTGTTCATCCGTGGTTGTCTTAGTCCGTGTTCGTGCGTGTTCGTCCGCGTTCATCCGTGGTTGTCTTCATCCGTGTTCATCCGTGGCTGTCGTCTTTCGCGACCGGTTTCCGTTTCTCCTCTTGGGAGGAGAGAACAACATGTCGGTTGCGGGTTTTCGCGAGATTCTCAGGTGCAACGGCGTCGATCAGAACGCGACGCCGCATCCGGTGATGCTCGTTCCCTTCGGCGGCGAGAATCAGGTCGTCCTGGAGACAGCGGGCCTCGACCTGAAGGTTCAGAACTCGACCGTCAGGGTTCAGGAATTCTATGGCCCGGAGCTCACCAGCGAACTCCTCCGCGGCGTGCAGGAGGCGCTCTCCAAACCGGATGTCGACCCGCAGCAGAGGGACGCGTTCATGCCCAACATGGCCTGGGACAAGCCACGGTTCTTCCGGATCCTCGGCACGATCAAGACTGGCCTGCCAGGTACCCTCGTGAACATGGTCCCGCGGTGGATGGCGGAAAAGCCTTCGGCCACGCTGCAGGTGGTCGTCGTCGACCGGATGGTGGTCAAAGTGGCGATTCGAAACGTGCGCGCACGCGATGCACAGGGACAGATGCGGTTCCACGCCAAACGGCCCTGCGATCCGGCGAAGGAGATCGCGCAGATGAACGCCATCTGGACCCCGCAAACGAACATCTTCTTTGAGCTCGTGCCATCGCCCGATCTCGACATTGACCAGAATGATCCGAACACGCGCGAGGAGTTCACGAAGGCTTACGGGATGAAAGATCCGGCGACCTTTTCCGCGGAAGGAACGGTCTGGGCCGACAAGAATTGGGGACCGTTCACGAAACACAAGGTCCCGGGTTCGCACATGACCTTCTTCGTCGTGCACAAGCTGCACTCGGGTGGCGACCCCGTGTACGGACGGGGAGGCGAAACGCCAAACGCCGTCATGAACCGGCCGTTGGGCATTTCGTTCATCGCTGACTCACGGCTACCCAGCACGTTCGCCCACGAGGCCGGTCACTTCGTCGGCGATATGTCGCACGACGGAACCGACACCAAATTGCTGATGCGCGGTGAAGGCTCCGGATACCAAATCCCGTTTGCGCTCGCGAAGAGGTTTCGCGAGTCTCTCGCCAAACGTCGCATCGCGTGAGCGCCCGATCGCAGTCCCACCACTGCCGCGCTCCTGGCGATCCAATCAAGTAGAATCGCGTTCGGTGCGCGCGGTCGTCCTGCGGGAACTCGGCGATGCCGGCAACCTTCGTGTCGAAGAGTGGCCGATGCCCGTGCCAGGCCCGGGCGAAGTCGTCGTTCGCGTCCGGGCCGCGTCGCTCAACCATCGCGATGTTTGGATCCGTCGCGGTCAGTACGCCGGCATCCGTCTTCCAGCAATCCTCGGTTCCGATGCAACCGGGGAAGTCACGGCGGCTGGAGACGCGGATGGCAAGTCGTGGCTGGGACGAGAAGTGGTGATCGATCCGTCGCTTGAATGGGGGCCGGATCTGCGCGCGCAGGGCGGGGACTTCCATCTGCTCGGCATGCCCACCGAGGGCACCTACGCCGAGTTCGTCAAGGTGCCTGCAGCGAACGTTTATGCCAAGCCTTCCCACCTCACCCTCGAGGAAGCGGCGGCGCTGCCGCTCGCGAGTGTGACCGCGTATCGAGCGCTCGTCACCCGAGCCGCAGTGCAGGCGGGAGAAATCGTCGTGATCACCGGCATCGGTGGCGGCGTCGCCTTGGCCGCACTGACGATCGCGGTGAGCCTCGGCGCGACCGTTTACGTCACGTCCGGCTCGGAGACGAAGATTGCCAGCGCGAAACAATATGGCGCGGCCGGTGGCGTCACGCATCGCGCGAGCGGCTGGCCACGCACCCTGCTGGAGATGATCGGCCGCCGTCCCGATGTGATTGTCGACGGCGCGGGTGGTGACACGTTGGCGCAGGCGCTCGATTTGGTGAAACCCGGCGGGCGGATTGTGACTTACGGCGCAACGTGCGGCGCCGTCCCCAGCCTGGAAGTCAGGCGCATTTTCTGGAAGCAGATCGACATTCGCGGAAGCACCATGGGGACTCCGGAAGATTTCTCACGGATGCTCGACCTCTACGCGACGGGCGTTCGCCCAGTCGTCGACAGCGTCTTCCTGCTCGAGAACGTGGCGCAAGCGCACGCTCGAATCGACAGCGGCGATCAGTTCGGCAAAATCGTTCTGCGGGTCTAGTCAGGGTGTACACTCGGCGGATGGCGAGCAATCCCGAACCGTCGAAATCGATGAAGCTCCATCCGGTCGGCGACGCGTCGACCTCCCTGTCGCGACGCGTGGCGCTGCAGGCGCTCCTTGGCAGCGTCGGTGCAGGTCTGGCGCTGCCCGGCACGGCGAGCGGGCAGCATCCGATCCACCAGCACTTCTCGAGCGCGACCACACTCGAACAGGCGCAGCAGAAAGCCGCTGTCGCCGGCTACACGCCGGAATTGCTCGACGCGCATCAGTTGCGGACGCTCGAAGCGCTGGCCGAATCACTCGTTCCCGGGTCGACCGCCGCCAGGGTCGCCGCTTATCTCGATCAGTTAATCGCCGTCGACTCGCCGACCAACCAACGCGACTTCGTCAGCGCTCTCGGGGCGTTCGACATGGCGGCCATGAAGAAGCACTCCAAGGCATGGATTGCGATCTCGTCGGCTGAGCAGGATGCGCTGTTGCGCGAGGCGTCCACCGCAGACAGCAAGTCCTCGCCGATGCGCGCGCATTTCGAAAACCTGAAGACATGGGTTGCCGGCGCGTATTACTCGTCGGAGGCGGGGATGCGCGAACTCGGATGGGATGGCAACACCTTTCATCAGGAGCTTCCCGGATGCACACATCCGGGCGGGCATCTGGCCTGACCTCGGGAGAGCGCACATGCAGACCAACAGCTTCGACGTGATCGTCGTCGGTTCAGGCGCTTCAGGCGGATGGGCGGCAAAGCGCCTGTCGGAGGCGGGCATCAAGGTGGCGCTGCTCGAAGCAGGACGGCCCCAGACTGGCGCCGAGTTCAGTGAGCATGTGCCGCCGTACGACCTGAAGTATCGCGATCAAGCGAGCGAGTGGATGCGCCGCACACGCCCGCGACAGCGCGACTGCTATGCGTGCCGCGAGTGGAATTACAAGTGGTTCGTCAACGATCACGAGGAGCCGTACACGACGCCCGACAACAAGCCGTTCAGCTGGCAGGGGCGGACCCGCATGGTCGGTGGACGGACGAACATCTGGGGACGGCAGTCGTATCGCTTCAGCGATCAGGATCTGCACGGCAAGTCGTTCGACGGATTTGGCGAGGACTGGCCGATCTCGTACAAGGACATCGAGCCCTACTACGATCTGGTCGAGGAGTACGTCGGCATATCGGGACAGGCCGAAGGCGTGCCGGAATTGCCCGACGGTCGTTTTCATCCCGCGATGGCGATGAGCTGCGCCGAGATGCAGCTGCGTACCCGGGTGAAGAGCAAGCTTGGCTGGACGGTGACGATCGGGCGCGCCGCCAACATCACAAAAGCGATCAATGGACGCGCCCCGTGCCACTACTGTGGCCCGTGCGAGCAGGGCTGCGCGACGCGGTCGTACTTCAACGCCGCGTTCACAACCGTTGCCGACGCGCTGCAGTCCGGCAACACCACCTTGATCACCGACGCGATGGTCTATCGCATCCTGACCGATCCATCGACGCGACGCGCGACCGGCGTCATCTACATCGACCGCAACACGCGCGACGTTCGAGAGGTGCGCGCGCGGGCGGTGCTGCTCTGTGCGCAGGCGCTCGAATCAGCGCGCATCCTCTTCAATTCGGCTGAAGGAGGTCTCGCCAATTCGAGCGGCGTGCTCGGACACTATCTGATGGATCACACCTGGGTTGCCGGCGGCGCAAGCGGCGAGTTTCCCGACGCGCCGGCGGCGAAACCCTCACTTGGTGCGCCGCGCCGCCCGAACGGTCTCTACACGATCCGGATGAAAAACACGATCAATGGCCCGCGCGAGAAGAAGTACCTCCGCGGCTTCGGCTTCCAGGGCGGCGGGTCGACGAACTTCCGCATGAACGCTCCTGGCTACGGCGCCGCCTTCAAGAAGTCCGTCCTCGATCCGTTGACGTCGGTCAATCTTGTTGGCTTCGGTGAGGTCCTGCCACGCTTCGACAACTTTGTCGCGCTCGACCCCAAGGTGGTCGACAAGTTCGGAATCCCGGTGCTGCGAATCACGATGTCGTGGGGAGAGAACGAAAAGGCGATGATCCCCGACATGGCGGTGACCGCAGCGCAGATGATGGAAGCTGCAGGCGCGAAGAACATTCAGCCGTTCTCGGTGCTCGATCGTATTCCGGGGTACGGCATCCACGAGATGGGAACCGCGCGGATGGGACGTGATCCGAAGTCGTCGGTTCTCAACGAGTTCCTCCAGACCCATGACATCGCCAACCTGTACGTGATGGACGCGTCCTCGTTCGTGTCGGGCGGGTGTCAGAATCCGACCCTCACTCTCATGGCCTTGGCCGTACGCGGCTGCGATCACCTGATGCAGGAGATGAAGCGCGGCAGTATTTAGCCTGCCGCGCCCTAGCTTAGCGAAGTCGGGTTTCAACCTTCCTGGTGCGACCACCATCGAATACCACATGGTCAAGCGACAGTTTGAGGAATCGGTGCGAGATATTCGCCACGGCATTCGTGTGCTACTGCGAGGACCCGGTTTTACCTCTGCCGCAATGCTGACGCTGGCGCTGGGCATCGGCGCGACCGCGGCGATCTTCAGCGTGGTGCGCACCGTGTTGCTCGAACCGCTTCCATATCACCGACCCGAGCGCCTGGTCACTGTCTGGGAAACCAACCGCGGCGGCACCACTCGCAACGTGATCGCGCCGGCAAACTTCGTCGTCTGGCGCGAGCGGGCGCGAACACTGGAGCACCTCGGCATGGTGGCACCGGTCGGTCTGTCGATCATCATCAACGGGCAGGCTCAGCGCATTGCCGGGAGCGCGTTTTCCGCCGATGTGTTTCGGGCCCTCGGTGTTCAGCCGGCGCTCGGTCGCGCCTATACGGCACAGGAAGATTTCGGCGGCGGCAATGGTGTGATCGTGATTGGCCATGAATTCTGGCGTCGCCGTCTTGGCGGGCGCGAGGACGTTCTCGGGCTCACGCTGGCCACCGACGGCGGCCCGAGAACAGTCATCGGCGTGATGCCTCCCACCTTCACGATCGTGGGCGAGAAAGCGGATTTCCTCATTCCTTACAGTGAAACGATCGACCAGCTTCGCGTCCTCGCGGGGCGCGGGAATTCCTACGCGATCGCGCGGCTCGCCGATGGCGTCTCATTTGAGCAGGCATTCGCCGAGATGCGCAGCATCTACGCTGATCTCGAGCGCGAGGTGCCGCAGCGGAACGCACGCCGCACAGTGATGATGTTTCCCGTGCAGGAGCAGATGGTCGGCGATGTTCGGCCGGCGCTCGTCGCGCTGTCCGCCGCGGTCACGCTCGTGCTGCTCATCGCCTGCGTCAACGTCGCGAACCTGCTGCTCGCCCGCGGCGCCGCTCGCGAGCGCGAGATCGGCATGCGGTCGGCACTCGGTGCGAACCGCAGCCGGCTCGTCCGCCAGATGCTCACCGAGAGCCTGATCCTCGCGGCAGCCGGCGGCGTTGCGGGACTGGCGGTCGCCGCGCTCTGTCAGCGAGGTCTGCTGGTACTGGTCAGCGATCGCATTCCTGTTCCCCGGTTCGATCAACTGTCGCTCGATTTTCCGGTGATCGCGTTCACGATGATGATTGCGCTGGCGACGGGCGTCGTCTTTGGTGTCGTTCCCGCGCTGGTATCGACCGCGCACGCGCGCGACGCGCTCCGCGACGGTGGACGTCACGGCGGCGGCCGGCGGTTACATCGGATCCTCCATTCGCTGGTTGTCGTCGAGGTGGCCCTGTCGCTGGTGCTGCTCGGCGGAGCCGGCCTCTTGATGCGCAGTTTCATCAAGCTGCAGCGTGTCGATCCCGGTTTCCGAGCCGAGGACGTGCTCACCGCCGAAGTACAGGTCCCAGCCATCCGATACAACGTTGCACAGGCCGGTCGCTTTTTTGCCGACTCAGTGGCGCGCCTTGCAGCGCTACCGGGTGTTCAGCACGCCGCAGGCTCGATCTGTCCGCCGATGCCAGGATCGTGCATCGGCACGAGTTTCTGGCGCGCCGATCGACCGAGGCCACAGGACGGTCAGTCGTCTTCCGGACAGATACGGCCGATCACGCCGGCATTCTTCAAGACGCTGGCGATTTCACAGATCGCTGGGCGCGATTTCACCGAGTCGGACACAATGGATTCACCGCCGGTGGCGATCGTCAGCGATGCGCTCGCGCGAGAGCAGTTCCCGGATGGGAGCCCGCTCGGCCGGCGCCTTCGCATCAATGTCGATCATGCCAACGGGAGGAGCGACGTTGAATGGACGATTGTCGGCGTCGTCGGCAGCATCAGATCGGCGCTGGACGGGCCGTTGCGTCAGACCATCTATATCCCGATCGCGCAGCGCGGCGCGCGCAGCATGAGGCTTTTGGTGCGAACGTCGCACGAGCCGAAGCTGTTGGGCCCAACGGTGGAGAACACCATTCACACGATCGAACCGGAAGCGTCGGTGGAAATACGTACGCTGGAAGACATCATCGGCACCACGATCGCGCGCCCACGAGCGATTGCAGTACTCGTCACCGTCTTCGCCGTCGTGGCACTTGCGCTTGCGGCGGTTGGCGTCTACGGCATGATGGCGTATTCGGTTCGGGCGCGAACACAGGAAATCGGTGTCCGCATGGCACTCGGCGCGACGTCGATGTCGGTGTTCCGGCTTGTGCTCACCCAGGCACTTCGCCTCGTCCTCTTCGGCATCGCCGTCGGACTGGTCGTTTCAGCGATGCTCACCCGGCTGCTCGAACGTTTGCTGTACGAAGTAGAACCGCTCGATCCGTGGACCTTCGCCATTACCTCACTTGTACTCCTGGCGGTTGCGACGGTTGCGTCTTACGTTCCGGCGCGGCGCGGCATGCGCATGGCCCCGGTCGACGCACTGCGGACGAACTAGCGAATTTCTCTACAATAGGTTCGATGTCGCCGCCGCAGCGATTGCAGAACCCGGCCCCTCCCGGCGAGGCGCGCCGCTGAATGTCCGAAATCCCATCGTCGCAGTCGCCCGCCCGCTACGCATGGCTCGTCGTCGCGCTGCTCATGCCGGTTGCGCTCCTGAACTATCTCGATCGCCAGATGCTTGCGTCGATGAAGTTCTCGGTGATGCGCGACATTCCCGACATCGGCCTCGAGGCGAATTGGGGAACGATTCTCGCGCTCTTCAAGTGGGTGTACGCATTCCTCAGTCCGATCGGCGGATACCTCGCGGATCGGTACAGCCGCCGCCATGTGATCGCCGCGAGTTTGTTCGTCTGGTCGCTGGTGACGTGGACCACCGGGCACGTCACCACCTACGAGCAGTTGCTGACGACGCGAGCGCTCATGGGAATCAGCGAAGCGTTCTACATTCCGGCAGCGCTCGCTCTCCTGGCGGACTTCCACACCGGACACACCCGCTCCCGCGCCGTGGGTCTTCACCAGATGGGGATTTACCTCGGTGTGATCATCGGCGGGTTCGGGGGGTATGCCGCCGACAGTCCACAGCTTGGCTGGCGCTGGGCCTTCAGCGTCTGCGGGCTGATTGGCATCGTCTACGCCTTGCCCCTCTTCCTCGCATTGCGCAATCCGCCGCGACCTGCGGATTCACCGTCAGAACGACCGTCACCGTTCGGTGCGCTGCGCGAGCTCCTTGGCAATCCATCGTTTGTGCTGCTCGTCCTCTACTTCACGCTCCCGGCACTGGCCGGCTGGATCGTGCGCGACTGGATGCCGGCGATTCTGAAAGCGGAATTCGGCATCGGTCAGGGTCTCGCCGGTGTGTCGGCGACACTCTACTGGCAGGTGGCAGCAATAGTGGGTGCCGTGACCGGTGGTTGGCTCGCCGACCGCTGGATGCGTCAGACTGTGCGCGGACGCATCTATGTCAGCGCTATCGGCATGTCGCTGATTGTTCCGGCAATGTTCGGCGTCGGCTATGCGCCGCAAACGGGGCTGCTGTGGGTGGCAATCGCTTTTTTGGTGCTGTTCGGAATCGGCTGGGGATTTTTCGATTCGAACAACATGCCGATCCTGTCCCAGCTCGCACGGCCGCAGCTGCGCGCGACAGGTTACGGCATCATGAACCTGGTGAGCATCAGCTGCGGCGGGTTTGCCGATTGGGGATTCGGAATGCTCCGCGATCGTCACGTCCCGCTGTTCGGCATTTTCTCCGTCTTCGCGAGCGCGGCGGTGATCTCGATCGTGCTGGTGCTGTTGATCAGGCCGCAGTACCTTGAAAAATAATCTTGTATCAAGGATGCTTCATCACCTCGTCGCTGCCGTTCATTCGCCCTTCAACGCTGATGGCAGCATCGCTCCTGAAGTCGTTGCCCCGCAGGCATCGTTCCTCGCGGCAAACCGCATTCGTCGCGTGTTCATCACCGGCACGACCGGAGAGTGCCATTCGCTCACCTGCGACGAACGTCTGGCGCTCTACGATGCGTGGGGCGAGGCTGGTCGAACGAATGGCCTCTCGGTAATCGGTCACGTTGGCGGGAATTCGATCGAAGATGCCCGCCGGCTCGCGTGCCGGGCGCGCGAGCGCCAGTTTACCGCCATCAGCACCTTGCCGCCCTCGTACTTCAAGCCGGCAGATCTGACCGCTCTGATTGACTGGTGCGCCATCATTGCGGCGGAAGCACCTGACCTGCCGTTCTACTACTACGACATCCCGTCGATGAGCGGCGTCTCATTTCCAATCGAGCGATTTCTGATCGAGGCCGCGGCAAGGATTCCAAATCTTGCCGGTGCGAAATTCACCAACCTCGATCTCGTCTCGTATCGCCGCTGCCTCGATGTTGCTGGCGGGCGGTTCGATCTGCCATGGGGCACCGACGAGGCACTCCTGGCGGCGCTTGCAACCGGTGCGCGCGGAGCCGTGGGATCGACCTACAACTGGGCACCTCAGTTGTACGTCAATTTGATCGACGCCTTCAGCCGAGGTGACGTCGACGAAGCGAGGCGGCTGCAATCAATTTCCATCGCGATGATCGACGCGATCGGCTCGACCGGTTTCATGGGCACGGCAAAGGCACTCATGTGCCGGCTCGGCGTGCCGGTCGGACCCGCGCGACTTCCCTTGAGCAATCCGACGTCAGCCCAGGTCGACACACTCATCTCACGTCTCGACGATCTTGGATTCCGACAGTGGGGCGCTCGGCCCCTCGACCGATGATCCGGCTGTTCGCAGCACTCGGTCTCGCGATCGCGACTGTGCCGATCGCGAAGCAGCACGTGCCTCCGACTCTGCAGTTGACCGACGCGCTGGTGGTTCGACGAGTGCGCGATCGGGCCCGGCGGAGACAGCGTTCGTCCTCCATCGTCGACTTTTGGCGATCATCCGAAAGTTCTCCGGCTTGGGAGGGTGATTCCGCCGCGGCAACAGCTCAGGATCGGAACCGATTGCTGTTCGCAAATCCTGCCAGCTCCGGGCGGGCGCGACTGACGGTTCGACTCAGTTACGACGAGGGCACCAGCTGGCCGATCGCGCGAGTCGTCCACGCAGGGCCGGCTGCTTATTCCAGCATCGTCGTGCTGCCAGACCGATCCATTGGTGTGTTGTTCGAGCGCGGAGATCGATCACCGTACGACCGAATCAGCTTCGCTCGTTTCACGCTCGACTGGCTGACCAACGGCAGCGATCGATGAGGTCCATCCCGGCACCTCCTATCGACGCGGACGACGAAGGAGCACGCCGGCGATCTGCTCGAGCACCTGGGTCGCGACTTTGCGCCGATCGATGCGCGGCGATGGCGATTGCGGCCGACGTTCCGAGACCTGGACCGTATCGTCTGAATCCGACAGCCTGCGCGCGAACATGAACCGTTCGACCCAGTAGTCATCGTCCAGGCTGTCGCGGCGGACCTTGCCGTGCCGTTTGCTGGCGTCGATCATCACGCCGCTGCCTTCATAGATGCCGACATGGGTCACAACCGATCCGCCCGGGTCGGTTGAGAAGAACACGAGATCTCCGCGCTGGAGTTGCCGTCCGACTCGATCTCCGATCTGCGACTGACTGATCGCGCGACGCGGCAAGTCGACACCGTACTCGCCGTAGACGTACTGGGTGAGTCCCGAGCAATCAAACTCGCGCGGCCCCTCAGCGCCCCACACGTAGGGGCGGCCGATCAGGCTGGCTGCGAGTGCCACAGGATCTGCCGAGGCGGAGCTGGCAAGACAGAAAAAGGATAGAGGGATCGCGCACGCGGTTCGTGGAGACACGAATACCTACTTCCTGGAGCGAGGCAGATTGTGCGGATCGCGAAACGGCGAGAGGCAAAAGAAGCGCCATTGAGCCTTGAAGATTGATCATTGGACATTGACATGCGACCGCCGCCGGCCGTGGAAGAGCTGTCCCGTCGCAGGGACGCCGCGAACACTAGCGGTGACACTGCATTATCCTGACGGGGTGCCCGAGCTTCCTGAAGTTGAATCGGTGCGGCGGCGGATCGCGCGCAGTATGGTGCGCGCGCGGATCGATGCCGTCGATCTCCGGCGCCCCGACCTGCGACGACCGTTCCCGCGCCACTTCGTCCGGCGGTTGAGCGGTGAGACGGTCACCGCGCTCGACCGTCGCGCGAAGTATCTGGTGGCGACGTTATCGTCTGGCGAGACGTTGCTGATGCACCTCGGGATGTCCGGCTCGTTTCGGGTGATCCGCGAGCAACTGCCGCGCCGGGCGCGGCGAGAGGCCTCACCACTGGACCCGCACGATCACGTCGTCTTCCACATGTCATCCGGGCGTGCCGTGGTGTTCAACGATCCACGGCGGTTCGGCATCATGGAACTGGTGGCGGCAGGGAAACTGGACCGCCATCCTGTATTGAATCGACTCGGCCCTGAGCCGTTGTCGAAGGATTTCGACGGCGCGGCGCTCGCACGGGCGTGTCATCGCAAGAACACGTCGCTCAAGGCGGCGCTGATGGATCAACGCGTTGTCGCCGGCCTCGGCAACATCTACGTGTCCGAAGCGCTGCATGTGGCCGGGTTGTCGCCGCGCAGACGGGCGTCGACGATCGCCACGCCCTCCGGCGCACCACGTGATGCGGCGCATCGTCTGGCGTCTGCGATCAAACGGGTGCTCGAAGATGCGATTGCGCGACAGTCGCGCGCGGCTTACGGCGATGCACGATTCCTTGTCTACGACCGCGAGGACCAACGATGTTCGACGCCGGGTTGCAGTGGGACCATTTGCCGGCGCGTTCAGGCGGGACGGTCGACGTTCTATTGCCCCGTGTGTCAGCGCTGACTCGATCGCGGCGGTTGCTGCAAGAGCCAGATCCCCCCGTTTGGATAGACCGTGCGAACAGCCAGTCCGCCTCGAGCGACGGCGCTCATCGCCGTCGCAAGCGGCATGAACTCTCCCTGCCCATCGAAGTCCGTCACCCGGAACGGTCTGGCAACTACTCCAGAGAGCGGATCGAAATCAACAGCCCACACATTCGCGAATCCATCGCTCGCCGACGCGAAATACAACAGCTTGCCATCGACCGACCAGCGAGGATCGTACATGGCGATCGGATCCAAGTACCGCCAGTTCCCTTCCGGTTGCGGCTCACTCCACTGCCCGTCGCTCGAGCCCACGAGGGCGATGCGTGCAGCGTGATCTTGCACCTCGAACGCAATCCACCGCCCGTTCGGAGACATGACCGGATTCAGGAGTCCGCTCCTACCCTGGTGCGCCGTGACAATCTTCATCTGAGAGTCGGCTATTGGCGCTGCTGTCAGTGGCACAAGCACAACGCTCATACCTTGAAGGCTCGATTGCGGCCGCGATAAGCCGGCGATCACGAATCGGCCGTCCGGGGAGAAGCCGCCGGGCGTCACGAAGCGCGGTGCTATCGAGGATAGCTCTGATTCCTGACCGGTGTTGACGTCGAGCACGCGGAGCTGTTGTGGTCGCAACAACGGGTGGCTCACGCCAGCCCCAGCGGCTGATGGACGGACGTACCTGAAAACGATCCGCTGACCATCGGGAGACCAACGAGGTCGCTGCCGTTGTTCGTTCCGTGCCTGGTTATTGATCTGAAGCGGCCGCTCCACTCCATCGGGCAGCTCCCTCATTCTGAGCTCCGATGTTGAACCGCCCGGACGGGTGACTGAGAAGATGAGGCGCGAGCCGTCGGGTGTCACGTCTGCTTCGGAGGGAGGCAGGTCGCGTGATGTAAGCGGACGTGGTGTTCCTGTGATTCGCCGCCCTGAGCCGTCCAAGGAGTACCACAGTATGCGCGGAATGCGCGCCGCTGCCGCGAACGCAATCGCATCGGTCTCACGCGAAGTCGTCACGCTTGTGGCGTTTTCAGCCATCGTGACCGCTCGATGCGGTCCGGCGATGAGACGCCGCGTCGCGCGATCGATTTCCACTTTCCACACCGCGGACGTGCCGCCCGTGCTGGCAGTAAAGTAGAACGCATTGCCGTTCGGATCCCACGCCAAGGTTGTGCGGAGGATGGATAGTCCGAGTTGTGAAAACTCTTTCGTTACGGCAGCAGCCGCATGCCACTGATCCGCGGTGTCGTTCTCCAAGTCGACGATCCGGAACTGCGGCTCGTACTGCGGAGCGGGCCCGGTCGAGAGCGTCGCCACGTGGTGTGCGTCGCCGAACCATCCATATACTCCGCCGTAACACTGATTGCAGGAACGTGGCGGGGCGGCGTCCACGCCAATCGTGTACAACTTTAACGACGGGTACCGGCCGAAAAGAATTTTAGTTCCGTCTGGCGACCACAATGGCCTGTCGCCAAACGCCGCGATGCGCTGCTCGTTACCTCCCGTAGGACCGACGAGGTAGAGTCCACCATCGTCGCGCTCGGAGCGAAAGACTATCTGTCCGTTGATCGACCAATCGGGCTGCCAGTCGTGCGCCGGATGTTTGGTGACTCGGACGGGATTGCCTCCGCTGGCGGGCAGGGTGTAAAGGTCGAAGTTCCCCTCTCTGTTCGATGCATACATAACGAACCGCCCATCTGGTGACAGAGCCGGATCGATCTGCAGGCCTTCGTCGAACGTCAGGCGAGTGAGGTGCACGAGCGCAGCAGGCGAGGAGTGTCGAAAAGCGAACCAAAGGATTGATCCAAGGACGAGGGCTCCTGCAATCCCGAGAAGAAGGCGCGGCGCAGCAAAGGACAGGACTCGCCCTGAGGGGCCGTCCTTCGCAGGAACCTGGGCAAGGGCCGCTGCGATTTCCAATCGCGCTTCGCCGATGTCGGCAAGTCGTTGCGCCGGCTGCTTCTCGAGGCACCGACGAATGAGTCCGCATAAGACTTCCGGAGCGGCCGGCGGGATGGCAGACCAATCAGGATCGCACTCGAGCACACGCACAATCGTGTCTGCCTGAGTGCTCCCTTCGAAGGGCCGTCGCGCAGTCAGCATCTCGTAGAGAACACAGCCGAAGGCCCAGACGTCCGTCCGCTTGTCGACGGGCAGCCCTCGAGCCTGTTCAGGGCTCATGTAAGCCGGAGTGCCGAGGATCCGTCCTTCCACAGTGCGGGTCGAAGCCGACGATGGCGAATCCACCCCCAACACGGTCTCGTCATCGGTGGTCTCCATGGGGATCTTCGCCAGCCCGAAATCGAGCACCTTGGCACGCACATCGCCGGCACGACCGGATATTGGCTGCAGCACGATGTTCGAGGGTTTGAGATCACGGTGGATGATGTTTTTTTGATGCGCCGCGTCCAGGGCGTCCGCCACGTCCCGTGCAACGACCAACCCCTGCATCGTCGGCAGCGGCCCCTGCTCGAGTCGTTGCGAGAGTGTCTGCCCCTCGACGAGTTCGAGGACCAACGCGGTCAGTCCGTCTGCTTCTTCGAGCCCATAAATGGCGCCGATATTCGGATGATTCAAGGTGGCGAGCAGCCGCGCCTCGCGTACTAGACGGGCACGACGATCCGGATCGCCAGTGAAGTGGGACGGAAGAATCTTGACCGCCACGTCACGGCCCAGTTTGGTATCGTGGGCACGATACACCTCCCCCATGCCGCCGGCACCGAGCGGCGCCAGAATCTGGTAAGAACCGAGTTGACGACCGATCACGTCGACTGGTTTGCGCACGAAGTCGACGGCCGGCCGCGCAAGGAAGTGCGCCGACGCCGATTCGTAGGCGAGCAGCGACTCCAATTCTTGGCGCAACGTTTCATCGTCGGCGCACGCCGCGTTCAGGAAAGGGGCACGCTCTGCCGGGGCGCGCTGTACCGCCGCATGGTAGAGGTCCGAGATTCTGTTGTGTCGATCAGGCTTCATCGAGGTCCTTTTCGCCCATTACAAGAAGGCGCAAAAGCCTGCTCGGAACTGTCACCGTTGATCTCCGCGCGCCAGTTCACGCATCAACCAGCTCTTGGCGAACTTCCAGTCGCGCAGGACGGTCTCCTGCGAGATGTTCAGCGCCTCGGCGGTCTCCTCGACGCTCAACCCGCCAAAAAACCGCAGCTCGACGACTCGGCTTTTCCGTTCGTGCTCCTTGGCGAATGCCTGCAGCGCGTCGTCTATGGCAATCAGATCTTCCGGAGTATTGCTCGTGATCGGCAGATTCTGATCGAATGTCACGCGCTGAAATGCACCACCGCGTTTCTGGTTTTTCTGCGCGCGGGCAAAGTCCACGAGCACGCGGCGCATGAGGCGGGCCGCCATCGCAAAAAAATGCGCACGATCCTGCCACTGGACGCGACGGATGTCCACGAGCCGAAGGTAGATCTCGTTGACAAGTGCCGTGGCCTGGAGCAGATGGTCGGGGTCCTCCCGAGCCATTTGGCGTTTCGCCAGTCGCCGCAGCTCGTCGTAGACGATCGGCAGCAGTTTCTGAACCGCGCCCTCGTCGCCGCATCGCCAATCAAGCAGCAACGCTGTGACGTCGTGAGTTGGGGACACGGCACCTCCATCGTACCGCGGCCATTCTACGCGGCATCGCGTCGGTTCTGATGCTGCTGATCGTGTTCGCCGATTTAGTCACACAGGAAAACGGTGGGCTCGCTCGCTACGCATACCGGGTGAACAAGATGTTCGCGCCCCACCCGTAGACAACCGTGCCCAGGAGAAACACGCCGAAGAGCAGATCCCCTATCCCCATCCTGCTAAACACCAGAAGTGCGGATGCTATCCCACAGGCGCCAAGCAGCGCGGCGGCGACGAGAAGTGGACGAAATGCGCGACTCCCGTGTGCTCTCGCGGTTCCGCCGACCGGAATGAGCAGGAAGGCGCTAACGATCGCCAACACTATCCACCCGGCGTTGCTCGTCATCGCGTACGCGGCGACCCCGATCACTGCCGCAACCAGGCATCCGCCAACGACGTTCGATGCCACCGTCTCTGCTCGGTTCAGCGCGAGCCGACCGAACGGATTGAGTCGTAATAGCAGGTTTGACAGAGGATTCGCAATCCAGCTGCCAAAGACAACGAAGATGTAGAGCGCCATCAACGGACCGAGCACGGGCCAAAGTCCCGGGTTGGACCGGAGCAAGGCCCTGACGACGCGACCACCGAAGAACAGACCGAGGATGAGAAACCATTGAGCCCGAGAGGTCAGCGACGCCACCCACAACTCGTAACGAAGAACAAAGCGGTAGAGCGCGCTCCGGGCTTTCAACGCTTCGACGATCCCGGTGCGCGCCCAATCGAGCGTCGGGTCAAGTCTGAGTGCCTCGCGGAAGCTCTCGAGCGCTTCCTGCGGCCGCGACTGACGCAACATGAGCCACCCTCGATTGGTCAGGCCAAACGCGTCGTCGGGATCGAGGGCGAGGACATCATTCACGAGCGCCGCCGCAACGTCCGTTCGGCCGAGCGCGCCGAGCGAGAGCGCACGCAAGTTCGCGCAACCTGGATGCTCTGGCTCGATCTGCAGACCCTGTTCCGCGGCCTTGATCGCCTCGGCCCATCGCTTGCGGCGCACGTAGATTTGCGCCAGCAGCGCGTAGCCGTGACTGTCCGGCTCGAGACGCAGCGCTTCCTGCGCCGACCGCTCGGCGGCATTCAGCTCAGCGCGTTCGAGGAGCGCCCAGCCGAGCGCGTAATGGGCAAAGGACAATTCAGGCGCCAGGGCAACCGCGCGTCGACCAGCGTCGACTGCGTCCTTGCCCTGTTCGAGATGTGCGAGTGCGAGCGCCAACAGCGCATGCGCGAGCGCGTCATCCGGTTCGTTCGTCAACGCCTGGCGCGCCGCGGAAACCACGCGCGGCCAGTCAGCGTGACTTGCGAACGCGAGCGCGGCCTCCAGGTTCGAGGGCATGGTTCACACGATCCTGCGAGCCCGGAGGTACTCGAGAAGATCGTCGTATACCCCGCCATCGTTGGCGAAGAGGGCGTGATTCTTTGCCGTCTCCAGCCACGCCCGGATGCTCGGTCGGACCTCCTTCATCGCGCGCTTGAAATGCGCAGCGGAGATTGGCCGCACATTCGACGTGCCGAGTGATTCCTCGAGCGCCAGTTCCGCCGCGGCCTCGCAGAGATGCGCAACGTCGGCGCCCGAATAGTCCTCGAGCCGCGAGGCGATGGACGTGTAATCAACGTCGTCTGCCATCGGCCGATCGCGGCAATTGGCGCGCAAAATGGCCTCGCGCGCCGATCCGTCCGGTGGCAGAACGAGCAGCATCCGATCGAGGCGCCCAGGCCGCCGGAGCGCCGAATCGACGTCCCACGGATGATTGGTCGCCGCCAGCACAAAGACGCCTCGATTGTCGGCCTTCAGGCCATCGAGTTCTGCAAGGAACTGACTGATGACACCGCTGCCGGCGCTCTGACGCATCAAGCTGCGCTTGCGTCCGAGCGCGTCGACTTCGTCGAAGAAAAGCAGACACGGCGCCTGCCGCCGCGCCGTTTCGAAGTGCCCCTTGAGATTCTGTTCGCTCTGCCCGAGCCACATGTCGAGCACGTCTGAGATTCCAATGGCGATGAATTTGGCGCCAAGCTCACCCGCCGCGGCGCGGGCGATGAACGTTTTGCCGCAACCGGGCGGTCCGTACAGCAGCAGTCCGCCTCGCAGGGATTTGCCGAATGTTCGTCGGAGCTCAGGGTTTCGCAGCGGCGCCAGGAACGCGACGTTCAAGCGGTGCTTGACCTTCTCCATCCCGGCGACGTCCTTCAACGTCATCGCCGGTTGCTGAATTTCGACGTCCGGTTCGGAATCGTCCACGCGATTGCCTTCGACCAGCCGAAGACCAACGCGGTCCTTGCGGCCGCCGTGCGCCGGCGAATCGGCGGATGGCATCTCCGGCACCGTCGATGGAGCGGCCTCGGAGGATGCCGTACCGAGAGCGACTGCCATCCGCCGATAGCTCTCGGCCTTCCCGATCTCGCCGGCGGCGTCCGCGGCGCGTGCGCCGAGATCGAGCGCCTTCACGTCGTCTGGACGGGAGGCCAATACCAGCGACAGGTGAGAGAGCGCCTGGGTCGCCTGGCCGTCCTCGAGCAACAATTCGGCGAGGTGCAGGCGTAATGCGACATTCGAGGCGTCGCGCTCGACGAGCGCAGCAATGCTGCTCAGAACACCGGGATCGATCGGCATGGCAAGATGCGGCGAGCAGTTCGATTCTCGCCAAAACTGCTCGCCGCTATTATCGGGGTTTCGAGTCGTCTAGCGCAGATGCTTGTTGAAATGCGCGAGCGTTCGCTCCCAGGCGAGTTTCGCCGCGGTGGCATCGAAGCGTGGCGTCGTATCGTTATTGAAGCCGTGCTGCGTGCCAGGATACTGGTAGCGTTCGTACTTCACGCTGGCCGCTTTCAACGCCTTCTCATAGTCCGGCCAGCTCGCGTTGATCCGCTCGTCGACTTCCGCTGACTGAATCAGCATCGCCGCTTTGATCTTCGGCACATCCTCGAGCGTCGGCGCCGAACCATAGAATGCGACGCCAGCCGCAAGATCCGGGACTCGAGTGGCGAGGAAGTTCACCATGCCACCACCGTAGCAGAACCCGACCGCGCCGAGTTTGCCGCTCGTCTCGGGACGCGACTTCAACCAGTCGGCGGCGGCAATGAAGTCCTCTCGTGTCTTCGCCTGATCGAGTTTTTGAAATGCCTCGCGCGCTTTGTCTTCGTCGCCGGGGTAGCCGCCGAGCGGAAACAACGCATCGGGTGCAAACGCCACGAAGTTGTCGGTCGCGAGCCGACGCGCGATGTCCTCGATGTGCGGGTTGAGCCCGCGATTCTCGTGAATCACGAGGACTGCCGGCAGCTTGCCCGTCGCCTTTGCCGGCTGCGCCAGGTAGCCCGCCATCTTTCCGGAGCCCTTCGGCGATTGATATTCGACCCGCTGCACCTTGATGCGCGGATCCTCCGGTTTGATGACCTGTGCCTCGAGAAACTTCGGGCTGAGTTGATCGAGCAGCATCGCCGCGGTCACGCCCCCGACGGCATACTTCGCCGCCTTATCGAGAAACCCGCGGCGGTCAATCGCGCCATGCACGTAGGCATCGAAAAGAATGAGCAATTCCTGGTCGAAATCATGTGCTGTCTTGCGTTCCATCACTCTCGCCTCCTGAGACTGATACGGAATCACACGTTCGTGAAAAGGGCAAGACCTCGGTGGAAAGTCCTTGTCATCATCTCCCAGCGGGCGGATAGTGTTCGGTCTACGAGCACGCGCGTGCGGTGTGACCCTGGCGGCCATCGGAGGGGAAAGGCGCGACCGGGATTCGCGGGCTGGGTCAGGTAGACATCACAGTTGAACATTCCACGATTCTCGCGCCGACTCCGCTCGCGGCCGCGCAGAGTAACCTGGTCACGGTCACTCACGAACTCCTGGATGGGACGCGGGCGCGGATGGTAGTCCGCGACAGCCTCATCGACGGCTATATGACCGCGACACCTGTCGGTCAGAGTTTTCTGTTGAGTGCGCGAGGCGACGTCGACGCCGTGATCGAACGGAACGTTCTCAGGCGGGCCGGCGGTGTATGCATCTTCATCGTCACGCGATCCGACCTTGGCGGTGAAACCAATGCGGACATTGTCGACAGCGATCTCGATCAGTGTCACCCGATCGGGCGGGCGGCCGCGATCCTGGTCGGGCCGGTTGTGGCGAACCTGCCAAGCGCGACACGACCGGCGCAGGCAGGGCTCCGGATCGGGCCGAACCAGACCATCGCGTTGGATGCATCCTGCAATTACTGGGGATCGGACTCGTCCGGCCTCGGACCCGGTACCGGAGACGCGGTGATTGTGGACTCGGGCGGAACGGCGCCCTTGTTCATGCCGTTTTCTTCGACGCCCGTCGCCGGCACGAAGACGACCGGTGTTGATTGCAGAATTCTGGGTATATTGTTGCTATCCGCCGTCGCGGGTTCACGGAGGGGATCATGCCGGTCAGTGTTCGAGACATGCTGCGTGGGAAATCAGGCGTTTATTCCGTCGGGCCGGCTGACACGGTCTATGACGCGCTCCGCCTCATGGCTGACAAGAACATCGGCGCCGTCATCGTCGGCTCGGATCGAAAAGTCGAGGGCATCTTCTCCGAGCGTGATTACGCGAGGAAGGTGATCCTGCTTGGCAAGACGTCCAGGGAGACGCTCATCAAGGAGATCATGACCACGTCGGTCGTCTCGATCGACCCGGACTGGACGGCGGATCAGTGCATGGCGTTGATGACCGACAAGCGGATACGGCACTTGCCGGTCATCGAACACGATCGACTGGTCGGAGTCATCTCGATCGGCGACGTCGTCCGGGCCGTGGTCGACGACCAACAGTTCACGATCAGGTCGCTCGAGCGGTACATCACGTCCTGATCCTGCGCCAGCGGTCGAACGCAGCGCGTCGCTCTGTCATTTTTTCGATTGATCGATCAGGTATCCGATCAACGCCCCGGCGCCCGCGCCAACAGGAACGGTGACCGCCGACCACTCCATGAAGCAGCGGCCGCAGAACTGACCGCCCTCGTTCTCACCGTACTTCGCGGCTGCGATGGCCGACGAGGTCAGGCCCGCACCGACACCAATCGCGATCGCCCAGCCGATGACGGTCTTTCGAGGTTTCCCGGTCATCTGGACGCGCGCTGGATCCTGATAGCGCTTACGGAGCGTGTCCTGCTCGACGACTGGCACCGGATACAAACTGACCGCCGCGCGGATCTGGCCCTGCGGTGCTGTGGCTTCCGCCCTTAGCCGGAAGCTCGTTTCTTGTGCGCTGCTTGTCACCGGTATCAGGACACTCATCGTCAACAAGACAAATCCACGCTTCAACACGGTGAGCCCTCATATCCACAATGTGTAGTCAGGCGACCAATCGGCTCAACGCGTTTTGGGTCAGTCGAGCAATCTTCACTGTCACGCCGCGATCGTGACTTAGAGATCAACAGGAGAAAGGAGAAAGGAGGATCTTCTCGTTGGTTGTTCCTCCGTTCTCCCTTCT
>Ga0111538_10003852_pt1 | contig 20922 bp, 22 predicted proteins | sample SoiMethybrSBSTD1_FD_79669 | JGI IMG/M metagenome (GOLD analysis project Ga0111538, IMG submission 79669) | Bulk soil microbial communities from a Populus tree surrounding site in Tennessee, USA - Soil MetaG P. TD hybrid SBSTD1 (version 2)... | ecosystem: Environmental > Terrestrial > Soil >... | reverse complement strand
CTCGCGCGCGAGACGCCCAGCGCCTGCGCGAGCGCCACGCCCGAATGAAACTCGCCGTCCGCCAGCAGTCGGAGCACGCCTGCCGTTGTGGTTTTCACGCGCGTCGAGGCAACGAATGGGTGACTCACGACAGTAGAATAGCCGATAATTTCGGCTCCGAACGGCGAACCTCGGCCTGCATCCCACCTCGCCTCCGTCGCACACGTGCCTGCTACTGAGATAGGTTCCGGTTCTGGCAATAGTCCCGCGGTCGAGCGCAGGGCGCGGGACGATTTCAAGCGCTCGCTGTTCCAGGTCGACAGTATCCTCGAGAGCATGCTGGTGGGAATCACGCTCGCGGTGGACGGTCATCTCACCTGGCTCAACGAGACCTTCGCGCGCATGCTGGGGTACGACCGCGACGAGCTGACTGGCCGGCCGACCTCGGTCCTGTATCCGGACGGCGAGAGCTTCGAGGTATTCGGCGCGGCCGGCTATCCACTGCTGCGCTCGGGGCGCTCCCACGTTTCCGAGCAGCGGTTGAAGCGCAAGGATGGCTCCCTGATCTGGGTGCAGTGCTCGGGCACCGCGGTGGACGCGAAGAGCCCGGCGCACGGCACCGTCTGGACCAGCGTCGACATCACCGAGCGCAAGGAACTGCAGGAGAGCCTGCAGCGCTCGCTCGCCGAGCGCGACGTCATCCTGCAGAGCACGCTCGTGGGTATCGCCTTCTCAGTCAACCGCCGCCACCTGTGGGTGAACGAGACCTTCGCGAGCATGATGGGCTTCGCGCGCGAGGAGCTGATCGGGCAGCTCTCCGTCGTACACTTTCCGGACCTGGAGAGCTACGAGGCATTCGGCAATACCGCGTACCGGATTCTCGCCTCGGGCAGGCCGTGCGTGACTGAGCGCTGGCAGAGGCGCAAGGACGGCACGCTCATCTGGTGCCAGATCTACGGCAACTACGTGGACCCCGACGACCTCTCGAAGGGAACGATCTGGACCTTCCAGGACATCACCGAGCGCAAGCACGCCGAAGAGGACGTGAAGAGGGCCCTGGAGAAGGAGCGCGAGCTGAACGAGCTGAAATCGCGCTTCGTGGCCATGACCTCGCACGAGTTCCGAACGCCGCTCGCCACCATACTCTCCTCGGCGGAGCTGCTGGAGCAGTACACGGACCGCTTGCCGCCGGAAGAGAAGGAAGACCTCTACCGCAGCATACGCGGGAGCGTGGAGCGCATGACCCGCATGCTCGACAACGTGCTCACCATCGGCGAGGCCGAAGCGAGCATGCTCCAGTTTTCTCCGGCGCCCGCCGATCTCGCCGCGTTCTGCACGCAGCTCGCGGGCGAGATGCGGCGCTCGGCGGGCGGGCGGCACACGATCGAGTTCCTCTATGAAGGCGTGCGCGGCCCGGTGCGGGTGGACGAGAAGCTGCTGCGCCACGCGCTCTCGAACCTGCTTTCCAACGCGATCAAGTATTCCCCCGACGGCGGGCGGATCGAGCTCCGGGTGGCGGTCGATGCGAAGGAGGCCCGGTTCGAGGTACGGGACGAAGGCATAGGAATACCGCCCGAGGACCAGACGCGCCTGTTCGAGACCTTTCACCGGGCGCGCAACGTCGGCACCATAGCGGGCACCGGGCTGGGGCTCGCCATCGTGAAAAAGTCCCTCGAGCTGCACGGGGGCAGCGTGACCGTGGAGAGCGTTCCCGGGCTGGGGACGACGTTCCGGATGACGGTTCCACTGGGCTGAACCGCAACGTTTCCAAGGTGACAGCATGGCGACCATCCTGGTGATCGAGGACGAACCCGAGCTGCGGGCCAACGTCGCGCGGCTGCTCAAGGCCGAAGGATACGAGGTGCTGACCGCGGAGAACGGCACAGCGGGCGTGGAAGCGGCGCTCGCGCAACCACCCGACCTCATCATCTGCGACATCGCGATGCCCGGGATGGACGGCTTCGGCGTGCTGTTTTCTCTCCGGGAGAACGTCACGACCTCACACGTTCCTTTCATCTTTCTCACCGCCAGCACGCGCACCTACGACCGGAACTTCGGCGTCGAGCTGGGCGCCAACGACTACATCACCAAGCCGTTCAAGCTGCAGGAGCTGCTCGAGGCGGTGAAAAAGCGCCTCTAACGAAAGAACGGGTATAGTAGGGCGCCGCCACGTATCAGGAGGAACAATGAAGAGCCTTGCCGCAATTGTTGTTGGTCTTTCATTAGTAATTGTGAGCCACGCAGGAGTGGCTCAAAATTATCCGGCGAAGCCGATACGCATCATCGTGCCCTACCCGCCGGGCGGCACCTCCGACATCCTGACTCGGATGGTCGGGCAGAAGCTGACCGAGTCCTGGGGGCAGTCCGTCATCGCCGACAGCCGTCCGGGCGCTGCAGGCATCATCGGGGTGGAGCTCACCGTGCGCGCGCCGGCCGACGGCTACACCCTGGTCCTTATGGACGTGGGCAACCTGACCATCATACCCAGCGTGTACCGCAAGGTGCCTTTCGACACGGCCCGCGACCTGGCGCCCGTCGGCATGGTTTCCTATTCGCCGCACCTCCTGTCGGTGCATCCGTCCCTGCCGGCGCGCACGACGGCGGAGTTGATCGCGGTCGCCAAGAAGCAGCCGGGCAAGCTGAATTACGCGACCGGATTGGGCACCGCGCCGCACTTCGCCGGCATGTTGTTCACGCAGCGCGCCGGAATCAAGTGGACCGACGTTCCCGGCAAAGGGGGCTCGCAGTCCATGCTCCAGGTCATCACCGGCGAGTGCGACGTGCTGTTTCTCGGCATGCTGCAGTCGATCGCGCATGCCAAGAGCGGCAAGGTGCGGCCGATCGCGATGTCGAGCGCAAAGCGCGATCCTTCCATGCCAGACGTGCCCACGGTCGGAGAGACGAAGGGGCTGGAAGGCTTCGTCACCGGCTCCTGGCAGGGGATACTGGCGCCAGCCAAGACGCCGCCGGACGTCATCACGAAGGTCAACGCGGAAGTGAACCGCATCATGAACCTGCCCGACATGAAGGAGAAGCTCGCCGCGCAGGGCACGACGCCATTGCTCATGAGCCCGCCGGAATTCGGGAAGTGGCTCGTGGAGCAGAAAGACCGCTGGGCGAAGCTGGTCAAGGAGACCGGGTTCAAGCCGCTGGAGCAGTGACCGCTGACAGCGGTCAAAGGATGAAGGATGAACGTGGAAGGATGACCTGGTTTCTCCAGGAAACCGAAAAGGTCATCCTTCATCCTTCCACGTTCCACGTTCCGGGCTGTCGGCTAAAATAGCCTTCATGCCCGACACCCCGGCCAAGACGTCCAACTTCATCCGCTCGGCCATCGAAGCCGACCTCGCCGCCGGCAAGTACGCCGCGCGCCGCTGGGGCGGAAGACCGGGGCCGGCGAAGGCGCACGAAGGCGCGCCGCCCGATCCCGCGAAGATACGGACGCGTTTTCCGCCCGAGCCGAACGGCTATCTTCACATCGGGCATGCCAAGTCGATTTGCCTGAACTTCGGTCTCGCGGAGGATTATGGCGGCGCCTGCCACCTGCGCTACGACGACACCAACCCGGAGAAGGAAGAGCAGGAGTACGTCGACTCCATCGCCGCCGCGGTCACGTGGCTCGGCTTCAATTGGGAGCACGCGGGCAACACCAACCTTTACTACGCCAGCGACTATTTCGATTTCATGTACTACGCGGCGGAGTACCTGATCGAGGAAGGCCATGCGTACGTGGACAGCCTGTCCGCCGACCAGATGCGCGCGCTGCGCGGCACGCTGACGGAGCCGGGAAAGGAGAGCCCCTACCGCAACCGCAGCCCCGAGGAGAACCTGAAGCTCTTTCGCGAGATGCGCGACGGCAAGTTCAGGGAAGGCGAGCACGTGCTGCGCGCAAAGATAGACATGGCTTCGTCCAACATCAACCTCCGCGATCCCGTGATCTACCGCATCCGCAGGGCCACCCATCACCGCACGGGCGACAAGTGGTGCATCTACCCGCTGTACACCTACGCCCACCCGATAGAGGACGGGCTGGAGAACATCACGCACTCGCTGTGCACGCTGGAATTCGAGGACCAGCGCCCGTTCTACGACTGGCTCCTCGAGCGCCTCGCGGAGGGAAACTGGCTCGTCCGCCCGCTGCCGCAGCAGATCGAGTTCGCGCGCCTTAACTTGACCTACGTCGTGCTCTCCAAGCGGCGGCTGATCCAGCTGGTCGAGGAGAGCCACGTCGAAGGCTGGGACGATCCGCGCATGCCGACGCTCGCCGGCGCGCGCCGCCGCGGCTACACGCGGGAAGGCTTCCGCCGCTTCGCCGAGCGCATCGGCGTCTCCAAGGCCGATTCCTGGATCGAATACTCCGTGCTCGAGGACTGCATGCGCGAGCACTTGAACGAGGTCGCCCCGCGCCGCATGGCGGTGCTCGACCCGGTGAAACTCGTCATCGAGAACTACCCGGAAGTTCAGGAAGAACTGTGCGAGGTGCCCAACCACCCGCAGAAGCCGGACTGGGGCAAGCGCAAGGTCCCGTTCTCGCGCGAGCTGTGGATAGAGCGCGAGGACTTCACGGAGAAGCCGCCCAGGGGCTATTTCCGCCTCTTCCCCGGCAACAAGGTGCGCCTGCGCTACGGCTACGTGATCGAGTGCACCGGTTACGACGCCGCTACGGACACCGTGCGCTGCACCTACGATCCCGAGACGAAATCAGGAACGCCGGGAGCCGAGAAGGTGAAGGTCAAGGGCAACATCCACTGGGTAAGCGCGAAGCACGCGTATGCGGCCGAAGTGCACCTCTACGACCGGCTCTTCAAGGTCCCGCATCCGGGCGCGGGCGATACGGATTTCCTGAAGGATCTCAATCCCGACTCGAAGAAAGTCATCACCGCCCGGCTCGAGCCCGCGTTGAAGGAAGCGAAGGGGGGAGAACGCTTTCAGTTCGAGCGCCACGGCTATTTCATCGCAGACCGCATCGATTCTGCGCCCGAAGCGCCCCGCTTCAACCGGGCGGTGACGCTACGCGATTCGTGGCAGAAGTAATTGATCTCGCATGCGCTGTTCAGCCGCCTTGTTCACGCTGGCGCTGGTCGCCGTATTCGGATGCGGCACGACTTTCGCCCAGGACAGTAACCCGCTGCGCATTCTCGTCGGATTCCCGCCTGGTGGCGGTACCGACGTCGTTGCACGCACGCTTTCCCGGGGCCTGAATGACGCGCTCGCGGTGCCCGTGCTGGTGGAGAACCGGCCGGGCGCAGGAGGACAGATAGCGGCACAGGCGTTGAGGGCCGCCACCCCGGACGGAAAGACCCTGTTCATCACGCACGATCACACGATTTCAATCCTGCCCCAGGTGATCCGGAATCCGGGGTTCGATCCGAGGCGTGACTTCGTTCCGGTGGCTGGCTGCGCGACGTTCGTCAACGCACTTGCCGTCTCCGGCGGCACGCCGGCAAGGAATTTCAACGACTACGTCGCTTGGGTCCGCAGCCGGGGCGGCAGGAGCGCCATCGGCATTCCCGCGCCGGCGTCGGTACCTGAGTTCCTGGTCAAGGTCATCGCGGACAATTACAAGCTCGACCTCGTTGCCGCGCCCTACCGCGGCAGCGCGCCGATGATCGCCGACATGCTGGGCAACCAGATTCCCGCGGCCGTGGGCTCGGTACCTGAGCTCATCGAGAATCATCGGGCCGGCAAGCTGCGCGTGGTCGCGGTACTCGGCGGAGCGCGGCAGTCCGTGATGCCCGAGGTGCCCACGTTCACGGAGCTGGGCCTCGCCGGTTTCGAGGACGTGCCCTATTACGGCTTCTTCGCCCCCGCCGGCACGCCGCAGGCGCTCATCGACGAATTTTCCAGCGCGCTCGCCCGGGTGCTCGCCATGCCCGACGTCCGCGAGCGGCTGACCACCATAGGCCTGACGATCGACTTCATGACGCAGCGTCAGCTCGACGCGCGGGTTCGTGCCTACACGCGTACCTGGACGGAGATCATCCGAAGAACCGGGTTCCAGCCACAGTGAAGGGATGGCAAGCGATCGGCGTCGACCTCCTGCGCTATACTCCCCTCTGCACTGTTCACCCCCGAGGAGATGGAGATATGCCGACCAAGCCCCTCGCCCTCGATCACGTCAACATCTACGTGCGCAACGCCGAGCGCTCGCACCGGTGGTACACGGACGTGTTCGGGCTGCACACCCAGGACACGATGTACCACCCGGGGACGCAGAAGCTGCGCGCCGCCTTCCTTTCGTGCGACCCGGATCACGCTCACGACATCGCTCTCTTCGAGGTGGGTGACAGCGCCCCAGGCCCGCAGAAAGGGCAGGTTGGCCTGAATCACATCGCCTGGCGGATGGCGAACCTCGACGACCTGGCTGCAATGTACGAGCGGCTCAAGGACAAGGACATTCCGCTCCACGTCAGAGATCACAAGGTGTCCATCGGTGTCTATTTCGCGGATCCCGACGGCAACGGTCTCGAGGTCTACTACGAGCTGCCGCGCAACGAGTGGCACCGGGACCGGCCGTTCTCGGGCGAGGGCGGCAAGGGGCGGTTCTCCGGTCCCTGGGACGAGGCGCTGCGCGAGAACAGCACTGTGTAGCGCTTCGCGCTCGCCACGCTCTACAACATCGGCAACGACCGCGGCCTTCCGCGCGGAAACGCCTTGTCGATCTGCGCAATTTCCGCTTCGCTCAACTGAAGATCGCCCGCCCCGGCATTCTCGGCGGCGTGGTCGGCGCTCGCCGCTTTCGGTATCGTGAATACCGCGGGCTGCCGCACGAGGAAGCGCAATGCAACCTGGCGCGCGGTGGCGCCGTGCGCGGCGGCGATGTTATCCAGCACCTTCCGGCCGGCGGTGCGCTCGCCCGGGAAGTTGTCGTGTCCGTACGGGCTGTAGGCCACTACGGCCACGCCGTTTCTCTCGCACCACGGGATCACGGCGTGCTCGATAGCGCGCTCGTTCAGGTGGTACAGGACCTGGTTGCAGGCGCACGCCTTCCCGCCGGCAGCCTTCCATAGGGCCTCCATCTCATCGACATCGAAATTGCTCACGCCCCAGGAGAGTATCTTCCCGTCGCGCTGCAGGCGCTCGAAGGCAGCGACCGTATCCGCGAGCGGATGCGAGCCGCTCCAGTGCAGGAGATAGCAGTCCAGCCGCTCCGTCTTCAGGCGCCGGAGCGATTTTTCGCAAGCCGCCACCGTGCCGTTGCGCGAGGCGTTCCCGGGCAGGACCTTGGACACCAGGAACACCTCGTCGCGCCGTCCGGCGATGGCATCCGCGATGACCAGCTCCGCGTCGCCGTACATCTCGGCGGTGTCGATGTGCATCATGCCGAGATCGAGACCGCGGCGCAGGGCGGCGACTGCCAGGGCGCGGTTCCCGCTATCGAGGTACCAGGTCCCTTGCCCGATGACGGGGACGTCGCGCCGGGTGGATCCGAAAGGGCGGCGTTCCATTATCTGCGCAGATACCGCGTGTACTGCGGCGGGACCTTCAGGTCTTCCTCGTCGACGAAACACCACGCCCACCGTTCGCCGGGCTCAAAGGACGTCATCACGGGATGCTTCGTTGAGTGGAAGTGCGCCGTCGCGTGCCGGCCCGGCGAGCTGTCGCAGCAACCCACGTGCCCGCATTCCAGGCAAACGCGCAGGTGGACCCATCCCGAGCCGGTTTTCAGGCACTCGTCGCATCCCTTGCCGGAGGGAGGGACGAGCTTGGCTGCGGCGATGTGCTGGCAGGTCATGGGCGGACTCTAGCGCGATGGTATCTCAGGCGGATGCTTGCCGCTTCTTTCCCACAGCGTAATCCGCGGTATCCGGCTTGCGGTGAGAGCCGCAAGGGCCGCCACCACGGCGGCGGCAATGAAAGCGCGGTGGAAAGCCTGCACAATGACCGCTACCTCGGCTTCGCTCGTGCTGCCGAGCAGCGACTGCCGGTCGGCGCCCGGGATCATCGCAAAAGCGAGGGTGCCGAAGAGCGCCGCCCCCGCCGCCCCGCCCGAGGACCGGAACAGCGACGTCAGCGCCGTCACTGCGCCGAGACGTGCGCGGCCCGCCACCGTCTGCACCACGACCTGGTTGATCGGCATGACCGTGCCCAGTCCCAGGCCGGTGACGAAACCGAGCACGATGACGAGCCCCATGTGCGGCGGGAGCAGGCCCAGCAGGAGGAGCCCGGCGCTCGAGATCGACATGCCGATGACCGGGATCACGTGCGGCTCCCCGGTACGGCGGAGTATGCGCGAGGACGTGAGCGCTGCAATGACCTGTCCGGCAGTCAGGGGCAGGAGCAGCAGGCCCGATACGGCCGGGCTTACCCGGTGGCCGAGCTGCAGGTAGATCGGCAGGAAGAACACCATGGCGAAGAGGCAGGAGGCAAAGAGCAGCACGAGGACCGCGGACAGTCCTATGGTTTTCTGCTGCAGCAGGTCGACAGGCAGAAAGGGCGCGCCGTGCCGGCGCTCGTGCAGGTACAGCGCAGCAAGGGACACGACCGCGGTGACGCCGAGCGCGATGCTGGCCGCAGAGCCCCACGCGAACCGATGACCGGCGGAGGTGAGCCAGTAGAGCGTAGAGAGCGCCCCGACGGCGAACAAGACATGGCCGCCCACGTCGACCGGGCCTGCGGGTGGTGGATGCTTTTCGCCCGCGGGCAGCTTGCAGAGTCGCCACGCGGCAAAGACGGCAAAAGGCAGATTCGCGAAAAACAGCCACCGCCAGCTCACGTGCGACACCACCAGCCCGCCGACGATCGGTCCCGCTATGCTCGCGGTCGTGAATACCAGCGCGAAATAGCCCTGGAACCGGACGCGCTCCACCGGCGGCACCAGCTCGCCTATGATCGCCTGCGACAGCGTCATCAAGCCGCCGCCACCCAGTCCCTGCAGCACTCGCGCAGCGACGAGCTGCGGGAGCGATTGCGCGAGGCCGCAGGCGAGAGAGCCGAGCACGAATACCGAGAGCGCGACGAGCAGCATGTTGCGCCGCCCCCGGGAGTCGCCGAGCCGCCCGTACACCGGAACGATGGTCGCCGCCGCGAGCAGGTAGGCCACCGCGATCCACGAGGTGTCGCGCAGGCCGCCAAGCGAGGCCGCGATCGCCGGCGTCGCCGTGGCGAGCAGCGTCTGATCCACCGCGGCCATGAACATCGGCAGGAACACCGCGGCGAAGAGATGGAGGAACTGGGCGCGCGTGACGGGGCCGCCATCCGTTGTGGCAGGAGATTTTTTCTGCTCGTCGGTGTCGGCTTCCATGGTTACGCGTAGAATGCGCCCCCAATGATACGTCTCTCACAGGTAACGCTCCGGCGCGGCGCCAAGGTACTGCTCGAAGGCGCCGACCTCTCGCTGAGTCCCGGCGAGAAGGTCGGCCTGATCGGCGCCAACGGCTCGGGCAAGTCGAGCCTCTTCGCGCTGCTGCGCGACGAGCTCCACGCCGACCACGGCGAAGTCGATTACCCGACGCGCTGGCGCGTCGCGCACGTCGCGCAGGAGACGCCCGCGCTCCCGCGCCCGGCGCTCGAGTACGCGATCGACGGGGACACGCGGCTCCGCGGGCTCGAGGCCGAGCTCGCCGCGATCGAGGCCGCCGAGCATACCGAGTCGAACGGGGTACGCCTGGGCGAGCTGCACGCCGCCCTGAGCGACGCCGACGCCTACACGGCGCGCTCGCGCGCCGAGCAGCTCCTGCACGGCCTGGGCTTCACGCACGAGCAGATGACGAGCCCTGTCGCGAGCTTCTCCGGCGGCTGGCGCATGCGGTTGAACCTCGCCCAGGCGCTGATGTGCCCGTCCGATCTCCTGCTCCTCGACGAGCCCACCAATCACCTCGATCTCGACGCGATACTGTGGGTCGAGGACTGGCTGAAGCGATACGGCGGCACCCTCCTCATCGTGTCGCACGACCGCGACTTCCTCGACGGCGTGGTGAACGTGATCGTGAACATCGACACCCGCAAGTTGAGGCGCTACTCGGGGGACTATTCGAGCTTCGAGGCCCAGCGCGCCGCAGCGGTGGTGCTCGCGACGGCCCAGTACGAGAAGCAGCAGCGCGAGCGCGATCACCTGGAATCGTTCATCAACCGGTTCCGGGCCAAGGCCACGAAGGCGCGGCAGGCGCAGAGCCGCATGAAGATGCTCGCGAAGATGGAAGAGCTGGCGCCGCTGCACGTATCGGCGCCGTTCTCCTTCGAGTTCCGCGAGCCGCTCAAGGCGCCGAACCCCCTGCTGACGATGGAAGACGTAGCCGCCGGCTACCCGATGGTGGAGGGCGGCGACAAGGTCGTCGTGAGCGACATCAGGTTCTCGCTGAGAAGCGGCGAGCGCTACGGGCTGCTCGGCATCAACGGCGCGGGAAAATCCACGCTCATCAAGACCATCGCCGGGGAGCTGGCGCCGCTCGCCGGGACCGCGACCTTCAACAAGGGGCTCGCCGTCGGTTACTTCGCGCAGCACCAGGTCGACATGCTGCGCCACGACGAGTCGCCGCTGTGGCATCTCGCGCGCATTCCGTCCCCGGACGGCAAAGCGCAGCGCGAGCAGGACTTGCGCAGCTATCTCGGGTCGTTCAACTTTCCCGGCGACATGGCCCTGGGATCGATCGAGAACTTCTCGGGCGGGGAGAAGGCGCGGCTCGCCCTGGCGCTGATCGTGTGGCAGCGGCCCAACCTGCTGCTCCTCGACGAGCCGACCAACCACCTCGACCTGGAGACGCGCGAGGCGCTGACGGTAGCGCTGGCGCAGTTCGAAGGCACCCTCGTGCTGGTGTCGCACGACCGCCATCTGTTGCGCGCCACGACGGACCAGTTCCTGATCGTCGCCAACGGCAGGCTGACGGAGTTCGACGGCGATCTCGACGATTATCGCAATTGGCTGTTCAGGACCAAGCTCGGGACGGCCGGTGCGGCGTCGGATTCAGACGTCGGAACGGCCAGCGCACCGGTATCCGAGCCGGCCTACAGTACGCCGGCACCCGCACGCGCCGCCGCACCGGCCAACGACCGGCGTTCACAGAAGCGGAAAGAGGCCGAAGAGCGTCAGCAGCGCTCGGCGGCACGAAAGCCGATCGAATCGCGCATCAAGCGCCTCGATGAGCAGTTGGCGAAGTTGAATACCCGGAAAGCGACGATCGACGGACAACTCGCCGACCAGTCGATCTACGACGAGGGAAAGAAGGACGCCCTCAAGGCGTTGCTGGTGGATCAGGCGTACGTCGTGCGGGAACTCTCGCAGCTGGAGACGGAATGGCTCTCGCTGCACGAACAGCTGGAACAACTGGAGGCAACGACATGAAGAATGGCCGGAAAGCGATCTGCGCCGCCTTGTTCACCGCCGCGTTCGCCTGCGCATCCGTGGCACCGGGCGCCGAGGTGAAGCTGGGAGCGAACGACACCCTGCAGTCGGTGCTGGCCGCGCAGAAAGGCTCGCGGATAACGGTGCGGCTGCGCTCGGGACAGGAGTTCGCCGGCATCGTCCGGGAGAGCAATTCCCGCGTCGTGCAGCTCGGCGCCCTGGGCGGGAAAGAATTCTTCGACGCCGTCATCCCGCTGGATGCGGTCGAGGCCGTGTTCCTTCGTACGAAAGAGTGACCAGTGACTGGTGGCCGGCTGTTTTCGTCACTCGACACTCCACACTCGTCACTCGGCACCGAGGTCGCGCAGAAACTTCGCGCGCTCGGCGGGGTCGGTGAGGTTCTCCGCGAGCAATTGATGGAAGTGGCGGTGGCTGGTCGCCTGCGTCATCGCCTTCTTCGCAACCACTTTCGCGATCGGGCCAAGGTCGGCGGCGAGACGCCGCGTTGCCTGCTCGATCGCCTCGGCCGTGAGCTGTACGGTGAGGCCGGTCCCGGCTGACTGTGTATTGCCGCTCGTGATGGCGCCCGTACCCCCCTCGTGCGGCTGAACGCCCGGCAGCTCCTTTCGCCCTGCGAGAAATTTCGCGCGCTCATCGGCATTGGAGAGGTTCTCGGCGAGAGCGCGATAAAGCCGGTCGATGTCGGTCGTGCCGGCCGCACCGCGCTTGACCATGACCCTGGCGACCGGGCCGACGATGCGCGAGAGCTGCTGCTCGATTTTCTTCAGCAAGTCCCCGTCCCAACCGGGCGGCGGGAGCGTGCTCGTGACCGGCTGCGCTGCCTCGGGAGAAAAGCGGGAGGGCTGTGACAGCGGGGTCCCGCCCGACGGGTGGGTGGAAGGCGACACCTCCTGGCGTACCGAGGGCCGGATCAGCTCGCTGATGACGGTATCTTCGGAGACGGCGGGGCTGACGGGCGCGGCGTAGGCCGCGAGCAACGCATCGCGGAACGCCGTCGCGGTCTGGTAGCGCTCGGCGGGCTTCTTGGCGAGCGCCTTCATCGCCACAGCGTCGAACTGCGTGGTGCAGCGCCCGGGATCGGCCTCGGAGGGGAGGACCGGCTCGACGTGACAGATCTTGTAGGCAATCGACTCGGGGCTGCCGATGAAAGGGCGCGTACCCGTCAGCAACTGGTACATCACCACGCCGGCCGAAAAGATGTCGGCCCGCCAGTCGACGGAGGGGCCGCTGTACTGCTCGGGCGCCATGTAGCCGGGCGTGCCCATGATGGTGCCGGTCTGGGTGAGGTTCGAGGTTTCGATGCGGGCGATGCCGAAATCCGCGATTTTCAGCTTGCCGTTGCCCATGATGATCAGGTTCGCCGGCTTGATGTCACGGTGCCATACGCCCTGCTCGTGCGCGTAGTGCAGGGCGTCCAGGAGCTGCACCATGATGCTGACCGCATCGCTGCCCTCGAAGGGAGTGCCGCGGTTGAAATACTCGCGCAAGCTGTTGCCCGCGACATACTCCATTGCGAGAAAAACGATCTCGCCGACCTCGCCCCATTCGTACACGCCAACGATGCCGGGATGCGAGAGCCGCCCGGCCGCCTGCGCCTCGTTACGGAAGCGCGCGAGCAGCGTGGCGGCCTGGTCGTCGTCGATCAGCTCCTTGCGGATGGTCTTCAACGCGACGGTCCGGCGGATGTGCGGATCGAAGCCCTTGTAGACGACCCCCATGGCGCCCCGGCCGAGCACCTCCGAGACGGTGTACTTGCCGAGCTGGGGCGGAGTGCTCATCGTTCAGGACGTCGCAATATCGAGTCGGACCGCAAATCACGCCTCCAGCATTTTCATCGCCTGCACGAGGCTCTTCTTCATGCGGTTGAACGACTGAGTGAGAATCCCGATCTCGTCGCCGCTCTTCACCTCGAAGTCGGGCGCATCCATGTTCTCGCCCTGGCTCACCTGATCGGCGAGGCGCGACAGCCGCGTTACGGGCCGGATCACCATGTACCATAGCATAAGGTTCAGCACGATGAAGATGAACGCGAATACCGCGGTCAGCGACACCATGAAGGTCTGGAACGCCCTGTTGGCGCGCGCGATCGGCACGTCGGTCGGCACGGATACGATCTGCGCGCCGATCACCTCGTTCAGCTTCCAGCCGAAGCCGTTGGCCGGACCGTAGCGGTCGACCAGCGTCTTGGGTGCCGCATCGACCGTCGAATGGCAGGCGAGGCAGGCCTCATTCTTGATCTGCATCGGGCGCGCGATGTAGAAGGATCTTCCGCTCGGCGTGTCGCGCTCCCCGATCACTTCCGGCTTGTCGGCGGCGTTGCGGAACTGGTTGACGATGTCGGCTTCCCAGTCGCTCGCGCGATTGCGCGGATTGGTCGGGTTGAGCGTCGCCTCCTTGTAGGCGTAGTCGGGGAACGTCTTGCGCAGGGTAGCGAACACCTCGGTCGCGGAATACGCAGGGACCGACTGCGGCAGGAAGCTGTACTTCATCTGGGTCTGGAGTAGCGGCGCCACCTGGCTCGAGGTGTAGGCGCGGTTGGCGAGCGCCGATTCCATCACCAGGCGCGCGCTCTGCACGATCTCGTCGCGCGCGTTCGCCTGAAGGAGCTCCCTCGAGACGTAGCCTGCGGCGGCAAGCCCGAGCAGGAACACCACGATGAACACCAGGTTGAACTTCACGATCAGCTTCATTGGGATACTCCTCGCAAAATGAGAGCGGTTACCGGGTGCCGTCCGGTGTAACCGTTGACGGCACGCCCGCCCGCGGCTCTTTGGGCTTGTATTTCTCGGGGAACAGGATCGGGTCCCACTCTGGATGGGATTTCAGGTTCGCAACGAGCGCCGAGCGGAACGCGGGATCGGACAGGCGCGGCCTGAACCGGGGCATCAACGGCCGGCGGATTTCGGGGGGCGCTTTCAGCCAGTCCTCCACGTCCGCGTAGGAGACATCCTCGATGCGCTTGGGCTGGACGTCACGGTCCTTGTAGCGGGCGAAGCGCGAGGGCAGCGGATCGAGGAAAACCTTCGGCAGGCCGGCTATGAAGGGCTGGGAGGGACGCGGCGCGATCGCCCCCTTCTGTTCGGCCTTGCGCGTGTAGAACTCCCCGCCTTTCAAGCGCAGTGGCGGGGGCGGCGCACCTTTCGCGGGCGTCTCGATAACGCGCGCATCGCCGCTTTCGACGAACACCGAGCCTTCGGCGGCCCCCACGGCCAGCACCGCCGTGCCATCGCCGGGCTGCAGCGTGAAAACCGGAGTCACGAAGCGAATATTCTCTCCCGGCTTGACGCGGGAAAGCTTCAAGGCACCCCGCGTCACGTAGTAGTCCGCCGTCTCCGACTTACCGCGGGACCCGGCAATGGCCAGCATGCGCGTGCCGGGCGCCAACGCGAAAGCCGCGCCTTCGGGGAACTCGACCTCCGCGAGCCCCTTGTCGCTCACCTCGATGATGTCGCCCGGCCGGAACCGGACGCCCTCCACCAGCGCGTAGCGGGTCACGCCGCGCACGATCGCAGCCGGCCCCTCGAGGAGTGTCACCGTAGCAATCCGTTCCGCGGCCGCGGCGGGCAGGGAACAGGCAAGAAACGCCACGGCGTTGCACGTCCAGACTGCGAATCGCAAACGACACTCCCTCCGCCGGAGCGGTGCTGGCACCAACATTCCAGCCTCCTTGATAATCAAAGGCTTCCCTCCGTCTGAATACTAGACACCGTCATGAAACCCTGTCAAACAGGACCCGGACCGGGACGGGGAAGCCGGAAGATGCATGCCGTATACTGGATCGTCATACTTTGATCGTGACGAATGACTCCTACGCACGCCACCCTCGCCGTCCTGTTCGTGGACGTGAGCGGCAGTACGCGACTCTACGAGACGATAGGCGACGAGCGGGCGCTCGCGCGCGTGGGACGGTCGCTCGCAATGATCGCCCGGGTATGCGAGGACTGCGGCGGCCGGGTCATCAAGACCATGGGCGACGGCGCGATGTGCGTGTTCGAGACGGCCGACGCCGCAATGCGCGCCTCGCGCCTGATGCTGGAAAAAAACGACGAGCAGCAGGATCCAGGCGAGCCGGGCCTCGGCATACACGTCGGCTGTCATTTCGGACCGGTCCTCGAGAGCGCCGGGGACGTGTTCGGAGACACCGTGAATCTCGCCGCGCGCGTCTCGGGCCTCGCAAATGTCGGGCAGATCATCACGACCGCCGACACGGCGGCAAAGCTTTCCCCCGAGCTCGCCGTGAGAGCACGCAAGCTGCACGCCATGCCGGTCAAGGGTAAGCAGGAACCCGTCATGATCTGCGAGCTCCTGTGGCGGGACATCGGCGATCTCACCGTGTACGGCACGAGCCCCGACCACCGCCGCGCTGCCCGGGTCCTGCTCCGGTACGACGGCCGCGAGTGGGGCTTCGAGGGACCGGGCGAGCTCTACTTCGGCCGCGACGCCGGCTGCCACGTCGTCGTGGCCGACCGCAAGGCCTCCCGCAAGCACGCGCTTCTCGAGCGGCGGCGCGACAAGTTCGTGCTCGTCGATCAAAGCTCGAACGGCACGTGGGTGCGATTCAATGGCGAAGCCGAGGGCGTCATACTGCGCCGCGAGGAGTTGATACTGCGCGCGACCGGCGTCATCTGCTTCGGGCACGTTCTCGCCGAGGGGGAAGGCGCGCCGGTGGAGTTCTCCTGCGAGTGAGGGACGAGGGGTGAGGCCGGAAGGATGAGGAGTTTTCTCACTTCCCCGCAGCCAGGATGTCTTTAAGCCCGCGCAGCGCCAGGTAGTAGCCGAAGATCCCGAAGCCGGTCAGGACGCCTCGGGCCACGGTCCCGATCTCCGAGATCCGGCCACGCCGGGCGGGATTCGAGATATGCAGCTCTATCGTCGGGAATTTCACCTGCGTGATGGCGGCCATGAGGGCCGGATGGCCGGTCGAGTAGCCCGCCGGGTTGATGATCGCCGCGTCCACGCCGCCGTCGTGGGCTGCGTAGAACTTGTTGATGACCTCGCCTTCGACGTTCGAGTGGAAGATCTCCACCTCGACGCCGAGCTCACCCGCGTACTTGCGGATGTGCTCGTCGTACTGCGCCAGCGTCATCGGCCCGAACACGTCGAGCTGGGCCTTGCCGCGCATGTTCATGCCGGCGCCGTGAACTACCAGTATTTTTGCCATTTTCTTCTCCGTTAAATGCGTCTCAGATGAAGTGTCTCAGATAGTACGTCCGCCCTCTCATCCCTATCTCTTCGGGCCCGGAATGGGCGGCCGATTCTTCCGGTAGGAGTTCTTCAGGCCGATTTTCCCGTCGCGAAACCGGAAGAGATCGCAGCCATGCACTTCCACCCGCGTGCCGTCGGCGCGGGTGCCGGTGAATGTCCACTCCGACACGCCGCGATCGCCGCACACGAAGTGAGTGGCATTCCCCCAGTGCGCATCCGGAAACGTCGCCCAGACCTCCGCATAGGCGGCGCGCACGGCGTCGCGGCCCACGGAGCGGGTGCCCGCCACATCGGGCCCGGCGGACGCCTCGAAGACGCAATCATCGGTCATGAACGACATCAGGGCGTCGACGTCGTGGCGATTCCAGGCGTCGGCAAAGGCCTGCAGCCGTTCGGTCGTGACTTCTGCGATTACTTGAGACATGAGCGCTTTCTCCTTCACCTGACCACCCCGGCGGCGCTATCTCGGAAACTTGCCTTCGAGCTCCGGCGTGAAGTCCCCGTCGATGAGCACGTAGAGCATCTTCACGTTCTTCCCCGACCGGTTGCTCCACGCGTGGCTGGTGCCGCGCTGGACGACGACGTCGCCCTGCTTGAGTTGCACCTCGCCCTCGTCGAGGATGAGCGTGATCTCGCCTTCCAACACGACCGCGTAGTCCACTGTCTCCGTGCGATGCATCATCGGGTGGCGGCCGCCCTTCCCGAAGGTCGAGGCCTCGCCGGCGCCGCTCTTCCGGAAGAGCTCCTGCGCCTGCTCGGCGGTGAGCTTCCGCGTTTCCTCGCTCTCCGGCGGCACGATGGAGATGCGGAACACGTTGCCGTTCCTCGGCGGCTGGAGGGAGCGCGGCCCCGTGGTGGGCTCCGGCTCTTCGGCGGCGAGCAGCACCGGCGCCGCGTGCGTTTTCCACACCTCGAAGGAAAGCTGTCCGGGGCGTATCGGGTTGCTATGGACTGTCGGCACCGGTCCGTCCGACAGGACGATGGCTTTTCCGTTCTTGTCGTGGCCCGTAACCACGCGTCTGATCTGCGTCATGGGACTGCATTCTAGCAGCCCATCCGCCACGCTCCGCGGATGATCCGTCCGGGAGAAGCTCCATAACAGAAAGCCCGTATCAACGATACGGGCCGTGGTGTAGGGGAGAGTCAGGTGTGCGGTTGAATCCGGTCGCGCACGACCTTGACCCGGTCGCCGCGCTCCCAACTGCTCGCGCCGATGCTCTTCAGGACGCGGCTTGACCCGTCCTCGAAGCGGACCGTGACCTCTTGGATCGTGGCAGCGCCGGCCGCCGGTTGAAACCGGTTGCCGACCAGCGCGCCCGCGACCACGCTCAACACGAGCATGAGCTCATCGCCGGAGCCGCGGACGGTGACGCCGGATGCACGGCCGACTTCCGCCCTGTCCATGCTCCGGACCGACTCGACGACGCCGCACCAGCGGCACACGTCTGCCACCGGCGTGGATTCCGGCCCTTGTGTGACCTGAACGGTCTTCTCAAGGTCACGCATCAGGGGTGTCCATTCCTGCACCGCTACGACAGCGAGACCGAAAGCCACCGCCGCGACGGTGACTACCAGGAGACCCAGGGCGGGATTGTCGCGATTCGCGTGCGTTACCATGCCGTGAACGATAGCCAGCCGGAATACGACATTCTGTCGGCGCCGGAGCGGCCCCGTGTGACGGAACCACGACAAGGTGCAGCGACACGCCCGGTTCCGCGGGGCGCCATGGCATAGAATGCGCTATCGCCATGCTTCGCCGGAATTCCGAGACACCGCCATGCCCGGACTGGAAATTGCCGGCATCCTGACGCTGGCCGCGCTCGCGTGGCTCTGGCTCGACAGCCTCAAGGCGCGCGAAGCGGCGATCGTCGCGGCCCGGGCGGCATGCGAAGCGGAAGGCCTGCTCCTGCTCGACGCCACCGTCTCGATCGCGAGCCTCAAGCTGGCGCGCGACGGCGAGGGCCGCCTCAAGCTGCAACGGGCGTACGATTTCGAATACAGCGATACCGGCGACAACCGGAAGAAAGGCAGCCTCGTGCTGCTCGGGACGAGCGTGGTGCTGCTCAACGTGGGATTGCGCTTCGTTTCGAACGCGAGGACGCTGCACTAGAACCCAGGGACTCGGGACTACGGACCAGGGCGGGCATGAGAGACCAGGGGGGAAAAGGTGGGTGACGGTCGACGGGAAAGCGGCCAGTTCGCGCTCCTCGTCGAGCGCCGCTTCGGGCCCTTCTTCCTGGTGCAGTTTTTCGGCGCGTTCAACAGCAACGTCGTCAAGAACGCCCTCGTCATCTTCGTCACCTACCAGTCCGCGCATTTCGCCGCCGGCAGCCCCTTGCTGGGCGACATGGAAAGCGGCGTAATCGTGAACCTCGCGGCGGGCCTGTTCGTCCTGCCCTTCATCCTGTTCTCGGCCACCGCTGGGCAGATCGCCGACAAGTACGAGAAGTCGTACCTGATCCGCGCGGTGAAAGTCTTCGAGATCGCCGTGATGGCGCTCGCCGCCTGGGGATTTCTGGGCGGCCACCTCGGCCTGCTGCTCGCCGCGCTGTTCCTGATCGGCACGCAGTCCTCGCTGTTCGGCCCGGTCAAGTACTCGCTCCTGCCCCAGGTGCTCAGGGAAACCGAGCTGGTCGGCGGCAACGCGCTGGTCGAATCCGGCACCTTCGTCGCCATCCTCCTGGGGACGATAGCCGGCGGGGTCCTGGCCTCGCTGTCCGGGAACGGCCCGGCCGCCGCCGCCTTCGCTGTGATCGCCCTTGCAATCATCGGCTTCGCCACGAGCTGTTTCATTCCACGCCTGCCGGCGGTCGATCCCGCGCTCAGGATCGACTGGAATCCCGTCCGCGAGACCTGGAGGAATTTCCGCTACATACGCGGCCACCGCACGGTGTTCCTCTCGATCCTGGGCATTTCCTGGTTCTGGCTCTACGGGGCGCTCTTTCTCTCCCAGTTCCCGGACTACGCCAAGACGGTGCTCGAAGGCGGGGAAACCAGCGTCTCGGCGCTGCTCGCGATTTTCTCGGTGGGCATAGGCGTCGGCTCGCTCCTGTGCGAGCGGCTGTCCGGCCACAAGGTCGAGATCGGGCTGGTGCCGTTCGGCTCCATCGGGTTGACGCTCTTCGGCGTGGACCTCTACTTCGCCTCCCAGTCGCTGCCCGGCGGCGCGCTCGTCTCCACGTGGACGCTCTTTTCGGGCCCGTACCTGAGAGTGGTGGCGGACCTCTTCCTGATGGGCGCATTCGGCGGGTTCTACATCGTGCCGCTCTACGCCTTGATCCAGAGCCGCACCGAGCAGAGCCACGTATCGCGCGTCGTCGCAGGCAACAACATCCTGAACGCCTTTTTCATGGTCGCGGGCTCCGGCGTCGCGATCGCGCTGATCAAGCTTGGCTTCTCGGTGACGGAGATCCTCCTCGCCGCGGCGCTGATGAACGCGGTCGTCGCGGCCTACATCTACACGCTGGTGCCGGAATTCCTGATGCGGTTCATGGTGTGGATGCTGATACACACGGTGTACCGGCTCGAGAAATCCGGCCTCGAGCGCATACCCGACGACGGCCCCGCGATCCTCGTGTGCAACCACGTGTCCTTCGTGGACGCCCTCGTGATCGCCGCCGCGTGCCGCCGCCCCATCCGCTGGGTGATGGACCACCGCATATTCGCCGTGCCGCTCCTCTCCTTCTTCTTCCGCACCGTGCGCGCCATCCCGATCGCGCCCGCGCGGGAGGACCCAAAGCTGCTCGAACGCGCCTACGCGGAGATCGCCGCCGCGCTGGCCGGGGGCGAGCTGGTGGGCCTTTTTCCCGAGGGACGGTTGACCTCGGACGGTGAGATGGGCGTGTTCCGGTCGGGCATCCGGCAGGCCCTCGATCGCACGCCGGTCCCGGTCGTCCCGATGGCGCTCTCGGGTCTGTGGCAAAGTCTCTTCGCCCGCAATCCCGGCAAGTTCAAGAGAATGAGGGGACTGTTTCCGAAGATCAGGCTCGCGGTGGGCGAACCCGTCGCGGCGGCGGCGGCGACGCCCGAGCACCTGCACGACCTCGTGCTCGGGCTGCGGGGTGAGTGGCGGTGAAAAACATCGCCCGTCTGTTGTTCTCGTTTCGCGGGCGCCTGCCGCGCGCCGCGTTCTGGTGGACGGCGCTCCTCGCCGGTGCCGCGTTCGGCGTGCTCCTTCTCGCGCTGGAAGCGGCGTTCGGACCGCACGCTTCGCTCGTGCTCTATCCGCCGTTTTTCTGGATCGTCGCGGCGCTCGCGGTCAAGCGCCTGCGCGACCGGGGACGGCGCCCCGCATGGCTCCTCGTGCTGCTCATCCCCATAGCGGGACCGCTGTGGACGCTCATCGAGCTGGGACTGCGCCGCGGCACTCCGGGCGAGAACCGGTACGGGCAGGATCCGCTGGAAGTCCGCGGCGACTACCTGACGGTGAAGTGATG
>Ga0111538_10003851_pt1 | contig 20925 bp, 18 predicted proteins | sample SoiMethybrSBSTD1_FD_79669 | JGI IMG/M metagenome (GOLD analysis project Ga0111538, IMG submission 79669) | Bulk soil microbial communities from a Populus tree surrounding site in Tennessee, USA - Soil MetaG P. TD hybrid SBSTD1 (version 2)... | ecosystem: Environmental > Terrestrial > Soil >... | reverse complement strand
GCGCGGTGACGCCGAGGCCGCCGAGCAACGCAGCCGAGAGCCCGTTCAAGCTAGCGCTGTTGGCGGCAATACGATACGGAATGTTCGCGGCCGCGAGACGTTCTATCGCACGCCTGCGGAAGACGCAGCCTGGACCGAGCACCGCGAGAGGCAATGACTGCTGGTGCGTCCGGTTGAAACTAGCTGAGGCAATCCATACGAGATCGAGCTGCCCTAGTGTTTGCGCGCCGACCGAGTCTACCTGCCCGATGATGATGGCGAGGTCGACACGCGCCTCCTCGATCGCTGCGCCGAGGGCAGCGTTGCCTTCGATGTGTAGCTCAATCTGCATGCGCGGATACAGCGAGGCAAACTGAGACAGGACCGAAGGCAGTAGGGATGCAAAGTCTTGCGGGCACCCGACACGAATGTGGCCGGCCACGCTTGCGCCCTGCAGGGTGTCCAGCAGCTCATCGTTCAACTCGAGCACGCGGCGCGCGTAGGAGAGAGCGACCTCTCCGGCTTCGGTCAGCGCGAGACCGCGTCCACGCTTGCGGAAAATGGCTACGCCGAGATCTTCTTGCAGGCGTTTCATTTGCAGACTGATGGCCGACGCTGTGCGGCCCAGATGTTCCGCCGCCTGCGCCAGACCTCCGCGTTCCTGCGCGACGACCAGCGTACGCAAGGTATCGAGGTCGAGGTTGGTTCTCGCTGCCATGGGCCGCTAACCTAGCACGGTGATCGATAACCTGGACCGTCTGCTTCAGCCCTCCACAGTCAGCACTCTGTAGGCGATGCCGGCCTTCCTGAGCTGAGGTTCCAGCTTCGACCGGTCGCCGAGGACCAGCCAGACCACGGCGTCAGAGCGAAAGATCTGACGTGCTGCCTGTTCGACTTGCGGGTTGCAGCAAACGAGGCGATGGAGTGAGCGAAGATCAGGGGAGTTGAGTGCGCGCCTGCGCGACCAGGTGGTCATAGATCGCGGCTGCGCGATCACCCAGCCCCCGATCAAAATTGACGTCCAGCGGTCGATCGCTCAGTTTCAATGGCTCGCCAATTTCATGGGGGCCCGGAATGGCTGCCAGCTCCGCGAGGCGCCTCCAGGTTTCCGTACGCGTGCAGAGGTCCTCGTAGCAAACGAACAATGCAGGCTTGGGTTTTGAGCGCTCGAGCCATGAATACGTCTCGCACCACAGATGCAACCAATAGTCCAACGTATTGGTCGGGTAGGGAGGCGGCACGGCGCCGTCGAACTGGAAAGGTCGATGGTCAAGACCGAATTCGTGGTGACCCAGCCAGGTCATATAAGAAAGAACGAACTCATGCTTGGCCTGCAGCTCCAGAAAACGAAGGTGTTGACGCAGAAGAGAGCAAGCGTGTTGCAGAGGATTCCTGAAGGGAACTAGCAGGAGCGCATTCGGGAATGCACGGTGAATGGTGCCGAGCCGCAGAATGTTGTTGTTGTTCTTGGACAGATAACGATCGATTCGCGGGTCATTCGCCGCGAGGATTGCATTCACATAGCGGACGTACTTCTCCACCAACTCTCCGTCAGGCGCGTGCGGCTTCAATCGGTCGCTTTCGAGATACTCATCGCCCGCGAAGATCCGCCAGAAGACCTCGTCGAGGCTCTCCGGGCTATCGGCATCGACCAGCAGATTGTCGCCATGCGCGCGTTCAGAGCGCGCGAGATCGCGTCGCGAAATCTGCGACAGGCGGCGCCAAAGGTTCGGCGCCAGGACGAAAGGCATGTCTCGATAGGTGAGCGATCGATACTGTCCCGTTGCGTGAAATCTTCGCATCAGTACGGTGGTGCCGGCACGTGCCAGGCCTGAGACGAACACATGTCTTTCCAAGACCACTGCCGACGGGTCAGCTCGGACCGTCATCTGGTCGAGGTCGACGCTCATCTCGGCGATCGGCCGGTAGTGCAACGCGAGCCGGTGGAGCAGTCGCTCCAGGAAACTGTAGTTGGGGTCAACCACTGCCGGAGCTTGTGTCTTCCATCTTCCGCCCCGGCTCGGCTGAAGGCCTTGAGGACCCTTTCCATGTCTTTATCAGGCGCTTGATCGGGTACCAGAGGATCCCGACGAAGGCGAGGAAGATCGAAGAGAGGATGCCGAGCACAATGGCGATCGTGCCGGCACCTGCGCCGGGTCCGACATAGGCGTGTGCTGCTATCGGCAGTTGCAGCATCGCGAGCAGACCGAAGGCAAAGGCTATTTTGCGCATGAGAAGTCCTCCGCGAAATTGAAGGCGTCGGCTGGGAACCAGATGGCTTCAGAGATGGGGTAATTGAATTCGTCGCTGCCGGGTTTGGGATTGAAAATTTCGAACACCCTGTGAGCGTTCGGCTCGACTTCGAATACGCGCCCCTGCTGGGGACTGGTTATCAAAAGATTTCCCGCCGCGGTGATCTGGTGTTTTCCTCTTATGCGCGAGTAGAAGTCGGCGGAGCGCCCATCGAACACCACTCTCGTGCTCTGCGAAGCCGGCACGATGCCCACGATGCGGCTATAGTCGAGACTCATACGATTGTCGTAGACGGTGATTTCACCGGTGGGCTGCCAGTCCGGGTCATGTTGGCGCCGCCATGCACCGATTCGCCACCACTTCACTTCCAGAGTGTGCGGATCCACGACAAAGACCAGGTTCAGGGAGCGGGCGCTCAACAGCAGGTCGCCCGCTGCAAAACCTTCGAACCGGTCCGCGATCGCCGCGGGCAGTGGCTCGACATCGTTCAGATGAAATGGGTTGTCCAGCCATTCTTCCGCCGTGTTCCGCGGATTTTCCCGCACGAAGTTGCGATCGCGCTCACGGATATCCAGGATATGGAGCGCGGGGTTGGCCGCGATGATGTCCTCCATCGTGATGCGTTGGACGATTTCGCCGGTCGCCGTCGACACCTTGACCACAGTCTCGTGCAGTAATTCTTTGTCCGCCACTTCGCGACGCAACGTCCAGACGAACTTCTCGTCATCGTCGAGCGTGACCGCGTGATCGAAGTTGCCGCCAGTCGACCAGATTCGCCTGCCACACCGGTCGAAGCGCTGCAGCGAGACACCCTCGTCGAACGAAAAGATCATCGAGCCGTCCTTGAGGAGGGCGAACCCGTGGACATACTTGCGGAGCGGGGGCAGTGGCTCCTCGCCTGGAATGTCTTTCTCAGTCAGTTTCCACACCTTCACAATTTCGAGCTCCGGAGAAAGCGCGAGCGCCGCATGCGTGAATTCGCCGTCCACTACGAATCCGCCGACGAGCACACGCCATCCGGACGCCCGTGCCAGAGCAGCTTGATCGGCACGCACCACGGGTCCCTGGATCTGAATACCCGGTTTCATCTTCATGGGACGGAACTGTGATAGGTCCGCACTGGTGCGCGGAACACGCAAGCCCCAGTCTGCGTCTTGACGCAACTCTCTGAGCGAAATTCTCACGGTGTCCGGGAACGAGGCGATGACGACTGCGGCCTGACCCAGTCGTCCAAAGCGATTGGTGCCGTCGAGCGTACTCTTGACGCACCAAGCGAAGATCACGGTGAACAGTGCACCGAGGAGCAGGCACAGCACGAACAGCCAAAGGGGCAGCAGCTTTTGCATGCCCAACTGCGGGCCTATCGCAGGGTCATCATCGATCCCCCTGCTGCTTGCCGACCGCCGGTTCATTAATGCGGTCTGAATCGCCACGGAACGCCAGCCCCCTTGTTTCCCCTGCTCGTTCGGGAGTATCAGTACAAGCTTGCGGGGCCAGCGCGAGTTCCCATGCATGATTTACGCGGTAATTTTTCCTTTTTGCATTGCCTTATTCGAGTTGTTCGCGTGGCTGAAGATCGGCAGGGATGCGATGGCAATCATCGCCCGCTCTCAGGAAGCTATGCGCGTCCTCATGTCTTCGGAGCTCGGAGACGATGAAAAGGAAGTCTTGGTGCGCCGCGGGTCTGCTGACATCTTCAAAGCGACCCTGCGCTTTGCGCTGAAGTTTCTCGCGATAGGCGGGGTCCTGTATCTGCTTTTCCTGCTGACCGTCACACTCTTCCCGGATCTGAAGCAGGCGCTGCTGGAGAGTCTCTACTCTCCGGTCATCATCGCGGTGCTGACGGTCGTGACCCTGTGCTATGCATGGGTGCGCAGGGCTATTGGTTCGCGCCTGCGAAGCGGCGACAGAGCGTGAGCTCTCATAGCGCCGGTCGGCGCCAAATGCCGGATTGCGAGCGAGTCAACGCGATAAGCGCCTGGCGCCATTCGCCGACCTGCGCTTTGAGGTCCAGCAGCACGGGCGCCATCGACTCCGCGACAGCATCGCGGTCGCTCGTGAGCGCGACGTCGCAGTAGGTCCGAAAGTAGCTCGCGTAGAGGTCTTCGTATTCCGCGAGCGGGCTCTCGAACAGCGCGTCGAACATCACCTTCGAGCCGACGTGGTTCGAGCAGAGATAGCTCGCGGCGCTGTGGACGTAGCGACCGTGTTCGGCGACGACTGCACTCGCGTAGTCACGATGAGAAAAGAAGTGAGTCATGATCTGCTGGCGGCGGACTCCGCGTAGTCGCTGGTCGCGCAGGCATTCGAACAATGCCTTGCGATGGATCAGCGAGAGGGAAATCGTGAGGAGCTCGGCCTTCTGAATGGCAGGCAGGCGCTCGACCGCGATCCGCCGCATCAGGGTCGCATGCTCGTTTTCCCAAAGTCGGTACACGCGTCCATCGTCGAGAACGCGGGTTGCAATACGCTCGTCGTCCGGTTCACCCGATAGCGCGGCGTTACACAGGCCGCGCTGCGATTCTTCCATGAGTCGATCGTGGCTCAAGCGCCGAAAGTCGCACGTCGATGCGCTGTTGGCGAAGCGCTGGAGCAACGCCGAGGGTGTTGTAGATGTCGGCCCATGGGTCGACATAGGTCGATCTCGTCAGGGTGACTGGCCGCGCGGCCTGGCTGACCTCCGTGTCCTGCGGATCTTGTATCACTGGACTGCCGCGGCTCTCGATTGGGCAAGTGCTCGTTCAGTCATGCCAATTTTTCCTACAAAGGCTCGGCGGCAAGTATGGCGCCGGCGCATGACGCAATTGAGTCAACGTCCAGCGTTCTCGTTCACGGGGGATTCGTCGATGGCTCGGGCTGGTCGCAGGTCTATCGCGGCCTGCGCGAGGATGGTTACAGCGTCACCCTGGTCCAGAATCCCACGACCTCACTCGCCCACGACGTGGCCGCTACCAGGCTGGCGCTCTCGCAGCAGTCGGGCCCGGTAGTCCTGGTCGGGCACTCCTACGGTGGCGTCGTGATCACCGAAGCCGGAACCGATTCCAAGGTGAAGGCGCTGGTCTACATCGCGGCATTCGCGCCGGATAAGGGTGAGTCCGTGCAGACGTTGATCGCGAATCCTCCGCCGGGTGCGCCGGTGCCGCCGATCCTGCCGCCGCAGAATGGGTTTCTCTTCCTCGATCGTGCGAAGTTCGCTGCGTCATTCGCCGCCGATGTTGCGCCGGCAGAAGCCGCATTCATGGCGGATTCGCAAGTGCCGTGGGCGTGAACGCATTGGCTGGCCAATCACCGAGCCGGCGTGGAAGAGCAAGCCCAGCTGGTACCTCGTAGCCACGGACGACAAGATGATTCCGCCGCCGGCCCAGCAACAGATGGCGAAGAGAGCGGGCGCGACAGTATCGGAAGCCAAGGGCAGCCACGCGATCTATGTCGGACGTTCGAATTCGGCACGTGGGGCGGCGAGATCCGCAGCGAATTTGCGCCGCAAGCGGGCGACATCGCCGCGAGCGAGCATTGGTGCTCCAGCGGCTTTGCCAATACCGATCTCGATCTGCTGCTGAAGAGGCATGGCGTCGAGCAGCTCATCGTGGTCGGTCTCATTGCCCACACCTGTGTAGAGGCCACCGTGCGATTTGCCGCCGAGCTTGGCTACGAGGTGACAATGGTACGGGACGCGACCACGAGTTACTCGAATGAGCACAGGCACGCCGCGCTCGACATCAACATCCCGAACTACGCTGCTGTCGTGACTACGGACGAAGTGCTGAAGGCTATTGCTTGACCGCCGGGGCGAGCATTACTGCAAGCGCGACCATTGCAGGACGCTGACGTCCCTGGACTCGCACTCGAGGTTCTTGGCCAGGACCGCTGCGGCTGCTTTCGTGTCGCTCCGCGAGAGAGCTTGGCTCAACTCGATCACGCCGCGGTACTCCGTGGGGACACAGTGGCCGCTCTCCTTCATTCTGAAATGCGTGTAGTACTTGATGCTCATGGCGAGGCGCTCTTCCTGCTACGCCTGAATGAAAGCATGCATTAGCGGCAAAACCTATTGAACGATGGTCTAGAGCTGCGAGGCAATGGCGCGGGCGCTGACCGATACGATGGTTGAATGGCGTCGCCTGCCGGCCTTTGGTGTGATCCGGGCACACACACCCCATTGGAGATTCGTCCATCTCACGACTCAGTGTCATATTTGCAGCAGCTCTTGGCTCGCTGCTCATGTCGACGGCACACGCAGCAGGCACAATCGAACTCCCGCAGACGCCGACTATCGTGCTCGTCCATGGCGCATTCGCGGATGCATCGAGCTGGAATGGCGTGATCCTGAAACTGCAGGCTGAGGGATATGAAGTCATCGCCGTCGCCAACCCGTTACGCAGTCTTGCCAGCGACTCGGCCTACGTCTCCGCCCTCCTGAAAACCATTCACGGACCGGTGGTGCTCGTCGGCCACTCGTACGGCGGAGCATGAACCGAGCTTCAACGGCACGACATGAGTGTCCCGGTCGTGAGGTCATCCAGGTGCGCGTCGAGCTCGATCCCGGGTGACGTTCTGTTCATACCGGCGGGTGTGAACCACGGGGCCAAGAGCGTCGGCAGTGTCAGAGGTGCGGAGCTCGCTACGTACATCGCCGAGAAAGGTAAGCCGCTGGTAGTCCTGGCGCAGGAGCACACCGACCGCCACTCCCTTTTGCATCAATCAGTTACATTCATATTTAGGAACAGCTGAACCGCCATTCAGGAACTAAATGTTCATTGAGTCGCCACGCTAAGACGCGTACAATTGCTCCCGCCAAGCTGTTGGGAGATACGCGGTGTCATCACTTCCTGAAACCGCCGTGGAGCCTCGGCCCACCGGCTCGAAGCTCGACCTCATCCAGGCAGCTGCCCTCGCCATTTCGCGATACGGCCTTTCCGAGCTCACGTCCGCAAGAATCGCGACCGCAGCCGGTCATACCGCAGCCTCGATCAACTTTCATTTCGGCAGCAAGGACGCATTACTGCTCGCCACGTTGCGCGAAGTCTCAGACGAGTTTGCCGACGGCATGGCGCAGGTGCTCGCGCGCTCCGGTGACGATGCGCTGGAAGGCTTGCTCGGCATCATCGACGCAAGCTTGAGTGCCCCGCTGAGCGAATCGCACAAGATCGCGGTTTGGTACGTGTTCCTCGGCGAATCGAACGCACGCGCGGACTACCAACGTATCTGCGGAGCGCGCGATCAATCCTACAGTCAAATGATGGCCGCTCTTTGCGCGCGCGTGATCACAGCTCATGGCGCGACCAAATGGCCTGACGCGGAAGCGGTGTCGGTCGGGCTCATCGGGCTGATCGACCAGTTGTGGCAAAGCATTCTGTTCGAAGGCGACGCGTTCGATCGCGAAGCCGGCAAGCGCCAGTGCCGCGCGTATCTCTGCAGCGTATTCCCGTGGCTTGCCGAGCGCATCGAAGCAGCCGATGGTGCGCAATCGGATGCGCCGGCACCGGGGCTCGCGCTGGCATCGGTCGAGCACGTGGCAGCTACAGAACCTGGGTTGCGCTACACGCTGCCGGCCTGGGTGTATCAGAACGAGGAGTTTAACGAGCTCGAAAAGGAGCACGTGTTCTTGCCGTCATGGCAGATCGTGTGCCACGTGAGTGAAGTCAGCCGCGCGGGCGACTACGTCGCGTTCGAGTTCTTCGGTCAGCGCGGCTTCGTCATTCGTGACGAGGCCGGGACGCTGAGAGCTTTCCACAACGTCTGCGCGCACCGGGCGCACGCCGTGGTTGCGGGAGAACGAGGCAGTTGCGAGAAGTTTCTCCGCTGCAACTATCACGGCTGGACCTATCATCTGGACGGCCGCAACCGCAGCGTCAGCGCACCCGACTCATTTCCAAAATTCGATCGCTCGCGGTTCGGTCTCAAGCCCATCGAGCTGGAGACCTTCATGGGCATGGTGTTCATTCGCTTCCGCGGGGGCGAGCCGAGCGTGGCCGAGCGCATGCAACCGCATCAGTCCGAGCTCGCGCACTACCGCATGGAGCAGATGGTGCCGCTCGACGATCTATGGGAGCGGGAGCTCGAGATCGATTGGAAGAACGTAGTGGAGAATTACGTCGAGGACTACCACTTTCCCCTGGGCCATCGCGGTCTCTCGGCGCTGATGGAGTCGCAGTACGATCGCCAGGTGCTGCCGGCAGGCACGATGCGGCTGAGTCATCGCATGCGCGAAAAACCCCTCAATAACTGGAGCGCGCAGCACTACAGCAAATTCCTGCCCGACATCGAGCATCTGCCGCAGGACATGCGCCGCCGCTGGACGTATCTGGGTTTGTGGCCCAACGTGTTCTTCGACATCTATCCGGAATGGCTGGACTTCTTTCAAGTCCTGCCCGCTGGGGCGGGGCGCACGCGCATTCGGGCGCGCTCCTATGGCTTTGCGGACGATCGTCGCGAGATGCGGGCGGCACGCTATCTGTGCACGCGGCTGAACGCGCGAGTGCAAGCGGAAGACGAAGTGCTCACTCGCTCCGTGCAGCAAGGGCTCGCTTCGGGCGCATACACGCAAGGCATCCTCTCGGACAAGGAAGTCGTGCTGGCGGGATTCCAGGATTGGCTTCGCGCCAGGTTGCCCGTGTCTCGCTTGGGTCAAGCGCCGGTGCGCGGCGCAGTCGCGGCGCGTAACGAAGCGATGTCCGCGCAGGAAAAGCAGGCCGTCAGATCGCGCGCAGATACCACTCGTAGTCGCGATTCGTGATCTCGGCGTGGAAGCGATCGCATTCCTCGCGTCGGCACGTGCCGTACAGCTTGTGATAACGCTCGCCGAGGTAGCGCGGTAGCACCGTCCCGGCATCGAACGCGTCGAGCGACGCATCCCAGCGTACGGGAAGCGAGATCTTCTCCTCGATGATCGTGCCCGGCGCGACCATGGGTCCCGGATCGCAGCGCTGCGTGATGCCGTGGTGAATCCCCGCAAGTATTGCGGCCATCACGAGATAGGGATTGCCGTCCGCACCGCCGGGGCGATGCTCGATGCGCGTGTCTTCCGCGCCGGAGAGTGGAACGCGCAGTGCGACGCCGCGGTGATTGATCCCCCAGATCGGCGCGAGCGGAACGAACAGCCCAGGCCGGTATCGCCGGTAGGAGTTCGCTGTCGGCGCGAAGATGGCCATCGATTCGCGCATCGTTGCGGCAAGGCCACCGACAGCGTGGCGAAAGGTGTCGGAGAAAGGCTGGTCCGCGGGCGAGCCTGCGAACACATTGCGACCTTTGTCATCCGTGAGGCTGACGTGCACGTGCAGGCTGCTGCCCGCGAACTCCGCAAACGGTTTTGCCATGAAGCTTGCGGCCATGTCATGTCGCCGGGCCACGGCTTTCACTGCTCGCTTCAGCAGAACGGCGTGATCGCAGGCGAGCTCCGCGCTGGCAACGTGGTGCAGATTGACTTCGAATTGCCCCGGTGAGAACTCCTTGAGCGTGGCGCCGGCAGGAATGTTCTGCGTCGCGCAGACCTCATAGAGCTCCTCAAGAAAAGCGTCGACATCCTCGACGTCCTCCATGCAGCCGTACTGCGGCCCATCCTGCGCGCGGCGCGTCCCGGGTATGCGTCCTACCTTCGGTGTGGGCTGGTCGCTGTCCGCTTCGAGCAGATAGAATTCCAGCTCCGTTGCTGCAACGGCAGTGAGACCGAGCTCCTGCAAGGGTTTGGCGGCATGTCTCAACACCTGCCGCGGATCGGCAAAAAAAGGCTCGCCGCTGGCAGTGCCCATCGCTAGCAGCACTTGAGCGGTGGGCACTTGGGCCCACGGCACGGGTGCGAGCGAGCCCGGCACGGCGGTGGAGATTGCGTCGGGATCCCCATCGCGACTGCCCTCGGCAATACGCTCGAACGTCTGCCCTTTGCTGTCCAGGAGCACCGTGGCGCCGCAGAAGTTCACGCCTCTACCGAAGACCTTCGCAAACTCGTCGCGCCCCACACGTTTGCCGCGCAGGATGCCTAGCATGTCCGGCTGCAAGAGCTCGAGTTGTCGTGTGTCGGGATGCCGCTCCAGAAACTGACGCAGTTCGGCAGGCTGGCGGGCGTCGTCGTTGCTCATGATTGCGTCCCGGTTTCTCGCACTATGCCTGCGGTGAAGTGATGCGGAACCACGCGGATTTGGTCTGCGTGTAGCTCTTGATGCTGTCGAAGCACTTGTCGCGGGCGTGCCCGGATTGCTTGAAGCCGCCGAAAGGCTGAGTCATGTCGCCTTCGTCGAATGAATTGATCCAGATGACCCCGGCCTCGATTTCGCGTACCAGGCGGAACGCGGTATCGACGTTGCGCGTCCAGACGCCAGCTGCGAGCCCGTAGATGGTGTCGTTCGCGATGGCCACTGCCTCGTCGACGCCGTCGAAAGGAATGATCGCGGCGACGGGCCCGAAGATTTCCTCCCGGGCGATGCGCATGTCATTGCGCACATCGGTGAACAGGGTAGGGGAGACGTATGCGCCGCGCTCCATACCATTGGGCGCGCAGCCGCCGAACTCCAGTCGCGCGCCTTCGCACTGTCCCGCTTCGATCAAGCCAAGCACGCGCCGCTGCGCTTCACGCGTAACGAGCGGTCCCATATTGGTGGCCGGGTCGAGCGGATTGCCGGGCCGGTAGGCGTCGCGGCCGAGCTCGACGAAGCGTTGCACGAACCTGTCGTGGATCGCCCGATCCACGAGCAGCCGCGAGCCGGCGTTACAGACTTCGCCCATGTTGGAAAAAATTCCGCGGTATGCGGCGGTGACCGCGCGATCGAGGTCCGCGAGATCTGCCGCGAATACCTGCGGTGACTTGCCGCCACATTCGAGGGAGACCTGTTTCAGGTTCGATTGCCCGGCATATTGCATGATCAGCTTGCCCACTTCCGTGGAGCCGGTGAACGTGATCTTCGCAACGTCGCCGTGCAGTGCGAGGGCCCTGCCTGCAATCTCGCCCATTCCGTTCACTACATTGAGCACGCCAGGGGGCCCGCCGGCCTCGGCGAACAGCTCCGCAAGCCGCAGGCAGCTCATCGGTGCCTGCTCGGCAGGCTTGAGCACCACGGTGTTGCCGGCGGCCAGCGCCGGCGCGATCTTCCACACCGCCATCAGCAACGGGTAGTTCCACGGCGAAATCGCGCCGACGACACCGATCGGCTCTCGCAAGACCATGTGCATGACACTGGCTTCGGTATTCGTCACCGCGCCTTCGATCTTGTCGACGCATTCAGCCATGAAGCGGAGGGTGTCGATGACGCTCGGCAGGTCTACGCCGACGACGTCCGCGATGGGTTTACCCATATCCAGCGTTTCCAGCACCGCCAGCTGCGCGGCGTCGCGCTCTATGAGGCTCGCGAAGCGGAACAGGATCTCCATGCGCTGACGCGGCGCCATTCGCGACCACACGCCGCTGCGAAAAGCTCGCTTGGCCGCGGCGACCGCCAGATCAATATCTTCTGCCGTGCCCGCTGACATCGCGGCCAGGGTCTCGCCGGTTGCCGGATCAACGGTCGCGAAGCGGCCGCCCTTTGCCGCATCGACGTAGCGGCCGTCGATGAACAGGCGTGTCTCGATGGACGCGCGTGCGGCCCTCGCTGCCGTCTGCCAATTGCCGCTATCCCATTCAGCTAATGCCTGCAGAGTCATTGGGCTTGCCTCCTGTGCGATGCCACGAGCGGCTTGCGACCGACGACGAGCGCATCGACGATGATGCAGCCTTCCGCATGCACGATGACAGGGTTCAGATCCATCTCGCTCAGCAGGTCTCCCATTGCGGCGATCACGGCGGAGAACTGCGAGGCGACCTTGCAGAATTCATCTATTGCCAACGGACGCTTGTGACGCGGACTGCGCAGCAAAGCGCTGAGCTTGAGTCGATCCACCAGCCGGTGCGCCTCTGCAACGTCGAAGGGCGGCAGGGCGTACACGACGTCAGCCAGGGCCTCCACGTGCACTCCGCCGAAGCCGAGAATGACGACCGGACCGAACTGCTCGTCGTGAATCATGCCGAGCAGCATCTCTACGCCCTCGGCTTCGATCATCGGCGCCACGAGCACGCGTGGGCCGATGCGGCGACTCAATTCCCGATAGGCAGTGCGCAGCTGCGTTTCGTCCTTGATATCCAGATACACGCCGTTGAGATCGGACTTGTGATCGATACCGGCGACGGCCGTCTTCAGCACCACCGGGAATCCCAGTCGCTGCGCTGCTGCTCTCGCTGCGGATTCGCTCTCGGCGATATGACCGGCATTCGCCGGAAGACCAAAGTCTCGCAACAGCTGCAATCCGGTGCTCTCATCGAAAGCGGTGCCGTTGATGAGGTGCTCGCGCCACGTGTCCAGAGCAGTCGGCGGCAGCACAGGCATCGCCCCGCGCTCGCGGGCAATGTAGTCGCGATGTTCGAGCAGACATTTTGCTGCACGCAGAAACGATGCGACGCCGTCGAGCACTGGGAAGCCTTCGCGAGTGGCGGCGGTTACTGCGGCGTCTGCGCCCGTGCCCTGGCGATTAGCGACCAGAAACGCCGGCTTGCCCGAGGCTCGGTGTGCCATGCGCAGGTAGTCCAGGTAATCGTGGTGAATGACCCCGCCGGAGACTCGGTCGTGAATCACCGCACCGAATGCTGCGCCAGGATCGGACAGCAACGCGACGAAGCAGCGCTGCATGCCGCCGTGATAGTCCGGCCCGCCAGTACTCCACGCGTCGAGCGGATTGACCGGCGGCAGCCCGGGGTCCAGCAGGGAGGTGAGCTTCGCGGTCGTTTCCGAGCTCAGCTGCGTGAGAGGAACTCCAGCGTCGTGCGCAAGATCGATCAACAGTTGACGCTCGCCGCCGGAGTCGTGAAGAGAAACGAGTCCGCCGGCGCCGACCGGGTGTGGCTGCGCGAACATGATGAGCGCCGTGGCCAGTTGGTCCATGTCGTAGACCCGTTGTACGCCGTAGCGATCGAACAGCGCCTGATATACAGCATCCTCGCCGGCGATAGCACCCGAATGCGAGACGGTAAGACGCGCCGAAAGCTCGGTGCGGCCCACTTTCAGCGCCACGACGGGAATCTTCCGCTGCCGCGCCTTTTCGAACGCGCGCGCCAGTCCATCAGGGTTGCGCGCAGTCTCCATGAACAGCCCCACCACGCGCGTGCTGGGCTGCTCCAGCGCAAAATCGAGGTACTCGTCCATCGTTACCGCGAGCTCCTGGCCGGTCGACACGACCAGGTTGAAGTCGATGCGCTCGTCCGTGTCGACGATGCCGCACATGCCGGAGCCGGAATGGCTGATGTAGCTGACGTTGCCGCCGCGCACGTGCTCGCGTGTGAGAAACCCGCAGGCCCAGATGCCGTCGGCGAAGTTGTAGAAACCCATGCCATTGGCCCCACACACCACGAGGCCGGCCGCGCGAATTCTGGCGAGCACCCGTTCGCGTAGCGGTGGGTGCCGGTCGTCGGCGAGCACTAACGAGGACATCACTGTCGCCGCGCGCGCGCCGTGAGCAATGACTTCTTCAAGAGCCGCTTCGACGCGTGCATCGCTCACGGCAAAGATCACGTGCTCGACAGGGTCCGGCAGTGCAGACAGGGACGCAAAGCAGGGAACGCCGCATACGGATTCGTAGCGCGGATTCACCGCGAACAGCCGGCCCTCGAAGCCGCCTTTCAGCAGGTTTTCGACCGCCGTGCGGCCCACGGTTCCGGCGCGCTCGGTGGCGCCCAGAACGGCCACCGAGCGAGGGCGGAGCAAAGGCTCGAGCCGATGAGCGGGCATGGGGACACTCGTCGCTTCAGAAATCCGCCGCAGGCGTCGCTCGGCGCCGCGGTGGATCGTAGAACGAGCCCTCGACTACACGACAGCGCGCCATCACGCGCGACCAGTGCAGCTCGCGCTGGTAGTAGATCTCTGCCCAGAGCTCATCTTTCGGGCGACCCCACGGCATGTGCAGCGATGCGAGCGCGATGTTCGCCTTCGCCGAAGGCGACCACTCCGCCGAGGTGACCGTGCCGATGACTTTGCCATTGCGCGGCCGGTCGTAGATGTAGGACGACCGAGCCGGCTTGTTGCCTTCGATGTCCAGCCGCACGAAACGATAGCGCGAGCCGCGCTTCTGCTCCTCGAGCAAGGCGCGGCGTCCGTTGAAATTCGGCTTGGTGAGATCGACCATGCGGGCGAGGTCGAGCTCGAACGGTGAGCGCGTTCGGTCGCGGCGGATTGCCTGATCGGCGGGCAGGAAGTCGACGTGCGCCTGCATGAAGCCGGCTTCGATGCGTGCGACCTCCAATGCATGCGTTCCCATCGGCCTGATGCCGTGGTTCGCGCCCTTTTCGAACAACGCGTCCCACAGATCGAGCGCGCGTGCCGGCTCGATCCACAATTCGTAACCCAGATCGCCCGTGAACCCCGTACGGGAGACCATCAGCTCGGTGCCGGCGAAAGGAAAGTAACCGATCGAGAACGGCGCCAGCTTCTCGACGCCCTGGCAGCCGATCGCCTTGAGCACTGCGCAGCTGGTGGGCCCTTGGAATGCCAGAGCGGCCACGTCGTGCGTGTCCTCGACGATGGACACGTCGAAGCCATGTGCGGAGAGCGACAGCCAGTCGAGCTGCCGTTCCTGCGAGCACAGTCGATAGTCGCCCTCGCGCAAATGAAAGATCGTGCCGTCGTCGATGACCTGGCCGTGGTCGTCGCACCAGACGCAATAGCCGACTTTTCCCGGCTTGATCTTTGCGACATCGCGCGTGACGAGGCGATTGAGGAACGGCAGCGCATCGGGCCCGGTGATCCGGTGCTTGGTCATCGGCGTGAGATCGAAGACGGCGCAGGCATTGCGAATGGCCGCGTATTCGAGCGCCTCATCGAAGTACGTGGTGGCGGTGGTGTAGTCCTTCCAGCGGTGCCAGTCGTTGCGCACGTTCAGCAGTGAGGTGCGCGGATGAAATGGAGTCTGGTAGACCGCGGTCCGATAATGCTCTTTGTGTTTCATGAAGCGCGTTCCGCATCGAGCACGGCTTGCGCCGCATTCTTTCCGGCGCAGCCCATCACGCCACCACCGGGGTGACCGCCGGCGCCGCACAGATAGAGGCCGTTCACAGGCATCGCGTATTGGGCCGCGCCTGGGATGGGCCGCAGCATCAGGAACTGGTCGAGCGCGAGCTCGCCATGATGCCAATGACCGCCGCTGATGCGGAACTCCCGCTCGATGTCCGCAGGCAGCAGCAGCTGCGACGCGACCACTTGCGTCCGCAGTCCCGGCGCGTAGCGCTCCAGCACCCCGAGCGTGCGCTCGAGAAATTCGGCGCGCGCGGCGTCTGTGCTGGCACGTGGATCGAAGGGCGCATATTGAACGACCGCCGAAAGAACGTGCTTGCCGGCGGGAGCCAGGGTCCTGTCGTGCACACTCGGAATCGTGATCTCCAGAGCCGGCTCGCTCGAACAGCGGCCGTACTTCGCCTGATCGAACGCCGCCTCGATGTAGTGAGCATCGGGCGCGATGACCAGGCGCTCGCCGGCGTTTTCTGCGCTGAGTCCGTCGAACCTGGGCAGGCCGTCGAGCGCCAGATGCAGCTTTGCGGCCATACCCTTCGCGCGGAAATGACGTATGCGGTGCGCGACTGGAGTTTCGAGATGTCGCGCACCCAGAAGCTGCAGCAGCGTGCGCGCAGGATCTGCGTTCGAAACGACGGTGCCGGCGGTGAGACGCTCCCCGCTCTCCAGCTCAACTCCGGATACCGCGTCACCTTCCAGCGTGATTCGCGTGACGGGGCTACCGGTTCGAATGGTCGCGCCGCTGCTGCGTGCGGCGGCGGCCAATGCATCGGTGATCGCTCCCATTCCGCCTTCCGGCAACGACAAGCCATCGGTCACGCCGATCGCTGTGCCGCTCAAGCGATGCAGCAGCGACAGCACGGAATTGTTCGAGCGGGGGCCGAGGTTGGCACCCAGCACTGCGTCCAATGCCAGCGCTCCCTTCAACAAGGGCGACTCGAATGTCTCTTCCAGAACATCGAAGATGTTGATGCCGGCGATGCGCAGAAACTCGCGCATCGGATCGCGACCGAGACGCCGCATGTCCAGACCCAGCATCGCCGCGGACATCAGGTCGCTGCGCCCGCCACCGCCAAGCCGTGGCGGCCGACGGTTGTGCTGCTTTCCGAGCACGCGTGCGAATGCCAGCATCTGCGCGTGATAGCCCGGCAGGGCAGCGCGATCCGCATCGGGCAGCGTTCCCGAGGCGAGCGTACCGCCGCTCAGCGAGAGGTGATTGCCGTCGCGGGCGAGGGCGACAGTGCGCAGATTTGCGCGCGCAGCCTTCAAGCCGTGCTTCGCAAGCTCCAGCTCGCCGCTGATGCGCGCGTCCAGGAGATATGAAAGATGAGCGCATGCTGAGACGCGGAAGCCGGGAGCAAGGTCGCGCGTGACGGCGGCGCCGCCGACACGATCCGCCGCTTCCACGACTACGACGTCGCGGCCCGCTTTGGCGAGATAGGCGGCGCATACCAGGCCGTTGTGGCCCGCACCGATCACGATTGCTCGATTTCGCTCAGTCATCCTGCCAGCCCTCGGGCACCAGATTGGGCCGGCGCAGATCGAGCAGAATTTCGCGCGCTGCATTGGCGCCCGGCGCGGCCATCACGCCGCCTCCCGGGTGCGTACCGGAGCCACACATATAGAAACCGCCGACCGGCCCGCGATACTGCGCGAACCCGGGGAACGGCCGGTTGAACAGCAGCTGATCCAGCGTCAGCTCGCCCTGGAAGATGTTGCCCTCCGTGAGGCCCACTTCGTTCTCGAGCTCGCGCGGCGTGCGCACTTCGACGTGCCGGATGAGATCCTTGAAGTTCGGGCTGTAGCGCGCGATCTGATCGAGCACGGTCTGCTTGAAGCCGTCGCGGTCCGCGTCGGTCCAGTCCCGGCCGTGGATCTTCGGCGGCACATACTGCACGAAGACCGACATGAAATGCTTGCCGGGCGGCGCCATGGTCGGATCCGTCATCGACGGGATGAGCAGATCGAGATAGGGCTCTTTCGACCAGGTGCCGCTCTTCCAGTCGTCGTAGGCGCGCTCCATCTTTTCGAGCGAGTCGAGGAAATGCATGTCGCCGAACCGCAGCGGATTGTCCGCGCCGAGCGCCGGAAACACCGGCAGGCCATCGAGCGCGATATTCAGCTTGCCGGAGGAGCCGCGGATCTTGAAGTTGCGTGCGCGCTTGACGAATGCCGCGCCAAGATCCTTCTCCTCGAACAGCGTCAGATAGGTGCGCTTGGGATCGAGATTCGACACGACGATCTTCGCGCGGTATTCGTTGCCGTTCTGAGTAGCAACGCCCGCGACCTGGCCGTTGCGGACGATCACGCGCTCGACCGGCGCATCCGTCACGATCTCTCCGCCATGCGCCTTGAACGCAGACGCCAGCGCGTTGGAGACCGCGCCCATGCCGCCGCGTGCGAAGCCCCACGAGCCGATCGATCCGTCGACGTCGCCCATGTAGTGATGCAGCAGGACGTAGGCGGTGCCCGGCGAGTGCACGCCCAGTGCGGTGCCGATGATGCCGCTGCCCGACAGGTGCGCCTTGATGAGATCCGATTCGAAGTACTCGCCGAGAAAGTCGGCGATGCTCATCGTGTAGAAGCGGATGGTGTCGTAGATCGTCTGCTCGCCGAGCTTCGCGAACTCCTTGCCGAGGTAGATCATCTCCCGGATGTCCCGCGGCCGCAGCGACGTCGGGTCCGGCGGCGTGCGCAGGAGCAGCGGGCGGATGAACTTGCACTGGCGCATCACGTCCGTCGAATAGCGGTGATACGCGTCCGCATCCCGCGCGTTGTGACGCGCGAACTCGCGACGCTGTACGTCGTGATCGGTGTAGTTGCCCAGAATGTCGCCGGTGCTCGTGATGCTCACGCCACCGCCGTAAGGCACGACCTGCAAGCCGTGGCGCGCCAGCTCCAGATCGCGGAACAGCTCGGGCCGCAGCAGGCTGCACACGTAGGAGCAGTTCGAGTAGATCCAGCCTTCCTGGATCTCACGGCTGACCGCGGCGCCGCCGATCCACGGATTGCGCTCCAGTACCAGCACCTTGAGGCCCGAGCGCGCGAGATAGGCCGCATTCGTGAGGCCGTTGTGTCCGGCACCGACGACGATGGCATCGTAGCTCTTCATGGCTTTGTCATGGCTTTGCGAAGTCCTCAACCAGCACGGTGCGCCTGCGCAGCCGGGACCTTGCCCACCACACGATTGACCGCCGTCTCGAATCGTTCGAGCGTTTCCCCGAGGCAACGCTCGTCATGCGCTTCGCAGACGAACCAGGGCTCGCGAGAGTCCGGCTCGCACAGCACCCCCAGGTCATGGAGCTCGGGGGCGAGCGCTTCGTAGAAAGTGTAATCGCTGCTGGCCCAATCGCGATAGTTTCGTGGCGGCTGCTCGCTGAAAAACAGGCCGCTCATCGAAGGGTGGCCGCTGAAAGAGTGCTTGATGCCGCGCTGGGAAAGGATCTGACTCATCCCCGCGCGCAGGCGCGTGCCGTATTCGGCGATCGTTTGCAGCGCCGGCGTCTCATCGAGAATCTGCAGCGTCTTCTCGGCAGCCGCAAGCGCGACCGAATGGGCGGTGAACGTCCCGCCGTGTACCACGCCCTTGCCGAGGCGGCGCATGATGTCCTCGCGCCCGGCGAGAACCGAGATCGGGTAGCCGTTGCCCATCGCTTTGGCAAAGGTGCACAGGTCAGCGCGCACGCCGAACAGCTCCTGCACGCCCCCTCGCGCCACGCGGAAGCCCGTCTTCACCTCATCGATGATCATGAGGATGCCGTAGCGGTCGCACAGCTCGCGCGCCGCATGCAGATACTCGCGAGTGGCGGAGATGGAGCAGCAATTGCCCATGATCGGCTCGATGAGAAACGCGGCGAGCTCGTGCCCGTAGGCCTTGAACACGCTTTCGAGCCGGTCGGCATCGTTCATCGAAACCGCATGCAGCAGCGCGCGCAGGATGCCGGGCACGCCGCCGCTGTAGGGCACCAGGTGAGGGTCGCCGGTACTGGGGTTCCAATCTTCGACCGGCGTGTACCACAAGGCTGAATCAAACACGCCGTGATAGCCGCCCTCGACTACGACGTATGCGTCTTTGCCGGTGTGAGCGCGCGCCAGGCGCAGCGCAGCCATCACGGCCTCGGTACCGGAATTGGAAAAGCGGACCATCTCGGCGGCGGGCACCATCTTCGCGATGCGTTCGGCGACCGAGTATTCGCGTTCGGTCGCGAATGCGAAGACGCCGCCCACCTCGATGCCCGCGCGCGCCGCGGCATCCACTCTGGGGTCTGCATAGCCGAGGATGCACGGGCCGTACGCCATCCGGTAGTCGATGTATTCGTTGCCGTCGATGTCGGTCAGACGCGCGCCTTTGCCGCGGGCGATATAGATCGTCTTATCCTCGCCCCAATAGCGAAAGTTCGACGAAACGCCCAGCGGCAGGCGCTGGACGGCCTTCTGGAAATGAGCGTTCGAGCGTTGCAGGCTGCGGGCCATGGGGACCTCCTGGAGCTGCGCACTTCGATGAGCGCGCGGCGGCAGGGTCCCACAAATCGAGGCTCCGCGTCCATTCCCACTGAATAGCCATTCATTCATTGAAATGCGCGCGGAAGCGGTTACTATCGCTTTCCAGTGCCCGCTAGGGTGTGAACGAGCTGCCTGCCTTGCCCGATTCCGTCCCGCAGTCCAAGCGCCGCCGGCCAGCAAGGAAGCAGGGCCGCACGGCTGCACCAGAGGAGCGCAGGGCACAGCTCATCGAGGCCACGATTCGCTGCGTCGCCGGCCGCGGCCTGGCGGAGACCACCATTGCTACCGTCGCCAAGGAGGCGGGCCTAAGCCAGGGAATCATCAACCTGCATTTCCAGAGCAAGGAGCGCCTGCTGACGGAAACGCTGCGCTACCTGGCAGACGAGTACCGGACGGCGTGCACCACCGCGGCAGCGAATTCGCAAGGCGATCCCGTCGCTGGCCTGCAGGCGATGGTCGATCTGTGCTTCCAGCGCAGCATCTGCAACCGCGACAAGCTCGCTGTCTGGTTCGCCTTCTGGGGGGAGCGCAAGTTTCGCCCCACCTATCGGCGCATTTGCGCCGCGCGCGACAACGCGCAAGATGAGCTGGTGCGCACCCTGTGCACGAATCTGTGCAAGCAGGGCAACTATTCGGACGTTGAGCCGGTACTCGTCGCGAACGGCCTTTCGGCGCTCACCGATGGCCTGTGGCTCGACTTGTTGGTGCGGCCGGAATCCATGAAGCGAGAGCAGGCGTGGCGCATCACCATGTCGTATCTCGCCGATGCGTTCCCGCGCCATTTTCAGCAGCCTGGCCTGCAAGCGCGGGAGTAGACGGTATGGATGTCCTGCTCGACGATGTGGCACTCGCTTGGCGCAACCGCGCTGCCGAGTTCGCGAGCAAGGAGCTCATTCCCTGGGAAGTGGAAGCGGAGCTGCACGAAGGCAAACTGGCCCCGGAAGTGCACGCACGACACAAGCAGCGTGCGGTGGAGCTCGGCTTCAGCGCGTTGGACGTGCCCTCCGCACACGGCGGCCGCGATACACGCGTCGTCGATCAGGTCGCTGTCTGGGAGCAACTCGGCCGCGTCACCAACGCGCTCTCCTGGTGTTTTTCAGAGCCGCAGCGCTGGATGTTCGAAGCATGCACGCCGGAGCAGCTCGCGCGTTACGTGCTGCCGCTCATGCACGGC
>Ga0111538_10003848_pt1 | contig 20938 bp, 16 predicted proteins | sample SoiMethybrSBSTD1_FD_79669 | JGI IMG/M metagenome (GOLD analysis project Ga0111538, IMG submission 79669) | Bulk soil microbial communities from a Populus tree surrounding site in Tennessee, USA - Soil MetaG P. TD hybrid SBSTD1 (version 2)... | ecosystem: Environmental > Terrestrial > Soil >... | reverse complement strand
TGTACAAGGTCGCATGCCTGGGCACCGCCGGCTCCAACTCGTCCTGATCGCCGCGCTCGTTTTCTTTCTGCACGCAGCCTTTTTTGCCCAAACGCCAGGAGCGCTGGTCGTCGTCGGCGGCGGCACGGTCGGCCCTGAGATCATCGCGCGCACGATCGAGCTGGCCGGCGGCAAGAGCGCCGTGGTTGCGGTCTTGCCGCAAGCGTCGGCGACCGCCGATGCCGGCGACTCCGGCGTCGCCATGTGGCTGAAGGCAGGGGCCCGCGAGGCGAGCAAGGTGACCTTTACCGATCGCGCCGCGGCACGCGACGCCATCCAACGCGCGACCCTCATCTGGATTCCCGGCGGCCAGCAGAGCCGGTTCATGGATGCCATTGCCGGCACCGGCCTCGACGAGGTGATTCGCGCACGCCGGAACGCGGGCGCGGTCGTTGCCGGCTCGAGCGCGGGCGCCGCGGTGATGTCGAAAGTGATGATCACGGGCGATGCGGATCTGAAGAACGTGACCGCCGGCGGCACCGTGACCCGGGATGGACTCGGACTATGGCCTGAAGTCATTGCCGATCAGCACTTCCTCCAGCGTCAGCGCAACAACCGGCTGGTCTCGGCCGTGCTAGATCGGCCGACGCTCGTTGGCGTTGGCATCGACGAAGGGACCGCCGTCGTCGTGCAAGGGTCGCGCATCGAGGTCATCGGCAAGAGCAGCGTCATCGTCATCGACGGGCGAGGCGCCAAAGCATTGGCGACGGCCAAGGGCGCCACGGCGGCCGGGACGGGGCTCACCCTGCACGTCCTGCGCGCCGGCATGTCGCTCGATCTGCGGTAGGCGACGACGTGAACCGCAGAGCACGCAGAGAACGCGGAAATCAAAGAAGCTACGCGACCCAACCACTCTGCGGGTTCTGCGAGTTCTGCGGTAATCGTTGACGACGAGTATGGAGTCGCATCAAGGGAGACCGTCATGTCCGAGATCACGCGACGAGACTTCGTTGCCACAGGAGCGATCGCTCTCGGGGCGGGTCTGGGCTCCGGTTCGGCAACGGCGGACACGTTGAGTCAGGCGCCTGCCACGGTTCGCAGCTCAGTGAAGCCGGTCGTCATTTCGTCGGCCAACGGCAATCGTTTCAAGAATGGCGGAAGCGCCACGTGCGTCGAGCAAGCATTCCGCCTGATGACCGGTGGAACCGACGTGCTCGATGCCCTGATCGCCGGCGTCAACATCGTCGAGCTCGATCCCGAGGACACGAGCGTCGGCTTCGGCGGTCTGCCCAACGCGGACGGCATCGTCCAGCTCGACTCGTGCTGCATGCACGGACCCAAGAAGCGGGCGGGGGGCGTCGCTTCCCTCGAAGGCGTCCGCACGCCCTCGCTCGTGGCGAAGGCGGTCATGGAGCACACCGACCACCACCTGCTCGTCGGCACCGGCGCGCAGAACTTCGCCCGAAGCTTCGGCTTCACCGTCGAAGCGGATCTCAATACGCCTCGATCCCGCGAGTTGTGGCTCGAGTGGAAGCGCCGCATCGATCCCTCGCACTATCTCGACCCTGAAAAGCGAGGAGCGGCCGGCTACGCCGCCGGACTCCAGATGGTGGCCGACGGCCTGATCGATCGCGATCACTTCTACGGCACGATCAACTGCAACGGCTTGTCGCCGAAAGGTGAACTGGCCGGCGTGACCACCACCAGCGGGCTGGCCTGGAAGATTCCCGGACGCGTGGGCGACTCCCCCATCCTGGGCGCCGGACTCTATGTCGACGGAGACTTCGGGGCGGCTGGCTCGACTGGCCGGGGTGAAGCCAACCTGTACGGATTGTGTTCGTTCCTGATCGTCGACAACCTGCGGCGAGGCATGCGCCCGAAGGACGCCGGGATGGACGCGCTCAAGCGGATCAAAGCCAGCACGATCGAGAAGCGGCTCCTCAACTCGCGAGGAGAGCCGAACTTCAACGTCAATTTCTACGTGCTGAACGCCAAGGGCGAACACGCTGGCGTCGCCCTCTACGGCGGAGCCAATGCGGTCTACGCGATGTGCTCGGAAAACGGCGCGGAGAATTCGCGAATCGAGCCACTCCTCGCCGGCTCGCCAGCCGATTAGCAAGCTGAATTAGGTCATTGAATCATCAGATCATCGAATCAATTGGCGCACTCCATGATCCAATGACTCAATGATCCAATGACCCTATTCACGTGCCCTATTGCGCTACCAACTGTCCGCGCACGGCCCCGCCTGGGCTGAGCGGAGTATGCACGTTGAAGTAGAAGCCGGCAGGGTTGTTGATGATGTTCTGCGCCTGCTCGGCTGTGATGTTTCCGGGTTTCGTGAACCCGCCGGATCCGGTCGACGAGAGCACGATTTCACCAGACGACATGGTGACTCCGACGAGAACGCCGCCCCCGACGCCAGCCGCGCCGGTGTGAATATGGGCGGCACTCAGACTTGTGTTCGCCGGGAAATTCTGCAGCGTCACGACAAACTCGATCGTCGCGGCCGTGATGTTGTTCGAACCGTCCCTGGTCAGGTTCATCGTGATGTTCGCGATGCCGCTCCCGGTTCGGTCAGCGTTGTCGATGGCCGGAACCTCATTGCTCTGCAGAAGTGCCGCCTGGAACCTCGCAACATTGGGGTTTGTGTCTGACGGATCTTCGTCTTTATCCGAGCAGGCGGGTGCTCCCAACGCGACGGTCAGAACGATCCCTGCGATCCACAAACGGTTCATGATGTGCTCCTTCCAAATCAAAAGAATTTTCTCGCGAGGTTGAAGCCCATAAACAGGCTGTCGGTGAAACCGCCCTTCGCGACTTGTGCGTAGGTTGTCGACGAGGTATTGGTGAAGTTCAGCTGAAACATGTGGCCACCGGCGCGCTTTTCGATGGCAAAGCCGTAGACCGGGGGACCGGGCTGGTAGCCGGCAAGCCGGGGAGAGACTTCCGCGGTCACGTAGACCGTCGGTCGGATGCGAACCCGGGTGCCGACGCCGACGAAGAAGGTGTCGCGGGTGACGCCCAACCCGGGGGCGACGTTGTGGACCCAGATCGGTGTCGCATACAAGCCGGCGGTCTCGCCGACGAGGTACGACACGGCGGCACCAAGCGCCGGCGAACGGCTGTCGTCGGTGAAATTGTCGGTCCCTTCAATCGACAGGAGCGCCGAAGCGGAGACCGGCGAGGGCCCGCTCTGCCTCACCGCATCCCACTTGCCGTGAAACTGGATGGTTCGGTCGCTGCTGGTCCGGTACACGGCGGCCTGCACGCGGCGGGCGACCGCAATTCTGAACTCGAGCCCGATCGTGGCTCCTTGATCAATCCCGAAAAGAGTTTTCAAGTTGTCGAGAAAGCTGCCAACCGCCAGATTGCCCTCGAACCGGTGGGTCAGGTCGAAACTCATTCGATACTTCGGGAGGAGCATCGTGGTCGGAAGGTTGATCAGGCGGTATTCAGGCTCCGCTGGCTGAAGGATCGCATCGTCCTCTTCTTGTGCGGCCTGAGCGATCGTTGCGCTCGGCGCCGCCGCGCCCGGCGCCTGGCCATCGATGGATGCTTGGGGTGTTGCTGCTGAACTGATTGCCGCCGTGAACACGAAACACGTCGAAAGACAGAGTACGAGCCCTGTACGCGCGCTGGTCATGGGCCGCCGGACAGCAAACGCGGGACCATCGCAAGATCGAGCAGAATGCGTGGAATCCGGACGGACGCGATCGGAAACGATGAGGAGCGCTTACGCGGCAGGAAACAACTTACGTGCGGCGTAAGGCGCTCGAGGTAGATCTTCAAAGAACGTAAAGAACTGGTGCTGTCGGATGAATCGACTACGGCAGAGTGCTTGCGTCCTCTACTGGCCATGCGCCGTAGGTGTGTCTTCGTTGTGGTCCGGGTCGGCCTCTGTATCTTCGCAGGTTCGGCCGCGGCGCAGGAACATCAGCATCCTCAAGCAGCGGCCTCGACCTGGAAGTGGTCGGTCGATGGCAACATATTTGTGGGCTACAACTATCAGCAACGCCTGTACGTCGAACCCACCGCCGTGGAGTCCCAGAACTGGTTGATGCTCGCCGGCGATCGGTCCGGTCCGCGCGGACGACTACAGGTGATTGGGATGGTGTCGCTCGAGCCGTTCACGATACACGACATCGGATCACCGCAGCTGTTTCAGACGGGCGAAAGCTATAACCGGATTCCACTCATCAACTATCAGCATCCTCACGATCTGTTGATGGGACTCGGCGCCACCTACGCACTCACTCATGCGGGGGCGACCTACATCTTCGGGGCCGATCTCGTTGGATCGCCGACGCTCGGGCCCACGGCGTTCATGCATCGCCCCTCTGCCCGCAGCAACCCGCAGGCCCCTCTGATTCACCACTATCTCGATTCCACCCACATCACGCCCGGTGTGGTGCGCGCGGGCGTTACGCACGGATCGCTGACGCTCGAAGCGTCCGCGTTTCGCGGACTTGAACCCGACGAGGATCGGCTGAACATCGAGCGGCCCTGGCCGCTGGACTCCTGGGCCGCGCGGGTGCGCTGGCGGCGCGGACCGTGGGACGCCCAGTTCTCTGGCGGCCACTTGAAGGAACCGGAGTGGTTCGAACCGTTCGACACAACGCGGCTCACCGCATCGATCGCCTTCGACGGACAGATTGGCACTCGCCCGCTGGCGATGACCCTGGCATGGGGCGAGAATCGCCAGTTCAACGGTTTCAACGGCAACGTCGACGGGTTCCTGCTCGAAGGCGATCTCCGCCTCGCGAACACCTCAACGGTGTACGGCCGCACCGAGGTCACGGCCAAGGAGCTCTTCGGCCTTCATGCGCATCCGAAGGACCAAGCGCATCGCCATTGGTTCTCGGATGTCACCGCGGTCACGGCCGGGTATCTGCGGGACGTGTCGATCACGCGCGCTGGGCGCGTGGGCGTCGGCGCGGACATCACTCTGTATCGGGTGGCTCCGGACATGGCGCCGTACTACGGCTCGTCGCCGCGCTCGTTTCATATCTTCCTGCGCTGGCGGCCGGAGGTTGCAGTGACCCACGTGCACTGAGCCCGAGCCCGAAGCCAGGTCTTCGGGGAACGTATAATTCTGAATACGAAGCCAGCTGTTAAATTGATATGGGATTGAGGTCGAAAGCGCGCTTGGCGTGCGTGTGTGCAGCGTGCGGCCTGGTCCTCTGCGCCCGCGCGGCGGCGGCGCAGGTTCTGCAGGGTCAACCAATCGTGCTCGGCAACGGCGCCGTCACCCTCAGCGGCGATTTCTCGGCATCGACAGGGCTCGATGATCCAGGGTTCTACAACTACACGGACTATCAGTCGACCGACGCGGCTCAAGAGCTCGAGTCCGCCGACTCGTCACTCCGGCGCGTGCGCGCGGCGTTGTCGGGCCGCGTCAAGGCCGGTGATCACTTTTCGTTCCTCGGCGAGCTGCGGATCCAGTCGGCTGGCTCCAGCCAGATCTGGGACAGCCGCCCGGAGGCTTCGGCACTCTACGTTCGGATTCGGCCGTGGGTCGATCGGGCGCTCGACATCCAGGTCGGACGCATTCCTCCAACGTTCGGCGCCTTCGGCCGCCGGGCCTACACCTCCGACAACCTGCTCGTCGGTTATCCGCTCGGCTACCAGTACCTCACGTCGCTCAGGCCTGACGCGATCCCTGCAAACGCCGACGAGCTCCTCAGGATGCGAGGGCGCGGCTGGCTATCGAACTTCTCGGTGGGCAATCCCATCCCGCAACGCGGTGTGCCGCTCGCCGCGACGTTCCGATGGGACACCGGAATCCAGATCCATGGGACGACCGACATGATCGATGCCACCGCGTCGATCACGACGGGAACCCTCGCCAATCCGCTCGTGAAGGACGACAACAGCGGGCGACAGATCGCCGGACGCGTGGCGGTCCATCCGATCGTCGGACTGGTTGTGGGAGCCTCGGCCTCCCGCGGTCCGTTTTTCGCGACTAACGCTGTGCGCGCCGCAACCACTCAAGATCCGGACACGTTCACGCAGACCGCCTGGGGCGCCGACGCGGAGTACTCACGCGGCTACTATCTGCTTCGCGCTGAGGCAATCGTCAGCCGCTGGACGCTACCGGCGGTGAGGGCGCCGTTCATCGACGGGCCGGTGCGCGCCACGTCGGTGTCGGTCGAAGGCCGCTACAAAATCCTGCCCGGTCTGTACGCGGCCGCGCGCGTGGATCACCTCGGCTTCAGCACCATCACCGGGACGGCAGGTCCCCGGACGTGGGATGCTCCAGTCGATCGGCTCGAAACGGGGGCTGGCTATTACGTGCAGCGGAACGTGCTTCTGAAAGGCTCCTACCAGTTCGATCGACGCGATACGAATCGCGTCCCGAGGAGCCACCTTGCGGGCGCGGAGGTCGTGTTCTGGTTCTGATGCTTTCTTCTCCGAGGCGTGGTCTGGCCAGCGCCTTCGTCTGCCTTGTGGCGGTGCTGGCGGTGCTCGAAGCACCCACCGATGGGGCACTCGCGCCCCAACGGCCTGGAGGCCCGCGTGCCGGCGCCATTCGCGGCCGCGTCGAGCTGCGATCTGTCGCCCCGCCCCCGGTTCAACGGCCCAACGTGTCGGATCTCGGCGGACCCGATCGCCGTGAAGTCGAGCGACCGCAGTCGGTGCTGTACCTCGAAACCGCACCGCGCGGGGCCTTCGAGCAGCCGGAGCCGGGCCGCGCCAGGCTGGATCAGCGCAACGAAACATTCGTCCCCCATGTCCTGGCCGTCACCACCGGCACGATCGTCGACTTCCCGAACTCGGATCGCATCTACCACAACGTTCTGTCCTATTCGAAAACGGCACGCTTCGACCTGGGCCGCTATGCGGCCGGACGCTCCAAGGCGGTTCGCTTCGACAAGGCGGGTATCGTCCGCGTCTTCTGTGACATTCATTCGCACATGAGCGCCTTCATCCTGGTCTTCAGCCATCCGTTTTTCGCGGTCACGGACGAGGAAGGGCGCTATCGCATCGACGGGGTGCCCCCGGGCACATACAACGTCGCCGCCTGGAATGACCGCGCTTCGTTCGATACCCGCACGGTAACCGTGGCCGAAGGCGCGGCGGCCCAACTCGATTTCGCGCCCCGTTGAGCGCCCCGGTAAGAGATCGATGAATATCTTCGCTTCGCTGAGAAACCGGATCTTCCTGACGAGCGCACTCCTCGCCGTCCTGTCGATCAGCGTCGCGATCTACCGCGTCAATCTTCGCGTCACCCGCGAGCTCGAGCAGCAGATGCAGCGTGAGATGGTGGCGACCCGTGGCCTGGTTGAACAGCTTCGCGGCATCCAGACGCAGAACTTCACGACGATGGCCCGGCTCATCGCCGACGCGCCGACGCTCAAGGCGGCGGTGGATACCGACGATCCTCCGACCGTTCAGGAACGACTGAGTAGCTTTCCGACGGAACTGAGCTCCAATCTGCTCCTCGTCACCAATAACACCGGACGCGTACTCGCGTTCGTCGGCGGCGGATCGGACGTCGCCGCTGTCATCTCATCGCTGCCCTCCATCCGCCGCGCGCTGGCCGGCCACGAGAGCAGCGAACTGCTGCCACAGGCCAATGGTGTGCTGCAGCTGGTCACGGTCCCGATTGCCGTGGGTCTCACGAACCCCGACATTCTGGGGACCCTCAGCGTGGGATTCCTCTTCGACGATGCCCTTGCGGCAAAGCTGAAGGAGACCATGGGAAGCGACGTCGCGTTCGGCATGCGCGGCGCCATCCTCGCGACGACACTGCCGGCGGAAAACCGGGAAGCCTTGACTCGGCTGCTTCAAGACCCTGAGGAATCCAACAACGTCACCCTGGCGACGGGGAGCTTCGTGGCGCTTCGGCTGCCGCTCGGACCCGAAGAATCTGCCAACGCACAGGGGCCGATCGCCCTGGTGCTCCGTTCACGCGACGATCAGCTGAACGTGCTCAGGTCGATCCGCGCCGAGCTGGCCGGCGCCGCCGTCCTGGCCGTTTTGCTCGCGACCCTGCTCAGCTTCGCGGTCGCCCGCACCATCACACAGCCGCTCGCCGCGATCACGGGCACGATGCGCGAAGTCGCCGCCACTGGTGATCTCACGCGCAAGATCGTCCTTCGCAGCAGCCAGCGTTGGGACGATGCCGACGCGCGGCTCCTCGCCACGACATTCAACACGCTGACCGACTCGATTGCGCGCTTTCAGCGGGAGATGTCGCAGAAGGAGCGGCTCTCATCGCTGGGCCGGCTCTCCACCGTGATCGCACACGAAGTGCGCAACCCGCTCATGATCATCAAGGCCGCGCTCCACACGCTGCGGCAGCCCGATCTCTCCTCCACGACTCTCCGTGAAGCCATCGCCGACATCGACGAAGAAATCATCCGCTTGAACCGCATCGTCAACGAGGTGCTCGACTTTGCCCGGCCGATTCAGTTCGAGCTCGCGCCAGCCGATCTGAACGCGCTCTGCCGCGATTCGGCCGCGGCGGCCTCAGCCGGTGCCGGCCCACCGGTCGCCATCGATCTGGACCCCGCCGTGCGCCCGATCGCAACCGACGTCGAACGGCTGCGCCTGGCGCTCGTGAATCTCATTGCCAACGCCCGCCAGTCGTTCGAGGCGCAGGTGGTCAACCGCCCCAGGGCGGCGGGACAGGCCAGTGGGCCGATCGCTCAGCAAACGCTGCCACCGCGCGGCGATCCACGCGTGATCGTCTCGACCCGGGGAACCTCAGACCACGTCGTGATTACCATCGCCGACAACGGCGGGGGCATCGGCCAGGACGATCTCCCCCGGGTCTTCGACCCGTACTTCACCACCAAGCGCGGCGGCACGGGTCTCGGCCTTCCGATCGCGAAGCACGTGGTGGAGGGGCTCGGCGGGACAATTACCGTCGTGACCGTGCCCAATAGTGGGACCGAGGTCCGCATTACGTTCGACTACGTGCCAGCCCAGACCCGCGACTCCGAGTCGTTGTCATCGCACGACGCCGCGCACGCGAGGTCCAACGTCTCATGACACATCCCGGCTCGATTCTGCTCGTGGACGACGAGGAGAAGATCCTCAAGGCGCTCAGCCGCGCGCTCCGCAACGCCGGGCACGCCGTGATCGAGACGACGAGTCCGCGAGAGGCACAGCGGCTGCTCGCTGCCCGATCATTCGACCTGTTCATTGTCGACAACGTCATGCCGGAACTGAGCGGCCTTGACCTGATTCGCGAGTACGTGGCCCAGGTGCCCGAGAACGAGCGCGCGCAGGTCCTGATGATGACCGCGCACGCCACTGTCGACAGCGCTATCGAGGCGATGAAATTCGGCGCGCTCGACTATCTGCAGAAGCCCTTCGAAATCGACGAGCTCCTCGTCGTGGTGCGGCGGGCCATCGATCACCAGCGCCTGCGGACCGAGCACCGCTACCTGCGCAGCGAGCGGGATGAGCAGTTCGATCATTACGGCATCATCGGCCGAAGCAAGGCGATCCAGGACATCATCAGCCGCGCCGAGCGGGTTGCCGAGACCAAGAGCACGATCCTGATCACCGGTGAGACCGGCACCGGCAAGGAACTGATCGCGCGCGCCATCCACAATCTCAGCGCGCAGCGCGACATGCCCCTCATCAAGGTCAATTGCGCCGCCATTCCCGAGACGCTGCTCGAATCCGAGCTCTTCGGCCACCTGCGCGGCGCCTTCACCGGCGCCACCGCCACCAAGAAGGGCAAGTTCGCGCTCGCCGACGGCGGCAGCATCTTCCTCGACGAAATCGGCACCATGACGCCGGCGCTGCAGTCCAAGCTCCTCCGCGTGCTGCAGGAGCGCGAATTCGAGCCGCTCGGCGCTGAGCGCACCGAGAAGGTGGACGTTCGCGTGATGGCCGCCACCAACCGCGATCTGCGGCAGATGGTGGCCGACGGACGCTTTCAGGAGGATCTGTTTTACCGGCTGAACGTCATCCCGATCGCGCTGCCCCCGTTGCGCGAACGGCTCGAGGATCTCCCGGCGCTCGTCGAGCACTTCGTCCACAAGCACGCCCAGCGCACTGGCCGGGTCATCGAACGAATCGACGAGGGGGTGCTCACCGCCCTCCAGCGGTACGACTGGCCCGGCAACGTTCGGGAGCTCGAGAATACGATCGAACGCGCCGTCGTGCTGTCTGTCGGGCCGGTGGTCACGGCTCAGGCGGTTTCAGTCCTCGGCGCGTTGACGTCTCAGACGTCCGCGCTTCCCTCACTGAAGCTGCGCCGGAACATCGAGTGGGTCGAGTCCGAGACGATCCGGCGGGCCCTCGAGACAGCGCTCGGGGTCAAGAAGGATGCCGCGGAACTGATGGGCATCAGTCAGCGCGCCCTCTCCTACTACCTCGCGAAATACCGCATCGACTGACGAACAGGTTTATCGCGGTCGGTTTACGCCACTCGTAAGGGCTTCCGTGCAGCGTAAGCAGACCCGGCCCAGGTCAGGGCAATTTCGGGCTATTTCCTCATCTTTTCAATCCAACCTGGATGGTCTGTCGTTTGCTCCAACTGGCTCAGGCGCGGGGTTCGCGCCGTTCCACAGGTGAAACCGTCGGAGGAGCAAGTCAATATGAAGGCACTATTCTGGACGTCTGCCGTTCTTCTCTCAGCCATCGTCGTCTCGGGTTGCGGCGGCGGCGACAGTTCGGGGAACCCATCGCCGGGGAACACCACCCCCTTGACGATCAACATCAACGGCACGAAAGACAACTTCTCGTTCTCACCCAATCCCGCGGAGGCGGGCGGGAAGTCGGTCGTCTACAAGAACAACACGGCTGAGACCCATCGTGTCGTTCTCAACGACAACTCGATTGACACTGGCGACATCGCGCCGGGAGCGACGAGCAGGACGGTCACGATGCCGAACAGCGGGACGAACTATCACTGCTCCCTCCACCAGAACATGGGGGGCGCTGTGGAAGCTCAGGGCGGCGGAGCACCACCGCCATGCGAGGGCGTCTACTGCTACTGAACTGAATGGTTCGTAGTGGGGGGCGACGCCATAACCCGCCCTGGCGTCGCCCGCGCTCTTTGTGTCTCGCCCGAGCTAAAGCTCTGGCCTACGTGCCCGGCGCCCGGGCTAAAGCTCGGGCCTACGTTTCTTCGGCACAAACGCCAGGAATCGGCGCGAATTGTCTTGCATGATTCCGCGCAGCACCTCGTCGCTCGCGCCGGCCGCCTTCAGCTTCGGCACAAACACCGTCAGCGTCTTCGCGTAGCCCTGGCCGCCATTGCGCTTCATCTGCGCCGCGCTGGAGATGTCGGCCGAGAACATCAGGTTGTCGGCAAAACCCGCCTCTATCAGGGCCATGACCATCGGCACCTGCTGCGCGTCGCCGGCCCCTCCCTGACGATCGAACCCGATGAAGGCGCCTCTCCGGCAGAGCGCCTTGTGCACCTGCACGTTCGCATCAACCAGGTTGCCGACATGTCCGACGACGATACGATCCGGCTTGACGCCGGCATCCTCCAACAGGTCGAGTTGTTCCAGCGCGGCCTTCCCGGGGATTCCGGTATGCGTGAAGATTGGGATGTTGGTCGCCACGTGCGCCTTCCCAATCGCCCGGAACACCTTCCGCTCGTCCTTGGTCATGTCGTCCCATGACCCGATCTCCCCGAAGACGCCAATCGGATCGGTGTCCACCTGCTTGATGAGCGCCTGAACCACCTGCTCCTCGCTCATCGTCGCGATCTCTTTGGGGTAGAACGGCTGCGTGTAGAAACCACCGCCAACCACAATCGGCATGCCGGACCTGGTCGCGATCTGGCGCAGAAAATTGATGTCGCGCCCCATATCGGAATGGCCACCGTCGACAATGCAGCCGATGCCTTCGCTCTTCGCGATGCGCAGCTCCTCGGTCATCAGGTCGACATCCTGCATGAAGAACGTCGACGGCGCTGCGGGAGCGGCCCCATCGGCGCGCCCGGCTCCGGCACGGCCCGCACCTCCCGCGGCTCCCGCGCCGCCGGCCCGTCCACCACCCGCCGCACGCCCGGCACCGCCTGCAGCTGAAGGAGGCGGTGCATTGGCCGCTCGGGTTTCGGCCGCGTACCCAGTCCACCTCGTCATGAAGTCGGTCGCGAAGGACAAGTGTTCGTGAAAGAGGGTGGCGCTGCCGGCAAGCTCCTCGGGCGCATAGTCCTTGAGAATCGTCCTGATGACAGCGCCCTTTGGAAAGGTTGGCACTGCGCCAAACGCGACGTTCGGAAATGCCGCTGCGGCAGCCCCTGCTCCCAGTAGTCCGAGCGCTTCCCTGCGTGTCCAGCCTGACGAACGAGAATCCTGTGACATGACGCCAATTCTAGTGGAAGGCAGGGCTGATGTAGACTCGCGAAAAATGCACTTTGTCTACATCGTGCGGTGCGCGGACGGTACGCTCTACACGGGGTATGCGCGGGACCCCCACGCACGCGAGAAGGTCCACAACGACGGCCGCGGCGCGCGCTACACGCGGGGCCGACGGCCGGTCGCCCTCGTCTACGCCGAGGCGTTCGTGACGCGCGGCGCCGCACTGAGGCGCGAGTATCAGGTCAAACGATGGAGCCGTGCACGGAAGAAAGCGCTCTGCTCGGGCCCTGGCGCATGAGTTGCAGCGCTCGAGCCAGCGCATCCTGATGAGGTCGATCGACTGCGATTCATAGCCCGCAAATGAAGCTACTACAGGGGTTATCTGACTTAGCCGTCGTGTACCACTACGGCTCCCGTTCAGTTCCACTACACATCCGTTTCACGGCCCTCCCAGAGTGACGCCATGAGACCATTCAAAGATCAGCCGCTCGCGCGAAAAGCCCTGACGCTGGGCATCGTTCCAAGCGTCTGCGCTGTCACGCTGCTGGCAGTCGCCTCCATGTGGGCGACCTACTACCGAGCGCAACGCAACCTGCCAATCGACCTCGAGGCGCAAGCGGCAGTCCTCGCCGACAACCTCAGCTCCGCCGTGGAACTGAACGACCGCGCATCCGCCGCGTCGAGGCTCGGCGCGCTGCGCGTTCGTTCGAACATCGACGCGGTGTGTGCATACGGCGCCGACCGCCAGTTGTTCGCCTCGTATTACAGGTCCGATCTTCACTGCGACCCGGTCCTCGGCGAACAGTCCGCCGCCGGCAGTTCGCCGATGGTGCGGGACCATGTGATTCTGGCCGGTGACCGCCAAATTGGCACCGTCCGCGTCGTTGGTAATCTGGGCCGCTACTACGAGTGGTTGCGGGCTCAAGTGGCCGCGATTCTCATCGCTCTGCTGCTCGGGACGATCATTGCATTCGGGTTGACGCGCCGACTTCAACGAGTGATCTCCGAACCCATTCTCGATCTGGCGGCGACCGCTGACGCCGTCTCGGCGAGCCGCGACTATTCGCTTCGGGCGGTCAAGAGTACGGGCGACGAGGTCGGCGGGCTGGTCCAGTCTTTCAACAGCATGCTCGACCAGATTCAGCGGCAGGACCAGAGGCTGAACGTGGAGATCGCCGAGCGCAAGCACGCGGAAGAGCTCAAGGACGCATTTCTCGCTGCCGTGTCGCACGAACTGCGGACGCCGCTCAACGCCATTCTCGGACGTGTCCAGTTGCTTCGCCATCTCGAGCCGACTCAGGAACGCCTGAGCCGAGCGCTCGACAGCCTGGAGCGCAACGCGCAGTCTCAGGCCCGGCTCGTCGAAGACTTGCTCGACGTCTCACGCATCGTCAGCGGCAAGTTCCAGATGAAGTTCGAAGTCGTCGACCTTCGCAAGGTGCTGGCGCGCGCCATGGATGCGGTGCTGCCGCAGGCAGCGGCCAAGTCGGTCCGGGTCACCGTCTCCTCACTGCAGATACCCTGTCTGGTCAGCGGCGACGGCGATCGTCTGCAACAGGCCGTCGTCAACCTTCTGTCGAATGCCATCAAATTCAGCGAGGAAGGCCCGGTCTCACTCCAGCTGTCTGTTGACGACGCCACAAAGGAGTATCTGATTTCCGTGCAAGACAACGGCATCGGCATCGCCCCGGACTTCCTGCCGAAAGTGTTCGAGCGATTCCGTCAGGCCGACGGCTCTCTGACTCGTCAACACGGCGGGCTCGGCCTCGGCCTTGCGATCGTCAAGGAAGTTGCCGACCTTCACGGCGGGAATGCACTCGCGGTCAGCCCCGGGCTCGGAAAAGGCGCCACCTTCACTCTTCGGATTCCGCAGCTCCTCGAAGCCGACGCGGTTGACGGACGCGGGCGGCTACGGCTGCTGCCGCCGGCAACGCCGACGCCACTTCAAGGCATCCGCGTCCTGGTCGTGGACGACGAACCCGATAGTCTCGACATCGCCGCCACGGCTCTCAAAGCGGCTGGTGCCACCGTCGACCGCGCCAGCTCGGGACTCGAGGCCATCGAACGGTGGCAGAGCGCAGGCCCGTTCGATGCGCTGGTCTGCGATCTGGCGATGCCCGAGATGGACGGCTTCCAGGTGCTCGAGCGGATCCTCGACCTCGAGCGGCGATTCGCGCGCGTGCCGGTGGCCGTGGCGCTCACGGCCTACGCGTCCAATGACTACCGAGCCCGCAGTCTCGCCTCCGGATTCCAGATCCACATGGCCAAGCCCTACAACACACGCGATCTTGCGACCGCGCTTGCCGACGCCTTCCAGTCACTGTCAACGTCTTGAATGAACGTGCCGTCTGACCCGATCATCATCGCGTCGACTGCAACGGCGGCTACGGAAGGATGCGCGAGAAGTCGGCGTGAGTCTACAATCCCACGTCAGTTCCCTGCATGCCTGATCACAGCGCAAACGAATTCGCGATTCCGCCGCCAATCGAGCCCATGCTCGCCAAACTCGCCGATAGCCTGCCCTCGGGTGACGGCTTTCTATACGAGCCTAAGTGGGACGGGTTTCGCGCCATCGTCTTCCGAGGACTGTCCGACGTCTTCATCCAGAGCCGGGATCTCAAACCGCTGGATCGATACTTCCCCGAGCTGCACCAGGTGTTCCTGGACCAGTTCCCGCTGGGGTCCGTGGTTGACGGCGAGATCGTGATTGCGGGCGCTCACGGCCTCGACTTCGATGCGCTCCAGCTCAGGCTTCATCCGGCGGCGTCGCGCGTGGCGCGGCTGGCCGCGGAGTGCCCGGCCTCGTTCGTCGGATTCGATCTGCTCGCCGTCGAAGGGCGCGATGTCCGATCGACGCCGCAACATGAACGGCGCGCCTTGCTCGAAGCCGTGCTCGGCGCCGCAACGCCGCCGATCCATCTGACCCCAATGACCCGTGCGCAAGAGGTCGCCGCCGACTGGCTCGCCCGCTTCGAAGGGGCCGGTCTCGACGGGGTGGTCGTCAAACCGGTGAATGGGAAGTACGAGCCCGGCAAGCGCGCCATGATCAAAGTGAAGCATGCGCGCACGGCGGATTGCGTGGTGGCAGGATTCCGGTGGCACAAGAGCGGCCCGAAGGCGGCGGACGGCGGAGTCGTCGGTTCGCTGCTGCTGGGCCTGTTCGATGCCAAGGGATCGCTGCATCACGTCGGGGTCACTTCCTCATTCACGATGGCGAAGCGACAGCAGCTCGCCCAGGAACTGGAGCCGCTGCGGAAGGATGCGATCGCCAACCATCCATGGCGAGAGTGGGCCGCGCACTCCGAGGCCACGCGCATGCCAGGTGGGCAGAGCCGCTGGAGCGCCGGCAAGGATCTATCCTGGGAGCCGCTGAGAATCGAGCGCGTGTGCGAGGTCAAGTACGACCACTTGCAAGGCGATCGTTTCCGGCACGCGGCCGTGTTTGTACGATGGCGCCCTGACAGACAACCGGACGATTGCCGCTACGATCAACTCGAGGTCGTCCAGCCATTCGAGCTCGAGAATGTCTTTGGAGACGGTACTCGTAGCGCAGGACTTTAGTCCTGCCTGTGTCCGTTACTCCTGCCGCCGTCTAGGCCGTCGACGAGCCTGTCGCGACGGCTCGTCCACCCGCCGCCGCCGTGACGGCTGCACGCGCGGCGGTTCCTTCGCCTGTTTCTTGTAGTGCGGCGGCCACGGCGCGTCACCCATCCCGCCACGCTCGTCGCGCGCGGCCAGCTCGAGCAAGCTCAGAAGGGATGCGCGCTGCTCATCAATCCCGGCGTGCCGATCGCCGATCGCAGCCACGCGCGCGGGCATGGTCGCCAGCGTGAAATCCTCGGGCCGGCACTCTGCCACTTCCTCCCAGGCCAACGGCGCCGACACCCGCGCGTCTGGCGTGCGTCGGACCGAGTAGGCCGCGGCGATGGTGCGATCCTTGGCGTTCTGGTTGTAGTCAAGAAAGACGCCGTGCCGCTCCTCTTTCCACCACTTGCTGGTCGCCAGCGCCGGCACCCGACGCTCGACTTCTCGCGCCAGCGCCAGGGCCGCCCGGCGCACCTCGTCGAATCCCCACTCTCGATCGATCCGCACATAGATGTGCATGCCGCGCGAGCCCGATGTTTTCGGCCAGCCGGTCAAACCGAAGTCCTGCAGGGCTTGTCGGACCACGAGTGCCACCTCGCGCACCTGAGACCACGGGACGCCCGGCACCGGATCCAAATCGACGCGCAGCTCGTCAGGATGATCCAGATCATCAGCACGGACCGGATGCGGGTGGAGTTCCAGGCATGCGAGATTGGCCATCCAGGCGAGCGCCGCCCGGTCGCGCGGCACCACTTCTTCAGCCGTCCGGCCGGAGGGAAACCGGAGCGTCACCACATCGATCCAGTCGGGCCGCGAATGCGGGGCCCGCTTCTGGTAGAAGAACTCGCCGTCAACGCCGTTGGGATACCGCACCAGCACGTTCGGGCGATTGCCAGCGCCTCTGAGGGCACCGTCCGAGACCGAGAGGTAGTAGCGAACGAGATCGAGCTTGGTGACGCCTGCCTGCGGGAAGAGCACTTTCTGCGGGTTCGAGACCGCCACCTCGCGGCCGTCGACGGTCAGCAGCTCATGGGTCGTGTCACGCGGCATCAGGACGAAGGATACCCAACGCCGGTGCTTTTCGTCGCAGGAACCAGCGATCGAGCACGACACGCTGCACGAACCATGGCCATTGAAGGAGTCGTCCGCCGAGCATGGCGGAAAGATTGGAAGAAAGATTGGCGGAGACGACAGAGGTCGCTGGGGACGATCCGACAATGCCCTGCTGTCGGAGCCGGGCCTCGTAGCCGGCGAAGCGCTCCCGCCGGGCGACCATGGACGCCGCGATCAGGCCAGACTCGATACCAGCCCGAATGCCTTCTCCGCTCCGGGCGTGCGCGAGGCCAGCCGCATCGCCGACCAGCAGCACGTTCTCGCCCGCAATGCGACGCAGGCGTGGTTGCCCCACGAGATACGCATGCCCGCGCCAGTCGCACTCGACATCCGGAGGCAGCCGCCCGTCGGCCTTCAACGATGAGGCAAAATCCGCCGTCGCTCTCGACACACCATGAGGGTCGATCCGCCCCAATCCGACATTGAGATACCTCTGCTTGCGAAAACACCAGCCGTATCCCTTGAGGTCAGGGCAGAAATAGAATTCGGGCGTGTCGGCCGCTGTGATGAAGTTGGTCCATGGGCTCGCTTCGATCGGGAACTCAGCTTCCTGTGCGGCGACGATCGGGCCGCCGCCCTGGCCCCTCTGCTCCCTGTGACTGACGTTCAGCACGCGCGCAACCGGACACCAATGGCCTCCCGCTCCGATGAGTATCGGTGCGCGCATCGTTTCGTTGACAATCCATCGGCCCTGGTCTCTCCGCACGTCCTTGACCGGCATGTTCGTCCGCAGCGTGGCCCCTGAGCGCTCCAGGAGGTACTGGTCGAATTCGCAGCGTCGGATGCCGAAGCTGACGGGCCCGCCGTATCGCACTTCCACTACGGAGCGTCGGCCCATGACGCTGATGCGGAACCCGGTAATCGGTTGCAGCGTGCGGCCTCGCGCGTATGCAGCGAGATCGAGTTGGAGGGCGTGCACCACCTGCGGCGTGATCCAGCCAGCGCAGGGCTTGTCGCGAGGGAACACGGCCTTGTCGATCACAATCACGTGAAGGCCCGCCTCTCGAAGCCGCCACGCACAGGTCGAACCGGCTGGCCCGCCTCCAACGATTAGAACGTCGCAGTCCTCCATGCCCGATCCGCCTGCGGGCTCACAACCCGCTCGCGCGAAGCCACGGAATGGTGTTGTTCCCGGTCCGCGCAAAGAGCAGTTGAAACAGCTGCATCGTGCCGGTCCTGAAGGCGACGTGCGACCCCGCAAGGTACAGCCGCCAGGCGCGCACGAAGGCAAAGTCGAACATGCACGCGACCGTCGTCGATGAATGCTCGAACCGCTCCAGCCAGTGCTCCAGCGTCGCCGCGTAGTGCAGCCGGAGGTTTTCGACGTCGAGCACCGACAGGTCCGCCGGTTCAAGGACTCGCTCGAACACTTCCCGCAGCGCCGGAGGATACGCTCCGGGAAAAATTCGCCGGCTGATCCAGGGATTGAGCGGCGCGGGACGATCGCGGCCGATAAAGTGCAGCAACCCCCGCCCGGTCGAGGTGAGGGTGCGGTCGATCACTCGGCCGAGAGCCGGGTACTCCTGCAGTCCCACGTGTTCAAGCATGCCAATCGAGACGAACGCGTCGAAGCGACCCGACGCATTGCGATAGTCATCGTCGACGAACAGGACGCGGCTCGACAAGTCCAGGCGTCGAGCCTGATCGCGGGCATACGCAATCTGCTCGGTTGATAGGTTGAATGCGGTCACCGTGACGCCGTAGTGCCGCGCCATGAACAGCGCCAGCGCGCCCCACCCGCACCCCGCTTCGATGACCCGCTCGCCGCGGGCCAGATGCAGCTTGCGACAGACGAGGTGCATCTTGGCCACCTGCGCCTCGTCGAGCGTCGCATCGGGAGTTGGAAAGTAGGCGCAGGTGTAGATCAGCTCGCGATCGAGCCAGAGCCGGTAGAACTCGTTGCCGAGATCGTAGTGATGGTGAACGTTGCTCCTGGCGGCGTGGGGATCGTTGGCGGGGACAAATCTCGGCCGCCGTCGTCCTGTGACTGGTAGAGCACGATAGATGGCCTCGAGCAGGCCGATGAGATCGCCTGAGATCTGGACGGCGCCCGACACGTAGGTTTCACCGAAGTGGAGATCGGGATTCCACACCCAGCTGAGAAGGGCGCGCCGGTTCTTGAAGAGGATCGTGGCAACCGGTTGCTCCGAGCCAGCCTCGAGCTCGAAGCCGTCCCAGAGCGCGAATCGAATGGGAGCCGACTCGACATTGCGCTTGATGAGGGCCAGCGCGCGCCGGTCGAGCCAGGTCGAGCCGTCGGCTGTCGTCTGCGCAGAAATGGTCCCGGCCGTCAACGGGCTGCCGCGCATAGTGGCCTTTCGCCGCCATTCTCTGGCGTACGACTTGTGCCGTCTGTCGTCTATCGACAGACGCGAGCACACCCGCAAGCCAGCTGGTCATTGATTCGCGGTGGTTCGCGCACGGGTACACGGGTTGCTAAACCTGCAAGAATGGCCGAACAGAAGCAGGCACCGACCGGTCCGGACTTCACTCGGGGCGTGCGCACTGCCGACCTTGGCTCCGAGGACAAGCTTCTAGGACATGTCGGGGACGAGCCGGTGCTCCTTGTACGAAGGGCCGATGAGCTGTTCGCCGTCGGCGCACTCTGCACGCACTATCACGGGCCGCTGGCTGACGGGCTGGTGGTGGGCGAGACGGTCCGCTGTCCCTGGCATCATGCCTGTTTCAGCCTGAGGACCGGCGAGCCGGTGCGCGCGCCGGCTTTCGATGCGGTCGCCTGCTGGCGGGTCGAACGCGATGGGGACCGCGTTGTCGTGAAGGAGAAGCTTCCCGAATCGAAGCCCCGCCCGCGTCTCGAGGCCGCCCGCCATCCCGAGTCGGTGGTGATCGTCGGCGCCGGTGCCGCAGGGTTCGCTGCCGCGGACATGCTGCGTCGTGAAGGCTACGGCGGGCCGGTCACGATGATTAGTGCTGACCGGCACGCACCCTACGATCGCCCGAACCTCTCCAAGGACTATCTGGCCGGCAAGGCGCCCGAAGACTGGCTGCCGCTGCGAGACGCCGACTACTACGCCAGCCAAGCCGTCACGCTCATGCTCGAGGCGCGGGTGACGGGCATTGACACCTCCGACCGACAGATCCTCCTCGAAAGCGGCGCGAGACAGCGCTACGGTGCATTGCTTCTCGCGCTCGGTGGAGACCCCATCAGGTTGACCGTGCCCGGCGCAGACACCGGGCGCATTCACTATCTCCGCTCCCTGGACGACAGCCGCGCCATCGCCGCCGCCCTGCCCTCCATACGACGAGTCGTGATCGTCGGCGCCAGCTTTATCGGACTGGAAGTGGCCGCGTCACTGAGGTTGCGCAACGTCGACGTGCATGTGGTTGCGCCGGAGGTACGGCCCATGGAGAAGATCCTGGGCCCGGAGGTCGGCGACTTCATTCGAACGCTTCACGAGTCCCACGGCGTCGCGTTTCATCTCGGCGAGACGGTCGCAGCCGTTGATGGTGCGTCCGTGACGCTGTCAGGTGGCGCGACGGTGCATGCCGATCTGATCGTGGTCGGTATCGGCGTGCGGCCGGCGCTCTCATGTGTCACCAACACACCGATTGCCCTCGACCGCGGCATCACCGTGAACGAGTATCTGGAAACGAATGTGCCAGGAGTGTTCGCGGCCGGCGACATCGCGCGCTGGCCGGATCCGCATACAGGCGAGCGGATCAGGGTGGAGCACTGGGTCGTGGCCGAACGGCAAGGCCAGGCCGCAGCGCGCAACATCCTGGGCACCCGCGAACGGTTCGATGCTGTCCCCTTCTTCTGGAGCCAGCACTACGACGTGACCATCAACTACGTCGGACATGCTGAACAATGGGACGCCATCGATCGCGACGGCGAGATCGCCGCCCAGGACTGCACGCTGAGCTTTCGGCGCGGCGGTCGCACGCTGGCGGTTGCGACCATTGGCCGGGATCTCGACAGTCTTCGCAGTGAACTTGAACTGGAGCAAGCCACTGTGCCG
>Ga0111538_10003845_pt1 | contig 20948 bp, 12 predicted proteins | sample SoiMethybrSBSTD1_FD_79669 | JGI IMG/M metagenome (GOLD analysis project Ga0111538, IMG submission 79669) | Bulk soil microbial communities from a Populus tree surrounding site in Tennessee, USA - Soil MetaG P. TD hybrid SBSTD1 (version 2)... | ecosystem: Environmental > Terrestrial > Soil >... | reverse complement strand
GGCGGAGACGTCGGGCAAGGATCACGCGGACGAGGCGGCACGCGCGGCACGCATCACCAGCGCTCGCTCCGACTTCGTTTCCAGCTTGAGCCGACGCGTACAGGAGCTGCGCACCTGCTTGGTCGGGCTCGAGCAAGATCCCGGCTCGCCGCGGCAACGTGACGACCTGCGCCGTCGCGTGCACGCGCTCACGGCGGGAGCGCGCCTCTTGCGGTTCGGCAGCATGGCCACCGCGCTCGCCGAGGTCGAACGAACGCTCGAACGAGCGGCAGCGGTCGGCGAAATCGAGCGGGACGAGCTTCGCGCGATCTCAGAGACGCTCGAGGGGCTTCACGCGCTCGCCTGGAACGAGCCGACCAACGAGCAGCGCCCCACCGAGCGCCCGCCGGTCGCGGCCCCCATCGGCGAAGGGGCGAAAGTGCCCCCCACGGTCCTCGTCGTGGGATCGTCGGGGATCGCCGATGCCGTCACGTTGCCCATCGATCACGCGGCGGAAAATGACATCGAATGCGAGCGCACGGAGACCGCGGCCAGCGCGCTCGATCTGGCCCGCGCCCTCGCCCCCGACGTCGCCGTCATCGACGCCGATCTGACCGGCGCGAAGGAGCTCATCGAGAAGCTCGCGCGCGATCCGCTGACCGAGCCGATGCCCGTCATCGTCGTCGGCACGTGGTCGACCCCCGAAGAAGCCGGGAGCTGGATCGCGGGGGGCGCGGCGCGCGCCCTCTCCAAGCCGATTTCGCCGCACGAGCTGCGTTCCGCGTGCGTCGAGCTCTCCAGCGGACGCGACGAGAACCTCTACTACCGCCCGCTGGGCGAAACGACGGTCGACGATCTCACCCAGCGCATCATCGCCGAGATCAAGCGCGGGCTGCCCGAAGCGCTCGTCACCGGGAGGGCGACCCCCATCGCGCTCGGCGACGGAAGCGACATTCTCGCCGCGGTATGGGGGGCGGTCGCGCGGGTCCGCGATCTCGTGACCATCAAGAGTGGCGGCGGTGTGCGGTTTTCGCAGCGCGGTCCCGAAGGGGCCCTCCCCTTCGCCCCCTGGTGGGGCGAGGGGATCGCGCCGGAGCGGCGGGCCGCGCCGAACCGCAGCGGCTCCGAGCCCCCGCGCAAGGCCGAGGGGGAACCCCGGCTCGACGGGCGGCGCATCGTCGTGGCCGACGACGACCCCGCGGTGACCTGGTTCATCGGGGGGGTGCTCCGCTCGGCTGGCGCCGATGTCCGCGAGGCGCACGACGGGGATCGTGCGCTCGAGCTCTGTTTCCGTATCAGCCCCGATTTGGTCATCAGCGACGTGCTCATGCCGGGGCTCGACGGATTCGCGCTCTGCCGCGCGCTCAAGCGCGACATCGCTCTGCGCGACGTGCCCGTCATTCTGCTCTCGTGGAAGGAAGATCTTTTACAGCGGTTGCGTGATCTCGGCGCCGATGCCGACGGCTACATGCGCAAAGAGGCGAGCGCAGCTTCCTTGCTCCAGCGCGTACAGGAGGTGCTCCGCCCACGTGCGCGGATCGAGGCGCGCCTCGCCGAAAACAGCGAAGTGCGCGGGCGGCTCGACGGCGTCACGCCGCGGACCCTCTTGCACATCACGTCGCGTGTCCGCCCGGATGCACGGCTGCGCGTGCGCGATGCCTCCTTCTTGTACGAGCTCGAGATGCGGGGCGGCGCGCCGAAGAGCGCGACGCGCACGACGAGCGACGGCTCTTTCCAGCGCGGCAAAGAGGTCTTCGCCGCTCTGCTCGGCGTGCGCGCCGGGCGCTTCGTGGTGACGCAGGCCGACCGCGCGTCGCGCGGCACATTGGAAGGGGACCTCGAAGCCCAATTGGAGGCGCCCCTCGCGCACGCCCGCGCGGCGCTCAAGGTGCTGGGGGGAACGCGGCTGCTCGAGGTCCATCGCGTGACCATCGCCATCGATCGGGTCGTCGCCTATATGTCGGCCACCCCCGAGCCGGCGCGGACGCTGGTGAACCGCCTCGCGCACGGTGCGTCTCCACGCGGATTGATCCTCGGGAGCGAGGTAGCCCCGGCGCAGCTCGAGGCGGTGCTGTGCGATCTCGCGACGCACGGCGCGGTCGTGGGGGTGCATGGTTCGGGGGGCGCGGATCTGCTGGGCCCCGCTCTGGAGCTCGAGCTCGGATCGATTCGCCGCGGGGCCACCCCCTCGGGTCCCCCCGATCAGCCGTCCGTGCCCGAGGCGCGTCCCACCCTCGACGCGCCCCCCAACGCCGAGCCGAGCGAACCGACGATGGGCCGCGCGTCGCTCGGCTCGAGCCCCGAGGTGCGTGTAGCGCTGGATTCGGATTCGAACCACAGTCCAGATCTGGACTCCGTGTCCGCCCCTCGCGCCGCCCTCGAATCGGACGCCGGGACGCGGGTGACCCTCGATTCCGACCCGGTCCCGTCGACCCAGGCCGCCGGAGCCGCGACCGGGGATCCCGCGCCTGTCGGCAATGAAGCGATCGCCGTTCGGTGGGAATCGGCACCCGAGATCAACGTCGAGCACTCGGACCGATGGAAAGACGCTGACGAGAGGACGCCGTCTTCGCTTGCCGCCGCGGTCATTCGTGAGATTTCCGATCGAACGCCATTGCCCGCTCCCGCGCCCACTGCCGACGAGCCGAGCGCTTCGAGCATTGTCGATACGAGCGGACTCAAGGCGCGTGCAATGGCGCCGGGTGCTCCGCCGGCTGCCTCACTCCCTCCCGATGCCGTCGTTCCGGGAACTCCTTCGGACGAGCACCTGCGCACCGCCGAGGGTGTGCTTCTCAGCGCCCCCGCGCCAGCGGCGAGCGCAGCTGCGCGGGGGCCCCTCGAAGGGGAAGCTGCTGGCAAGGTCCACCCTGAGTCGGGGCGCGAAGAATCGGCCGAAGCGCGCACGCGTGCGGACGCCGCCGTGCTCGAAGCGTCCCGCGAGGCGAGCGTTCGCGCGTGGGAAACGGCCGCATCCGTCGCGGAAAGCAGCAGCCGGGTACCGCGACCTTCACCCCACGAGGTTGCTCGACGGCCGGACATCGTGTCGGCGCGCCCATCCGCTGACACCTCCGAACCAGCCAAGCCCGAGGGAGCTGGCGGGGGAAGCTTTGGTATCGGACTTCTGGTCGCGTTCGGCGCGATGGCGGCGCTCGGCCTAGGTGTTCATTACGGTGGCTCACGCATCGGTGCGGCCGTCCCCGCGCCGACCGATCCCCAGATCACGGCCGAGCCTTCGCTCCCCGACCCGCCGTCTCCGACCCCAGCCGCGTCGGCCCCCAGCTCCCCAACGGCAACCGGCGCTCCCACCGCGACGGCTCCAGCAGTGCGCCCCTACGGCGCGGTCACCGGCGTCCCCGTGACGGCGCTGCCCATCGCGAGCGCCCCGCCGACGACCGGCGAGGATCTCCCGCTGCCCCCCGGAGTCGTCGCGACGCCCAGCCAGGGGCTCTTGGATGTCGAAACCGGCGGGAAAGAGGCCATTTTCGTGGACGGCGTGGAGCTCGGGAAAGGGCCCTCTTTGCGGCTCGTTCTCGCCCCCGGTGTGCATGAGGTCCGTCAGCGGGTGCGCGGAGAATGGCGCATTCGGTTCGTTTTGATTCGCTCATCGCGGCGGACGCGACTACCTCTGTCGAGCTGGACACGCTGAGACCCTGTCGGGTCCGGCGGCTGACATCCCGCGCGACCGAAAGACCCGCTGCAACATGCCCTTCGTTCTTAGGCCCCCGCTGCTCGCGATCATGGCTCTGGCGACGACGGTCGCCGCCTGCCGATCCAAGAGCTCGGGCGAGGAGAGCGCGCGCCGGCCCCCCGTCATCGCGGGCAAAGCGATGCCCGCCGAGCTCGCGCCGCGAGCCGTGCATTGGGTCGAGCGGCTCTCGCGCTGCGAGCTCGATCGCGCCGGCCCCCTCATCGATCTCGGTTCCGCGGCGGCGAACGGATTGACGGGCTCGTGGTCCCTCACCCCTGACCCGACCGTCGTCGACATCGAGCGTGACGGCGAGACGTGGGCTCGCGTTTTTGGCAAGAGCCTCACCGTGCGGTTCGTGTTGGACGAGCCTGCCCCGGTGTTCGTTGCTCTGCGCGCGCGTGGAGTTGCTTCGCGTGGCGCCGCGATCGAGCTCGACGGAAAACCGCTCGGCTCAGTGTCGCTCATTCGCGGGCAGGCTCGCATCGTGAGCACGCGCCCGACCCCCGCCCCCGTGCCGGCCGGCATTCACAGCATCGATATTCGCTTCACCGGCGCGAAGAGCGCGCAAGCGGAAGCACTCGCCGAGGTCGACTGGGTGCGCGCGGGGACCGCCGACGAAGACGAGGACGCGCGAACCTACGCACCTCCGACGCAGAACGAGATCGTCGCCAATGTTCCTGTCGGCGGCGTGCCACAACGATCGGTCGCCCTGCGTGCGGCCTCGACGCTGCGCTGCACGACCTTCGTACCTGCGGGAGCGCGGTTCAAGGCTTTGCTTGGGTTCGAGGGGCAAGGCGTGGGACAGAGCGCGATCGTCGTCAGCCGCGACGGCGAAGCCCCCGCCGTCCTGCACTCCGATCAGGTCAAAGGGGGAGACCACGCGCAGTGGGCCCCCGTCGACCTCGAGCTCGACGCGTACGCGGGCAAAGTCGTCACGATCGAGCTGCAGTCCAAGGACGCGACGCCGGGGGGGCGCCTCTTGTTCGGCGATCCCACGCTGTACCTCGCGAACGAGGCGACCGAAGTGCTGCCGACCGCACGGCTCGCCGTCGTCGTCGTCATGGCCGGCATCGATCGCGCGCGCCTCGGCGGCTTCACGACGTATCCGACGCTGGCCGAGCTGCAGCGCTCGGGCACGACGTTCGAAGCGCACCGATCGCCGACCACCGTTACGGCCGGCGTTATCGCGTCGCTGCTCACCGGATTGTCGCCGCGTGCGCACGGGCTCGAGGATGGCGCGGCGCGCTTGGCGGCGGGGCTCACGACGCTGAGCGTGGCGGCGCGCGACGGCAGCGTGCAGACGGCGATGTTCTCCGGCTGTCCCACGACGTTCGAAGCTTTCGGATTTGGTCGCGGGTGGGACAAATACGCGGCGTATTCGCCCGTCGAAGGGGCCCCCGCGATTGCGCCGCTCACCGACGCCACCAAGTGGACCGCCGACCGAATGAAAACGGAGGACGCGCGCGCCCTCGTGGTCGTGCACGCGCGCGGCGGTCACCCGCCGTGGGACGTCACGCTCAACGAAGCCGCCAAGCTCCCTCCGATCGAGTACTCGGGGACCATGGAGCCGCGACGCGCCGGAGAGCTCATCGCGCGCGCCCGCGCCAAACACTCGCGTTTTCGGCTCAACGAGAGCGATCGCACGCGCATGTGGGCCATCTACGAGTCGGCGCTCGCCGGACAAGATCGCGCCCTCGGGCATTTCATCGAGGCCATCAAGAAGGCCAGCCTCTGGGACAAGACGCTGTTCATCGTGACCGGTGATCTGTCGACGAGCTCCGACAACCGCGCGCCGTTTGGCGACGGGGAAGAACCGACGGAAGAGCTCTTGCGCGTGCCGATGTGGGTCCACTTCCCGGGGGGCGCGCTCGGTGGAAAGACGATCCGTTTGCCCACGGGGATGACTGACATTTCGCGCACGGTGCTCGATGCGCTGCGCTTGCCGGTCCCGGACGGGTTCGAAGGGGTCGACCTCTTCGCGACGGGCTCGGGCATTGCGCTGCCAGGGGGCCGTGCGCTGCCCGCGACGCTCGGTCGCCACTATTCGCTGCGCTTGGGAGACCTCATCTTGTCCGGCACTGCCGGTCAGCTCCCCGCGCTTTGCGATCCCGTCTCCGACCCCACCTGCGGCAACGACCGTTTCGACCGGATGCCACGCGCGGCGACGCTGCTCTTTCGCATGGCTTACGATGCAGAGGCTGCCGCGCAAAAACACAAACCGACCCGCGAGCCGGCGACCATCGACGCCCCCACCGCGGCGGCCCTGCAGGTCTGGGGCGAATAGGTAGTCCACCTTGCGGTCGCGGCGCGTTATCTGCTAGAAAACCCAAGGAATTCCGGACGAAAGGCACGCCGCGACGTGCGGCTTGTCGCAAATAGATCCACCCTTCCATGTCCGTCGATGCCACTTCACCGTGGAGACGTCACCCGTGCCCGCGATGTACACGACCCGCGCTCCCCGCTTTTTTTTTGGGCTCTGCCCGCGCTGGTCGTGTTCGGGGCTTGCCGTCAGGGTGACGACGTCGTCGCGACGCTGAAAGGGCCGGACACCGGGGCGCCTATCGAGGACGCGGGGCAGCCGCTTCCGGACGTCTCCTCCATGGATCGCGATGCACCGCCGCCGACGATGGACGTCGAGGTTCCCCGCCCCGACATGACGGTCGAGGACGTCGTCATCCCGCCCCCCATGGATAGTGGCCTGCCGCCGCCCATGTGCGAGGCGAATGGCCCGACTCTGACGATCCGGCGCGTGAACGGCGAAATGAGCGAAGCTTGCGCGGGACAGCTCGCGGCGCACACGTTCACGCACGCACTGTGTACCTGCGAAGATCTGTTTATCCCGGGTGTGTCCACCCTCTCCACGGACAGCTTCGACTCGTTGAGCGCCGACAAGACGGTGCTGAGCTCTGGCGCTGCCGTAGGGGTCGCGGGCGGTTATCCCTCTGCCCCGTCCAACATCGGAGGGAGCCTGACCGTGTCGGGCACCGGGCGCTTACTGCAATTGACCGGCAACCTCGACGTGCGGGGCGATTTCAAGCTCGCGAGCTCGGCGCGCATCTGGTCGCGGCTTTCCGTCAAGCGTGACGCTTGGTTCGTCGCCCCCGTCGGCTATTGGGCGCTCGTGACCATCGAAGGCAACCTCAACCTCGCGGTGCCCACGGGGAGCCTCACCGGTATCCCCGACCCGATCATCGGCGGGTCGCGCATCCCCTCGACCTTCACGGTCGACGATCCTTGCGAGTGCGGCGACCGCATCGACGTCGCGGAGACCGAGAGAATCGGCGCCGAACAACGCACGGACAACGCCATGGTCCCCATCGATCGCACGACCCTCACGAACGTGGTCGGGGGCATGACGGTGACGCTCCCGTGCGGCCGATTCCGCTTCGATTCCATCGGAGGATCGGGCTCTCTTCAGCTCGCGATCACGGACCGAGCGGCGATCTTCATCGACAAAGACGTCACCTTGTCGGTGTTGCAGCTGGTGATCGGGCCAAATCCCCAGGCGGAGGTCGACGTGTTCATCCGCGGCAATCTGTCGGTCGGGTCCGTCAAGCTCGGCGACGTGAATCGCCCCGCCGCAACGCGAATCTACGTGGGGGGGAGCAACGACATCGTGCTTACGAGCGGCGAGATTGGCGCCAACATCTATGCGCCCAATGCGAACGTGAACCTCGCGGTCCCCATCGGCATCGCGGGGTCCATCTACGCCAAGAACCTGAGCCTGCCGTCGGCTGGTCTCGTGCGTTATGACCGGGCCATCCTCAACGCCGGCAACAAGTGCGGGCAACCCGCGACCTGCGACAAAAATCGGTCGTGCAACATCAGCTCCGTCTGCGTCAATGGCGTGTGCGACCGGTGCAAAGAGGATCGCGACTGCACCGCGCCGCTCGTTTGCACGCAGGGCTCTTGCCAACCGCTCCTCTTTCCATGAAAGTGATCCGGCGCGTCGCGCTCTGGTGTGCGCAATGAACGGCACGTCACTGCAAGGTCGAACGATGGCCATCACCGGAATCGGTGGGTTCATCGGATTGCGCATGGCCGAACGTGCGCTCGAGCGCGGAATGCGCGTGCGAGGGCTCGATGCTTCCGAGGCTGCCGCAGCGCTCGCGCGCAAAGCGGGCGCCGAAGTGGTGGTCGGCGATGTGACCGACAAGGACGCGGTGGCGCGCGTGAATCGCGGCGCCGACGTGACGTTCCATACCGCAGCCATCGTCGAAGAGGACGGCGATCGCGCGCTTTACCAACGGGTCAACGTCGAAGGGACGCGCATCGTCGCTGCGGGGGCGCGCGACGCCGGCGTTCACCAATTCGTCCAGCTCTCTTCGGTCATGGTGTACGGCTTCACGTACCCACCGTTCGTCGCGGAAGACGGCCCTTTTCGCGGCGAAGGGAATCCTTATTGCGAGACCAAGTTGGAAGGAGATCGCCTCGCGCTCAGCATGCACGCTCCGGGGTCGTTCGAGGTGACGGTGATTCGCCCGGGCGACGTGTACGGCGCGCGCTCGCGACCCTGGGTGCTGCGCCCGCTCGAGCTCATGCGAAAACGCCTGTTTTTCCTGATCGACGGCGGTCGCGGCACGATGAACCACGTGCACGTCGACAACCTGCTCGACGCTGTCTTCTTGGCGCTCGAGCAGCATGCCGCGGGGGAGGCTTTCAACGTCACCGACGGCGCAGAGACGTCCTTTGCCGACTATTTCGGCCGGCTCGCGAGCATGCTCGGTCGCAAGCGGCTCCCCTCGGCGCCCGGTGCGCTCGTGCGCGGCGGGTTTGCGCTCGCGGGGCGCGCGGGGGCACGCGTCGGTATCCGGCTGCCCGTGAGCCCGGCCGCCGTGGACTTCGTTCGTAGGGCTCACCCCTACAGCATTGCCCGCGTCCGGCGCGTGCTCGGTTATGAGCCGCGCATCAAGCTCGACGAAGGGATGGCCGGAGTCGAGCGCGCTCTGCGCGCTGCTGGGCAGCTGGGCTAAGCGAGCCCACGCGCGAAAAGCCCCGTGCTACGTTGCCACGCGAGGTCCACCGCGTGCGAGCCGTCGTTTTCGATCTCTCGATTCCTCGCTACGTCTTCGCCAAGGCGGTCGGCAACGTCGCCCTCTCCCTCTACGACGGCGAGACCTCGTGTCTGCGCGTTCGCCACGACGTGCAGGAGCCGAAGCTCCCCGGCGACGCGTGGGTTCGCTTGCGCCCCATCGGTTGCGGTCTTTGCGGGACCGACGTAGCGACCGTGTACTTCAAGCATCCGCCTTCGGTCTCGCCGTACGCGAGCTTCCCCTTCATACCGGGGCACGAAGTGCTCGCCACCGTCGCCGACGTCGGGCGCGGGGTGCGCGGCGTGCGCGAGGGGGATCGCGTCGTGGTCGATCCCTGGATCAATTGCGGGGTACGCGCGAAGGAGCCCTGCGCACAATGCGCGGCCGGCCAATACCAAGTGTGCGAACGCACCGCGCTCGGCCCGTTCAAGGGGATGATCTTGGGGGGCTGCGCCGATCTCCCCGGCGGTCTCGCCGATCTCATGGTCGCGCACGAGAGCCAACTTTTTCCGGTTCCCACCTACGTGGCCGATGGTCGCGCAGTGTTGACCGAGCCCCTTGCCGTCGCCGTGCACGCCGTGCTGCGCAATCCGCCGCGCCCCGGCGAGCGGGTGCTCGTCATTGGCGGCGGCCCCATCGCGTTTTGCACGGTGCTTTCGCTGAGCGAGCTCGGCTTCGACGCCGATATCACGCTCTATACGCTGGAGCCGACGCACCTCGACAAGGCGCGCGCCCTCGGCGCGCATCGCGCCCTCTGTCCTCGCGACGGGCAGCCCATCGACATCGCGGCCACCTTGACCCAAGCGCCTCGCTTGAAACCGGTGCTGGGGCGCGAATTTTTGGCGGGCGGGTTCGACCGCATTTTCGATTGCGTGGGCAGCATGGCGAGCTTGGGCGACGCGTTCGCCGTCGTACGCCCGGGGGGGAGCATCGTCATGGTCGGCGCGGCCGGCGTCATGCCCAAGGTCGACTTGTCGTTCCTGTGGAGCAAAGAGATCAGCCTGGTAGGCACGCTGGGTTACGGCTTCGAAGATCGCGACGGGGCCAAGCGCCGCACGTTCGCCATCGCGCTCGACATCTTGGCGTCGGCCGATCGCCCGATCGAAGAGCTCGTCACCCATCGTTTTCCGTTCGAAAAGGTGCGTGACGCCTTGCGCGCCAACCTGTTCCGCGAAAAAAGCGGCGCCATCAAGACCGTCTTACACCCCTGAGCGCCGTCCGCCAGGACGGCCATATTCATCAAGAACGAGGTACGTCATGCAGAAAAAGGAACCCGTCGATCGCCGCCTCCCCTGGGTGCGCCAGATTCACGATCTCGACGGCGCTCGCGCCGGCACGACCTCCAGCGCGCGCCTGCATGCCGTCCGCGGTGCTGCCGAGCGGCTCGGCGACGCCATGCGCAGCGGTCCGCGCGCCATTGCGGTGCGCACGTTCCCGCTCACCACGCTGCTCTATCCGACGAAATACGCCTTCAGCGGCGCTGCGCTGACTCCCGCTCCGTACGTGTACATGATCCATCGCTGCCTTTTCGTGCAGGTGATGGCAGAGGGCGAAGTCAAAAACATCCTCTTCAATCCCACCGATTACGTGGCATCGCGGGCGACGCCGTTCTTCAAGGCGCTCATCGATCGCTACGGCGAGTTCGTTTCGTACAAGCTAATGGCAAAGGCATATGGCCAGGTCGAGGAACACTTGGCCAAAGTCGGCGTTCTGCCGAGCGAGATCGACGTCATCGCCTTCGACCACTTCCACACGCAGGACCTTCGCCCCTTGCTCGGAACGCGCGGTGGCATGGCGGCGCGCTTTCCCAATGCCTATCTCTTGGCGCCACGCCGCGAGTGGGCGGACTGGGACGAGGTGCACCCCTTCCAAGCGGCGTGGTTCATCGCCGATGGCAAGAAGGACGTCCCCGAGCAGCGCGTCGTGCTCACCGACGACGACCTCGCGCTCGGCGACGGCTGTTTGCTGCTGCGCACGCCGGGGCACACGAGCGGCAACCAAACCTTGTTCGTGCACGCCGAGCAGGGGGTCTTCGGTTGCAGCGAAAATGGGACCGCGGCCGACAATTGGTCGCCTGGAGCATCGCGCATCGCCGGTCTGCGCGGCTTTGCCCGCCATCAGATGCTCGAGGTGGTGCTCAACGCGAACACCCCCGAAATGGGAATCGAGCAATACACGTCGATGATGCTCGAACGAACGCTGGTCGACCGTGTGGCCGCGGCGCCCTCGTTCGTGCAGATGTTCCCGTCCAGCGAGGTCACCCCGTCCTTTCTCGCCCCCGGCATTCGCCCCGGTTGGGTCTTCGGAGAGATGACGAGCGGAACGGTGCAGACGCGCCGTCCGAACGCGCAGGTCGCGCCGATCCGCGCGCAGGCCTAGCACTACTGCCTCAGACTTCTCGCTATCAGATCGATCATCGGAGCGATCACACGGCCACTCAAACTGACCGGCCAGGCGGATTTCCCGCATCAGCGGAGCGAGGCTGGCCAGGCGTAGCGGCTCGTTTTGACTTGAACTGGGTGATTCCGACGGCTTCACCGTATCTTGAGTTGGGTTGCCCGCCAAATCAGGCGATCGTGATCTGCCGATCCCAAGACTGGGGCGGTCATGCTATTCCACGCCGAAGGTCGCGCTGACGACCGCCAGCACGTCCTTTTCGAGCGAGGTCTTGTCGTTGTTCCCCTCGGCTGAAACTTCGCTCGAGTTGGCGGGGTTGATCTGCATGACCCCCATGCGCGCCGTGAGAAGCGAACCGAGGCGACTCTTGGCTTGCGTCGCGATTTGCTCGGCGCGCGTGTGAGCGTCCTTAGATGCCTCGGCCAGCATCTGAATCTTGAGCTCGGCAAGCTTGGTGTAGATGTAGAGCGGCGCTTCGGAGTGGACGAAGATCCCGCGGTCGATGAGCTCGGTGACTTCGCGCGACACCTTCTCGACCTTCTCGATGTCGGGCGATGAAACCTCGATCCCTTGCTCCGTCACATAAGCGACGGTGGTCTCCATGATCTCGCGCCCCTCGCGGTCGCGCGGGTGGATCTCTTGAATACTGGCTGCCGAAACTTTGACCTCTTTGGGATCGATGCCGCGCGATTTGACGAACGCCGAAAGCGCGGGGACGTCGCTGGCCAGCTTTTTGTAGGCCTGCGCCATATCGGGCGCCTGCGATTTGACCACCGCGTGCCAGACGACCAGATCCGACTTGATCCGTTTGGTCGCCGAACCGGTGACGGTGACCCGCTGTTCGGCGTGCTTGATGCGAAAGGCTTGAACGCCGGCGCGCGCCAGCACCGCGGACGACCCGACGAGGCCGAGGGCGATGAGCGCCGCAGAAAAAACCGATGAAACCTGCTTGCCTTCGGAGGACATTCGCGCTGCTCCATCTGCGCCGGCCTCGCCGGCACGCGCCGCGGTTTCTGAGTCGAGTCCTTAACGTAACGCCCCTAGCGCCGACCCAGCAACGGTGCCATGGCGTCTACATCCCCCGACTTTGCGCACCCGGGGTACGATGCACCCGTGCCGGCCCGAAGCTCTCCTTCCAACGCAAAGCGTACGTCGAGCAAAAGGTCCTCGGTCGAATCGAAGCACCCGATCCGCAAAATCTCCTCGGCCGACGCGGCCCTCTTGGATCGCTTGCGGAAGATCTGCATGGCGCTGCCCGAGTCCGTCGAAAAGCTGTCGCACGGCGAGCCCACGTGGTTTGCAGGCAAAGGCAAAGTCTTTGCGATGTTCGACAACCACCATCACGGCGCCGAGCACCTCGCGGTGTGGTTGCCGCAACCGCTCGGCGCGCAAGAGGCGCTCATCGAGGCCGATCCCGAGCGCTTCTTTCGACCGCCCTACGTCGGACCGAGCGGATGGGTCGGCGTGGTGCTGGACACCAAGCCCGATTGGGGGATGGTGTCGGAGATGGTGCGGGAAGCGTATATGTTCGTGGCGTCGCAAAAACTCAAAGCGGCAGTCACGCGTGCCGCACCAGGCACGTGACTTCGCCACCCGAGCAGCGTCGTTCGAGGCGTGCGTGGCGCCGTGCGGCGCGCGCCGATTCGGAGTTCCAAACCTCCAGCATCTCGCGCTCGATCAAGTTCCCCGCGATGGGGCCGTGAAAGGCGCCGATCCGGACGTCGCCGTTCGGCTCGATGCACGCGAGGGCCCACGCGTCACGGCAGGGGTTCAGGGCGGTGCGGTTCACGAACTCGTCGGCCCGGTGACGGGCGTCGGCCGAGGCGTCGAGCGTGCACACCCAGCGCGGCATGGGGATCGTGTGGTCGAGCGCCGTGATGCCGCGCGCCGCGGCGTGTGCGCAAGCCATGCGAACGGCGTTCCGCATACGGGCATCGTCGAGGCGAAGGAGGGATGTGCGGGCCCAGGGGGTCGCGGGGACGAGCTCTTCGAACTTCACCCAGTCGAGGCCGAGGTCGGCGGCGAGATCGACGATGGATACGAGCTCGTCGAGGTTGGTCGGCAGGACGACCGTCGTGATCCCCAAGCGCAGATCGAAACCGCCGTCGCGGCGCGCCTTAACCGCTTCCTCGAGATGTTTCACGAGCGTCGCGAACCGTGCGCCGGAGCGGACCGCGTCGTTCGTGGCGGCCGAAGCGCCATCGAGCGAGACCGAGATCGATCGGACCCCCGCGTGCGCCAGCCGTTCCGTCACCGAGCGAGACAGGAGCATCCCGTTGGTGAGCAGATGCACCATGGTCGGCTCCCCCCCGCGCGCGTCGCGCACCGCCTCCAAGAAATCGAAGAGAAGAGGGACGGTCAGCGACTCCCCACCGTGCACGAATCCGACGTGATCGACATGTCGAAGCGCGGGAGCGAGGCGCGAGAGGACGAACGGGGTCATGGTGCGCGCCGAGCCGTGGGCGGTGCGCTCCGGCGCTAGCGTGATGCAATGGGCACATTTCAAATTGCATCGCTCGGTGAGGCTCACATCGAGTCGGCGCGGATACTCCGCGCGCTCGGAGCCGGCGCGAAACGTTTCGTCGCGCGCGCGGGCGAGACCAGGACGGTACGAAGGGGTGAGCGGGCGGGCACGCGCGGCGCTTCGCGCGAGCACGACGGCCCCTCGGCCCTCGAAGGCGACACGGTGCCCGTCGACGTGGACCTGGCCCACCTTGAACAGCAGCCTCGTGACGGGTAGCTCCGCGTCGTCGAGCTCGATGGCGAGCGGTTCGGCTCCCTGGTGAATCGCGATGTCAACGACATCGCCTTCGGCCCTGCGCCGATACACCCAGAGCGGTCCATCGGTCAGCATCGATTCCATTTCGCCGCGCCGGAGTGCCGACGAGCGCGCGCGCACGCGCAAGAGATCCCGCAAGAGCGCGCGCAAACCGTCGGCGCGTGGCGACGCCGCGCTACGCCATGGGAACGGGGCGCGATCGCGCCAAACGCCCTCGGGCTCGACCTCGACCACGTCGGAGCGCATCCCCACCTCTTCGCCGTAGAGGAGCATGGGAACGCCGGGCATCGTGAGCAGCCACGTGAGCGCAAGCACGTCGTTGCGCTCGCATCCGGCTGCCCGCGTCAATGTGAAGAACCGCGGGAAATCATGAGTCGACAAGAACCTGAGCGCGTGATGCACGGGTTCGGTGCCGCGCTCGGCGACGAGGCGCCCCCACCGCGCCGCGAGATCGACCTTGTCGCCATGAGGCGACGCAAACCGCTCCACTCCCAGTCGATAGAAGCCGAAATCGGTGCTTGCATCGAGCGCCCCCGTCGCGCGCCAGCGCCAACCATGGGCGGGAACGAGCTCGCCCACGACGACGGCCTCGGGGTTCAAGGCGCGGACGTGGGCGCGCAAACGCGCGAGGAGACCCATGGGGACCTGCGCGGCGCAATCGATGCGAAGTCCATCGACGCCGCGAGCGATCCAATGCTCCGCCACCGCGAGGGCGTAGGCGGCGAGATCGTCGTTGTTCAAGTCGAGCAGCGGCGCCATCGTAGAGCCGCGGTAGTGCGCAACCCGCGCTTCGGCCCCTGCGCCGTTGAAGGTCGCAGGTACCCCTTCCCATTGGAACCAATCGGCGAACATCGACGCGCGCCCGTGAACCGCGACATCACGATAGGGGGCGAAGCGCGCGCCGGAATGGCAAAACGACCAATCGAGGACGAGGCGCATTCCGCGCGCGTGCATGTCGCGCAACAGCACGTCGAAGGCGACGTCGCCTCCGAGCGCGGGATCCACCCGCGTGGGGTCGATGAGATCGTAACGGTGGCAGCTGCCGGCCACGTGGATTGGCGTCAGGTAAAGCGTGTTGACACCGAGGTCGGCCAGATGGTCGAGCGAACGTCGAATGCCGAGCAGGTCCCCCCCTGCCCATTGCAAAGGACCGGGATCCACGTCCCACGTCACGCGATCGCGGTCGGGGCGAAAGCGATCGACGAAGATCGTGTAAACGACGGCGTCGCTCCACCACGCGGGGGCATGGTCTTGGGACCGGCCATACGCGCTGAACGGCGAGCCGTCGTCCCGACCGACGAGCGCGCCGTCGTCGAGGCGAAAGGCGTAGGTGACGCGCTCGGCGGAAGCCGGAATTCGCGTTTGGAAATAGCGATGCGACGCGGAGGCGTCCATTGGCGTCATGGCCACCTCGCACGTCTCTGCGGGTTCCCCTTCGCTCCAAACGACGCGCAGCCCTTCTGTCGAGCCGAGGCGCGCGGCGGCGCGGAGCAAAATGCCACCTTGCGCAGGGCGATCGGCGAAGGGGAGTGCCCCTGCGTGGAGAATCGGCTCGGGCGCGCCTTGCACCGCGAGTACATTGTTGACGAACGCACCGCTTGCCACGGTGCGCGGCTCGGCGCGGTTCAAAAAATAGCCGCGCGCTGAACGGAGCTTGTACGCATAGATCCCGTCCTCGAGATCCAGCGTGGCAATCCCGCGGCGACCGCGCGAGTCCGGGGGCGGCAGCGGCTCGATCGCGACGCCCGTTTCCCAATCGGACCACTCGCCGACCAAAGTCGGAACTTCGTCGCCGACTTCCGACGTATCCCACGAAACCTCAACGACAATTCGTTTCGTTTCGCGCATGTGTCGCGGGGCGGGGTCCTTTTTGTCTTGCATCGCTCGCCCTCTTCTAGCAGATCGTGACTCAGATATGAGTGACGTTTTTGCCGGGCGCGGTTGCCCGCCGAAAGCGCCCTCGCAGCGTCGAGGCGAACCATGTTGAAAATGAGGGTCATTCGTAAAGGCGTGGCGCAGGTGGCGGGGGGCACGTCGCTGGTGCTGCTCGGTACGGGCCACCTCGGATGTGCGTCGCCGATCGAGCAAGAGCCGGCCATCAGCGGCGAGCTAAAAAGCCAGGCCGCGCTCGATGTCGGTTATCTCGATTTCAATTATCAGGCGGGTACACCGCTGAACCTCGGGTTCGTCCCCTACAGCTCTCCCGACGAATTCGTGCATACCGGCGAGCAGCTCGACATCCGCATCGCGGCCTCCACGCTGTGGTACCGCGTCCACCCGACCGAGCCCTTTCCGACCGACGTCGCACGCGTCCAGGCGCTCCGCGCCGAGTATCGCGTGATCTTTCAAAAGAGCGGCGCCACGGTGCGGGAGCTTCGTTTGACGAGCGGCGCCTGGACCGGGCCCGACGTGTGGTCGCTCGCCGCGGCGACGCCGACGTTCGTCGTCCCTTCGAGCGGCGTCGACGAGATTGCCTTCGAGGTGACGCTCTTCGACGGTGCCCAGGAAGGGAGCACCGTCAACTATGCGGCCGACGATTTTCCGTCGGTTCCCGTATTCGGCGGCGAGCTACCGCTGAAGCACCTCCTCTTCGACAACCTGGGCTCGTCGCTGCGCAACCGCATCGTCGAACGCGGCAACCTGCTTCGCGACAACACCTTCGTGCTGAGCTACACGGATTGGCGCGCCAACACCGTCGTCGACAGCTTAAGCATCGACCGTCAAATCGGAACGGCCATCGGTTTCGGGCGATTCGGACAATACGAGATGCCCATCTACGGCGATCTCGCCTACGAGATTTCGTACGGCGCGGGGCACGACGGTGCGTTCGGCGGCGCCGAGCAGCGGCTCGCCGCCAATGGCAATTCGCGCGTGCTCCCGTACGGACAGGGGCGCACGGCGTACGAGGGAAACGTCTACGCCTATGGCAACACGTTGAATCTCTATTTCCACATCAAGGCGTACCTCGTTGCCGACTATTCGAAGTACACCAACGTGACGTCCCGCCGTTACGTCGACGGGGAGCGCGTCTTCTTGCGCGAGCGTTGGGACAACCTCGATGGAGAGCCGAACAGGAACTACGACTTTTCGCTGGAAAACGCGCCGTGACGGCGTGGGTCCGCACCGATTTGCACGGCCATACCCTGTTTTCCGACGGCCGTGCGACGCCGGAGGAATTCGTCGCGTTCCGGCGGGAGCAGGGTATGGCCGTCGTCGCGGCGTCGGACCACGATGTCTTCGACGCCGTCCGGCGCGCTGCGGTGACGGCGCAGCGCGCGGGGATGGTTCTCCTTCCGGCCGCGGAGATCACGGCGTTCTTGGCATTTGGTACCTCCGCGGCCGAGCAGTTCCACGTTCTCGCCTATTTCCCGGTGCGCGCACTATCGGCCGGGCGTCTCGAGCAAACGTCGCTCTACCGGCGCGGCCTGCGCATTCGAGAGCGGTGGCGTGCGTTCGTGCTGGAGTGGCTCGGCGATCTCGATCCCGCGGATCGCCATCAGATCGACCCCGACGGCGTACTGGAAGGAACGCCCCCTGCTGCGTTTCCCGCGCTTCAGAGCATGATCGATCGCGTCGTGGTGCGGCACCGCCCGCTCTTCGAGGCTTTTCGCGACCATCACGTTCGCTTTTGGGCCGAGGGGGCAGAGTTTTTCGCGTGGACACCCGAAGAAGCGATCGACGTCATCCGCGCCGACGGTGCGACCGACATCGTGGCGCACCCCGCTCGCTACCGCGATCGAGAGCGGACCCGGGCGGTCCTCGACTACGCGAGCGGCGTCGAAGCGTACACGTCGCGGCACCGGGCGGAGATTGCGGTCGAATATCGTGCCTTCGCCGAGGCGCAGCAGAAGCTTTGGACGGCGTCGAGCGACGATCACCAAAACGCGCGTTATATGCGGCCGTCCTCAGGGATGCTGCTCACCACCGTCGAGCGACTGATGCAAGAGCAGTTGCCCCTCTCGCTCATCAGCGCGGCGTGAGGGCCGGCGCAGCGTCAGAGCCGCCTAGTGGAGCCGGCCGATCTCGGTATCGGCGGGAAGCGCGCGCCCTACGATCCCGAGGATGACCGCGCGCGACGGGTCGAAGGACGCCGCGCTGACGACGCGGTGTCCGCGCTCTTCTCGGGCGATCGTGACGCGATTGCAACCGAACTCGACGGCGACTTCCGCGGTGCGCTCTTTACCGGGCGCCACGCTGCTCGTCAGCGCAAAGCCGACGGCGGGCTGCTGCGCGCAGCCCTGCCTCGCATCGACGGTTTCGTCCTTGAACCCGTCTTTGTTGCGCAGCCACTTGGCGAGCTCGGAGCGGCCGTCCACTTCCATGACCTTCTCGCTCCCCGCGACGACGGCGAACCCTGCGCGACGATCGGCGGTCCCTGCGTCAGCGCCCGCTTTGCCGCGTCGCACATCGAGACGCACGATGGCGGCGCGCACGAGGCTCGCCGCCACGCGCTGTCGTTCGAGGATGCGCTCGGTCGGGGGGATTTCGAACGGGTCTCCTTCGAAGCGCACCTTGGCGTCGTTGCAGGCCGTGACGATCAGCCGATGAACGCCGCTTAGGAACGGGTTCTTGTCGCAGCCCACGGCGCATTGAACGCCGCAACTCGAGCCGCTCCAGGGTAGCGGAACGAGCACGTCGCCCTGGCCGAGCGCGCGGCACGGCGGCGGATCGGCCTCGGCACATTCTTCGATGAGCCGATACCCCTTGCCCCCTTCGAGTTGGTCGAGAGCCGCCCACTGGCCGTCGGGCCCCTGTTTCTCCAGTATTGCCTTCGTAGCGACATTGACGGCACGCACCGCGGTCAGCGCGAATTGACCGGGGCCGCGGTTCTCCACGGTCAGGGCCGGTGGGGGCGGAGGGGTCGCGTCCACGCCTGGTGACGCGTCGGAGCTCGGTGCGGCTTCGGTGGGAGTGTCGCTCTTGCGACATGCGTTGGCGGCGAGGAGCGCCGCCCATGCGACGAAGATCGCGCTTCGGGGGCTCAAAAGTCCCCGCTCACCGCGAACGCGGCGCTGTTCGGCCCCACGGCGAATCGCGGCGTGAGCGATCCCAAGACGTCCGACTGCGGCTTCTTGTCGTACTTGTTGGGATTGTCCCCCGTGAGCAAAAAGTAGAGACCGAGCCCCGTCGCCACTGCGCCCACGCCGATACCGACATAGCCGATGACGTCGCGCCCCTTCACGCTGTCGAGCTCGTCCTTGGCCGATTTGACGGCCGCATTGCAAGCGACGGCATCCCCTTCGGCCCCTTTCGTGTTGCACACGCCTTCTTCGCGCAGGAGCCGCCCGACCGCGGCGTCGTAGGCGACGCGGGCGTCGCTCTTGGGGCCTGCGTTGTAGATGAGGAACGCCGTGCCCCCGCCGGCGAGGGCGAGCCCTCCGCCGATGCCGATCCACGCCCAAGTGCGCTGCGACCGCGCGCGCCCGACGTAGAGCTCGCGCATCTCCGGCGTGGGATCGAGCGCGATGGGGACGACCGTGGTCTGGCCGGTGCCGACATCGACATCGCGTTCGCTCGGTCGAAACCCGCCGCGCTCCACGAGCAAGTGATGCGTGCCTGGCGCAAGGCGCAGGCTGTTCGTGTAGGGACCGCGCGGCGTACCGTCGAGGGTGACGAGGGACTCGGTCTCGGTGATGACCAGCTTCAGGTCGCCGCCGATGCGTGCCACCTCGGCGCGATCTTCCTCGGGCTCGAGGGCAATTTCACCCGTGGCACCGTCCCCCAGCGTGACCTCGGAACGCGCGGTGCGATAGCCGCGTCGCACGAGCTCGAGCTTGTGCGCGCCCGGCATCAACGTCAGCGAGCTCGTAAGCGGCGTGCGTCCGAAGAGCTCGCCATCGACCATGACATCGGCCCCCGGCAGGCGCGATTTGACCGCGAGGTGAGCGAGGCGCCCCTCCATCGGCGTGAGGTTGAACTCGACGCTCGTCTTGGCCCCGCCCGCGACCGTTACCTGCTTTCGTTGCGGCGTGTAGCCAGGCGCGATGGCGCCGATGATATGCGACCCTCCCGCGACCTTGAGGGGGCCGGCGAGCGGTGCTTTGGCCGCCTCGACGTTGTCGACTTCGATGGTCGCTGGCACGTTGCAAGTGATGCCGATTTCGGCGATGCGTCCGAGCTGCTGACTCAACGTTTGGTTCGCGCGCGCGATGGCGTCGGCCGAGAGGCTCCCCGGCTCTTTGACGACCTTCTGCAGGGCATCGGCCGATTCCGCGGGACGGTTCATGGCGGCGTAGACGAGCCCGATATTGAAGAGCACGACCGGATTGGGAATGAGCTCGTACGCGCGCTGGAACTCGGCCAGGGCAGCTGCGTTGTTGCCCTCTTCGAAGAGCGCGAGCCCGCCGTCGAACCGCGACCGCGCTTCGGCTTTGGTGTCCTTGGCGTCGGCCGCAGATTTGCTTTGAGCGAACGCCGCATCGAGGGGAAACGCGCAGGTGATCGCAGCGGCGGCGAGAAAAAAGCGTTGAAAGGAGCGACTCATTTGAAGGGGTTGTCCTTGACGAGCCCGCGTTCGTCGACGCGGGATTTGGCGTTACCCTTGGCGCTTTCGGATGTCGAGATTCCCGGCGTCTCTCGCGTAGGCGGTTTGGCCGTCGCGACCGCGGGGGCCGAGGCGTCGGCCGGTGCGACCGGTTCGGCCGCCGTGATCGCACTGCTGACGGGCGTGGTGTCGACCGCGGGCGATGCGCCGCTCGAGCCCGTTGAGCGGGCCGATTCCAGATTGCTGGTCGAAACGGCAGAGGGGGCGACCACGGGGGCCGGCCGATGCCCGCCCGGCAACACGCCGAACACGATGCCGCCGCCGACGAGAGCCACCGCGCCGACCGCCGCGAGCACGAGGGGGAGCTTCGACTGTTTCGGCGGTTGCCATTCCTGCGAGATGGAAACGGCCGCGCCATGCGACGGCCCGGCCGGCGGTTTCATTGGCGCGAGATCGGGGGGACGAGCGCCTCGCCCCGGCCAAGGCAAGGTGGGCCCGGTCACGAGCCCCGTGTAGAACGCGAGCGAATCGCCGAACTCGCGCGCCGTTGCAAAACGGAGCTCAGGCTTGTTGGCCATCGCCCGTTGC
>Ga0111538_10003844_pt1 | contig 20948 bp, 16 predicted proteins | sample SoiMethybrSBSTD1_FD_79669 | JGI IMG/M metagenome (GOLD analysis project Ga0111538, IMG submission 79669) | Bulk soil microbial communities from a Populus tree surrounding site in Tennessee, USA - Soil MetaG P. TD hybrid SBSTD1 (version 2)... | ecosystem: Environmental > Terrestrial > Soil >... | reverse complement strand
GGTTCCCTGCTCGAGATACGTGCCGCTCGGGTTGAGCTGCGATTTGGAGACGTACGTGTACCAGCAGCCGCTCAGACTCCCGGTGAGATCGATCGGAGGGTAATCCCCCAGATCGTCGGGAGGACTGCCGACCGGCGCTTCACACTCGGTGTTGAAGACGCCGATTCCGGATACCCGCGTGGTTCCCGCACTCGCGGCCGTCGCCAGCTCAGCCTCGGCGAGCTTCAAGTTGCGTGCTTGCAGCGGCGTTACACACGCAAGCGCCGCAGGCTGGACGGCGAGCAGCGATGCCGCCACGGCAGCCGCGAGTGTCGTCGCTCGCAGCCGCGTGACCTGGACAGGACTCTTCGTAAGCATGGTTCTTCTCCCCTGGTTGATGTTGACGGTCCCTCCCGGTGGAAGCGGCGGGCGAGGACTGCGCCCGCGTGCGCCTACTCTGGTGGCCCGCAGGGGCGGTTGCATGAGGGCCGAATAACAGTTGGATAATGTTTCGATAACGATTCCGAACGCTGCAGATTGCTGCAAGTCCACAGCCTTGAAGATGGAGTCTGGCGGATCCGGAGACGGACGCTCTGCGGTGAGAGAGCCGCCACGGCTGCCGTATCTGCTAAGTTAGGCTCGCGCCCCCACACTGCCCTCCCCCGCGAAGCTGGGCAGGGTTTGAGAGGCCCCATGTTCGAGCTGTACGACTTCACGTTCTCGCACTACTCGGAAAAGGCACGGTGGGCCCTCGACTTCAAAGGTGTTCCCTACACGGCGCGGCACTTGTTGCCGGGCTTTCACATGCGAACCACCCGCAAGCTCGCGCCACGCTCCTCCGTCCCGATTCTCAAGGGCGACAACGCTGTGATCCAGGGTTCGACCGAGATCATCAACTTCCTCGATCAGACCTTTCCCGAACGGAGCCTGACACCGGCGGATACGCAGGATGCAAACAGCGCGCTCGAGTGGGAGAAGTATCTGGACGTGGAAATCGGCGTGACGCTGCGTCTCTGGTTCTACTACCACACACTTCCAGATCGCGATCGCGCTTTGCGATTTCTGTGCACGGATGCGACCTGGCTGCAGCGTTCGATGTTCGCGTTATCGTTCGCGCCGATTCGGACCAAGATGACGCAGCTGATGAATATCAATGCCGAAACCGCAAGCAGCGCTGAACGGCGCTTTGCACTGGCGTTCGACCGGCTCGACCAGGCCCTCGAACGCGGGCCATTCCTGGTGGGGAACCGCTTTTCGCGAGCTGACCTCTCTGCCTGCTCGCTCCTCTGGCCCTTATGCAGACCGGGCGAGTCGGAGCCCGAAGTCGAAGCGCTTCTTTGTCCAACAGTTTGCGCGCTTCGCAAACAACTCCAGCATCGACGCTTTTATCGGTGGGTGCTCGAGCGATACCAGGAGGACCGAGTGCCGCGCGCCGATTGGTCTTAGTGGGCGTAGCTCACGACTCGCGAAATCTTCCATGCCCCATCGCCTCTGCGCCAGAGGTGAACGAATCTGAATGTTCCGCATTCCTCCTTGCCATTCTCCAGATGGCAGAATTGGTGTGCCCCCATTTCGATGGCCCCGTAATCCTTGATCGGGTACACCTCGAGACTCCCCTCGACCAGTTTCCGCCGCATCTTGTTACCCTGGGCAAACAGGCTCTCAAAATCCTTGACCGTCTGTTCATACCGGGCCAGACCTTCGTTGTCCTGGTAGAACTCGAGGTCTTCCGCAAACAGGACTTTGAGTTTGCCTATATCGTGTGAGTCAAATGCATCGGACAGCACAGCGTCCATCCGTTTGATCTCGTCGTAAAGCTGTTGCGAGGCAGGAGCCGTCTCTGCCGCATGATCAAGACGTGAAAGTCCTATGGCGACCAGTGCAACCGTCGCGACGAGTATTCGTTTCACCTCGCACCTCCCGGTGACGGATGGGCCACAAATGATCGAGGAGATATTCTCATGAAGGCGATCGTGGTGACGAACCAGGCTGCGGGAACGGCTGGGATGAAGCTGGTGGAACGGCCCGAGCCGCGGGCGGCCATCAACGACGTCGTCGTTCGGGTTCATGCGTCGGGATTCGTCCCGACTGAGCTGGCGTGGCCCTCGACCTGGACCGATCGACTCGACCGTGACCGAACACCATCGATCCCGGGGCACGAGCTGGCCGGAGTGGTCACCGCCCTCGGCTATGGCACGAGGGGGCTGTCGGTGGGACAGCGCGTGTTCGGCATCACGGACTGGACTCGCGACGGCACCCTGGCGGAGTACGCAGCGGTCGAGGCACGCAACCTCGCGCCGCTGCCGGGCGACGTCGACTTCACGGTGGGCGCGAGCCTGCCGATCTCGGGCCTGACTGCGTGGCAGGGACTGTTCGAGCACGGACGACTCCGGGCCGGGCAGAGCGTCCTCGTACACGGCGCCGCCGGCGCAGTCGGCTCGATGGTCACGCAACTCGCACGAGAGGCCGGCGCCCACGTCATCGGCACCGGACGCGCCGCCGACCGTCAGACGGTGCTCGGCGCGAACGAGTTCGTTGACCTCGACAACGACGCCTTGGAAGATGTCGGCGAAGTCGATCTGGTGTTCGATGTCATCGGCGGCGACATCGGCAAGCGGTCCACAGGTCTGATTCGACCGGGAGGGACACTGGTGTCCATCGTCGGGCCGCCCGAGGCGCGGCCCGACGACGGTCTGGCGATCGACTTCGTTGTCGAGTCCGATCGTGCCCAACTGGGTGAGATCGTCCAGCGCGTGCGGGACGGACGACTGCGGCCGAACATCGGCAACGTCTCGACCCTCGACGATGCTGTCGCCGCCTTCAACCCGCCCGGGCGACGCAAGGGGAAGACGATCATCCGCGTTCGTCCGTGAGGAAAAGTCCATGCTTCGGCGCTGTTTGGCACTAGTGCTCAACGTCGACGTCTGCAGGGTTTAGCCGGACATCTCTGAGGATGCGACAAGTGCGAGTATCTCGGCATGTCGACGCCAACATTCCGTCGCGGCATCCCTGCGCGTCGCACGCCTCTCGTCTGCACGATTGCGACCTGGGTCGCGCTGGTTGGATCCGGCGACGCTTTCGCCGCCGTGGCACACGACGCATACCTGTCCTTCGATGGTCAGAACGACGTCGCAATTATTCCCAGCAGCGCAGCGCTGTCGCCAACGTCGCAGATCACGGTCGAGGCCTGGATCAATCCTGCGACGATCGCGATCGACAAAAACCAGGACCGCGCGGTCAGCAAGATTGGCAGTTATGAGCTGACGATCTCGACCGGCGACACCGGTTGCGGATTCGGCACGCGCGGTGCAGTGCAGTGGCGCGCGACCATTGCTGGTGTCGATGCGCGGATCTGCGGCGGTGAGCTGACTCAAGGTGAGTGGCATCACGTTGCCGGGACTTACAACGGCACAACGGTTGCGCTGTACGTCGACGGCGCCAGAGTCGCGTCCGCTGCGCGTACTGGCTCGATCGCGACAGGCACAACAGCGCTCACGCTCGGCAATCGTAAGGAACTCGATCGTGCGCTCGACGGCGGCCTCGATGAGGTGCGCATCTGGCGCCGCGCCCTCACACAGACTGAGTTGCAGGCGAATGAGAGGCAACTGACCGGTTCGGAAGTCGATCTCGTGGCCTACTACCGCGTGGACGAGAGCAGTGGCCAGCTGCTGACTGACGCCACGCCGAACGGCAACACTGGCACGCGCGGTCTCAGCAGCGCGGTGGAAGCCAGTGATCCGGGATGGACCGCGACCGCCGCAAACTCGCCGCCGACAGCGGACGCAGGCGCTGACCAACTGCTCAGTTGGCCGCAGAATGCAGTGCAGCTTTACGGCATCGCACAGGACGACGGCTTGCCGTCTGGCACATTGACTTACCTGTGGACCGTTGCGAGCGGTCCCGCGGCAGTGAACTTTCAGGATGCTAGTGCCATGCAAACCAGTGCGACGTTTGCCGCGCCCGGGACCTATCTGTTGAGCCTGACGGTGAGCGACGGCGCGGCGTCGGCGGCGGACACGGTGGAAGTGCGTGTCGCATCTCAGCAGTCGATCGCGAGCGTGGAAGTGATCCCGCGGTTCGTCACGCTCGGCCGGGCTGAATCGCAGACGTTCTCAGTCGTGGCACGCGACGGCAGTGGCAAAGTGCTCAACGTCAACCCTGTCTGGAGCGCATCAGCAGGAGTCATCTCGAGCGCTGGCCAGTACACGGCTCCGACGCAAGCCGGCTTGCATACGATCCGGGCCACAGTCGGCGGCGTGACCGGAGTTGCCAAGGCCGATGTGAAATCGAGTGCGACTGTCTGGCCAACGGACGGTTGGATCACGGTCACGCCCTCAGCGGCGAACATGAATGCGACGCTGCTCGCCCAGGCGCGCACCTACGCATTGACGGGCGCGGGATCGGGAATGATCACACGCGGCGGCAAGGCGGTGATGTCCTGGGGCGACACCGCGTTGCGTTACGACGTGAAGTCGACAGCCAAATCCATCGGCGGCACGGCGCTCGGCCTTGCGTTGCTGGACGGAATGCTATCGATCGATGATTCAGCGCAGACGCATCTGCCGACCATCGGCTTGCCGCCCGACGCCAATGCGAGCACCGGTTGGCTCGATGACATCCAACTGCTGCACCTGGCAACGCAGACTGCGGGTTTCGACAAGGCGGGCGGATATACGCAGCTCCTGTTCCAGCCCGGCACTCGATGGTCGTACAGCGACGGCGGTGCGAATTGGCTGGCCGACGTCCTGACCGGCACATTCAACGCCGACCTCAACTGGGTGCTGTTCTCACGCGTGTTCACGCCCATGGGCATCACCGCTGCGGATCTGCGCTGGCGTTCCAACGCATATCGCGAGGATCTGCTGAATGGAGTCAAGCGCAGAGAGCTGGGCGCAGGTATCACCGTCAACGTGGACGCCATGGCGCGCATCGGCTATCTCTATCTGCGCCGTGGCGGCTGGGCCGGTCAACGGATCGTGCCGGATTCCTTCGTCCAGCAAGTGCAGCAGCCGCATCCGGTGGTCGTCGGGCTGCCCGTGCGCGATCCCGCAGGATTCCCGCAGGCGTCGAATCATTACGGCATGTTGTGGTGGACCAATGCAGACAGCACGCTGCCGAGCGTGCCTCGGGATGCCTTCTGGTCGTGGGGATTGGGTGAGAGTCTCATCGTCGTGATTCCGAGCCTGGACATCGTCGTCGCGCGCGCCGGCAATCCGTGGCGGACAGGGCCGTGGACTGCCAACTATGCGGTGCTCGATCAATTCATCACGCCGATCGTGAAGTCGGTGTCGCCCACGATCAGCGTGCCGCAAGTAGTCGGATCGTCGCAGGTCGCTGCGACAGCGGCGATTGCGCAAGCGGAGCTGGCCGTGTCAGCAGTCACGCAGCAGTCCGGCTCGTCTGTGCCGCCCGGCCGTGTCATCAGTCAATCGCCTGTTGCTGGTACCCAGGTCGCGCGGAACACGGGCGTGAAGTTGGTGATATCGGGCGGCACGTAATCATTTGCTCGAGCGTCAGCAGGCACGACCCGATCGAGCCTTCTGGACTGCCACGCTACCCGCCGCAAAGGAACGCGACTCCGCCTCAGCACCGTCCTCCACCGCTGCCGGCGCCAGGCTCGTCCCGTCACTCGTCCGAATGCGGCCGTAGTAGAGGAAATTGTTCGCGCCGGAGCCGGGCGTGAACGCGCCGGTGACCGGATCGCCCGTGACGTTGGTGATCACGTCAAACATTGTGAAGACCCCTTCCGCATCGGCAAAGACGCCGCTCCGGCCGTCGATGTGGTGGATGCAGTTGCCACTCAACTCGAGGGTGAAATCGAGGGACTGGCGGAAACCCTTGCCGTACGCGGCGTCGACGGTGTACTTCGTGCTGAATCTGCCGTTCTTGCCGCGCCATGTGCCGACAAAAGCCTCGCGACCGCGCTCCGTGTAGTGATCGAAGTCGCGCAGCTCCTTGCAAGTGAAACTCTGGATGAAGATGCTCAGGCAGCCCTTCAGGTCGCCGGTCATCAGGAGCCCAAAGTCGGACCCTGCCGCGCCGCAGTCGGAGAACACGCTGTTGCCGGAGATGGCGATGTTTCTGTCGCCGTTGCAATGGCAGCGGCAAGCAGAACCCTCGCGCCGCGCCCAGTCGTACCGTGAGTGTTGGTGTTCATCGCGATGCTCCCCTGCGTTGGTGGTCCTACCCGACTGGACGCTTTCCACGGCCAAAACCCGACATCGCGATCCGGCTTTTGTTAAACGCCGCGAATCCGTTTCACACCTTCTGACTTTCGAGCGCCCATCCCGCGATCCGGGTCCTGGAACTGTGTTCTACGCCCCCTCTTATGTCCCAGTCAGTGACAGGATTGGACACCTAGTTCATCTGAGCCGCAGCCTTGATTTGGCTGATAGTCACCCTCTCAGTCGCGCTGGCCGCTACCGTCGCATCCCTGGCGGTAATGCACAGTCGAAGTCGCGCGCTCAAGTCGCGGCTCGAGCAGAGCGAGTCGAAGCACGAAGAATTTCTCGAACAGGCCAAGCATGGGCGCGCGATTCAACGCAAGATCGAGGCGCAGCTGCTCGACAATCAGCAGCGACTGGATCGACTGGCTCACCACGATCAGCTCACGGGCCTGCCCAATCGGCTCTTTCTTGCCGCGCACCTTCCCATGGCGATGGAGGAGTCGCGCAAGACGCATACGCCGCTGGCGATCCTGTTCCTCGATCTCGATCACTTCAAACACGTCAACGATACGCACGGCCATGAGGTCGGCGACAAGCTGCTGCAGGAAGTCGCGCAGCGCATCCAGGCGTCGGTGCGTTCGGAGGACATCGTCGTGCGCATGGGCGGCGATGAGTTCGTGGTAATCCTGAGCGGCATCAGAACGATCGAACAAGCAAACGACACTGCGGCCCGTATCCTTTCGAGCCTCAAGATGCCGCTCGTCGTTGCCGACAAGCCTCTCGTCACTTCGGTGAGCATCGGTCTCAGCATGTACCCGCGGGACGGTGATGACGTCGGCGCGTTGCTGCGTCACTCCGATACCGCCATGTATCAAGCGAAGAACCGCGGCCGCAACAACTTCCAGATCTTCAGCCCGATCATGGATCGCAAGCTCCACGAGCGGGTGAGCCTGGAAGCGCGCCTGCGGGCGGCGCTCGAGCTCGGACAGTTCGACGTGCACTACCAACCGATCCTCGATATCGAAACGCAACTGGTCGTTGCACTCGAGGCGCTCGTTCGCTGGAAAGATCCCGAGGAAGGATTCATTCCGCCCGGAAGATTCCTGCCCGTGGCGGAGGAATCAGGACTGATCGATCCCATAGGCCAGTTCGTGTGGCGGCACGTCGGGGCGGACATGGCGCGCTGGCGCGAGCAGAAGCTCACGCTGCTACCGGTTGCGGTCAACCTTTCGGCGGGTCAATTGATGCGCAGCGATCTGCGCGCACTCATCGTCGAGGTTGCACAGACGTACGAGATCTCGCCGTCCATGCTGCAGATCGAGCTGACCGAAGGGGCGATGTTGCAGAAGGTCGATCATCACACGGGCCGATCGAGCGAAGCGGTAATCAACGATGTGCGCAGCCTCGGAGTGCGGATCTCGATCGACGACTTCGGAGTGGGCTATTCGAGCCTCGGCTATCTGAAGCAACTGCGGGTGGACAACCTGAAGATCGATCGCAGCTTCATCCGTGACCTGGTCAGCGACTCGAACGATCACGCCATCGTGGCGGCGATCTTTGCGATGGCCAAGCATTTGCGAATCGGCATCATCGTCGAGGGTGTCGAAGGCTGGCCTCAGCTCGAGATGCTACGCAAGCTGGGCTGCCGGTACGCGCAAGGATTCCTGCTGGCCATGCCGACAGCGGGCGAGAATTGCGCTCCGTTTCTCTCCGGCAAACCCCTGCGCCTGCACGACGTCGGAGCCGACGTGCTCGCGGCGATCGCCAGCTGAGCCGCTGCGCACGGATCATTGCCGTTTCGCCGCCTCCTGAATCATCTCGCGCAGCGTCTGATCGGCCACTTCGAGTGGCTTCAGCTTGTCGTACGAGCCGAACTGGGTCGGATACAGCAGCGCGCCGACCATCAGCCGCCGGGGCCAGGGATGGCTCCTGTCCACCTTGCTCACCTTCGTCTCGAGGATTTGCGTGGCCCGTTCCATCTGCGCGAAGAATTCGTCCGCTTCGGGAAGCCCGTCTCGTGGCGCATGCGCGCCATACACCTGGCCAGTGAGCTCCGTGAACCTGTTCCGCGCGGCTTCGATGCGTGCGATGTGCGGAAAGACCGTTAGTCGCGCGTACTTCGCGAACGTCCTGGCATTGTCGTGGCGCACGTCAAACGACATCAGACGCTGGGGCGAGTCGGAGCCAGCCATGCCCAGCTCGTACAGAACCAACTGCATCGCAGGGCCACGGCTCACGATTCTCACGTACACGTGCTCTTCCCACGGATTCCTGGTCTCCCCCCGATTCACGAACTCATCCGCGATCGCCGAAACCGCCGCTGCATACTCATCTTCTGTCGGATGCGGACAGGCTGACTTCCACGATCGTGGATCGAGCAAGCCGTAGTCCGGACCTACGTCGACGGCATATCGTGCGCGCAGCACTTTCTCCGCCTGCATGACGGGAAGCGGATCGCGGCGCGTGCAGGCGTTCAATCCTTCGCTCAACTCCATGGCGTTCGCCGCCATGAACACCACCTTGTTCGCGGGCCACTCCTGCGATTGATCCGGGTTCTGAGTCAGCAACACCAACTGGCCGGCTCGGGAAACCACGCCGGCGACGGGTACGCCTATCGATTGAGCGGGCGTGTATCTGCGCCACCAACGTACCGAACCCGCTGCATCCAGCATCGCGACGTAAGGCCAATACATATAACTGTGGATCAGCAGCAGACCCTCTGCTGTCCCAACGAGCTTCGCGAATCCGGGGAACGTCGAATGCGAGATCTGCTCTCCAGTCCTGGTGTCGTAGTTCGCGAGCCCGATCGTCTCGTCCGCAGCGGCCGCGGCAACTGTGATGACCTTCTGACTATGGAAGCGCATCGTCGGTACGCCGCCGATGCCAGCCATAGCAGGCGAAGACCAGGCCACTTCTCCGTTCAACCCAAGCTTGATCAGCACCGACTGCGGTCCATCGGCCGCCGCCCTCGGGGCCGATTGCATGAAGACGACGCCATCGTTCACAGCAGTCACGCCGGACGTCGAATCTGGATAGGTCCTGGTCCACGCCATCTGCCCTGCGCTGTTGAACCGGCTCAGCCGCATGCCTCCCCTGCGAGGCAACTCTGCTACGTAGAGCGAGTCGCCAGCAGGAGGTGCGGCCAGATACAGATAGTCGAGCTCATCGGACGAATGCAGAACTGACTCTCGCGGGCTCGCTTGCCCCACGTCCACGTAACGCACTTCGAACGTTGTCGCGTTTCGTCCCCAGGTGACGAAGCCCTCGCGATAAGGGACCACGGCGATGGCCCCGGACACGGAAATCTCGACGTCCTTACGGGCTCCTGCTCCTGCGGGATCGATGAGGCGGACGAATCCCTGCTCCTCCCTCGACCCGCTCACCGCGAGACGGCCATCGGCAAGCTGAATGAGATCCTGAACTGTGTCTGAGGGAATCGGCAGCGTAACGATCGCAGCCCTCGCCTCGAGTGCGAGAAGAACTGTCAGTCCCAGCACAATTGCGCGGCGAGTGATTGGCACGGCGCCATGGTAGCAGCGGGAAAGTTCGCGGTCCTATACTGCGCAGAACGATTAATACAAGAGCTTGCGAAGTCTGGGAGGAATCGGCAGTGAACAGTAAGGCCATTATCGGCGCGAGCGCCGCGGCGGTGCTCGTGGTCGGCTACGTCGGCGCGTCGTGGGCTCTCGGACGCGCGGTCCATTCAGGTTTTGACACCTGGGAGCAGGAGCTCGCGAAGCAGCCACTCGCCATAGTCAAGGTCGCAGAGCGCAAGTACACGCCTGGCGTGTTCTCTTCGGTCGAGGAAGTGACGTTCGAGCTCAACCGCCAGTTCTTCGATCAGTTCAGGAAGGCGCGTCAGGCCGGGCAACAGCAGAGCGGCGAGCTCGACCAGGAAGAAGCCGTCGACGAAGCGTCGCCGCCGATGCGCTTCACGATGCGCAACGAAGTGAAGCACGGGCCGTTCCCGGGCTTCACAGGCGTGGGCTCGGGCCGCATCGACACGAAGTTCGTATGGAGCAAGGAGGTGCGCGAAAAGCTCGACGAGTTCCTGCCCGGTCGCGAGCCGGTCGAGATCTCCACGCTCCTCGGCTTGTTGGGCGGTGCGAGCAGCCACGTTACGAGTCCCGCCTTCGACTTCAAGGACGAGAAAACGGCGCTGGGCTGGCAAGGCTTCGAGGGCGATTTTTCCGTCGGGCGCAACATGGGCTCGATCGACTGCGATGCGACCGCGCCCGGCCTGAGTCTGCACGACGCGGACGGCGGCGGCGCCAAGCTCGAGACAATGAAGCTCACCTGCGAAGGCGAGCGCATATTCGATGAGCTGTACAACGGCACGGTGAACTTCGAAGTCGCAAGCATCGAAGGCAACGCCAAAGACGGCACGTCACCGATGCGCATGCAGAAGCTCAGCTACTCGAGCGACATCCGCGCCGACGGCGAGTACATCGACATGGCAGTGAAGTTCGGGATCGGCGCGCTCAACTACATGCAATACGACGTCTCGGACGTCAAATACCAGCTGTCTCTACGCCATCTGCACGGTCCGACGTATGCCGCGTTGATGCGCAAGATACAGAGCACCACCCTGTCCAGCATGGGCGGCGACCCGGCCGCGTCGCTCGCGCTTGCCGGCGCGTTCGGCGAGTACGGTCCGCAGCTCCTGGAGCATTCGCCGCAGATCGTCATCGACCACATCGGGTTCTCGTCGGCCGACGGCGAGTTCGGGATCAAGGGGACCGCCGAACTGGCCGGTTTCAGGAAGGATGACCTCGCGACGGCACAATCGCGCGCAGCGCTGGTGGCCAAGGTCGTCGCAAATGCGGACGTCTGGATCTCGGAAGGACTGCTGAACAAGGACTGGTCAGCGCAGAAGACAGCGGAGGAAGCACAGGGCCCCAATCGCGTCGAAGCGCTCCGCCAACAGATGGCAGCGTTCGAGCAGCAAGGCTTCGTCACTCGCAAGGATGGTCAGCTGCACAGTCACATCGAGTTCAAGGGCGGCGCGCTTACCGCGAACGGCAAGCCGCTGCGCTGATCAGCCGCCCAAATGCACAGCGCCCCGTCTGGCGGGGCGCTGTTCTCAACCTCGAAGCGAATCGACTAATGCGCTGCTACGCGGCGTCGCGTCGCAAATCCCAAGCCCAGCAACGCGAGCGAAAACATCGCCAGCGTGCCCGGTTCCGGCACGTTGACGTTGCCGAACGCATGGTTGTCGGACTCGAACGCATAGTTGGTGCTGGTCAGGATGATGCGATTGAACACGTCGCCGTCGGTGAACAGAAAATTGACGTAGCGATTGGAGGCCCAGTCGCCCTGCCCGCCGTTCGCCAGCAGCGGGAAGATTTGCGCGCCGCCGTAGGTGCCGACCAGGGAAGCGCCGTTGTAGAAGGAAATGCTGTTGTAGGTGTCCAGCGATCCCCAGTACAAGCCGAAGTAGCTGTAGCTGCCCGGTGTCGTCAACGACACGCTGCCGCTGCTCGAGTAGTACGGAATCGTCAAGTAGGCAGAGGAAATGCCATACGGGCTCGCATACAGGCCTGAAGCGCTGCCAGTCAGCAGATTGCCGTTGCCGGTGCAACTCGTATACGCGCCGCAGGTGTAGTTGTTGAAGTTGACCGTCGTGGCGCCAGCAACCTGAGTCGTGTAGACGCCCGGATCCTCCACAGTCTGAATGATGCCGGCCTGCGCGACTGATGCCGCCAATGCCAGGCCGAATGCGATCGCGATACGTTTCATGAAAGGTTTGCCTTAATCCTGAGGGGTAATGTGCTCCGACTAGGCAAACAGGTGCACGTGCAATGCCAACGGCCGCAACCGCTTTGGTTCCAGGTGGTTACAGCGACGGTTATCCGGCCTGTACATCGATGGTGGAAACTTCCTCGACGGCACATTCGGACCAAGTGTGAACCAGCTCACACCTTCCCCGCACGCACGCAACGTGCGGGGAAGGATGCCACGCTCACGGCACGATGCGCAGGATCTCGCCGTCGCCGGGTGCGAACGAAATGCCCCAGTTCGCCGTGTACAACGCACCGTCAGGACCTTCCACGAGCCCGTTCGGGAGGCTGGCGACCCCGGTCAGCACCTGCTTGCGCTTGCCAGTCCTGCGATCGAACGCGACGAGGTTGGCGGTGCCGGTCGACCATTGATTGTCGAAGGGGAAGATTTCGACGCCGTAGAGATCGTCACAGCGCCACGCCAGCCCGACGATCGGGTTGCGGGTGTTGAATGGCAGTGTGTAGGCCGAAAAGTGCTTGTCGAACACCGCGAGCTCGGACTTCCCGCCGTCCTCGCCGAACGTGCCGACGAAGAATTTTTTGCCGCGCTCGGTCATCACGATCGGGTTGTGCTCACGGTTGTCGACCGACATGTCATACAACTTCTCGATCACACCGGTCCGCGGATCCACACGCAGCAGGAAGCCGCGGTTGGTCTCGACCACGTAGAGGGACTTGCCGACCGCGATCATCGAGTGGAACACGCCGCCCGGCTCCTGGTCGGTGGTCGCCGGGTCGGTGTCCTTGATGAAGTTCGGCGGGTTCGCCGCGTGCCAGGCACTGAGGTCCGCAACACGGGTGGTTGAGCCATTGCGGTTGACGCGAAGAATGGCGGCAGGGTTGTCCGGCAGTCCATGCGAGCAGCCGCCCATCTCGATCAACACGTAGAGCGTCTCACCGATGAAGGCGACGTCGGTCGGGCCGTAGCTGGCGCCGGAGTTGTCGGTCATGCTGGGCAGGTTGTCGGCGACCACGTCCTTCTTGCCATTGGCGCGGACGCGGAGCACGCGGCCGCTGAAGCCGGCCGTGTAGGGACTGAAGACGTTGACGAATCTCTCGCAACCCGGCTCATCCGTCGGCTCCAACTCGCCGCCAACGCCCGCCTCCGCCACGTACAGATTTCGGTCCGGACCAAAGGTCAGGCCTCGCGGGCTGGTCAGGCCGGTGGCGTACGTCTTCACATGGGGTCGGGAGTGTCCGAAGGAATCAGCATGGAGGACGCTGGAGCCCAATAGCATGAGCCCGGCGATGACTGCTGCAGACTTGAATGCGGTGCGGTTCATGATGTCTCCCCTTGTTTGTCTGTTGGTTCCACAACACGCCAGGCAACCCTGGCGCGGTGGCCGCGGCGCTGCATGCCGATTGCATAATCTTTCGGCAATCGTTCGATAACGATTCGCCATTGCGTCTACCCCTGGTTTGTCTGATGGCTTTCGATGGGATATAGGTGTCTCCAATGGACGCAATCCGCGGGTGAAACCCGACAACGGACCGAATGGCAGAGCTCACCCAGTTGCTTCAGCAGGTCCAGGCGGGCGACATGAGCGCCCGCGACGCCCTGTTCGCCGCGACCTACCCGACCTTGGAGATGCGGGCTCGGGCGCGGCTGCGCGATGGTGGACGGAACACGCTGCTGGACACCCGCGGCGTGGTGCACGAGTCGTATCTCCGCTACGTGCAGGGAGGCACGCTGCGCGCCGAGGACCGTCGCGCGTTCTTCGCGTTCGTCTCGACCGCCGAAGTAGCGCATCTGCACTACAGCGAGCAGGAGATCGCCGAGACGCTCGACGTCGCCAAACGCACCGTGCCGTTTCTCGACAACATCCGGCGCCTGCCGGAATTCGAGCAGTTCATGAGCGCAATGAAGGCGGAGTACGACCAGCTGCGCAATGAGTTCTATTGATGACTGCCCGCCATCGTCTCCACGCTCTGCTTTGACGCACACCCGCATTGCTTGCCGTAATTGTCGATCACACAAGCGTGCATCGTATTGATGGGGCACTCAGCAGCTCTTGCACGTTCCGGATGCCACTCCGGCGTCATCAAGCTGCAGCCTGCCAATGTCAGGACTGCGGCACAGCACAGCAGCCATTCGGCGGCGCGGTAATTTACTTTCAACATCGTCGTACTCCGGGAAAGCGCGGGATTGCTGGCTTTCGAAGCTAGTGACGACGCGGCCTGCCTGCATGAAACTTGCCCCAAGAATGCTCAAAGATTGCGTTCAGCTCAGTCTTTCGCCGCTTTGAGCTGCGCGCGCTGCCGGCTCAGGTCATCCTGGATCCGCTCGACCAGTGCCACGAAGCGCGGGTGGTCACGTAATCCGGCGAAGATTTCGTTGTGCAGCAGCACCAGATGCCAGCGATAGTAGATCGTCCGATCGCGTTCGGCCTTCTCGAGCGCGTCCAGAGCCGCCTCTGTGCGCCCGCGCAGCGCCAGGGCTTCCGCAGCGTGGCGCTCCTCGACAAAGAGTCCTCGCTTGCGGCGCAGCTCCTGAACCGCATCCAGATGATCCAGCATCTGGTTCGCCCCGGCCTCATCGCCTGCCGCTCGCAACGCGCGGCTGTAGTCGGCGAAATAGAGGGCTGCGAACGACGACCACGCACTCTTGACCGGAACCGGAGCGGGTGAAAAGTCCGCTGGGTCGATGTCCTTGCGCGTCTTGTACTTCGCGTATTCCGGCGCCAGCGTCTCCAGGAAGTCCACTGCCCGCTGCGCCTCACCCCTTGCGAGCAGCCCATCGAAGGCGAGCCGCAGCAGAATGACATCACCCTGGTCGCCGCCCCAGATCTTCTTTGGAGCGGTCAGCGTTGCAACGGCCAGTCGCCGGGCCTCCTCGACTTCGCCGTGAACGAGATGCCGATAGGCGTCGACCGCGACTATTTCGTACTCACTTCGCGAAGCCCATCGGCCACGTTCCATCAGCGAGTCGGCCGTTTGCAGATCGCCGATGTCGTAGTACAGCAAGGGAAGCCAAGCGGGTGTGCCCTCGCCCTGCGCTTCGCTCGGAGCTGCGTATTTGCGCGCGTGCTCGATGCTCCCAGCAAGATCGCCCAATAGAATCCACTGCGTCATGGCGATCAATCCGTCCGCCGTCGCGTTTGTCGGCGGGACGATCTCCCGGTAACGCTCGGCCGCTGCGAGGGCCTGCTGCGAATTTCCGAGGTCCATGTAGTCGGACCAGACATGGATGTAGACGTTTGAATTCAACGGGTCGTCGCGGCTGCGACGAGTCAGCGCGAGCGCTTCCTCCGGGTACCCCTGATCGAGCTTGAATGTCGCATACACACGTTGAACCATTTTGTTCGAGGGATCCATGTGCAAAGCGGTCGCGAAACGCTGCTCCGCGAGCTTGATATCGCCGTCATAGCGTGCCAGTCGCGCACTGATCGCGATCAGGCCTGGGTCATGCGGCGCCAGGCGCATGCCACGTTCGAGCAGCTCGCGTAGCTTGGCTCGGTTCTCTGCCACGGAAACCCGCACGTCGGCAATCTGCTCGGCATACGCGCCACCGAGGCTGTAGTACGCCGGGATGAACTCGGGGTCGATCTCGATCGCCCGTTCGAGGTAGCGCGCGGCTTCGTCGAATTCCCGCGAGCGCAGCGCGTGCTGACCCCGCAGATACAGGTCGTATGCTTCTGCGTTCACTCCCTTGGCAGGGACATCAGCCAGATTCTGCAGGTTCGCACGGAGCTCCGCGGCAACCGACCGGGCCACATTCGTTTCCAGCGCCAGGACGTCGCCCACGGGTTGGTCGTACGATTCCGACCACAACCGATTGCCGTTCGACGCGTCTATGAGGCGGACGGCCACCCGGATCCTGTCTCCTTCTTGTCGTACGCTGCCTTCGAGGACGTGCGTGACGCCAAGCGCTTTGGAAATGTGCGCGATATCTGTGTCCTTGCCTCGGAAGGAGAACGACGATGTACGCGCAATGACTCGGAGCGACGTCACCGTGGACAGCAGATCGATGATCTCCTCCGCGATGCCGTCCGCCAGGTACTGCTGATCCTGCCCCGGGCTCAGATCCGTGAAAGGAAGTACCGCGACGGAAGTGCTCTCGCGCACTGCGTGGGTGTGTGCCGTCATCACCCAGAATACGATCGCAGCGGCTGCGGCGAGGGAGATCGCAGCACCCGTCGGCACGAGCCACCTCGGTCGATGACGTGCTGGCAACTCGCTCGGCAGGATTTCGACCGGCGGCAACAGTCTGTAGCCCTGCCCGCGAACTCCTTCGATATAGCGCGGATGGCTCGGATCGTCCTCCAAGGCGTCTCGCAGCAATTTGATCCGCTGACTGATCGTCTCCGCGCTGACCGATCGTCCGCCCCAGATCGCACGAGCGAGCTCATCGTGAGTCACCACGTTGGGCGCGGCTTCCACGAGTGTGAGCAACAACTGATAGGTGAGCGGGCCCAGTGCAACGGTCTTCGAGTCGCAGAGCACCAGACGCCGGCCGGTATCCAGCGTCAGGCCGCCGATGCGAAAACGAGCGGACATTTGCACCGTGTCGTGGCCCGAGCTGGGGGAGCTCGGTTCGGTATCACGCATGCTAGTCCATTTGCTCACGGTTGCGCGCCTACTCCCCGGCACGTAGGCTTTCGCGCCATGAAAACTTCCTTCACTCGCTTTGTTGCATTCGTTGCCTTTGGGCTGCTTTTCACTGCCGGCGCCGGCGTGGCCGACGATTCGCCACGCGTGACGCCGATGACGCCGGATGTCGTCGACAAATACGAACAGACGCTTCCTTCGGCTGACTTCATCCGTCGCGAGGTGATGGTGCCGATGCGCGACGGCACCAAGCTGTACACAGTGGTCGTGATGAAGAAAGGGACGGATAAAGGTCCGATCCTGCTGTCACGCACGCCTTATGACGCTCATGAAGAGACTCATCGCGTCGCGAGCCAGCGGATCGTCGACATCCTGGAAGTGATGGACGCCGAATTCGTCGAGGACGGCTACATCCGCGTGTATCAGGACATTCGCGGGCTGCATCGCTCCGAGGGTGCATACATCATGAACCGGCCGCTGGCAGGCCCGCTGAACGACACCGGCATCGACGAGTCGACCGACGCCTACGACACCATCGACTGGCTGGTGAAGAATGTTCCGGAATCGAACGGCAAAGTCGGAGTCATCGGCAGTTCCTATCTCGGCTTCACGACGTTGATGGCCGAAATCAATCCGCATCCCGCGCTGAAGGCAGCAGTACCGCAGAGCCCGATGGTCGACGGCTGGATGGGAGATGACTGGTTTCACAACGGCGCGTTTCGCGTGAGCTCATTCGACTACGCGGTCGGTCAGTCGACCAACAAGGCGGAAGGCGGTGGCGAGTTCGCTCTCGGCGGCGGCGACGATTACACGCGCTATCTGCAAGCCGGGTCCATGGCGGACTTCGCGAAGATGCTGGGCATCGAGCACTATCCCGGTGTCCGCAAGTTCCTCGAGAACCCGGCCTATACCGACTTCTGGTCGCTGCAAGCGGTCGACAAATGGCTCGCCGCGCAGCCGCTGACAGTGCCGACGATGCTCGAAGTCGGACAATGGGATCAGGAAGACAGCTATGGCGCGCCGGCCGTTTATCGCGCGATCGAGCCCAAAGACACTCGCAACGACATGGTCTCGCTCGTGATCGGGCCGTGGCGTCACTCCGGAGCGAACCATTACGGTTTCGATCTGGGCAGCCTGACCTTCACCGGCGATACGGCTCGCGAGTGGCGCGCGCAGTACGTAAAGCCGTTCTTCGATCATTGGCTGAAAGGCGCTCCCGATCCGCACACGCCGCCAGTCCTCACGTACGCAACTGGCGTGAACAAGTGGCAGAGCTCGCCGCGCTGGCCGATGGGTGTTGCGACGCCGATGTACCTGGCCGAGAACGGCGCCGTCACTTTTGAGCGCCCCAAAGCGGCTGGGCACTATGAATATGTGAGCGACCCCGCTCATCCGGTGCCGTTCATTCCGCGGCCAATCGACATGAACGATCCGACGCAGTGGAAGCCGTGGCTGGTACGCGACCAGCGTTTCGTGTCGGATCGCCCGGATGTCGCGACATGGAAATCCGCGCCGCTCGACAAGCCGGTTCACATCATGGGCGCACCGCAGGTCGATCTGTTCGCTGCGACCAGCGGCACGGACAGCGACTGGGTCGTGAAGTTGATCGACGTCTATCCCGGCGACGTTCCGGAGCCCGCCGCGCAGGGCGCAAAGCCCGGGATGGCGGGCTTCGAGCTGCCGATCGGCATCGAGATCTTTCGCGGACGCTATCTCAAGAGCTTCGCTGCGCCGGCGCCGCTCAAAGCCGGTCACGTGGAACACTATCGCTGGGCGCTGCCCAACGTCGACCACGTGTTCCTCCCGGGTCACCGCATCATGGTGCAGATCCAGTCGAGCCTGTTCCCGCTCTACGATCGCAATCCGCAGACCTACGTGGAAAACATCATGTACGCCATGCCCGGCGACTATCGGAAAGCGACGCAGAGCATCTGGTTCGGCGGAAGCAACGCGAGCGCCGTGGAGTTGCCGGTGGTGCGCTGAGTGTGCAGGCAGCAATTTCCATCGCAGTCGATGTGGCACAGGACCACGGACTTGCGGTGGAAGAGCCCATGCCTCTGCGATCGACGAACAATGTCGTCGCTTGGCTGCGTCCAGCGAACGTCGTCGCAAAGGTAAGCATCGAAGCCCACTCGCGCCTGTTCACCGAACTGCAGGTGGCGCAGGAACTGGTCGCACTCGGCGCGCCGGTTGTGTCGCCAGCATCGGAGCTGCCGGTCGTAGTTCATCGTCGCGGTGGATTCGAGATGACGTTCTGGCGTTATCACACCCAGCTTGCGACGGCTGAGATTCCGCCGGATCGCGTGGCCCTTGCACTGACCCGTTTGCACGCCTCGCTCAGCCGGCTCTCACCTCCATTGAAAGCAAGGCTTCCCTCATACGCGACAGAACTGCACGTCGTGCGCTCTCTCCTCGCGGATCAAGCCGCGCTGCCTGCACTCGAACGCGTCGACCGCGATCTACTCGTCACCACATTCGACCGATTGCAGGCCAGGCGGGATGACCTGGGGCCCGCCGACCGGTTCGTGGTGCTGCACGGCTCGCCACACTCTTACAACGTGCTGCTGGTCAACAACGAGCCTACGTTCATAGATTTCGAGACCACGTGCCTAGGTCCGCTCGAGTGGGACGTGGCGCATTTGGACTCTCGAGCCGCGCCCTTCTTCGCAGATTCAATCCGTGCAGAGCTCCTCTGGCTCTGCCAAAGTATGGTGAGCGTCAAGACCGCCACGCTGTGTACGGCAGAGATCGACCGTGGCGACATGCGCGAGCACGCTGAATTTCACCTTGCACACGTAAGAGAGAATGTGGCAAGTAACGTCTGATGTACGACTGGAAACAGCTCTTAGCCACACTGTCTTCCTCAATCCTCGTCACCGGCGCAGCGCACGCCGCTGACCCACACCAGCCTGCCGACGTCTTGATTCGCGGCGGCACTGTCTACACTGGCGAAACCGCCGAGCCGCGAATCCTCGACGTCGTCGTGACTGGCGATTCGATCACCTATGTCGGCGCCGACGCCGAGGTACGCTTCGACGCCACCCACACGATCGACGCGCGCGGCAAAATCGTCGCTCCCGGCTTCATCGATCCTCATACTCATCCGGACACCTACATCCGATCGCAGGATCGGGCGCAGCGGCGCAATGCTCCGTGGCTGATGCAGGGTGTCACTACGATAGCGATTGGCGTCGACGGCGGCGGCGACCCCGAAGTGGCCAAGCAACGAACGTGGTTCGAAGAACGCGGCGTCGGGACCAACCTCGCGCCATACGTCGGTTTCTCGCGCGTGCGAGAGAGCGTGCTCGGTGAAGCCTCGCGCGCGCCGAGCAAACAGGAACTCGAACGGATGCGCCGGCTGGTCGCAAAGGCGATGTGTGAAGGAGCATTCGGATTTTCCACCGGTCTGTTCTATGCCCCGCAGAGTTTCGCGAGCACCGACGAGGTCGTCGCGCTGGCGCACGAGGCGGCGATTCGCGGCGGCATCTACGACACTCACCAGCGCGACGAATCCTCTTATGGGATCGGTCTCCTCAACTCCACTCGCGAGGCCATCGACATCGGGCGCCGAGCGGGCATGCCAGTTCATATCTCTCATCTCAAGGCTCTCGGCGTGGACGTGCAGGGTATGTCGAAGGATCTGGTTGCAATCATCGACGCTGCTCGCGCGAGCGGTTTGAACGTCACCGCGAATCAGTATCCGTTCGTCGCTTCAGGTTCGAGCCTGCAGGCATCCCTTCTCCCGCGCTGGTCCGTGGACGGCGGAAGACCCGCGCTGCTGAAGCGTTTGGGTGACACAGCCACCTCGCAGCGGATCCGCACGGAGATGACTGAGAACCTGCGCCGCCGCGGCGGTGCCGATTCCCTGCTCTTCAATTCAGTGGGTCGGCCGTGGAGCGGCAAGACTCTGGCAGCGATGGCGACTCTCTGGCAGATCGAGCCTGTCGAGGCCGCGCTGCGCATCATCCGCGAGGCCGACGATGACAAGGCGGACTCCGTGACGTCCTTCAATATGAGCGAAGAGGACGTGAAGCTGCTGATGCGACAACCCTGGGTCGTCACCGGATCCGACGGCTCGGACGGCCATCCGCGTCAGTACGCAACGTTTCCGGAGAAGTACGCCAAGTACGTGCAGCGTGAACATGTGCTGACAACGGCCGAGTTCATCCGCCGTTCGACCGGCGTGACAGCGGACATCCTCGGTCTCGAACGACGCGGGTATCTGCGGGTGGGCTACTTCGCTGACGTGGTCGTGCTCGATCCTGCTGCTTATTTGCCCAAAGCTGACTACTTGCACCCGAACGTGCTGTCCGAGGGCGTGCTTTATCTCTGGGTCAATGGCGCGCCCGCAGTGAACGCAGGCAAGATGACCGACACCCTTTCCGGCAGAGTTTTGAGCCACCTGCCCACGACCGGCAGTTGTCGTTCATCGAGGTAGTCGCGCGGATGTCTGACTGGAAACAACTCCTGGCTC
>Ga0111538_10003843_pt1 | contig 20951 bp, 17 predicted proteins | sample SoiMethybrSBSTD1_FD_79669 | JGI IMG/M metagenome (GOLD analysis project Ga0111538, IMG submission 79669) | Bulk soil microbial communities from a Populus tree surrounding site in Tennessee, USA - Soil MetaG P. TD hybrid SBSTD1 (version 2)... | ecosystem: Environmental > Terrestrial > Soil >... | reverse complement strand
TTGACCAGCACGGCCTTCGTCGTGGGCGGCGTTTCGGAGGTGCGTGGCATGGTTTTCGAGCAGGACGTTAAGGGAAGACACAGGCAGACGCAAAGTAGGCGTTTCATCGACGCTGCGTTTTCGATCAAATGAGGTGACGACCATAGCTTACTTCGGACAACGGGCCCCTACCCCTACATCACTCCAACTCCTCGGATCGACGCATCGACAATCTCCATCACGTGCAGCACGCGAATCTCACGGCCGATCGCGCGGCCGGCGGCGCGGATCTGCAGGATGCAGCCCGGATTTGTGGTGGCAACCGCATCCGCGCGCGACTCCTGGATGTGCGCCGCTTTGCGGCGGCCGAGCTCGCCGGCCAGGGCAGGCTGCACGAGATTGAAAATACCCGCGCTGCCGCAGCAGATGTCGTTCTCACTCAGTGGCGTCAGCGTGATGCCGGGAATCGATGACAGCACTTCGCGCGGTTCGTTCCGGATGCCCTGTGCATGCGCGAGGTGGCAGGCGTCGTGGTACGCGAGACGCAGATCGATTGGATGCCGCGCCGCCACCGGCGGGCCGATCCGGGCGAGCGTTTCCGTTGCATCGCGCACCGCGCCGGCAAATACCCGCGCCCGCTCAGACCACTCCGGGTCGTCCTTCAGCAACTCGCCGTACATCTTCATGGTCGAGCCGCAGCCAGCGGCGTTGACCACGATCTGATCGAGGTTCTTGCCGTCGAACGTCTGAATGAGCGCCCGCGCGAACGCACGCGCATCCTCGTCGCGCCCGGCATGGAGCGCGAGGGCACCGCAGCAGCCTTGCGCACGCGGAGCGATGACCTCGCAGCCCTCGGCTGCGAGCACGCGAGCGGTGGCCTCATTCACCTGGCCAAAAAATATCCGTTGCACGCACCCGGTGAGGAGGCCGACGCGCAGCCGTTGCGCGCCAACGGAAGGGGTCCGCTCCGGTACGCTCCGCCAAGTGTCTGATGCCCGTACGTCGGGAGCCAGCGCAACGAGGTTGCGAACCCGTTCCGGGAGCCACCCCATGAGCCGCGGCAGGCGGCGGAGGAGACGGGCTGCGCCGATCGGCAGCGCGAGGACGCGCAAGCGGTTCGGATACGGCAAGAGGCGGAACAAGAGACCCCGGAACCACCTGTCGGCCAGCGGCCGCTCGTGCTGCCGCTCGATCATCGCCCGCGTTTCTTCGATAAGTGGGGCATACCGCACGCCCGACGGACACGCGGTCTCGCAGGCCATGCAGCCGAGGCACGTGTCGAAGTGTTCCACCAGCCCGGACGTGATCGACACGCGGCCTTCGACGCCGGCCTTCATCAGGTAGATGCGTCCGCGAGGAGAATCCATTTCCTGATTGAGCAGCAGATAGCTGGGGCAGGTTGGCAGGCAGAAGCCGCAGTGAACGCATTGATCGATGAGCGGCTCGAGCGTCGCAAGACCGGCGAATGGTTTGGTCACAACCCACCGGGCCCGCCGCCCGGATTGAGAATGCCTTTGGGATCAAAGCGCGCCTTGACCGCGCGCATCAGCGGCAGCGCGTCGCCGATGTCGCCCCAGCGGTCCACATGCTCGTTCGCGGCGCCACCGCTGGAGATGACGACGAGGCTGCCGCCTCCGGCACACGCATGATGCCGCAGCCCCGCGACGATGGTAGCGAGACGGTCACCGTGGTTCGCAAGGCGGACGTGTACCACCCCGAGCGCCGCGCGTCCGCCGGCGCACCAGACCAGGTTAGTGGCCTCGGCGGTTCGGGCAACCTCCTCGAGCAGACTGGACACCTGGGTTGGCAGAACGGCGATCTTCAGGAGTGCGCCGGTGCCCTCCCAGATCCGCGCTTCGTAGCTCCGCCAGGCGTCTGTTTCTACCTGGTTCGCAACAATCGTGAACGTGGCGCCGTGACTGCCACACAGATCGCCGACGATCGCGGCCTGCCGGTCGGCAGCAGTCTCGGTCGTCTCGAAGCGAATCAGCAGTCGATGGGGTGGCGCTTCGAGCTCGATCGCTGATGGCGTCACGGAACGGCACGCGGCAATCGCCTGCGCCAGATCTGTCAAAGACGTGGCATTCGCAGCCTGGATAATCACCGTGCGAGAGGCCGCCGGAACCGGCGTCAGCTTGAACGTCGCGCTCGTGATGACAGCGAGGCTGCCGAAGGACCCGCACATGAGCCTGGCGAGATCGTAACCGGCCACGTTCTTGACGACTCGGCCGCCGGCTTTGGCAATGCGGCCGTCAGCGAGCACCATCTCGATGCCGAGGATGAGATCGCGCGGCGTGCCGTACCGATGACGGCGTGGCCCGCTCTCGTTGCCGGCGAGAATGTGCCCGATGGTGCGCTGGTCCATGCGGGGTGGATCGAGCGGAAGCCACTGCCCGGCGCGGTTCAAGAGCGCGTTGACCTCAGTGAGAGCGACCCCCGCTGGAACCGTCGCCACGAGATCACCCGCACAGTGCTCAATCGGTTCGGTGAGATGCCTCAGAGACAGCGCAACGCGAGAGGTGCGGGACGCGATTCGGCCGATGCCGACCGTCACGCCCTGATCGTTCGCCCACTGCAGTTTCGCTGCAAGTTCGGCCACGGAAGTGGGGGAGAAGGCTTCAGCAGGGTTCACTAGGTTCACGCGGTTCACAAAGCCCTAAAAACGTTCGGCGAGGCCCGCGCGTTCGAGCGGGTGCTCCCGGTACGGGCCAGGCACTTCGCCGCACAAGCGCGGAGTCGGGAACACCTTCCCGGGATTGCAGATTCCCGACGGGTCGAAGGCGCAGCGGAGGAGTTGCATCGCATCGAGATCGTTGGCCGTGAACATCTTGGGCATGGAGTGTTTCTTATCCGCTCCGACGCCATGTTCGCCCGTGATTGAGCCACCCGCCTCGATGCAATAACCAAGAATCTCCGAGGCGACCGCCTCCGCCTGTTCGGCTTGCCCGGGAATCGATTCGTCGTAGCAGATGAGCGGGTGGAGATTGCCGTCCCCGGCATGGAACACATTGCCGATGCGGAGTCCCGATCGCGCCTCGAGCTCGCGGATTCGTCGCAACACGCCGGGCAGACGCGTCCGCGGCACCACGCCGTCCTGGACGTAGTAGTTCGGCGACACGCGCCCCATGGCGGCAAAGGCCGCCTTCCGCCCTTTCCAGATGCGCGCACGCGCGGCGTCGTCTCGCGCGATCTCAACGGTGCTGGCACCCGCGCGCTGGCAGATGGCCTCGACGGTCCCGAAGAGCTCATCGACCTCGCCTTGCGGGCCGTCGAGTTCGACGATGAGCACGGCATTGGTGTCAGGGAATTTCGGATGCACGGCCGCTTCGGCCGCCTCGATCGTGAGCCGATCCATCATCTCGACAGCGGCCGGGACAATGCCGGACGAGATAATCGTCGAGACCGCTTCACCGGCTTCGTCGATCGAGCCGAAGCCAGCGAGCAGGGTCACGACGGCTTCGGGCCGCCGCAGGATCCGGACAATTGCCTTGGTGACGATGGCGAGTGTTCCCTCGGAACCAACGATCGTAGCGAGCAGATCGAGACCTGGTGCGTCCAGCACGCGACCGCCGAGATGGACGAGATCGCCGTTGGGCAGCACCGCTTCAACACCCAGGACGTGGTGCACGGTAAACCCATACTTCAGGCAATGGGCGCCGCCCGAATTTTCGGCGATGTTGCCGCCAATCGAACAGACGATCTGACTGGACGGATCGGGCGCGTAGTAGCACCCGAAGGCCGCGACGGACTGCGTGATCTGCAGGTTGGTGACGCCGGGCTCGACGGTGACGCGGAGGTTGGGAATGTCGACCTCGAGCACGCGGTTCAGCCGCGACAATCCGATCAGCACGCCGTCGGGAATCGGCAGCGCGCCTCCCGAGAGACCGGTCCCGTGCCCGCGCGCCACGAACGGCACATTCGCGCGATGGCACAGGCGAACCACCGCCTGCAGTTCTGACGTGGTCGCGGGCAGCACGACGACCCCTGGAGTGGCGCGCAGGTGGACGAGGGCGTCGGACTCGTAGGTCAGGAGATCGGCCGGATCCGTCAGAAGTGAGTCAGGCGCAATCGTGCGCACCAATTCGTCGAGGAAGGCCGCATTCATACCTTACGGTCGAACGATACGGAGGCCAGTTGGTGGCGGCGGTGGCAATGACGGGTTGACGACCTTCAGAATCGATCCCGAATAATTCACGATGAACAGCTCGCCATCGGCATCGACGCCGAACGAGCTGACATTGCTGAGTGCAGGCCCGAGCGCAGCCGTGTGCTCCACGCGATCCGACGCCGTGGCGTTGCCGCTCCCGTCGAGTGTCAGCGCAATTGACCAGACCCGACCGGCGGAGAAGTCCGCGAAGAAATAGCGGCCCTGATACGCTGCGCCGAGCTCCTTGCCGCGATAGACGTAGCCGCCGGTGATGGACCCTCCGTAGTCGCGGCCGTACTCGAAGATTGGATCAGTCAGCGGCTGGAATGCGGGTGGTGCATCCGTCACATTGTCGTGCGCGCCTTCGCGGTTGCGCCAGCCATAGTTGCGCCCACCGCGGCCTCGCGGCTCGTAGTCGATTTCTTCGAAGCCGCTTTGGCCGACGTCGCCGATGATGAGTGCTCCGGTGCCGCCGAGCGCGACGTCGTCGAAGGTGTATCGCCAGGGATTGCGCAGGCCGAAGTCCCAGATTTCCCACTGCACGCCCGGCAGGCTGCTCCCGATGAAGGGGTTGTCTGGGGGGTAACCATAGCCGGCTGGATGGTTCAACGGCACGTTCACGTCGATACGCAGCATCTTGCCCAGGAATTCTGCCGGATTCTGGGCACGGTGGCCAGGGTCGTTGCCGGCTCCGCCGTCGCCCGTGCCGATGTAGAGATACCCATCGGGGCCGAATGCCAGATTACCGCCGTTGTGGTTTGAAAACGGCTGAGCAAGGAAGGGTATGGCGCTCGGGCCCCACCTCAGATCGAAGCGTGAGCCCGGATCGGCAGTGACCGGGCTGGCCCGGAGGAATCGCGACACGACATTGTCGCCGTTGATATTTGTAAACTTGACGTAAAACCGACCGCTCGACGCATAGTCGGGGGCCAGCGCCATCCCCAGCAGGCCGCGCTCGCCACCCGCGTTCACGACACTCCGGATGTCGAGAAAGTCCCCAACAATCATGCCGGCGCGGACCACGCGGATTCGTCCGCCCTGCTCGACCACGAACTGTACGAAGCGATCGGTCGGATCCTGGACGATGGCAATTGGTGTGGAAAACCCGGACGCGTACACATACGCGCCGAAACCTGGTTGCGCGCGTACACCCGCGCAGAGGGCGAGTACGCCAATGGCGAGAACAAGCGCCCTCATTGACATCGCCCTACAGTATCATCCTGTTTGATGCGCCGGCTCCTGGGTTTTGTCGCTCTGTTTCTGGCGGTCAGTTCGTGTGGCGGTTCGTCGGAGTCGCCGATGGAGCCGCCGGTCGAACAGATCAGGGGCAACGAGCGTCTTGGCTGGGATCAGGCGGCCGCGACCGCAGAGGAAGTCGCTTCCCTGACCTTCGTCATCTACGTGGACGCCACACGAATCGGCCTGCAAGAATTCTCGTGCGACACTACGCCCGGCCCCGCAGGATTTGCGTGTAGCGCAAAGCTGCCGCCGATGTCCGCGGGGCGCCACGAGCTGCGGCTCGCGGCTGTCTCTGGAGATGGGACGGCAGTCGAGAGTAACAAGTCAGATCCGCTGACGGTCATCGTCACCAGCTCGACCACGTCGGTGAACCTGCCAGGAAGCTCGCGCGCTGTCCGTGATCTCGGACTCGCGGTCACGACCAAAGATCGCGTCAGTCTGCGCATTGATGCCGTCGTCGATGGACTGCAGGATCCGACTGACATCGCCGTCCTTCCGGACGGCCGCATCCTGGTCGCGGAGCGCATGGGAACGATTCGGTTGGTGTATCCGGATCGACCGCAGGCCAGCCGGTTGTCGCTTGCCCTCACACTGGATGATGTTGACGTGCGTCGGCGCGGCGGTCTTCTGGCGATGGTGCCGGACCCTCGTTTCGATCGGACCGGCTTTGTCTATGTCGTTTACACGTCCACGGCCGGATTCCGCTTGGCGCGGTTCAGAGAAGCGAGCGGCGCACTAGGCGAGAGAGTGATTTTGCTCGACGGTGTGTCTGCTTCGAAATCGCCGTCCGCCGCTGCACTTCGGTTTGGCCCCGACGCGAAGCTGTATCTCGCTCTGGACGATGCCGGGGATGCGAGACGCGCTGGCGATCTCGGCTCGTACAACGGCAAAGTCCTGCGGCTCAATGCTGATGCAACCACGCCCCCCGATCAGCCGGGTGGGACACCGGTGCACGTCCTGAACGTGAATGCGCCTCACGGGCTTGTCTGGGGCACTACGGGCAGCCCTCTCTGGGTCGCGCAGGATGGCCCGGACCCGGGTCACACGCCGGAACTTCGCACCATCGTGGCGGCGCCCGACCAACCGGCTCGAACGCGTGTCGCGTTGAGATACTTGCTACCGGCAGGTATTGAACCCTCGCAGATGATCCTGTATCAAGGAAGCCTCATCCCGGCCTTCAAAGGGGACTTGCTGATGACGGGCGGTGAAGGCGGACTGCTGCGCATGAAAGTCGACGCTTCGGATGGACTGAAAGTGATCTCGGCGGAACGGTTGTTCGAGGATTCGGCAGAAACGCTCGGCGCGATTGCCGCGGCTCCTGACGGTGCGATTTACCTTGCGACGTCTACAAGGTTGATGAAAATCGTGCCCGCTGACGGTCAGTAGCCGGTCGCGTCAAACCAAGGAATACTTCATGCGTTTGTGTTTTCGTGGCGTTCTTCTCGCGAGCGGACTCTTGGCGCTTGCGCAACCTGCCTCCGCACAAGTGCTACAGGGCCTGCCGCTGTTCGAGCAGCACTGCAGCAGCTGTCATGCGGCGCCGGCTGCTGACAGCCGCGCCCCCGACCGACAGGCGCTCAGCCAGCGCACGCCCGAGTCGATTCTCGATGCCATCACGACCGGCTCGATGGCGGCCAACGCCGCCGCGATGACGCCGGCGCAGAAACGCGTGCTGGCTGAGACGCTCACCTCGCGGCCTCTCGGCGCGGCGGCGGCAGGTGGGGCGGCGTCGATGAAAAACCTCTGCACGAGCAAGCCGTTCAGCGCGCCCATCGGGTCGCCGGCATGGAGCGGATGGGGAGTCGACGCCAGCAACGGTCGCTTTCAATCGGCACCAGCCGCTGGGTTGACCGCGGCGCAGGTGCCGCGGTTGACGCTGAAGTGGGCGTTCGCCTTTCCCAATGGCACATCCGCCTTTGGGCAGCCGGCGGTCGCCGGCGGTCGCGTGTTCGTCGGGTCCGACAACGGATTCGTCTATTCGATCGATGCGGCCTCCGGGTGTGTGTACTGGTCGTTCCAGGCGCCAGCCAGTGTGCGGACCGCGATCAGCGTGGGGCCGATTGGCTCAAGGTACGCGATCTATTTCGGCGATCTCAAAGGGAATGTCCACGCACTAGACGCCGAAACGGCAGCCGTGATCTGGACCAAGCATGCGGATGAGCATCCGCTCGCGCGGATCACCGGTGCGCCGACGCTGGCGGACGGCCGGCTGTACGTCCCGGTGGCTTCGTTGGAAGAGGCGTCAGGGTCGAACCCCAACTACGAGTGCTGCACGTTCAGGGGAAGCCTGGTCGCGTACGACGCCATGACCGGCGCGCAGATCTGGAAGGCGTATGCGATCGCGGACCCGCCCAAACCGACCAAGAAGAATTCGTTGGGCATCCAACTGTGGGGTCCGGCCGGTGCCGCCATCTGGTCGGCGCCAACCGTTGATGTGAATCGCGGCGCGGTGTACGTCGCGACCGGTGACGGCTACACACATCCAGCTGCCGACACCACCGATGCGGTGATGGCGTTCGATCTGAAAACCGGGCAACGACTCTGGACACACCAGGTCACGCCCAATGACGCGTATCTGGTCAGCTGTGGCCAGAACGTCGCCAATCGCGAGAACTGCCCTGAAGTGAGCGGTCCTGATTTCGATTTCGGCAATTCACCGATCCTGCGGACACTTCCAGATGGTCGCGGAGTGATCGTAATCGGTCAGAAGTCCGGGATCGTGACGGCGATGGATCCAGACAAAAAGGGCGCGCTCTTGTGGCAGAAACGGGTTGGACGGGGCAGCGCCCTTGGCGGCCTTGAATGGGGATCAGCCGCGGACGACCAGATCGGATACTTCCCCAACTCGGACGCGCAGTTCGGCGCCGCGCAGGCGGGAGGGCTGTTCGCGCTCAAGCTCGCGACCGGTGACGAGCTCTGGCAGGTGCGGCCTCCGGGAGCGGACTGCGCGCCGGGCAACCGCAATTGCACAGCCGCCCGATCGGCGGCGATTTCTGTGATACCTGGCGTGGTGTTTTCCGGAACGACTGATGGCGTGATGCACGCGTATTCGACCGCCGACGGCAAGGCCATCTGGGAATACAACACCGCCCGCGACTTCACGACGATCAATGGCGTGCCGGGAAAGGGCGGATCGATCAACGGCCCGGGCCCGGTCGTCGCTGGCGGCATGCTGTACACAAATTCCGGGTATTCCTATCTCGGCACCGGTGGCGCGGGCAACGTCTTGCTCGCCTTTGGCGTGGAGTAAGAGGAAGCGCGGCTGGCGTTGGCTGGGGTGGACTAGCCGCGGTCGGCCGCGGCGGCGATGTCGTCACGACCGGCAAAATATCGCACAGTCGGCTTGTGTTCAGCTGGAAAGACGTGCGAATGCTGAGCGCACACTCTCAAGAACGGTCCTGCATCCAAGCTGTCAAACATCGCCATCGGGTAGGCGCAACACAACGAGAACGGATATCGCTGGAGAAGCCCGTTCCACAGATGCTCCAGTTCGAGAGCGGTCTCGGTGAGGCCAGCCATCCAGAGCAGTGCGACCATTTCACCGAAGGCGGCAACATGCGAACGATCGTCGCCAGTCGCTGCCCGCGCGCGCTTGAGGATTGGAAGGGTCACATTTTCGAATCGCGCGCGGTTGATCCGCCCATTGGTGCACAGCTGAGCGAGCACTTCCTGAGCGTTCAGGGGAATGTATCGTCCTTCGCGGGTGGCGATTTCGGGGTCGAATCCGCGCGATTTCAGGCAGCTTGCGAGCCCGTCGAGGTGCGCAGGGGTCGCAATCACGACCGCCGCGTGGCCGCTGACGAGGGCGCCCCCCACATAGCCGGTCAGCAGGGTGGCAAGGCTCGAGTCCTTCGAATAAAACTGCACTCCGTGGCCGTGCTCCCCAACGCCGGACCAGCTGGTGAGAGGTAGCTGAACTGGGTTCCTGTCCATCAAGATGCCTCAAAGCTACACAAAATTGATACGAACGTAGCAATGTTGGCCAGTGGCTACCCACTCGGCGTCCTGATCAGAGTCCCCACGCAACACAGGTACCATAGGAGTATCATTCCTCGACGCAGTCATGACCCGCGCTGTTTTTACCCTGATTTGCTCAATTCTGCTCATTACGAGCGCTCGAGCCGAGGACCCGGCCCTGACGGACGCCCTCACGCGCGCGAGCAACAAGGTGCTCGAGTACTACCAGCGCGCGCAGAGCATCATTTCGACCGAGACGGTCCGCATGCAGCCGCTCGGATCGACGCTCTCTCCTGAAGGTTTCGCCCGTCGGCTGGTGTACGAGCTTCGCGTCGAATGGAGCGCGGCGGATACGCCAGGCAAGCTGCCGGAAGCCAACGTCATCCGTCGGCTCTTGACGGTCAACGGCGATGAGCCGAAGCCATCCGACGAGCCGGGCTGCGAGGATCCGCGGGCGGTCTCGCCGGAGCCGCTGTTCATGCTGCTGCCGGAGCATCGGCGTGAGTTCAGTTTTTCACTCGCAAAGCCGCAGCTGATGGGCACTCGCAACGCCACCGTCGTCGACTATATTTCGCTGCCGATGGGCGGCGTGCCGACCTGGAAAAAAGATTGCGTCAGCATTCCGCTCGAGGGCCGGACTCGGGGCCGTATCTGGATCGACGCCACCGCGGATACGGTTTTGCGGCTGGAAGAGCACCTCGTCGGGATGGTGGACGTGCGAGTGCCGCGCGACTACGCGCGACTCACCCAATCCTGGATGAGCCTCGAGCGCGCCGACTACTCGATTCGCTATGAACCGGTTCGTTTCAGCGATCCGGATGAAACACTCACGCTACCCGCAACGATCGAGACACTGCGGATCTTTCGTGGGACTGGCGTGTCGAGGATGCGCATCACCCAGACCTATTCGGACTATCGCCGGTTCCTGACCAATTCCCGGATGCTCCCGGCCAACGCACGACCGGAGCCACAGCAAGATGGAACGCGATAGCATTGACGCGGCCGTCAGGATTGAGACGACCGAGGATGACAACTAAACCAGGCGCGCGAACGCGCCGGAAGGAGAGAACGCACATGCGCAAGACCATGCTTGGGTTAGGAGTTGGGCTCGCGGGCGCGCTGATCGTAGCCGCCTCGGCGAGTGTCCTGGCTCAGGGCTCCAAGGCTGCGACCTACATCACCGCCGAAGAAGTGCAGACCGTCAACAAGCAAACCGGTACGGATCGGACGATCAAGGTTGTCGACGTTGGTCCCGAGAACTTCGCGGTCGGCATCATCCATCGTGGCGCGAGCGGCGCCGCTCGAGGCGGTGGCGCGGCGGCGGGAGGCGGCGGAGCAGCGGCGGCTGGCGCTGGCGCGAACGCCGGTGGCGGGCGCGGTGGTGGCGGTGCGGCAGCCGCAGCTGGTGGTGGCGCGGCGCGTGGTGCCGGCGGTGGCGGAGCGGCGGGTGGCGGCGCAGGACGCGGTGCCGCAGCGCCGGCTGAACCCTGCGGCGAGGCGATGACGACGCCGGTTCCCGCGGGTACACCGAGCGGTCTGTATCACGAATCACAAACAGAGGGTTATCTGATCACCTCGGGCGGCGGGGTAGTCGTGACGGGCGGGCACATTGTCAACGGTCGCAAGTCAGCACCAACCGCGGAGGTCACGACCACTTTGAACGGACCTTCTTGCAGCGGTTCCATCATGGGAGCGGACGTCGTCCAGCGCTCCGTCAAAGTGGGGGACATCATCATCATTCCGGCAGGCGTGCCGCACGGGTGGGGCGAGATCCCGGATCACGTGGACTATCTGAGCTTCCGTCCGTCGGCCCGCATTCTGACAGCGGGCTACGTGCACCCGTCCATCGCTCCGAAGTAGGCCCGACCTTCAGGTCGGGCGCCACATGATCGTTCCTTCGAGTCGCGCGCGGCCTGGGATTCACTTCCCGGGCCGCCGCGTTCTTCAGCGTGACGTTTCTTGTCCCTGACGAGCGTTCGCGCGTTCAAGGGTTGGGCCCTAACCTCTAACCTCCGACCTCTAATCCCTATTTCTTCACGTACTGCTTCACATTCGTCTCGGTGACTTCCGCGCCGTAAACGTTGCCGGCAGCGTCAGCCGCGACTCCCTCGGGCGAGGTCGTGGCGGGACGGGGATCGGCAGTCCACGGATCCGGAATCAACCCGGTGACCTTGCCGTCGCGGGCGTTCCCAATTCGGATGCCGCGTTTCAGGCCGCCCGGGTTTCGGTTATCGTCCGACTCTGAGTCGGCCACGTAGATCACATCGTTCTTGTCGATGAACACGCCGCTCGGGCGCCCGAACTGTTTCCACTCGGCGAGGAACTTGCCTTCTTGATCAAAAAGCTGCACGCGGTTGTTGCCGCGATCGCCGACGAAGATCCGGCCTTGCGAATCCATGGCCAGCGCGTGCGGCACATTGAATTCACCCGGCCCCGGTCCGGCCTTGCCGAAGTGCTTGACGAATTTCCCGTTCTTGTCGAACTTCAAAATGCGGCCGTTGGCGCCGCCATGTCCCTGCGCCACGAAGATGTCGCCGTTTGGCGCGACCAGGACATCGTTGGGTTGATAGAAGTAGCCGACGTCATTCGATCCGCCTGGCATGCCGAGCGCCATGAGGAGCTTGCCGTCGGGGCTGAACTTGAACACCTGATGACCCTTGGTCGCACCCGCGGCCGCACCAACCGGACCGGCGGCGCCACGTCCCGCAGGCGGGACCGCGGCTGGGAGCGTCGTGGCCCTGCCGCCGGCGGCTGGCTGCGGTGTCACGCCGCCAGCATCTGGGGCTGTGCCGCGCGCAGCTCCACCTCCTCGACCGGCACCGGCTGCGCGACCTGTACCGCCCGCAGCCCCGGCGCCACGCGCACCGTCGGCCGCTGGCGCGCCGCCACGCGCCGGTCGCGGCACGTTGTCGGAGTAGTCGGTGACCCAGACGTTGCCCTCGCGATCGACATGGATCCCGTGTGGCGACATGACCATGCCCGCGCCGAAACTCCTCACGAGTTTGCCGGACGCGTCGAAGAGCAGGATCGGGTTGACCGTCGGATTCGTGGGGCAGCCGCTGTTGCCGCCGCATCGTTCCGCGATCCAAATCGAGCGGCCGTCTTTGTCGATGTCGACGGCGCTGATCGCGCCCCAGCTCCGACCTTCAGGCAGCTTGAAATGATTCTCAACGGTCCGATAGGGATTCGGCACGTCGTTGGACGGATTCGGCGCCTGCGCGCCCGCTGCCGCCGTCAACGCGACGGCTCCCGCCACCCAAAAACTTTTGGTTCGATTCCGGTTCATGGACATCTGTTCTTTCTAGCTGAGAGCTCTCAGCCTTCAGCTTTCGGCTTACCGCCCCGAGCCCTCAGCCCTTTAGCCCTTAGCCCTGACAGTGTTCTGATCGGTCCAGCCTTAGCCCTGACAGTGTTCTCTATCCCCAGCCCTGACAGGTTTCTTAAGGTCTCTTCACGTACTTATGAATCTTCCTCGGTCCCACTTCTGCCCCGTAGACGTTGCCCGCTGCATCGGCCGCGACACCTTCCGCGGCGCTTGTGCCTCCAGCGGGCGTCATCGGATCATATTCAGGATCCGGGATGAAGTATTGAACCTTGCCATCCTTTGCGCTGCCGATCCTGATGCCGCGAATCCAGGCGGGAGTCCCCGGAACGGCCGCGTTGGACGATGGTGACGATTCCGAATCGGCGCCGTAAAGCATGTCGTTCTTGTCGATGAAGATCCCGCTCAACCGGCTGAACTGGTACCACTCTTCGAGGAACTTGCCTTCTTGATCGAGAATCTGGATGCGCACGTTGCCGCGATCCGCGACGAACAGGCGGCCGCGCGAATCGAACGCCAGTGCGTGTGGAATGCTGAATTCGCCTGGACCGGTACCGGCCTTGCCGATGATCTTGATCAACTTGCCGGTCTTGTCGTACTTGAAGATCAGCCCGGTGCCGGCGTTGTGCCCCTCAGAGATGAAGATCTCACCGGCAGCGTTGGTGATGACGTCGTTCGGCTGATAGCAGCACTCGGGCGGAGCCGCGCCACCTGGCTTGCCGATCGTCATCAGCACTTTGCCGTCGGGACTGAACTTGAACACCTGATGGCCCTTCGTCGCGCCGGGAGGCGGGACGAACGTAGCGGGATTGAATGTAGCCGGAGGGTTTCCTACATAGGCAGGCGCTGCGGGCGCCGCGCCTGCACCGCGGCCGCCACCGGCACCCGCCCCGCGTCCACCGCCCGCGGCAGCGGGCGCTCCATCGGCAGCAGCCGCACCACGCCCCCCTGCAGCTGCGCCGCCGTCGGCTGCTGCCCCGCGTCCTCCGCGCCCCGCGCCGGCCGCGGCAGCTCCACGCCCAGCAGGCGCCGCCCCGTCCGCGGGGGCGGCGGCGCCGCGTCCAGCCGCTGGCGGCGGGTTACCCTGACCGTCAGCAATCCAGATATTGCCGTCGCGATCCACGTGAATGCCATGCGGGAAGAGGATCATGCCCGCGCCAAAACTCTTGAGCAGCTTGCCCCTCTCGTCGAAGTGCAGCACGGGATCGACCGTCGGCGAATTGAGGCACGAGTTGGCGCCGCATCGCTCGGCGATCCAGATCGTCTTCCCGTCCTTGTCGATGTCCACGGTGCTGGACGACCCCCACTGTCTGGGTTTGGGAAGTTCGCCCTGCGTCGGGCCGGGCGTATTCGCGTCGGGGAACGCGAAAAAGTTCTCGATCGTCATGTACGGATTCGGCAGGTTGTTGACGGCCTGCCCCTTTGCGTACTGCTGGGCGTTGACGTTCCAGCCGAGCATCGCGAAGGTCGCCGCAGTAACACCGACGGTGACGGCGAGCGTGAAGATGGTGCGACGGGCGTATGACATGCAACCGCCTCCTGAAAAAAATGCCAGATTGTGGAGGGAGCTTAACGCAAAAGAGGCGGCGCGTGTAGGACACAAAAGGGGCAGGCACGGCTGGCAGGCCGGGCTGGGCGCGCCGGCGGGTAGGGTGGGGCAGGTCGGGCTGGTAGGAAGAATGGGGCAGGTAGACCGGTCGGCCCAGGGGCAAATAGGGCGGGTCGGGCCGGTTAGCCTGGTAGGGGCCGAAAGGGAGAGCGCGACTCCGACAGTCGCGCCCTCGGTCCTTGACCCTTACCTTCTACCCTCTGATCCCAACCTCTGGCCCCTAACCTCTAACCTCTAATCTCCGACCTCTACTTCTTCTTCACGTACTTCTGCACCTTCATCGGTCCCACTTCCGCGCCGTAGAGATTGCCGGCGGCATCGGCGGCGACGCCTTCCGCCGCGCTCGTGCCGGTCGCGTCGGGACGCGGATCGGGAATGAAGTAGAGCACCTTGCCATCTTTCGCGCTGCCGATGCGGAGGCCGCGCTTCCAGGCGCCGTGCGCGGGATTAACCGATCCCGACTCGGAGTCGGCTGAATAGAGGTTGTCCTTCTTGTCGATGTAGATCCCGCTCGGCCGGCTGAACTGCGGCCAGTCGGCGACGAACTTGCCGTCCTTGTCGAACACCTGAACGCGGTTGTTGCCGCGATCGCCGACGAACAAACGGCCCTTCGAGTCCATGGCAAGAGCGTGCGGCTGGTTGAACTCGCCGGGCCCAGCCCCGTCCTTGCCCATGGTGCTCAGGAGTTTGCCGGTCTTGTCGAATTTGAAGATGTAGTTGACCCCCGCCGTGCCGTGTCCCTGCGCGACGTAGATGTCGCCGTTGGGCGCCACGAGCACATCGTTCGGCTGATAGCAGCATTCCTCAGGCGGCTTCGCGCCGCCCTTCCGGCCGATCGTCATCAGGAGTTTGCCGGTTTTGTCGAACTTGAACACCTGATGTCCCATCGTCGCATTCGGGTTCGGGATGACTGGCGCGCCGCGGCCTTGTCCGCCTCCGCCACCGCCTGCCGCTGGAGGTGCACCAGCCGCTGGTGCGCCTGCGCCACCGCCGCGGCGACCGCCACCGGCGGCTGGATCCGCGCCAGCTGCGGCGCCGCGTCCATCAGCCGCCGCGCCGCGCCCGCCACCGGCGGCACCAGCGCCTCGAGCTCCAGCGGCATCAGCTCCTGCTGCGCCGCGGGCCGCGCCTCGTGCCGCCGCCGCGGCGGGATCGGGCCGGGTCGCGCGGCCGCCGTTCACGTCGTCCTGGTAGTCGGTCACCCAGACGTTGTCGTCCTTGTCGACGAAGATGCCATGGGGCGCGACGATCATTCCGGCGCCGAAGCTCGTGATCAGGTTGCCCTTTTCGTCGAAGTGGAGGACCGGATCGACTTTGTTCGCCAGACAGGCGCTGTTGGCGCCGCAGCGTTCAGCGACCCAGATCGTCTTGCCGTCCTTGTCGATTTCAATCGAGCTGGTGGCACCAAACTGCCGGCCAGCCGGGAGCTTGAAGTAGTTCTCGATCGTCTCGTACGGATTGGGTAAGTCGTTGGTGGGCGCAATGCTTGGAGCCGCGGCCTGGGCGGGCGCCGGCCCTTGCGCGTGCAGGTTCCAGCCGAGGGCTGCCGTTGCCGCGACGAGCGACGCCGCAACCGCGATCTTGATGCGATCGTTATGTGACATGTGAGTGCGCCTCCTTCAGCGGCGAGAGCGATCGACGGAGCTTAACACGGGCAGGCAGGGCAGGCCGGGCAGGTAGGCTGGCGATCCTCAAGGGCTAAGGGCTGAGGGCTGAGGCTGAGGGTCGTTCAAGCTGAGGGCTAAGAGCGGAAGGCTGAGGCCGCCCTTCGGCAGCGCTCAGCCCACCTTGCCAAACAACTTCTTACTTCTAACTTCTTACTTCTAACTTTCGAGTTTCGTCCCCTACTTCTTGACGTACTTGGTCAGCTTGCGCGGTCCGACTTCGGCGCCGTAGACGTTGCCGGCGTTGTCCACCGCCACGCCTTCCGCGACCCACGTGCCCGACCCGCAAGTTGGCGGGTTGCCTGCCTGCTGTCCCTGGGCGCAGGTCGGCAGAGGATCCGGAATGATCGCGGTAACTTTCCCGTCCTTGGCGCTGCCAATGCGGATGCCGCGCGTCCAGTTGCCGTGCGCGGGGTTGATGCCACCGGACTCGGAGTCTGCCGAATACAGCATGTCGTTCTTGTCGATGAAGATGCCGCTCGGACGGCTGAACTGCGGCCAATCGGCCACCTGGTTCATATTGCGATCGAACACCAGCACGCGGTTGTTGGCCCGATCGCCCACGAACAGACGGCCCTGAGAGTCGAATGCCAGCGCGTGAGGCTGGTTGAACTCACTGGGGCCCGATCCGCGCTTGCCCCAGGCCTGCAGGAACTTGCCTTCTTTCGAGAACTTGATGATCCGATCGTTCGGGTTCGTCCCGTGTCCCTCGGCCACGAAGATCTCGCCGGCAGCGTTGGTGATGACGTCGTTGGGCTGCCAGCAGCATTCGGTCGGACCAGTGGCTCCGCCGGCGCGGCCGATCGTCATCAGTACCTTGCCGTCGGGACTGAACTTGAACACCTGATGGCCCTTCGTCGCCGCCGGATTCGGACCGGTGGGAGCCGGACCGCGTCCACCGCCACCACCTGCTGCGGCACCACCGCCCGCCTGGGCCGCGGCTCCACCGCCAGTAGCTGCGCCACCCGCAGCAGCCGCGCCACCGCCACCCGCCGCACCGGTGCCGCCGCCACCGCCGCGACGTCCAACACCGGCCGCTGCCGCACCGGCATCAGCTGCCGCGCCGCCAGCGGCGCCCGCTGCTCCGGCTGCTCCGGCGTCGGCCGCACCGCGCCCGCCGCCCCGTCCGCCACCACCGCCCGCGCCACGTCCGGCGCCGCCAGCAGCAGCGTTGCCGTTGTCGTTGCCGTCGGTCACCCAGATGTTGCCGTCACGATCGACATGGATGCCGTGCGGGAAAATGATGAGCCCGGCGCCAAAGCTCTTGATGACCTTGCCGCTCTCGTCGAAGTGATACACCGTGTCGATCGTTGGTGTCGCTGCGCATGAGTTGGTGCCGCATCGCTCGGCGACCCAGATGGTCTTGCCGTCTTTGTCGATGTCCACCGCGCTTGTCGATCCCCACGCTCGCCCGTCGGGCAGCTTGAAGTAGTCGTTGATGGTCTGATACGGGTTGGGGAGGTCGTTGGTTGGCGCGACGGTCGCCTGCGCCTGCGCCTTCCAGCCCCACGTCGCAGCCGTGACGATGATGGCCCCGGCGAGCGTGAGCTTAATTCCACTGGCAAATGACATGAACGCTTCTCCTTGAATCAGTGCACGATGACTGGGAAGTATAACCTCACCGCCTTTCTGCTACCCTCAGCTTTAACGTGTCAAGGGGGTTTGCCATCCTGGCGCTGTTCACCGGCTACGCTCTGGCCGAGCTGGGGCAGAGCGTCGATTCAAAGCAGGAAGCGCTTCTCCGAACCCTCTTCCCGTCGGCCGTGTCGTTTTCCGCAAAAGGCGGCGACCCGCCGCATTTTACGGCTTACGCGAGCGCTTCAGGGTCGCCCCCGATCGCCGGTTACGCGTTCTGGACGACGGAGCTGCAGCCCTTCGAGCGGGGCTACGACGGCCCGATCAAGATTCTCGTTGGCATGGACACCAGTGGCACACTCACCGGGATCGTCGTCACCGACCATCACGAGCCCTACGGCTACTTTTCGGTGGATCGGCCGGAGTTTGCAGCTCAGTTCAAAGGCAAAAGCATTCGCGATCCGTTCAAAGTCGGCGGGGACATCGACGCGGTCTCGAGGGCATCATTGACAGTGGGCAGCTCGACGCGTGCCGTGCGCGACAGCGCCCGGCGCGTGGCCGACAGGCTCCTGACCGCGGGGAAGCGATAGCGGGCAGAAAATCTGATAAGCTCCCCGTGTTTTGACATGCCTCATACATCCATTCTTAAACGGTGTTTCGCGCTCACGTGTGCCTTCGCCGCCGCGTCGATCGGCCTGACCGGACAGGTTGTCCGCACGGACCTGAATACGCAGCTCAAGGTGCTGTTTCCGCAGGCCACTTCCTTCGGCTCGAAGGAAGGGAAACCACCGGTGTTCAAGGCCTACGTCACTGACGCCAAGACGCACGCGCAGTCCCTCCTCGGCTACGCCGCGTACACCACCGACTGGCAGCCGTTCGAACGTGGCTACGACGGCCCGATCAAGATTCTGGTGGGCGTCAGCACCGCCGGGTTCGTGACCAATATCGTCGTGACCGAGCACAAGGAGCCGTACGGCTACCGGTCGATCGACCAGCAGCGGTATGCCGATCAGTTTATCAACAAGAACATCCAGGACGCGTTCAAGATTCGCGCGGACGTCAATGCCGTTTCTGGAGCCACGGCAACGGTCGGGAGCGCCACGCGCTCGATCCGCGACACGGCCAAGCGCCTGGCCGAGGCGTATCTCTCCGGGGGCGCGGCGAAATAATGGAAGAGACTTGGGCTGAGATTCTCGAGCCACAGTGGCTCGACCTGGTACTCCTCACGGCATTCTTCACGCTGACAATGGTCAGCTTCTTTCGGAAGAGCGTCTGGATGAAGTACGTGACGCTCGCTGTCTCGCTCGTCTACCTCGGCGTGTACAAGAGCACCATGCTGAGCGTCGTCGACATCTTCAGGCTGTTCACGTGGAACCTGCCCGCCTTTCGTGAGATCTACTGGTATCTCTTCGCCGTATTTGCGCTCGTGACCACGGTCGTCTGGGGCCGCATCTACTGCGGCCGTGTCTGCGCGTTCGGCGCACTGACGCAGCTGATGGACCGCGTCGTCCCGAAGAAGTGGCGCTACGACGTCCCGATCAACGTGGAGAAGAGGATCAACCTCGCGAAGTACGGCGTCCTGGCGGCGGTTCTGGTGTATTACCTCGTCACGAGCGATATTTTCATCTTCCGCTACGTCGAGCCGTTCTGGCTGTTCAGCCTGCCTGGATGGGACGAGGCTGGCGTGATGTGGGTCGTGCTCGGCCTACTCCTCGTCGCGACCGTTTTCGTGCGCAACCTATACTGCCGGTTCCTGTGCCCGACGGGCGCTTTCCTGGGCGCGATTGCCCAGGTCACCACGCTCGTCCCGATCAAGCGCTGGAAGGAATGCAACAGCTGCAAGCTGTGCGAGAAGGTGTGCGAATGGGGCGCCATTCGCGGGCCGCAGATCGTGAAGTCTGAATGTGTCCGCTGCGACGACTGCGAACGGCTCTACGCGGACACGAAGAAGTGCCCGCATTGGCTTATCCTGTTGAAGAAGAAACCGGCACCTGCGCCGGTGCCGACGTCGATCCAGATCTAAGCCGCAACTCGACAATTTACAATTTACAATTTGGAATTAGGAATTCGTGATGGAAGAACCACGGGTTTTCGATTCCCGACTTGACGCTGCACGTTCACGCGGCAAGTCGATGACCACGGACAGCGCCGAGTTCCGAGCGCGCGTGCGCCTCTTCCTTCCCCCGATCACGCTGATCCTCGTGTCGATCCCGTTGATATTGAGCCTGATTCCTCGAAACCACATCTACGGATTCCGGGTCCGTGAAGCGATGGCCTCTGATGCGGCGTGGTATCCCGCCAATCGGATCGGTGGGATCGCTTTGGTCGGGGCCAGTCTGGTCTGGCTGCTGGCCGCCACATATGCTCCGCGTCGGTATGTGACGATCATCGGTGTGACCGCAGTCCTGCTCGCGATCGGGCTGTTAATGGTTTCCCAAGGTTGGTCAGTGTAAGTGATCCCGTAACTTACAATGCACACTTAGGAATTTAGAATTCGTGACACGTTTGCCCTCGACGAATTCCTAATTCCTAACTGTAAATTGTAAATTCCTACGGCGCGTCCGTAGGGTCTGCCAGCATCAAGAGCTTACCCTTCAAGCCCGAAGACACGAGCACCTCGTTCTTCGATGTCACGATCACCCCTTCAACGTCGGGCAGGCGCTCGATGAGAGCCATGCCTTTGTCTGGCCCCAAGATGAACACGCCGGTGTCGATCCCGTCGGACAAGGTGGCGCTGTCGGTGACAATCGTCACGCTGCGACAGCCGCGCGCCGGCTCGCCGGTGTCGGGATCGAGAATGTGGTGGTACCGACGGCCGTCCTTCATGAAGAAGCGTTCGTAGTCGCCAGATGTACTGAACGTCCCGTCCTCCAAGTCGAGCGCCGCGAAGCTACTGCCGGCGGGGCCGCGCGGGTCGCGAATGCTCACGCGCCAGGGGCGATCGCCATGACGCCCGGCGACGTAAAGATCGCCGCCCGACTGAATCATGAAGTCGCGAACGCCAGCCGCGCGGAGGAGGCTCGCGCCGTGATCGACGGCGTACCCCTTCCCAATCCCTCCAAGATGCATACGCATCCCGTGTTTTCCGAGAAACGCGGTGCCCTTCTGTTCGTCGACGATGAGCGCCTGATAGTCGACGAGAGGAAGACGCGCGCGAATCGCTGCCGGCGCCGGGACGCGATTATCCTGGTCGTGATCGAACTTCCAGATGTCTGACAGTGCACCGAACGTGATGTCGAACTTACCCTCGGTCCAGTCGCTCACTTGACGGGCCGCGCGGATCACTTCCCGGGTCTCCGGGCTGATCGGCACGGGATGATCACCGGCGGCCTGATTCACGCGTTGCACGTCGCTGCCTTCGCGCCAGATACTCATGAGAGCTTCCAGCCGATCGAACTCCTTGAAGACCGCATCGAACGCGGCCAGGGCGACAGGTTCGTCTGTCGTCCAGGCAGACAG
>Ga0111538_10003841_pt1 | contig 20953 bp, 12 predicted proteins | sample SoiMethybrSBSTD1_FD_79669 | JGI IMG/M metagenome (GOLD analysis project Ga0111538, IMG submission 79669) | Bulk soil microbial communities from a Populus tree surrounding site in Tennessee, USA - Soil MetaG P. TD hybrid SBSTD1 (version 2)... | ecosystem: Environmental > Terrestrial > Soil >... | reverse complement strand
TCGCGAAGATCGAGATTCGGTGCGGTGCTCATCGTGCCTCCACTTCCTCGCGGACCCAGTCGTAGCCACGGCTCTCGAGCTGCAGGGCCAGGTCGGCGCCTCCGCTCAGCTCGATCCGGCCGTCGATCATGACGTGCACCTTGCTCGGCTTGATGTAGTTCAGGATCCGGTTGTAGTGCGTGATCACCAGCACGCCCAGCTCCGGACCGGCCAGCGCATTGACGCCCTCCGACACGATCCGCAGCGCGTCGATGTCGAGGCCGGAGTCGGTCTCGTCCATGATCGCGATCTCGGGCTTGAGCATCGCCATCTGCAGGATCTCGGCGCGCTTCTTCTCACCGCCCGAGAAACCGTCGTTCAGGTAACGGGTCGCGAACGACTCGTCCATCTTGAGCAGTGCCATCTTCTGCCGCAGCTGCTCGCGGAATTCCTTGGGCGCAATGCCCTTCTTCCGCGGCACCGAACCGCTGCCATCGCTGGTCTCGGGGGACGGGATCCGCGCATTGATCGCGGTGCGCAGGAAGTTCGCGACCGACAGTCCGGGGATCGCGACCGGATACTGGAACGCCATGAACAGGCCCGCGCGCGCGCGCTCGTCGGCCTCCCACTCGAGGATGCTCTCGCCCTTGAACAGGATGTCGCCCTTCGTCACCTCGTACTTGGGGTGACCCATCAGCGTGTTCGCGAACGTGCTCTTGCCGGAGCCGTTCGGACCCATGATCGCGTGGATCTCGCCCTTCTCCACGGTGAGCGACAGTCCCTTGAGGATCTCCTTGTCCTCGATCGAGACGTGGAGGTCCTTGATCTCGAGTGCCGGCGTATGGCTCATGCGTCCAGGTCTTTCGTGCTGCGCCGCGTGCGCGGCGTGCGGTGAGGGACTGCGCGTCGTCTCCGCCGTTCGGTGGGAGGACCGCGGGTCCCGAAGGTTCGTCAGGCCGAGAAGCTGTCTCCGCACGCGCAGCTGTGCCGCACGTTCGGGTTGTTGAACTTGAAGCCGGCGCCCATCAGCCCCTCGACGTAGTCGATCTCGGTGCCTCCCAGCAGCACGGCACTCTTGAGGTCGATGATCAGGCGCACCCCGCCGGTGTCCAGGACTTCATCGCCCGGACTCTCGGCCTCGCAGAACTCCATGAAATAGGAGTTGCCCGAGCAGCCGCCGCCGCGCACCCCGATGCGGAGCCCGATGTCGGGGGTGCCGCGCTGAGTGAGCAGCTTCTTCACCTTCTCGGCCGCGGTCGCGGTGAGGGTGATCATGAATGCGTGACTCCTTTCTCTGTCTTTCCAATCTCACGGAGCGGCACGAAGTCGCTCCGGTTCGAACGCGGCTTGCTGCCCGCGTCCGGTCGTGCCGTGATGCCTGTGAGCAGCGCCGGCTCGGCGACCTCGTGGTCGCGACCGCAGTTCACGCAGCCCACCGTCGTCTCGTCGGTCTCGCAGCCCCCGCACGTCCGCAGGTATGCGAGCCCCTGCTCGAGCTCGTGCTCGAGCTGTTGATGGCGGCCGATCGCCTCGCGGGTCTCGCCGAGCTTGCGCTCGAACAGATCGCGCAGGCGTTCCATGGCCTGGGGGCCCCGTTCCGCGCTCCACCACTCGCGCAGCACATCGCGCATCTCGTGGAGCGAGAAGCCGAGCACGTGGAGCATCTCGATCCATCGCATGCGCTCGACCGCGCTCGGGTCGTAGAGCCGGAAGCCACCGCTCGACCGGGTGACCGGCAGCAGCAGCCCCATCTCTTCGTACAGGTGGATCGCCCGCACCGTCTTGCCGGTCCGGCGAGCCAGGTCCCCGATGCGAAGCCGGGGCGTCGAGTGAGTGCTTCCGAGGTCCACAGGCATACCCTTACGCACAGGTTAGATTCGGCCCGCAACATAGCGCGCTGGAAAGAGTCGGTCAACTGACACGATGACAAGAATCTAGCCTGGTCCGAGTGGCTCTGGCCCGCTCCTTCGGGCAGACCTGTCCAATTCCCTTACATATGGCCTGCCCTGCCTCCTCCCGGGCGAGCCGAACGGCCGATTCCGGCCTCACTTGCCGCGTTGGTCGGTGGCCCGGGCGGCCCGGCCTGCGCTCACCGAAGACCGACCCGCGCCGGTGGGTGTTCTGTTGAGGAACGGGGATTAGGGGCGCAGGCTTGTGCACATGAGATCCGGGAAGATCTCCGTCCTCGCCATTTCCGCCGCCCTGATGGCAGGGGAACCCGATGTCGGCTTTGGATCGGTCCGAGCCTCGGGTGCCGCCCCTGACAGCTCGGTTCTGGTCCTGGCGGAACCTTCAGAGCCCGGCACCCGCCTGGTGGTGGCCGGGCGCGTGGCGCGCCCGGACGGGCGACCGGCCGGCCACGAGCGGATCGGGGTCTACCACACCGATGCGAAGGGCGAGTACGGCGTCCACCCCACGCGCCGAACGTTCCCGCCCGCCCGCGACGCCCGCCTGAGCGGGCTGGTGGTCACCGACGCGCAGGGACGGTTCGAGATCCGGACCATCCGGCCCGGTCACTATCCCGGTGGCGGCACTCCGCAGCACATCCACTTCATCGTCGGACGCGCGAACCAGGAGCTGCTGTTCGCCGACGATCCCCTGCTCGAGAACCACGCGCACACCGGCGAGGCCGAAGGCACGAGGGTTCGCCCGGTCACCACCGATGCGAAGGGCGTCCAGCACGTCTCGATCGAGCTGAAGACACGCTGAGCCGTGACCCGGGGCGCCTGACCGCTGGAATCGCCCGCCGAACGACGCGCTCGGACCCGGTGGTTCCGCACTCGGTGCTTTCGCCATGTTGCTTCGGCCCACGGCGCTGGATCATGCCGTCCGTTGCCGCCCACCGAGTTCGATCCACCGGTTCGAGGATTCGATGTCTACTCTCCGCGTCGCCCTGGGGCTGATCGCCGCACTCGTCCTCACGTCCGCAATCCCTGCGAAGACCGCGACGCCGAAGTCCGGCGCCGATACCCGCACCCAGACGCTGACCGCCGCGCCCACGGGGATCCAGGAGCGCGCCGATCGCTTCCTCCAGCTGGTCAACGCCGGCTACCAGTCGCTCGGCCGCGTGGCGGCCGAGGCGCAGTGGGTGGCGAGCACCGACGTCTCCGACGCGCATGACGCGGCGTCGGAAGCCGCGAACAAGTCGTACGCCGCGTTCAACGGGAATCCCGAGCTGATCCGCGAGGCGCGCGAGCTCCTGCAGCACAAGGCAGCGCTCAAGCCGATCACGGTGCGCCAGCTCAACCGCGTGCTGCTCAACGCCGCCGAAGGTCCGATGACCAACCGGCCGCTGGCCGAGAAGCGGATCGCGGCCGAGGTGAAGCAGGCGTCGACGCTCAACGGCTTCGAGTTCAAGCTCGACGGCAAGCCGATCACCGTCAACGAGATCCAGTCCGAGCTGACCAACGGCCGTGACCTCGCGCGCCGCCGGAAGGTATGGGAGGCGTCCAAGGAATCGGGCCCCGCGCTGAAAGATGGCCTGATCAAACTGCGCGACCTGCGCAACGGCTGTGCGAAGGAGCTTGGCTATCCCGACTACTTCGCGCTCCAGTCGGCGGGCTATGGCATGACGGCCGACGAGATCGTCGCGATGCAGGACCGTTTCATGAAGGACATGGAACCGCTCTACAAGCAGCTCCACACCTGGGTCCGCTACGAGCTGGCGAAGCGCTACAACCAGCCGGTGCCGAAGCGCATTCCCGCTCACTGGATCGACAACCGGTGGTCGCAGGAATGGGGCGGGATCGCGCCGGTTGCGAATCTCGACGAGCGGTTCAAGGGCAAGGACGGTGAATGGGTCGTGAAGAAGGCCGAGGAGTTCTACACCGGCCTCGGCTATCCGAAACTGCCCGATTCGTTCTGGGAGAAGTCGGACCTGTACCCGGTGCCTGCCGACTCCAAGCGTAAGAAGAACACGCACGCGTCGGCGTGGCACATCGACCTCGAGAACGACATCCGCTCGTTGATGAGCGTCGAGCCCAACGAGGAGTGGTTCAAGACCTCCCACCACGAGCTCGGCCACGCCTATTACTACGTGAGCTACACGCGCCCCCAGATCCCGCCGCTGCTGCGGCTCGGCGCCAACCCCTCGTTCCACGAGGGGATGGGCGAGCTGATCTCGCTCGCCGCCGGCCAGGTGCCGTATCTCAAGCACGTCGGCCTGCTGCGTCCCGACGAGCAGCCGGATTCGATCGCGTTCCTGCTCAACGACGCGCTCACCAACGGCCTGCCGTTCCTGTTCTGGGCGTCGGGCACGATGACGCACTGGGAGCACGACGTGTATTCCAAGGGGCTGCCGCCCGACCAGTGGAATGCGCGCTGGTGGCAGTACGTCTCGGAGTTCCAGGGCGTCGAGCCGCCGAGTCCGCGCGGCGAGCAGTACTGCGACGCGGCGACCAAGACCCACATCAACGACACACCCTGCTACTACTACTCCTACGCGATCGCGACCGTGTTCAAATTCCAGATGAACGATCACATCGCGCGCAAGATCCTTCACCAGAGCCCGCGCAACTGCAATTACGCGAACAACCAGCAGGTCGGCGAATTCCTGCGCAACGTGATGGCGAAGGGCGGATCCGAGGACTGGCGCAAGGTGCTGAAGGAAGCGACCGGCGAGGATCTCTCGACCCGCGCCATGGCGGAGTACTTCCGCCCGCTCGAGAAGTGGCTCGAGGTCCAGAATCAGGGGCGCGAGATCGGCTGGTGAGCGGGACGGGGTGAAGCGAAACGGGCCGCCCGGCAGCGGGCGGCCCGTCGTGTTTCTGCGAATGTCCGGTGCGTTACGAGGCTGCCTTGCGGAACCCGATCACGAGTTTCCAGTCCGGCACGTCGCCGAGGCCGATCTTGGCCTCGAAGAACAGCTTCGGCGACAGGGTGATCCCGCCGAGGATGCTGCCGCCGAATTCGGTATCGCTCTCATCCTCCAGGTCGAACCAGTTGAGCGTCGCGCCGCCGCCAACGTACGGCTTGAGCTTGTTGGTGGTCTCGAACTGGTAATGAAGATCCAGGTTGCCCGCGATCATCGTGACGTCGCCAAATCCGGCCTCGACGCTCGGCACCAGCGACAGGTTGTTCTCGAGCGGTCGGTTCCAGCGCAGCCCGATCAGGAAGTCGTCCGGATCGAGTGACATTCCGGCGTGGAGCTCGGGGCCGGCGAACGCGGGAATCGACGTGGCGATAAGAGTGACGGCAGCAAAGGCGAACGCGAACAGACGCTTCATGCGGTGCTCCTCCCTCCTGGTAAGGCGACAGCGACCATGAGCAACCGGCGCCAGCAACATTGCAACGTTGCGCAGCATACGCGTGTTCCCCGGCGGAGACTAGGCGCTCCGATGGGCACGGTCCTCCCTCAGCGCAGCAGCGTACCGGCCGTCCGCTCCATCTCCGCCTCGGTGAGCCGGGTCGGGGTGTAACGGCGTACGATTCCCGCACGATCGACGAATACGAATGTAGGTGTGCTCGATCCACCGTAGCGCTCCATCGACGCGGTGCTGAATACGATCGGGATCGTGCCGACCTCCGGGTAGACCGCCTTCCACACACTGTCGACGCGGGCCTTTTCCTTCACGCGCAACGAATCGTCGTCGTAGAAGCGCGTGACCGCCAGGACCTGGAGACCCTGGCCGGCATGACGCTTCCTCACCGAGGCCAGGGCCGCCGCCTGTGCCTTGCAGTCGCCGCACCACTCGGCCCACACGAACAGGAGGACCGGCTTGCCCTTGAGCGCCGCAAGCGTGGACGGCTTCTCGCCGAGCCAATCGTCCACGATCAGTTCGGGTGCGGGCTGCCCGACCAGCGTCATCATGTCGATCCGTTTGTTGAGGCGCGACCGGAATGCAACCGGAGCGCTCTTCAATTGCGCCAATTCGCCGCGCAGGTAGTCGGTCGCGGCCTTCGCTCCACCTGGCACGCGATGCTCGAGCGAATGCGTGTCGGTGGTTTTCTCGATCAGTTGCGCCTTCACTTCGATCGCCGCGCCCAGCGCAATCTCCAGATCGTGATCTTTCGCGAGGTCCGCGCCGCCCGCGATCTGGTTCGCACAGATGGCGCGCACGTCCTCGGCGTAGCGTTTCGCCTTGTCGGTCTCCCCCAGCAGCAGCGCTCCACGCGCGAGCCACCCGTAGCCGTTCAGCCACGGACCGTCCTCGCCGTACTTCGCCTTGTGCACTTCGAGGATCGACTCGGCGCTCAGGAGATCGTCCGCCGCGATCTTGTTGCGGATCCCGCTGACCGGCGACGGCGGCGCGGCCGGAGCGACAGGAGTCGCGGCCACCGGAGGTGTCGTCTGTGCGGGAGGAGTCGCAGGCGCCTGAGCGAGCGCCGCGCCGGCAACCATCAGCGGCGCGCCAAGGATCCAGGTCCGCAGGCTTCGCAGTTTCGGGGGCATGGCTGTCTCCGAGGGTGTGGGTGCCGCCGGGCCCGCGGAGCATAGAGGCAACGCTACAGTGTCTGCACCTTCAGGATTTCCATCTTCACCGCGAGAAAGTCACCCGTGTCGAGGTGCCACACCGATTCCCACACCGCCGGAAACCGCCGACCGCTGATCATCCGCCATTCCTTCATCAGGCCTGACCAGAGCGTGAGCACGCGCTTCCCCCCTCCCGCGTCGCGATAGCGTTCGGCGTGCGTGGCGCTCGGCAGTCCGTCCGCGCTGAAGGTCGCCACCGCACTGACCAGCGGATCGGAATCGCGCACCGTGAAGCGCGCGCGATGTGCGTCCAGGGATTCCCAGCGGAGCCGGGGGCTGAACACCATGTCCGGGAAGGCCAGCATCTCTCCCCAGTAACGAAGCCCCGCACCCTGGTCGATCTCGGGGCCATGCGCATTCGCAACCGTGACGAGGTCGCCCAACCGGATGTGCATGTTTCCCGCACCGCCGATGAAACGATCCTTCGCCGTCATCCACACGAACGGCGCCACGCGTGCCTTCGCCAGCCACACGAACCCCGGCGGCTCCATCGCGTAGACCTGCTCGGCGGTGAACGGCATCCAGGATTTGCCGGGCGCGGTACGAATGGCGCCCCGCTGCACGAGGATCGCGCCTTGCGTCGCGTCGTTGCGCGAGGCGTCCGCGACCTCGAGGTAGCGCCGCACCGGCGCGGGCAGGTTGGTTGGACTTGCAGCCGACAGGTTCCGCGGGCGCGACCGCGCGAGCCGAATCAATTCGGCCTTCTCTTCTTCGAACTGTGCCTGCAACCCCACCGTCGCTCCTTCAGTGAAGACGCCCAGGCGGGCCGGCCCCCGGGCGCCTTGCATCAGCCTTCCCCCGATTGCTGCGATCTGCAACCAGTCTCTTCCGTGCGCGTTTTCGCGCGGAAATCTCGCAGGCGCGCTGGTGCCACGCGGATACGCCCGTCGAGCGCGGCGAGGACGCCGTCCGGTCCCCGGTTTGCTGTGTGTTCCCGGCCCGGATTTCGCCGGCCGCAGCGAAGGAGAGCCGCAGTGAAGCGTCTGCATGTCGCGTTGTGCGTGATGGCGTTCAGTGTGGAGGGAAATGAATCCGCGGATGCCGCCCGTCGCGCCGCGGACAATCAGACCGAGGGAGTGTTCCGCCAGGCCCGTCAGTACACGGTGCGGATTCGCACGCGTATCGAGACGCCGCTGGCGGGCGATGAGGCGGGCGTGTACACGGGAGCGGGCTTTCTGATCGACGCCGAGCGTGGATGGATCGTGACCAACGCGCACGTCGCGGGAAGAGGCCCGTCGGAAGTCATGGTCGCGTTCGACGGCCAGGCATTCGTGCGGGCACGCAAGCTCTACGTGGATTCGTTCGCCGACATCGCGGTGCTGAGTCTCGATCGCAAGGTCGATCGCCCGGGGGCGCGCCTCGCAGGCCCGCAACCCGCACCCGTGGGAGAGCCGATCGGCGCCTACGGACATCCGCTCGGTCTCCCGTTCACGGGAACCCGCGGCATCGTGTCGGGGCACACCGACCTGTTCGGGCCCAACCTGACCCAGATCGACGCGACCGTGGATCCGGGGAATTCAGGCGGCCCGGTCATTCAGCTCGGCAATGGCGAGGTGATCGGGATCGCGACTGCGAAGTCCGGCGATGACAACCGCGACCGCCTCAACTACGCCACGCCGGTCGCCGACGTCCACCGCATACTCGGCATCCTGCGTCGCGGCGGTTCACCGCGTCCCCCGCGGCTCGAGTTCTCCCTGCTGTGCGACGAGGACGAACGCACAACGATGCGGGTTGGAGAGAGTCTCAACGACCAGCGCTGGCCGTTCCTGGCCGCGGACAGCATCGTGGCGGTGGCGGGCGTCGCATCCCCGGTCACCAGCCTCGACGACCTGGTCGGGGGGCTGCGTGGCCGGGAGGGCGCGGTCGGCGTGACGGTGATCCGCCAAGGCAGGCGTATCGAGGTGGTTGCGCGGCCGGCGTTGCGAGCGGATCTCGTCGAGCGTCGTGGCGTCTCGATTGATGGGGCGCGCATCTCGTCGATCGAGCTGGACGACCACGCATTGATCCCGAATCGTTCACGGCTGCTGATTCACTCGGTGGAGCCGAGCTCGGTCGCGTCGATGCGGGACCTCGCGCCCGGTGACTACATTCACCAGATCGATGGTCAGAGTTTCGATTCGGTCGACTCACTGGCTGCCTACGTCCGTACGCGCGCAGGACATCCGCTGACGATCGTGGTCCGCCGCGGAAGTCCTGATCCTTACCGGATCTTCGAGAGCCACCTCCGGGAATTGCCGGGCGACGACATCCAGTTGATCGGACCCGAGGGGACGACCTCGATCGCCGGCACCGACTAGCCGGAACGCGCCCGGCTCTGTCTCAGCGCCGCAGCCGTTTGCACGGCGTCCACCAACTCCCACGGCAGTTGGGCGGATTCCCTCAAGTCGACGCGCATTTCGCCCGATACCCCGCGCAGGCAGGCACTCCGTGGCCGGACCATCGATGGTGCGGCGGCGGCCCCAACCGCTTTGCGGCGCGAGCCGTGGTGCCTCTTCGAGCGTTGCTCCCGGTCCTCCAGCGGATCGGGTGTGACGCTCTACGCCTGCCCGAGGCACGTCAGGGAGGACACGATGTTCGTCGGTCCCGTTCAGCGCCGACTCCCGATCGCGCTCGCCCTCCTGCTCGGGTTCGCTACGCCGCTGTTCGCGGCCTCGGCGGGCGACGTGCGCGTGAGCCTCACCGCGCAGCGCGTGAGCAAGGATGCGAGCGGAAAGACGATCATGGAGCCTGGTGATCAGGCGCGTCCCGGTGACGTTGTCGAGTACCGGGTGCGTTATTCCAATGAGTCCGCGTCCGGCGTTCGCAAGCTGGTCGCGACGCTGCCCATTCCAGTCGGAATGGAATACCTGCCGAAGACCGCGCAGCCCGCGCGTGTCGAGGCGAGCCTCGACGGTCGTACGTATGCGCCGATTCCGCTCACGCGGAAGGTCCGGCTCGCGAACGGTCGTGAGGTGGTCCGTGAAGTCCCGATGTCCGAGTACCGGCACCTCCGGTGGGCGATCGGCGATCTCGCGGCGCATGGAGCCCAGACGGTGACCGCGCGCGTGCGCGTGGTTCCAGTCGAGCCCATGGCAGCCAACTCGCGCTAACCAGACCGACCACGGCTCCGCACGGCGCGCCTCGGCGCGACGACGGAGCGACCGACGAACCCTCCTGACCGGAGTCCCAACCGATGTTCACTCGTGTTCTCACCGGCGCTCGGCGCCGGTTCATTCTGCCGACGGTGGCCGCGCTGGGTGCGTGGCTGGCCGTCGCCGTGGTGACGGCCCAGGCCGCGCCGCCGGCGGGTACACCGATCGGCAATCAGGCCTCCGCCACCTATCTCGACGCATCCGCGACCTCGCGGACGGTGACCTCGAACCTGGTCACCACGGTCGTCCAGCAGGTGGCGAGCTTCACGCTCACCGCCGACGGGGTCCGCACCGCGGCGCCCGGCGGCCAGGGCGTGTTCCCCCACACTCTGACCAACACCGGCAACGGCCCCGACGCCTTCCAGCTGCGTCTCTATCAGCTGCCGGGTGACGACTTCGACTTCAGCGCGGTGGTCGCCTACGTCGACGCCGACGGCAACGGGGTTCCGGACAACTTCACGCCGCTCGCCAGCACCGGTGCTCTCGCGGCCGGCGCCTCGTTCCGCTTCGTGCTGGTCGGCAACGTGCCGGGCACGCAGGTGGGCGGCGACATCGGGCGTGCGCGCATCACCGGCGTTTCGACCTTCGACTCGCTGCAGACCGCGTTCAACACCGACCAGGTCAACGTGTCGGGCAACGCGGTGGTCAGCGTGACCAAGGCGATCAACCAGCCGGCCGGCAACTCACCGAGTGGCCCCTACACCTACACGCTGTCGTACGTGAATTCGGGCAACGGCGCGGCCGGCGTCCTGCAGCTGAACGACGTCCTCCCGGCCGGCATGACCTACGTGAACGGCAGCGCGCGCTGGTCGACGACCGGCGCCGCGGTCCTGACCGACGCCGACTCGAGCGACGCGCAGGGCGTGGTTCCCAATACCGTGAAGTACGACTTCGGCGTGAGCGCCGGAGGCGCCGTGCACGCGGTGGTCCGCCAGGTTCCGGCGGGCGGCAGCGGAACCCTGACCTTCCAGGTCAACGTCGCCGGCGGCCTCGCGCCGCAGGTGATCAACAACAGCGCGACCTACGCCTACAACGACGGCGTCGGCAACGTCGGTCCGTTCACGACCAACCTGGCGCCGTTCACGGTCGGCCAGACCGCTTCGCTCACCTTCGTCGGCCAGACGATCCCGTCGACCACCCAGGGCGCGACGCTCGTTTACGTCAACACGCTCACCAACACCGGCAACGGCACCGACACGTTCGACGTGACGCTCGGCGCCAGCTCGTTCCCGGTCGGCACCAGCTACGTGCTCTACCGGAGCGACGGGGTCACGCCGCTCACCGACAGCGACGGCAACTTCATTCCCGACACCGGCCCGATCGCGGCCGGCGGAGTCACAGCGGTGGTCCTGCAGGTGACGCTGCCTCCGTCGGCAACCGGCGGTCCCTTCCAGGTGCAGAAGACCGCCACCTCGCGCAGTAACGCGCTGGCGAACGCGACGGCGACCGATATCCTCACCACCATCACGCCCAATGCGGTCGACGTGACGAACAACACGATCGGCCCTGCGGCTCCGGGCGCCGGAACCGGTCCGGAAGCACTGGCGGTGATCACCAACACGACCAGCCCCGGCACCACCACTCGCTTCACGCTGTACGTCAACAACAACAGCACGGTCGCGGACAACTTCGACCTTGCGGCCAGCACCGACAACACGTTCGGCAGCCTGACGCTGCCGGCCGGCTGGACCGTGACGTTCCGCGACTTTGCGAATTCAGTGATCACCGGCACCGGGCCCATCGCGCCAGGGGACGCCGCGCTGGTGTACGCCGACGTCGACGTGCCGGCGGGCTTCGCGGCCGGCACCACCGGCGTCTACTTCCGCGCGCAGTCGCCGGTGTCCGGGGCGTTCGACCGGATCCACGACGCCGTGACGGTCAGCGCGCTCCGCAGCCTGACGCTGGTGCCGAACAACTCGGCGCAGGTCGCACCGGGCGGCTCGATCACCTACACGCACCTGCTGTCGAACTCCGGCAACGTGATCGAAGGCGACGGCGTCGGCAGCACCGTGTCGCTGCTGACCGTCGATACGCAGGTCGGATGGACCTCGACCCTCTACGTCGACACCAACAACAACGGCATCTTCGACGGCGGCATCGATCAGCCGATCACGGACCTCGGCACGATCGGCGGCGTCGCGCCGTCGACCAGCGTGCGCATCTTCGTCCAGGTGTTCGCCCCGGCCGGCGCTCCGCTCGGCCAGGTGAACCTGACGCAGGTGTCGCTCCAGACCAACAACGTCGGCTACGTGACGCCGGCGCCCGGTCCGGTGAGCGCGACCGATCAGACCACGGTGCTCAACGGCCAGGTCCAGATCGTGAAGCGCCAGGTGCTCGACGGCAACTGTGACGGTGTGCCGGATGGCGCCTACACGCTGGCGAACATCGGCGTCGGCGCGGTGCCGGGTGCGTGTCTGCGCTACGAGATCGTCGTGACCAACGTCGGTACGGCGTCGATCACGAACCTCGTGGTGTCGGACGCCACGCCGGTCGGCACCACCTATTCGAGCGTCGTTCCTGCTTCGACCACCGTGGGCTCGGTCGTCCCGCCTGCCAATGGAGCCGCCGGAACGGTGACGGCGACGATTGGCGTGCTGGCGCCCGGGCAGACCGCAACCGTGGTGTTCGGACTCCGCATCGATCCGTAACCCATGAAGCGGTGGCGGCAACGCCACCGCTTCCGTTTCCCCTGCTCCGCGTCACCGGTGTCCCCCGCCGGTGCCGCGGAGTTTCGGGCGAAGAAGGGGACCATGACCGAGGCCACCGCGCCGACCCCGATTCGCACTTCCGTTGCGAATCGCCGGACTCGACGCCGCGCCCGCTGGCGGGCGTGGATGGTGGGCCTCGCTGTGTTTTCCGGCGCTCATGCGGCGCTCGCCGGGCCTCCGGCCGGCACCCCGATCCCGAATTTCGCGATCGGCACCGGCGTCGTATCGGGCCTGCCGGTGCAGGTCCGCTCGGACACGGTGATCGCGATCGTGCAGGCGCTCGAGCAGGTCACGCTCGCGCCGCCACGATCGGCGACCGCAGCGCCCGGCAGTCCGGTCGGGTTCGCGCACCAGCTGGTGAACACCGGCAACGTGACCAGCGACGTGCGGCTCGAGGTCGCGAACCTCGCGGGTGACGGATTCGATCTCGCATCGTTCACGCTCACGCTCGACACCGACGGCGACGGAATCGTGGATCCCGGCGAGCCCGCGGTCGCGGTCGGCGGCAGCGTGACGCTCGCGCCCGGCGCGTCGCGCGACCTGGTGCTCGGTGGTTCGATTCCCGGCGCCGCGCCTTCGGCGGCGCTCGCGCGCGTCCGGCTGCTGGCGACCGGATCGGTGCAGGGCGCATCGGCGGCGGTGATCGACACCGCGCACACCCCCGTCACCACCGCCCCGCCGGCGCTCGCGTTCCACACCGACGGCACGTTCACGACCGCCACCACGCGCGGCCGCGCCGGCGATCCGCTGTTCGTGCAGGCGATGGCGCCGGGCTGCGACCGTGACGCGCTGGCCGCGGACACGCTGTCGTTCACCATCGCGTCCCAACGGACCGGCGATGCCGAGGTGGTGACCGCGGTCGAGACTGGCGTGGCCACCGGACGGTTCCGGATCACGCTGCCGACCGCCAACGCGGGCGGCGCGAGCCCGGGCGACGGCACGCTGCAGGTGCTCGCCAATGATCGCGTGGCGGCGAGCCTCGCCGGCTGCGGCGCATCGCTCACCCAGGCGTTCCTGTGGCTCGACGTGTCGGGGATCGTCAGCGACAGCCACACCGATCTGCCGATCGGCGGCGCGACGGTGACGCTGATCGACGAATCGGGACTCGGCAACGGCGGGTTCCCGGGTGCGCCGGCGCGGGTGTTCGACTGGGACGGCGTGACCCCGATGCCGTCCGGCGTGACGACCGCCGCCGACGGCCGCTACCTGTTCCCGTGGGTCGCTCCCAGCACCTACCGGCTGCGCGTCGATGCGCCGGCCGGCTGGCGCTTCCCGTCGACCGACGGCCACACGCCGAGCGATCCGGATCACGTGGTCGATCCCGACGCATCGTTCGGCCGCGCATTCGTCATCGGCGCAACCGGACCGGTCGCCTTCGACCTGCCGTGCGATCCGACCGGCATGCGCGGTGTGTTCGTCGAGATGTCGGTCGCGCGCCCGTTCGTGGAGGTCGGCGACGAGGTCGAATACGCGATCGCGGTCGCCAACCGCGGCAGCCAGGCGGCGCCGAACGTGATCCTCGCCGATCACCTGCCGACCGGATTCCTGTACGTGCCCGGCAGCGCGCGCCGCGACACGACGCGGATCCCCGATCCGGTCGGCGGACGCGGGCCGACCCTTTCGTTCCCGCTCGGCACGCTCGCCGCCGACCAGGTCACGCGCATCCAGGTCCGCGCGCGGGTCGGCCCCGCGGTCGGGCTCGGGGACGCGACCAGCACCGCCCTCGCCTCGAGCGACGATACGCTGTCGAACCGTGCCTCGGTGCGGGTCACGGTGATCGGCAACGCGTTCGCCGAGGAGGCGACGGTGCTCGGCAGCGTGTTCCTCGACCGCGACGGTGACCGGCGCGCGCAGCCGATCGAAGGCGGCATCGCAGGCGTCCGCGTGTGGGCCGACGACGGCACGTTCGCGATCACCGACCCCAACGGGCACTACAGCTTCTTCGGGCTCACGCCGCGCACGCATGCGCTCAAGGTCGACCCGTCGACGCTGCCCGACGGCATGAAGCTGGTGGCGGTCGATCATCGCGACGGCGATCGGCCCGGGCTCCGGTTCGTCGATCTCCAGCGCGGCGATCTGCAGCGCGCCGACTTCGTGCTGGTCGCCGATTCGGTCGGACGGGACACCACGCGCCGTCCTCCGCCGCCGCCCAAACCGGTGCGGAACGAACTCGCGCGCACGCTCGAGGGCGCGTTCTCGGCACTCGAGGAACCGGTCCCCCCTGGCGATCCCCGCGCGCGTCCGGTGTCGGGGGTGGTGACCGGCGAGAGCGTGCTGCCGCTCGAGGGCGGGGCACTGCCGCCACGCCGGCCCGATCCCGACGCGCCGCCGGCGTTCGCGAGCGCCGATGAGGGCACGATGCCGGCAGTCCCGGGTCCGCCCGAACCGCTCGAGATGATGGCCGCAGCCACCGATTCGCGGGTCGGCTTCCTCGCGATCATGGATGGCGACACGCTCGGATCGAGTCAGACCTCGGTGCGCGTGAAGGGTCTGCAGGGGCTCAAGTTCGAGTTGCTCGTCAACGGTCAGCCGGTGCCCGAGAGCCGGGTCGGCCGGCGCGTGACGGTGACGAACTCCGGCATCGAGGCATGGGAGTACATCGGGGTGCGTCTCCAGCCGGGACTCAATCGCCTGGCGGTCGCCCAGCTCGCACCGAACGGCACGCGGCTCGAGTCAGCGGAAGTGACGGTGATCGCGCCCGACCGTCTCGACCGGATCGTGCTGATCTCCCCGCGCACCGTGCCGGCCGACGGCCACAGTCTCGCGCTGATCGTGGTGCGCGCGCTCGATGCGCAGGGCGTGCGGGCCGCCGGACGCCAGATCGTCACCATCGAGTCGGATCTCGGCACCTGGCGCAACGACGACCTCGACCCGCTCACGCCCGGCCTCCAGGTCGCGGTGGTCGATGGCGAGGCGGAGCTGCAGATGGTCGCCCCCACCACTCCCGGGACCGCGGTCCTCCACGCGCGCGCGGGGGATCTCGAGACGGTGCGCGAACTGGAGTTCGCGCCCGAGCTGCGTCCGCTGCTGCTGGTGGGAACCGTCGAAGGCGTGGTGTCGCTCGATCACCTGGTGCGCGGCGCGCGTGCGCAGGATCGTGCGGTCACCGGGTTCGAGCAGCCGATCGGCAGCTTCTACGACGCGAGCCACGACGGGCGCACCTCAGCCGGCGCGCGCGCGTCGCTGTTCGCCAAGGGCCGCGTGCGCAGCGATCTCGCGTTGACGCTCGGATTCGATTCGGACCGTCCGCCGGGCTTGCGCCGGTTCCGCGATCTCCAGCCCGACGCGTTCTATCCGATCTACGGCGACGGTTCGGTCAAGGGTTACGAGGCACAGTCGACCGGGCGCCTGTATGCGCGCCTCGACCGCCGCAACGCATCGGTGCTGTACGGCGACTTCCTGACCGGCGGCGGCGGCTCGACCCGCAGCCTGACCACCTACGCGCGCGCTCTCTCGGGTGCAGCCGGACACTGGGAGGATCGGCGCGGGCGCATCGACGCGTTCTCCAGCCGCGAGCGCGCCCGGCGGCGGGTCGACGAGTTGCCGGGTCGCGGCATCTCGGGTCCCTACCAGCTGACGCTCGCGCCGCTGATGGAGAACAGCGAGCAGGTCGAGATCCTGACCCGCGACCGCCACCAGCCGGGGGTCGTGCTCCAGCGGGTCGGGCGCCAGCGCTTCACCGACTACGAGATCGATCACCTGACCGGGCGGCTGCTGTTCCGCGAGCCGATTCCGAGCATCGACGCCGACCTGAATCCGATCACGATCCGCGTGACCTACGAGACGCGCGAGGACGGCGCGCCCGCGTGGGTGAACGGCGTGGATGCGCGCGTCCAGGTCAGCCAGCGCGTCCAGATCGGCGGCAGCTACGTGGACGATCACGATCCGGTCGCCCCCTACGAACTGCGGGGTGCGTATCTCGGCGTCCGTGCCGGCGCGTCCACGACGCTCGAAGGCGAGTGGGCGGTGTCGCGCCTGGCGTCGCTCGGGGCGGGCAATGGCGGACGGATCGAGCTGCGGCATCAGAGCGCGCGCGCGAACGGCCGCCTCTACGGTGCGGTCACCGACTCGACGTTCTCGAATCCCGCCGCCGGATTCAGCCCGGGCCGCACCGAGCTCGGTGCGCGCTGGGACATCCGGCTCGCCGATCGCACGCGGCTGCTCGCCGACGGCCTCTATTCCGGCGACGTCGACGGCACCGAGCGCCGCGGCGGACTGTTGCTCGGCATCGATCAGGGCCTGTCGCGCTGGGTGCGCGCCGAACTCGGCATGCGGCTCGCGCTCGAGCAGCGCGCGATCGGCCCCGAGGTACCGGAAGTGATCACGGTCCGCTCGCGGCTGCTTGGCCAGCTGCCGGCGAAGCCGGAGCTGAGCGGCTACCTGGAAGGCGAACAGGACGTGCGGGAGAGCGCGCGGCACCTGTTCGCGGTCGGCGGCGACTATCGCTTCCACTCGCGCGGACGCGTCTACGCGCGTCACGAGCTGCTGTCGAGCCTGACCGGACCCTACGCGCTCGACGCCAGCCAGCGCCGGCTTTCGACGGTGATGGGGGTCGACGCGGACGTGATCCACGAGGCGCACGTGTTCAGCGAGTACCGCCTGGCCGACGCGATGTCGGGCCGCGAGGCCGAGGCCGCGATCGGCCTGCGCAACCACTGGCGGATCGACGACCAGTTCCGCGTCTCGACCACGTTCGAGCGGGTCGAGGTGCTGCGCGGGGCCGCGCCCGGACCCGCGACCGCGATCACCGGGTCGATCGAGTCGACCGACGACGAAGACGTTCGCGCGTCGGGACGGATCGAAGCGCGCACCTCACGCGCGAGCGACTCGTACCTGACGACCCTCGGCATCGCCGCCAGCCTCCGGCCCGGCTGGACGATGCTCGCGCGCGCGGTCCTGCACATGGACGACCAGCGGGCGCGCGGCGTGACGCTGCGCCAGCGCTCGCAGCTCGGCTTCGCGTACCGCCCGGTCGGCAGCGGCTGGGACGGGCTCGCGCGCTACGAGTTCCGGCTCGATCGCGAGCAGACCGCGCCGCGGATGAACGATCGGCGGATCGCGAACGTGCTGTCGCTCCACAGCGCCGGGCCGCTCGCCGACGTCCTCCATGCGTCGGTCGGGTGGGCCGGCAAGCTGGTGCGCGACGAGGGTCCCGGCACGTTCTCGCGCGGCGGCGCACAGTGGGTACACGGCCGCATCACCGAGGACCTCGGCCGGCTGTGGGACATCGGCGTGTCGGGCAGCGCGTTGTTCGACAGTCCGGCGCGCGCGGTCCGTCACGGCTACGGCATCGAGCTCGGGCGCAAGCTCGGGCACGACCTGTGGATGTCGGGCGGCTGGAACTGGACCGGCTACGAGGATCCCGAGCTGACCTCCGACGAGTTCACCCGCGCGGGCGCGTATGTCCGGATGCGCGCGAAGTTCGATGAGTCGCTGCTGTTCGGCGATCGGCCGGGGGCGCGATGAAGCGCGGGCTCGGTATCCGGCTGGCGGCCCTGTGGGCCGCGGCGATCGTGCTGCTCGCGTGGGTGGCGCCGGCGTCTGCCCAGGTCGTGCGCGCGTTCACGCCGCGCTTCTCGGCCAACGACAACGGCGACATCACGCTGATCGGCAACACCATGATGACCTGCAATGGCGGGGCGAACTGCGCCACCGGCCAGGCCGGCACCGGCAACCGGCTCGACAACGGCGACTTCACCATGGCCTACGTCGATGCCGATGTGGACGGCACGACGTTCTCGTCCAGCTCGGCGACGCTCACGCTCCCGCCCGGCGCAACCGTGCTGTGGGCGGGGCTCCACTGGCTGGGCGTTTCGAACAGCGGCGCGCGCGGCACCGTGCGGTTCGCAGCGCCCGCGAGCGGGTACGCGACGCTCGGCGCGACCACGCTGGACGCGACCGGCGCGTTCTACCATGGCTACGTCGACGTCACGACCACGGTGCGGAACAGCGGCAGCGGCACCTACTGGGTGGCCGACGTTCAGTCCTCGCCCGGCGCGAGCGACGTGTTCGCCGGCTGGAGCCTGGTGGTGGTCTACCGGCTGGCGAGCGATCCGATGCGCAACCTGGTCGTCTACGACGGATTCGCCGACATCAACCCGGGTCCGCGCGTCGACATCAATCCGAGTGGCTTCCTCACCCCGCTCGCCGGCGTCGTGCGCACGCGCGTCGGCGTGGTCGCGGGCGACGGCGACCTCGGTTCCAAGGGCGATCAGTTCGAACTCAACGCCGTGAGCCTCACCGACGCGCTGACACCGGCGAACAATCCGATGAACAGCACGATCAGCCGGCTCGGCGTCCACGTCACGGCCAAGAATCCGAACTACGTCAACCAGCTCGGCCTCGACGTCGACCTGATCAACGCCGACGGCATGGTGCCGAACGGCGCGACCAGCGCGTCGCTGACGCTCAAGTCGGGTGGGGACGGGTACTACCCGGCGGTGGTCACGTTCGCCACCGACCTCTACATGCCGGTGATGAGCGGCAATGCGTTCCAGAAGATGGTGGCGGATCTCAACGGCGGCGCGGTTCAGCCGGGCGACGTGCTCGAGTACACGATCTATGCGCAGAATCGTGGCGGCGACGCCGCCAACGCGATCGTCGCGCTCGACACGCTGCCCGCAAACACCACGTTCGTGCCGGGCTCGATCGTGATCCTGACCGGAGCCAACGCGGGAACCAAAACCGACGCGGCCGGCGACGACCAGGCCGACTACGCGACCGGACCCCGCAGTGTGACGGTGCGGCTCGGCACCGGTGCGAATGCCGGCAGCGGCGGATCGATGGTGCCGGGCGTGGCGAGCACGTTCCGCTTCCGCGTGACGGTGAACGCGCCCTCGCCGACCGGCACGGTGGTCGCGAACCAGGGCTGGCTGACGTACCAGGGCGCCCAGTTCGGCACACCGTTCAACGGCGCGAGCGACTCCGACACGCTGACCGCCCTGCTGCAGCCCGCGATCGTCACCGTCACCCCTCCGCTCCTGTCGGGCACCGTGTTCGAGGACGTGAACTACGGCGGCGGAGCGGGCCGCAGCCTGGCAACCTCGACCGGCGCGGCGCGGCCCAACGCGCGGGTCGAGCTGTACACGTCGGGCGGCGCGTACCTCAGCGCCGCCACCACCAGCGCGGGCGGCACGTACGCGTTCGACGGCTGGGGTCCCGGCTCCTACATCGTCCGGGTCGTGACCACGACCGTGACCTCGTCGCGCACCGGCACGCTCGCGGCGCCGTGGCCGGTGCTCACGTTCCGCGCTATCGCACCCGCGGGAACCGCGACCGCCGACGCCCATCGCGTGGGCGGCGAGACCCCGGGGCTCGACGACGCGGCCGCAAACACGACCTCGGCGACGCTCGCGTCGCTCACCACCGCCACCACCACCGCACAGGCGGTCACGCCGGTCACGATCGGGACCGCGAACCTCGGCGGCATCGATTTCGGCTTCAATTTCGACACGATTGTGAATGCCAGGGACACCGGGCAGGGCTCGCTGCGCCAGTTCCTGATCCACGCCAACGCGCTCGCCAACACCGGCCTCGCGCAGGTTGGCCAGGCCGCCGGGGTCGAGAATGCGATCTTCATGGTCAGTGACGGACTCGTGCATCCCGGCCTGCGCGCGGGGCTGCCCAGCCTGCTGACCGCCGGCGTGGTGCGGATCACGCTTGCGTCCGCGCTGCCCGCGCTGACCGCGTCGTTCACCCGCATCGATGGCGGAGCGCAGAGCACCTGGGTCGGCGACACCAATCCCGGCACGCTCGGGACCGGCGGCACGGTCGGAGTCGACGCGGTCGCGCTCGCGTCGGTCGCGCGCCCCGAGGTCGAGCTGCGGGACGGCGCCGGGCTCACGCTCGGCCTCGACCTCCAGGCCCCCGACCTCACGGTCGCGCGCATCGCCGTCCACGGCTTCGGCAACATCGCGGGCAGTGACGCGCACGCGAATCTCCGCGCCGGCGCCACCGCCGCCCGCGCGCTGGTCGACGCATGCGTGATCGGCACCCCGGCCACCACGTTCACCGATCCGGGCGCCGGCATTCGCGGGATCGGCGACGCGGTGCGCGTGATCGGCGCCGATGACGGCGTCGTCCGACTGAGCGTGATCGGATTCACCGGCGGACACGGCGTCGCGCTGACCGCGGGCGCCGATCGCTGGCAGGTCACGGGCTGCGAGGTACGGGGGGTCGCGATCGGCAATCCGTCGCGCAGCGGCGTCGCGATCGAGGCGAGCGGGACGACCCGGGTCGAGACCTCACGACTGATCGCGTGCGCGGGTCCGGGCGTCGATGCGCGCACCACCACCGGCGCGAACGTGCTGCTCAACCTCACCGTCGATGGCAACGGCACGGCCAGCAGCGGGGGCGGCGGACAGGTCAACACCGGAGTCCGGCTGGGCGGCGCCGGCAACCGGGTCGATCGCTGCATCGTCACCGCCAGTGCGGGCGCCGGGATCATGGTCGTGTCGACCGGCACCACCAACACGATCACGCGCAACAGCATCTTCGCCAATGGCACGCAGAACGCCGAGATCGGCATCGATCTCCAGGCCGCCGGGGACGACGAGTTCGGCGGGACCAACCCGTTCTACACCCGCAACGACAACGGAGACGCCGACGCGGGCGCCAACGGACTCCTCAACTTCCCGGTGCTCGAGACCGCGGTCCTGGCCGGC
>Ga0111538_10003840_pt1 | contig 20953 bp, 15 predicted proteins | sample SoiMethybrSBSTD1_FD_79669 | JGI IMG/M metagenome (GOLD analysis project Ga0111538, IMG submission 79669) | Bulk soil microbial communities from a Populus tree surrounding site in Tennessee, USA - Soil MetaG P. TD hybrid SBSTD1 (version 2)... | ecosystem: Environmental > Terrestrial > Soil >... | reverse complement strand
ATCTTGATCATGTCGCTGGCGGTCCCCTGCACCGGCGCGTTCATCGCCATCCGCTCGGCGGCGTTGCGGGCGACCGGGTTGTTGGAGCGCAGATCGGGCAGGTAGCGCCGGCGGCCCAGCAGGGTCATCACGTAGCCGCGCTCACGCCCGTCGGCCAGCGTGCGGTCGATGAAGGCGCGCACCAGCGGGTGCGTCGCGAAGTACGCCTCGATGTAGCGCTGCGCTTCCTTCTGATCGATCTTGGTGGCCTGCGACAGGCCGAACGCCGACACGCCGTAGAGGATCGCGTAGTTGGCGCTCTTGGCGATCGTGCGCTGCAGCGAGGTGACCTCGCCGGGCGCCACCCGGAACACCTCGCACGCGGTCCGGGTGTGGATGTCCTCCCCTCGCTTGAACGATTCGATGATGGCCGGCTCGCCGGAGAGGTGGGCGAGGATGCGTAGCTCGATCTGTGAATAGTCGGCGGCCACGAACTGCCACCCTTCCGCCGGCACGAAGGCCGCCCGGATCCGCCGCCCCAGCTCGGTGCGGATGGGGATGTTCATGAGATTCGGATCCTGGCTGCTGAGCCGTCCGGTGGCCGCCACCAGCTGGTTGAAGGTGGTGTGGATGCGACCGGTGGCCGGGTTTACCAGCAGCGGCAGGGCGTCGGCGTAGGTGCCCTTGAGCTTGGACAGCGTGCGGTGCTCGAGCACCTTGCCGGGCAGCGGATGGCCGACCGCCAGCTCGGTGAGGACGTCGGCGTCGGTCGAGTAACCGGTCTTGGTGCGCCGCAGCGCCGGCAGCTTCAGCTTCTCGAACAGGATCTGGGCCAGCTGCTTGGGCGAGGAGATCGTGAAGTTCTCACCGGCCAGCGCGTAGATCTCGCGGGTGAGGTTGTCGAGATCGCGCTCCAGCTCCTTGGCGAACTCCTCGAGCCGGGCCGGCTCCACGCGGATGCCGTGCCGCTCCATCGTGGCCAGCACCGGCACCAGTGGCCGCTCGATGTCGTCGTAGATCCGCCGCAGCTCACGCGTGTCGAGCTCGGCGGCGGCGTGGTTCCAGAACCGCGCGAGCCAGCGCGCGCGATCGCCGACGATCGCCCCCAGCACGTCGCCACTCGTCGCCGGCGGCGCGTCGGTCTTGCCGGCCGCGGGCGGCGCCGGCAGCGCGGGCGGACACTCCATGAACGACTCCATGCACACCTCGTCCAGCTTGTAGGTCGCGCGCGCGGGGTTCAGCAGATAAGCGGCGAGCGCGGTGTCCTCGACGAGCGGCAGCGCGGTCCCCGCGTCGACAAGCGCCTCGAGCAAGGGCTTGGCGTCGTGGACGATCAGCGAGCGGTCGCCGAAGCCCGCCGCCGGCACCGAGGCCGTCCAGGCCGCTCCCGCCGCTTCATGGAAGAGGCCGAGCGCCTCGATGCGCGGCGATGGTGGACGCGCGTCCCCGGCCCAGTCGACGGCCAGCGGCGCGCCCGCCGGCACCCGGGCCAGGTAGTCGGCCAGCGCCTGAGGACTATCAAGATGTGCGACGGGCTCGGCGCTGACCGCGACCGTCGTGGCCGGCAGCTCCTTGATCAGCCGCGTGAACTCCATCTCCATCCAGAGCCCGCGCAGCCGCGGCCAGTCCGGCTCCCCCAGACGGAACGCCTCGATGTCGAGCGTGACCGGCGCCGAGCGCGCCAGCACCGCCAGCTCGCGCGACAGCAGCGCCTGCTTGCGGGCGCCGGCGAGAGTCTCGCGCAGCTTGCCGCCCACCAGCGTGAGGTTCTCGTACAGACGGTCGACCGAGCCGAACTGGCTGACCAGCTTGACCGCGGTCTTCTCGCCCACACCCTTGACGCCGGGAATGTTGTCGATCGAGTCGCCCATCAGCGCCAGCACGTCGGCGATCTGCGAGGGCTCCACGCCCCAGCGCTCGCGCACCTTCGCCTCGTCGTACATCACGCGCTCTCCGGTGCGGCCCAGCACCGACAGCACGCGCACCCGCGGCCCCACCAGCTGCAGCAGGTCCTTGTCGCCGCTGACCACCACGATCTCGAGATCCGGTAGCTTCAGCGCCTGCTCGACCAGCGTGGCCAGCACGTCGTCGGCCTCGAAGCCGGGGATCTCGACCACCGGCGTGCGCAGCGCCTCGAACAACCGCCGCACGTAGGGCAGCTGCCGGGCGAGGTCGTCGGGCATCGAGGTCCGCGTGGCCTTGTAGTCGGCGAACATGGCATCGCGGAACGTGGGGCCGGGCGGATCGAGGGTGATGCCGAGGTAGTCGGGCTTTTCTTCCCGGATCAGCTTCCACAGCATGCTGCTGAGAATCAGCACCGCGTGGCTCGGCACGCCCTTGGAAGTCGAGAGATAGCCGACCGCGTGGTAGGCGCGGAAGATGTGGGAGTGGCCGTCGACGATGTAGAGACTCTTCACGAAAACACCTCGCGGTAGGCGGCCCGCACGGCCGCGGTGCGCTCGCGATAGGCGGCCAGGAACGCGTCGCGCGACGCCAGGCCCAGCGACGTCGCCACGCGCGACGGCATCGGGCCGGCGAGCTCCACCGTGTCGGTGGGGCGGGCGCCGAGCAGGCGGAGCGCGGTCGAGACTCGCCGGAGGAAGCGATAGTGCGCGGCCAGCGCCGTGGCCGTCGCGGGGGCCAGCGCGCCGACGCGCGCGAGGCCGGCCAGAGCCGCCGGTGTGGATGTCCGTCGTACGTCAGGATGCTCGGCGCCGTGGACGAGTTGCAGGGCCTGGGCCAGGAACTCGACGTCCACCAGACCGCCGCGGCCGAGCTTCACGTGCCAGCGGCCGGGCGTCTCCTTGCCCAGCTCGACTTCCATGCGCGTGCGCACCTCCCCGATCTCCTTGAGCGCGCGTTCCGGCAGGGGGGCGCCGTAGACCAGCCGCCGGAGCGTCACCCGTACCCGGCGGCCGAGTCGCCGGTCGCCGAGGACGAGCCGGGCCCGCGTCAGCGTCTGGCGCTCCCAGAGGTCACCGTGGTCCTCATAGTACCGTCCCAGCGCGTCGAGCGACGCCGCGAAGCCGCTGCCCTTGCTCCCCGGTCGCAGGCGCAGATCCACCGCGAACGCCGTGCCGGCCGCGGTGATGTCCCCGAGCGCGCCGGCCAGCCGCTCGACCGCGTCGCTGTAGAACGTGTGGACGTCGACGGGATCGGCGCCGTCGGTCATCCCCTCCCCCGGGCCCGGATCGTCGAAGACGACGAACAGGTCGAGATCGGATCCGGTCGTCAGCTCGCGGCCGCCAAGCTTGCCGACCCCGACGATCACGGCGGGCACGAAGCGGCCATCGGCCGCGCGCGGGACGCCGCGCCGCTCGATCTGCGCCCCCAGCGCCATGCCCCAGCCCGCCTCGAGCGTCACCTCGGCCAGGAGTGTCATCTCACGCGCGTAGCGCTCGATCGAGGTCACGCCGAGCAGGTAGCGCCACACGATCGTCAGCTCCTCGGCTTGCTTGATCTGCCGCAGCCGGTCCCGCCGCTCGCCAGGCTCCGTCTCGGGCGCCCACACAAGGGCCAGCGCCGCTCGCACCGACGCCCGCGTCCGCCGCCGACTCAGCGCGGAAGGATCGGCCAGCGAGGCCAGCAGCTCGGGCTGCGCGATCAGGAGCTGGGTGAGCAGATCGCCGCCGGCGCAGAGTCGCACCAGGCCGTCCAGCAGCTGGGGGTTATCGGCCAGCAGCTCGACGTAGCCGGCGCGCGGTCCCGCCGCCGACAGGAAGCGCTCGAATTGGTTCAGCGCCTCGTCGGGATCGGGACTCTTCCAGAGCGCATCGAGCAGGACGGGATAGAGCCGCTCCAGCGCCGCCCGGAGCGCACCGGCGTACGGCACCAGCGGCCGCCCCTCGAGGATGAGCCGGAGATTCTGCCGCGCGCGCTCGGGATCGGCGAAGCCGGTGGCGCCCAGCGAGACCAGGCTCGGCAGCTTCGGTCCGTGGCGGCGCGGCGCCGGCCGCTCGGCGAAGAACGCGGTGAACGCGTGATGGACGGCGTTGGTGATCGCGCGGTGACGGGTGCGAAAGGTCCGGGCGGCAGCGGCCGGCCGGCCGCCGATGCCGAGGCGCCGCGCCATGAGCCCCAGCGCCACCGGCTCGCTCGGCAGCGTGTGGGTCTGCAGCTCGTGGAGCAGCTGCAGCCGGTGCTCGACGGTGCGCAGATGCACGAGCGCGTGCGAGAGGGTGCGCCCGAGCTCGGGCGCCAGGTAGCCGCGCTCGGTGAGCCGGAACAGCGCCTTGAGCGAGTTGCGCTCGCGCAGCCAGGAATCGTCGCCGCCGTAGAGGAGCTGCAGCGCCTGCACGATGAACTCGACCTCGCGGATGCCGCCGCGGCCGAGCTTGACGTTGCTGGCGCGCCCGTCACCGTCACCGCGCCGGGTCAGCTCCCGATCGATCTCGCGCTTCATGCCGCGAATCGCCGGCACCACGCGTTCGTCCAGCCCCTGCCGATAGACGACCCCGCGCGCCAGATCCATGAACTGCGCGCCTACGCGCTCGTCGCCGGCCGACACGCGCGCCTTGAGCAGCGCTTGACGCTCCCACGGCGCCGCGCGCTCGCGGTGGTAGGCGTGGTAGCCCTCCAGCGAGAGCGCGATCGCGCCCACGCGTCCCTCGGGCCGCAGTCGCATGTCGACCCGGAAGATGTTGCCCTCGTCGGTCACCGACTCGATGATCTCGATGATCTCGCGGCCCACACGCCCGAAGTACTCGCCGTTGGACAGCCGGCCCTCGCGCCCGCCGGCCGTCTCGCCCTCCGCGCCGTAGACGAACATGAGGTCGATGTCGGACGAGTAGTTCAGCTCCTGGCCGCCGAGCTTGCCCATGCCGATGACGGCCAGACCCGTCTCGGCGCCCGCGTCATCGCGCGGGGCGCCAAAGCGGACCCGCGCCTCGGCGTCCGCCATGCGCCAGGCCTCGCCGAGGCAGGTGTCGGCCAGGCGAGCCAGCTCCTCGGTCGTCACGCCGAGATCAGCGTCGCCCAGCAGGTCGCGAGCGCCGATGCGCAGCAGGTGGCGATACTTGAATCGCCGCAGCGCGTTCATGCGCGCCTCGCGGCCGGGAAAGGCCGCCAGCGAGTGGGCGAGGTCCGTCGCGAAGTCCTCGGCGAACCACACCCGCATCGTGCTCGGCTCGAGCAGCCAGGCCAGGGCGACCGGACGGCGTCGCAGCGCGTCGGCGAGAAACTGGCTGCTGCCGCCGAGCCGCGCCAGCAGATGGGCGGCACCCGGGTGGGCGGCCAGCGTACGGAACAGCACGGTCCGATCGACGACCTCGGCGTAGCGCTCGAGGTTGTTGAGCGCCATGTCGGGATCCGCCGCCGCGCTCAGCTCGGCCAGCAACCGCGGCAGCGCCGGCGCCAGCAGCTCCGCATCCCGCGGCGTCGGCGTCAGCGCCTCCAGATTCGCCCCCGCCACCGTCGGATTCGAAAATCCCAGACGCTTGAGCGCGCGCGCCCGAGCCGTGGGAGAACCGGTCAACAGCTCGTCAGCAATCACCTGAGGATCCGCACTGGGGGGTTCGGGGGGAGCCGTACGCTCCCCCCGAATCTAAACCGCCGCCTCGCCCTTTTCGCCCGTCCGGATCCTGATACTCTCGCCGATCGGTAGCACGAACACCTTGCCGTCGCCGATCGACCCGGTCTTGGCGGCGCCGACGATGACGGCCACGACCTTGTCGACGATGTGGTCGGCGACCACCACCTCGATCTTCACCTTGGGCAGGAAGTCGACGGTGTACTCCGAGCCGCGGTAGAGCTCGGTGTGGCCCTTCTGGCGGCCGAAGCCGCGGACCTCGGTCACCGTCATCCCGACCACGCCGATCTCGGTCAGCGCCTCCTTGACGTCGTCGAGCTTGAAGGGCTTGATGATCGCCTCGATCTTCTTCATCTGCTCACACCTCGTCCAGAATGGGGAACATCAGCGCCGAGACGTGGGAGCTGACGCGCTTGAGGTTCGTCAGGATGTCCAGGTGGATCTCCGACGTCTCCAGCGATTCGGCCATCCCGGCCCGCAGCCGGCCCAGGTGCGACTCACGCAGGTCACGCTCGCGGGCCCGCATGAACGGCCGCTGGTCCAGCACCTCGCGGGCCAGCGCCCGGTCGTTGGTGGCGAACGCCGCGATCGCCCGCTCCAGATTCTTGCCCACCAGGCCGTGGAACTCCTGGATCTCGGCCCAGCCGGCCTCGGAGAACCGGCGGCCCTGATAGTACTTCTTCCGCGCCAGCTCCATCAGGTTCTTGTCGATGATGTCGCCGATGTTCTCGAGATTGCCGATGAAGGAGATCATGCCGATCTCCTTGCGCGAGAGCTCGGAGCCCATCGCCTCGCGGCCCAGGCGGGCCAGGAAGAGCTTGATCTCGCGCTCCATGAAGTCGAGCTGGTCGTCGCGCTTCTCGATCTCCTCGATAAGGGCGACGTTGTCGGTGCGGAACGCCGTCAGCGCGTCGCGCAGCATCCCCTGGGCCACGTCGGCCATGCGCAGGGCTTCGCGATGGGCCTGCCCCAGCGCCAGCGAGGGCTGCTCGAGCGCCCGCTCGTCGAGATACTTCGCACGGAACGGCGTCTCCTCGTTGGCGTCCTCGGGCACCAACGCCTCGATGGCGCGCGCGGCCAGCGGCGTGAACGGCAGGAACACCAGGCTGATGCCGAGGTTGAACAGGCTGTGGGCGTTGGCCACCTGCCGTGCCGGATCGGCGGCGGTCGCAGCCACCGCGGCGGTGAACGGCCCGATGAACGGAAACACCAGCGCGGCGCCGAGCACCTTGAACGCGATGTGGGCGACGGCCACCCGTTTGGCCTCGGCGGTGGCGCCGATGGACGACGCGAGCGCGGTGGCGCACGTGCCGATGTTGGCGCCCAGCACGATGGCGATCGCGCCGGGCAGCGCGATGAGGTCGTGGCTGGCCAGCGCCAGGGCCAGGCCGATGGTGGCCGCCGACGAGGTCACCAGCGCGCTGAAGAACGCGGCCGCCAGGACCGCGACGATCGGGGTGGCCGTCATCACCGCCAGCACGTCCCGCGCGAGCTGGTTCTCACGCAGGGGCGCCACGCCGTCCAGGATGAGCTTGAGGCCGAGGAACATGAGCCCCAGCCCGAGCACGGCCTGGCCGAAGTCGCGCGCGCTGGCCCGGCGGGCCACGAAGGTGATGACGAACCCGATGCCCACGATGAGCAGCGACCAGTCGGTGATCCTGAAGGCGATCAGCTGGACGGTCAGGGTCGTGCCGATGTCGGCGCCCAGGATGATGCCGAGCGTCTGGCGGAACGTCATGATGCCGGCCGAGACGAATCCGATCAGCATCAGCGTGGTGGCCGCCGAGGACTGGATGATGGCGGTCACGGTGGCGCCGGAGGCGACCGCGACGATCCGATTGCGCGAGAGTCCGGTCAGGAGCTGGCGGAGCCGGCCGCCGACGGCGCGCTGCAGGCTGTCGCCGCTCAGCCGGATGCCGTAGAGCAGCAGGGCGGTGCCGCCGAACATCGCGAGGAGGATCATCATGGCGTCGGCCGGCCGGTCGCCGCGATGCTGCCGCGCATCAGCTGGGCGGGCGTGAGGTCACCGGTGAGGTGGCCGGTGTCGTTCAGGCTGACCAGGCGCGGCGGCCGCACCACGGTGAGCGAGGCGTTGTCGACCCGCAGGCGCCACAGGTCGTTGAAGCTGGCGCCGAGCAAGTAGCACGCGTAGACGCTGATCACGCCGCCGTGGGCGACGATCAGCACGTCGTCGCCGTTCGGATGGGCGGCGGCGATGCGGTCCACGGCGGCCTGCACACGCGTGTGCACGTCCGGGAGCGGCTCGCCGTCCGGCGGCGGGCAATCGTGGGGCGCGCGCAGCCAGGCCCGGTACGGGTCCCCGTCCCGGGCGCGGACATCGTCGACCGTGCAGCCCTCCCACTGGCCGAGCGAGAGCTCGCGCAGCTCGGGCAGGACGGTCAATGGCACATCGGAGCCGCGCAGGGCCAGCTCCGCCGTCTCCACCGCACGGCGGTACGGGCTCACGTAGGCCGCGCGCACGCGATAGCCCCGCAGCCCCTGGGCCAGGGCCTCGGCCTGGGCGCGGCCACGGGCGGACAGCGGGATGTCGGTCCGGCCCTGGAAGCGACGCTCGGCGTTCCACACCGACTCGCCGTGGCGGGCGAGCAGCAGTCTCACGACGGGATCGCGAACCGCGCCGTCCGCAGTCGCGCCAGCACTTCCTCGCGTCCGAGCAGGGCCAGGACGTCGAAGAGGGGCGGCGAGGCGGTCCGGCCCGTCACCGCCAGGCGCGTGAGCTGAGCCAGGTCCACGAGCTTGAGCTCCATCGCGGCGACGAGCTCGCGATAGAGTCCCTCGATCGCCGGAGCCGTGAACGGCTCCAGCGTCGCCAGCCGCTCGATCAGCATGCTCAGACGCGATGCCCCCTCGGGCGTGAAGAGCTTCGCCCGCGCCTTGTCCTCGTAGCTGCTGGGCCGCTCGAAGTAGAACCGGCCGACCTCCACCAGCTCGCGCAGCGTCTTGGCCCGCTCCCGCAGCGTCTCCAGCATCGCCGGCAGCTTCGCCTCGTCGGACGCCGACAGGGCGGCCTCGGCCAGGAAGGGCCGCACCAGCGTAGCCAGACGGACGCCGTCGGTGGCCTTCAGATACTCCTGCGACAGCCACTCGAGCTTGGCCTGATCGAAGATCGCGGCGGAGGCCGAGACGTCCTTGATGTCGAAGCGCTCGATCAGCTGGGCGCGCGTGAAGATCTCCTGATCGCCGTGCGACCAGCCCAGGCGCACGAGATCGTTCACCAGGGCCTCGGGCAGGATCCCCTGCTCGCGGTACGCCTGCACGGACGTGGCGCCGTGTCGCTTGGACAGGCGCGCGCGGTCGGCGCCCAGGATCAGCGAGACGTGGGCGAAGGCCGGCACCGGATAGTCGAGCGCCTCGTAGCACAGGACCTGCTTGGGCGTGTTCGACAGGTGGTCGTTGCCGCGGATGACGTGGCTGATCCGCATGGTGACGTCGTCGACCACCACGCAGAAGTTGTAGGTCGGGCTGCCGTCGGTGCGCAGCAGGATCCAGTCGTCGAGCTGGCGGTGGTCGAACTCCACCGGCCCGTTGATCAGATCGTGCACGACCGTGCTGCCCGTCTGGGGAATGCGCAGGCGCAGCGCGCCGGCGGTGAGGCCGCGGTCGCGGCAGCGCCCGGAATAGCGGAACGTCTCCTTGCGGGCCTCGGCCGCCTTGCGCTCGGCCTCGAGCTGCGCCGGTGCGCAGTCGCAGTAATAGGCGCGACCGGCGGCCACCAGCCGGGCGGCGTGCTCGCGGTAGAGGTCGTAGCGCTCGGTCTGGCGGTAGCCCGGCGTGGGCGGCCCCTCGTCCCAGTCCAGGCCGAGCCAGCGCAGCGCGTCGATGATCAGATCGATGTTCTCGTCGGTGGAGCGCGACTGGTCGGTGTCCTCGATGCGCAGGATGAACGTGCCGCCGTGGTGGCGCGCGTAGAGCCAGTTGAAGAGCGCGGTCCGGGCGCCGCCCACGTGCAAGTGCCCGGTCGGGCTGGGGGCGAAACGCACGCGAACGCTGTCGCTCGTCTCCGTCACAACGATGTATTGTACCCCCGCACCTGGAACCCGGTCGGCAGCGGGCCGCTCAGTAGCGCTCGAAGAGCCGCCCCCACTCGGTGGCGGCGAACGCGCGGATGCGCGCGCGGCCGATGGTCGGATACCAGAGCAGATCGTGGTAGACGTTCGACGCGAAGGGCGCCCACACCACCAGCGGCGAGTGCAGCAGCAGATGCTTGAGCGGCCGCAGCGGCCCGCGCCGGATCAGCTGATCGCCCCAGATCACGAGGCTGCGGGAGGTCTTGAATCCCATGTCGAGCTTGGCCGCGTCCGGGTCGCCGACGATCTCGATCTCGCGCGGATCCGCCACCCCGAGGCCGCGCTCGTGGCACATGCGCAGATACGGAATGCCGAGAGGATCGAAGCCCATGATCTTGGCGGCGATGGCGTCGATGGCGACCTGATCGGCCGAGGCCAGGATGAGGTTGCCGACGCGTGGCACCATCGTGCGCGGCCCGGCGCCATCGCCCATGACCGTGCCGTCCATCACCGCGAACACCCCGGGATGCAGCTCGCGCTGCATGTACATGAGGTCGACCAGCACCTCGTGGATGAACTCGTGAGCGTAGTGACGGACTTCTTTCAGGAGCCCGCCGAACGCGTTCTTGATGGCGCCGGTGGTGCGGGAGTGTCCATGGGTTTTAACGCTCGGCATGTGCAGGACGTTCTTCCCCACGTACATCTTCGGGATCTCGATGCCCTCGGGGAAGATCCGGTTCAGCTTGAGCAGCGGTGACTTGAACCGATAGACGATCCACTCGACGTCGGGGAGCGGGATGAACGGCACGCCGTGGCGTCGCAGCACCGGTTCCCACTTGTTGTTGCGGCAGCCCTTGATCGGATTGGTCACGACGGTCTTGTTCTCGACCGGGAAGAGGCGCGCCCGGTCGTAGCCGTCGTCGACCAGCGTCTTCAGCACGCCGTCCACCTGCCACGGCTGGCTCGAGCACGCCGGGAAGTACCTCGTCCACGAGAGGTTGAGCTTGAGGATCAGATCCTGATCGCGGGGCAGGACCTGGTCGTACTTCACCAGACGCATCAGCCGCCCGTAGTCCTCGACCACCGTCTCGGGACGCGTGGCGAGCACCGCAAGCTGACTGGCCATCCGAGTCATTCTACGTCTACTGGGCCCGCGTCCCGTAGATGATCAATAAGACGGAACCCGTCCAGAGCAGCGTGTTGAGCAGCAGGGCCCGGTCCCGCAGCACTGCATCGGCGGGATTGCCGCCCAGGTGGCGCTGATAGAGCAGGTAGAGGTAGCGGAAGATCCCGTAGAGCACGAAGGGCAGCGTAGCCGGCAGCAGCGCGGTGTGGAACTTCGCCACGGTCTCCGGCGACATCGTGTACAGGGCGTAGGCGGTCACCGTGGAGGCGGTGACCACGGCGATCATCTGATCGAGCAGGGCCGCCGAGTACTCGGCCAGGATCGCGCGGTGCTGGGGGGCCGCGCCCTCCAGGGTCAGCACCTCGTGCCGCCGCTTGCCGAGTGCCAGGAACAGCGCGATCAGGAACGTGCAGATCAAGAGCCATCCGGAGATCGCCACCTGCACCGCCAGCGCTCCGGCCACCGCGCGCAGCACGAAGCCGATCGCCACGACCAGGACATCCACGATGACGAGGTGCTTGAGCCAGGCCGAGTAGGCGGTCAGCAGGGCCACGTAGCTGAGGGCCGCCAGCGCGAACCCCCGCGACAGCCAGACGCTCGCCACCAGCCCCGCGACGATGAGCACGATGGCCGCGGTCACTGCTGTTGACACCGAGAGGTGTCCGGCCGCCACCGGGCGGTGACGCTTGTCGGGATGCAGGCGGTCGCGCCCGCGATCGGCGACGTCGTTCAGCAGGTAGACCGCGCCGGACAGGCCGCAGAAGATCAGGAACGCCGCGCCGGCCGTCCACACGGCCGGCGTGAACAGCTTCTGGCCGAAGACCAGGCCGGCGAAGAGGAACAGGTTCTTGACCCACTGACGGGGGCGGAGCGAGGCGACGAGACCCGTCACCATGCGGGGCTAGCGTCCCGAGCAGAGCCTGATGCCGCCGCGCGGTGGCCGCGAGGGCCCCGGCGGGAGCGGGTGGGCCACCGGCGCGCGCCTGCATGGCTCGCCTGTCGCCGTAACTCGCTCCGGGCCCGGCTCACTCGCCCCCCATCCCCAAGGGGCTCGGCTGGCGGCCTACCGAGGCGTCGGCGACTCGTTCGCCGGGCCCTGCGCTCGCAACGGCGACGACGGCTCGCCATGATCGCACGCGCCGGTGGCCCACCCGCTCCCGCCGCGGCCCTCGAACGCCACCCGGGGCGACACCACGCTTCACCTCAAGCGCAGAGGAGCACAGATCACACGCGCTCCAGCGCGGTGCGGACGGCGGCGGCCACGCCCTCCACTTCCTCGTCGGTCATCTCCGGGTAACAGGGCAGCGAGAGGACTTCCTTGGCGGCACGCCAGGAGTGCGGCCAGCGCTTCTCGCCGTCGAGGCCGAAGAGCGGCTGGCCCGGCACGGGCAGTGGATAGTGGACCATCGTGCCGACGCCGAGATCGGCCAGCGCCTTGGCGAACGCGTCGCGCCGGGGATGACGGACGACGAACTGGTGGTAGATTGGCTGAGCGCGCGGATGCTCGTACGGCAAGCCCAGGGGCAGCCCGACCAGCAGCTTGCGATAGCGGGCGGCGAGCTGACGACGCGCCACGTTCCAGGCCTCGAGGTGGCGCAGCTTGACCCGCAGCATCGCCGCCTGGATCTCGTCCAGCCGACTGCAATAGCCGAGCTCCACGTGGTGATAGCGGCCGGTGTCGCCGTGGTGGCGGAGCCGCCGGACGTGCTCGGCCACATCGTCGCGTCCGGTGAGCAGCAGGCCGGCGTCGCCGCACGCGCCGAGATTCTTGGTCGGATAGAACGACAGGCAGGCGACGTCGCCCCAGCCGCCGATCGGACGATCGTCCCAGGTCGCCCCGATCGCCTGCGCGGCGTCCTCCACCAGCGGCACGCCGCGGCGCCGGGCGACCTCGGCGATGCGATCGATGGGGGCCGGGTGACCGTAGAGATGGACGACGACGATCGCCCGCGTGCGGCGGGTGAGTGCGGATTCGAGCGCGTCGGGGTCGAGCGCGTAGGTCACGGGGTCGATGTCCACGAACACCGGCTGGGCGCCGGCCATCACGATCGTGGAGGCGGAGGCGACGAAGGAGAACGCCGGGGTGATCACCTCGTCGCCGGGCCCCACGCCGACGGCGGTCAGCGCCAGGCGCAGCGCGTCGGTCCCCGATCCGAGGCCGATCCCGTGCCGGACCCGGGCCAGCGCGGCCAGCTCGGTCTCCAGCGCCTCACCCTCGGGGCCCAGGACGAACCGGCTCGAGGCCAGCACGCGCTCGACCGCGTCCATCAGCTCGCGCTGGAGGATCCGGTGCTGACGCGTGAGATCGAGAAACGGGATCATCGCGAGCCGGTCGAGTCCAGCGCGCCCAGGCCGACCGACGTGCGGATCGGCCCGCCCACGCCCAGCAGATTCACCGCGAAGCGGATCTCGTCGTCCTTGCCCTGGCGGTGGACGTACTCGAAGGCCAGGGCCCAGCAGTCCAGCTTGAGCTCCGCCGACACGCGGCTCTCGATGAACCTCCCGCTGCGCATGTCGTAGTTGTTGGTGTTGTGCACGGTCAAGAAGCGGGTGATGTCGAAGCCCAGGCTGGTCACCAGGAAGTTGAAGTTGCCGGGATCGTTGTAGCGGGTGCCGACCCCGACCGTCACCGGATCGTAGCGCACGGTCACGTCGTTGCTCACGTTCTGGATCCCGAGGCCCTGGGTGCTGTAGGTGATGTCGGTCCGGGTGCGGACCCGGTCCCCCGGCTGCAGGATGAGCGTGCCGAACACGTCGCCCGACTGCTGGGTGAGGATGTTGTAGCTGTGCCCGAGCGACAGGCGCATCGCCTCCCAGCGGACCGGGTCCTCGGTGGCGCCACCCCCGACGGTGCGCGCGCGGATCCGCTGCGTCACCCCGTACACGAGCAGGTTCGTGTCGCCGATGCGATCGATGTCGGTCCACTGCGGCAGCTGCGTCTCGTGATGGCCGGTGATGTACTGGTAGCGCACCACCGGCTCGATCGTGTGCAGGATGGCGTCGATGTCCCAGAATCCTCCCACCTGGTAGACCTTGGACAGGATCGTCTGCACGTCGGCGCCGGTCTCGAAGAGGGTGCGCACGCGGATATCGTTGTCGGTCAGCTCCAGAGGCGTCGTGATACCGGGCGAGGCGTGACTGCCCACGACCACCTTGTTGTAGCCGGTGAGCCGCCCGCCCACGAACGGGGTCACCGTGAACAGCCCGCCGCCGATCGGGATCGGGCGCGACACGCGCGTCAGCATGTCGGCCCGGACACCGTTCGAGCCCACGTCGCGGACGAAGTTCACGAACCCGAGGTCCGCCTCGTACAGGAAACCCGGCATCCCCGGGATGGGCTGCCGCACGCCCTGGAGCGAGAGATCGGGCAGCCGGTTCAGCTCGGTCGGCCGTCGCGTCGTGAGGTCCTGGTAGGCGAACATGTTGCCGACGAAGATCCAGGACTCCCACGCCTTGGTGAGGAAGACGTTCGACTCGACGCGCTGCGCGCTCCGCTGCTGCAGGCGGTCACCGTAGTCGTTCAGCACGTTGTCGTCGGTGACGATGTTGCCATCGACCTTGAAGGACAGGCCGGGGGCGATCGCCCAGTCGTGGCGGAGGCTGGCCTCGCCCCGGCTGGCGTCGTTCTTCAGGACCTCCTGAATGAAGAAGCCGCCGAATATCCCGCGCTGCTGTTCTGACAGTACATAGCGATACTCGCCGCTGGTGCCGAAGCCCCGCTTGCTGTACATGATGGGCGCGATGGTGGCATCCATGCTGTCGTCGATCGCCCAGAAGAACGGGATCTCGGTGTAGAAGCCGAGCTTGGTCGAGCTGCCGACCTTCGGGAAGAGGAAGCCGGTCTGGCGCTCGCGCCGGATGGCGGCGGCGAAGTACGGCACGAACGGGATCAGCGGGATGTCCTTCACCCAGAACGAGGCGTTGGTGCCGTAGACGTAGTCGTTCAGATCGGCGGTGGCCGAGCCGAAGCGGAACGACCAGCTCGGCGAATCGTCCTCGCAGGTCGTGAAGACGCCCTTGTAGACCTCGTAGACGCTCTCGCCCACCCGGTCCATCCGCTCACCGCTGATCCGGTAGTAGGGCGCGGCCCGGGCCTCGGCGTTGTAGAGGACGCCGGTGCCGGTCTTGACGTTGTAGTCGACCCGGCGGCCGGTCAGCTGATTCTCCCCGTCGTAGAACACCACCCGCCCCTGCGCGACGGCATCGCCCGTGTCGCGGTTCAACTCGATTCGATCCGCCATCAGCCGGGCCGCGCCGTGCGTGATCTCGACGTTGCCGGTGGCCACCAGCAACCGGTCGGGACCCACTTCCTCCAGCCGGTCGGCGATGATCGACACGTCGCCTCCCGGAGTCGGCACCACGACCGAGGTCGGGGTCGTCGACGGCGGCTGGGCCGATTGCGCCGGGGAGAGCGTCGGCAGCACGGCCGGCCCGAGGCAGGCCGCCAGGAAGACCATCGCCAGCCGAAGTCGCGTGCTCAAACCGAGATTTCGACCGGACAAGGTGTATCGCCTCCGGCGAGCGAGCGCAAGGCATCTCCGATGAGCGACAGCGAGCCGGCCACACAGACGAGCGGAACGGCCGGGTCCGCGGCCCGCTCGAGCGCGTCGGCGACCGAGGACGCGACCGTCACCGGCAGCGCGGCGGGCATGAGCCGTCGAAGATCCTCCGGCTTTGCCGCCCGCGGGTTGGCAGGGGCCGTCAGCACCACGCGGCGCGCGCGGCCGAGGAGCGGCGCCAGGATCCCCGCCGCATCCTTGTCGCGAAACACGCCGAGGACGAGCGTCATCGGCGTGTCCCCGAAGTAGGCCGTGAGCGACTCGGCCAGCGCGCGCGCGCCGGCCGGGTTGTGAGCCCCGTCGAGGACGAGCCAGCCGCCGGGTCGCCGGCGCACCTCGAATCGGCCCGGCCACTGGGCCCGCGCGATCCCCTCCCGAATCGCGCGCGGGCTACCGCCCAGCACGTGGGCGGCCGTCACGGCCAGCAGGGCGTTGCCCGGCTGATAGGTGCCGAGCAGACGGAAGTCGAGGCCCTCGAGCCGGAAGTCGGGGCCCGCGCAGTCCACCGTCTGGCCATCCAGGCTGCGCGCGCGCAGGGCCACCGTCAGGTCGCGGCCCGCCACCAGCAGCGGGACCTTGGCGCGGGCGGCGTGCTCGACGATGGGCGCCGCCGCCTCGGGCATCTGGGCAGCGGAGATCGCGGTGCCGGCTCGGACGATGTGCGCCTTGTCGCCGGCAATCTCGGCCAGGGTGTTGCCGAGGTATTCCTGGTGATCGAGGTCGATGGGCGTGAGCACGGTCACGGCCGGGCGCCCGACCGTGGTGGCGTCGTAGCGGCCGCCGAGGCCGACCTCGAGGACCGCGACGTCCACCCGCTCGCGGGCGAAGTGGTCGAGCGCCAGCGCGGTGGTCGCCTCGAACACGCTGGCGTCCAGGCGCGCCACCAGCGTGCCGAGCGCCTCCACGCCGTCGACCACCGCATCCTCGGCGATCGCCTCGCCGTTCACGCGAATGCGCTCACGGAACGAGACGAGATGGGGCGAGGTGTAGAGACCCACGCGCCGGCCGTCCGCCTTGAGCATGGAGGCCAGCATGGCGGCCACCGAGCCCTTGCCGTTGGTGCCGCCGACCTGCGCGATCGTGAAGCTCTGCTCGGGGTGACCCAGCGCCTCCAGCAGGGCCTCGATGCGCTCGAGTCCGGGGCGCATCCCGGCGTGCTCGCCGCCGCGCAGGGCGAGGAGCCGCGCCAGCGCCTCGGCGTAGGTCATGCGGTCGGGGTCGGCTGATCCGCGAAGAAGGTGAGGAGACGGCGGAGGGTGTCCTTGAGCTCCCGGCGCTCGACGATCATGTCGATCTGCCCGTGCTCGAGCAGGAACTCCGAGCGCTGGAAGCCCTCGGGCAGCGGCTGGCGAATGGTCTCCGCGATGACCCGCGGTCCGGCGAACCCGATGAGGGCGCGCGGCTCGGCCAGGATGACGTCGCCCAGCATGGCGAAGCTCGCGGTCACGCCGCCGGTGGTGGGATCGGTGAGGACCGAGAAGTACGGCAGTCCGGCCTCGCCCAGCCGCGCCAGCGCGGCCGAGGTCTTGGCCATCTGCATCAGTGACAGGATGCCCTCCTGCATGCGCGCGCCGCCGGAGGCGGGCACGATGATCACCGGCACGTGCTTGTCGATGGCCAGCTCGATGGCGCGCGTGAGCTTCTCGCCGACCACCGAGCCCATGCTGCCGCCGAGGAAGCCAAACTCGAAGACGCACAGCACGACGGGATGGCCGCCCAGGCGCGCCACGCCGGTGACGACCGCCTCCTCCATCGTGGTCTTCTGCTTGGCCGCCTTCAGGCGGTCGCGATAGCGCTTGGTGTCCTTGAAGGTCAGCGGATCCACGCTGACGATGCCGGTCTGGTACTCCTCGAAGGTGCCGGCGTCGACCAGGAGCGTGATGCGCTCGCGCGAGGAGATGCGGAAGGGATAGTGGCACTTCGGACACACGCGCCCGGCCCGCTCCACCTCGGCGCGGGCCATGATCTCCTTGCACGAGTCGCACTTGATCCACAGGCCTTCGGCGATGACGACCTTCTTGGGGGTCCCCTGCGTCTCCTCCGGCTTTCGCGTGAACCAGGCCAAGGCCTACCTCCGCAGTGGCGCCTTGAGGGATTCGATGAAGGAGCCGAACTCGTGGACGAGCTCGGGGGTGCCGGCATGGCGCTCGATGAGGCGCACGATGGCCGAGCCGACGAGGACCCCGTCGGCCAGCATCCCGACCGCCGCCGCCTGCTCCGGCGTGGACACGCCGAAGCCCACGCACAAGGGCTTGGTGGTCACCAGCCGCAGGGTCCGCACCTGGGCCCCGAGGTCGGGCGGCAGCTCCCGCCGCTCGCCGGTGACGCCGGTGAGCGACACGACGTAGATGAAGCCCCGGCTGAGCCGCGCGATGGCCTTCACGCGCGCGGGCGTCGAGGTCGGCGCGACGAACTGGACCAGGTCCAGCCCGGCCGGCTCCGCCTCGGCGCGCAGGGGCCCGGACTCGTCGTACGGCAGGTCCGGCACGATCAGCCCGTCCACGCCGGCGTCGACCGCCGCCCGCGCGAAGCCCTTGAGGCCGAACACGAACACCGGGTTGTAGTAGGTCATGAGCGCGATCGGCAGGCTGACCTGCGCGCGCAGCGTGGCCACCAGCTCGAGCACGCGGGGCAGCGTCGTGCCGCTGGCCAGCGCGCGCAGGCCCGCGCGCTGGACCACCGGGCCGTCGGCGAGCGGATCGGAGAACGGCACGCCCAGCTCGACGGCGTCGGCGCCGCGCTTCTCGGCCTCCAGCAACAGGCGTCGCGTCTCCTCCAGCGAGGGATCGCCGGCCATGATGTAGGGCATCAGCGCACGCTCGCCACGCGCGCGCAGCCGCTCGAAGGTCGCGGCGAAGCGGCTCACCCGAGCTCCATGCCCAGCGCCTTGGCCACCAGGTGCACGTCCTTGTCCCCTCGCCCTGACAGGCCGACCACGATGGCCTTGGAGCGCGGCAGCGTCTTGGCCAGCCGCATGGCGTGGGCGACGGCGTGGGCGGACTCCAGCGCCGGCATGATGCCCTCCAGCCGCGTGAGCGCCTGGAAGCCCTCCAGCGATTCCTCGTCGGTGATCGCGACGAACTCGAAGCGGCCGGTGTCGCGGTAGTACGCGTGCTCGGGACCGACGCCCGGATAGTCGAGCCCGGCCGAGATCGAGTGCGCGACGGCGATCTGGCCGTCGTCGTTCTGCAGCAGGTAGCTCATGCATCCGTGGAGCACGCCGACGTGGCCCGCGGTCATCGTGGCCCCGTGCTTGCCCGTCGCGATCCCCGCCCCGCCCGGCTCGACACCGATGATCCGGACTTTGCGGTCGCCGATGAACGGATGGAAGAGGCCGATGGCGTTGGAGCCGCCGCCCACGCACGCCACCAGGACGTCGGGCAACCGGCCCTGCGCGCGCCGCGCCTGGCGCCGGGCCTCGCGGCCGATCACCGCGTGGAAGTCGCGCACCATCATCGGATAGGGATGGGGGCCCAGCGCCGAGCCGAGCAGATAGTAGGTGGTGCGGACGTTGGTGACCCAGTCACGCAGCGCCTCGTTGATCGCGTCCTTGAGCGTGCGGCTGCCGGCTTCCACCGGAATCACGCGGGCGCCCAGCAGCTTCATGCGGAAGACGTTCAGCGCCTGGCGCTCCACGTCCTCGGCGCCCATGTAGACCTCGCACTCGAGCCCCAGCAGTGCGGCGGCGGTGGCGGTGGCCACGCCGTGCTGGCCGGCGCCGGTCTCGGCGATCACGCGATGCTTGCCCATCTTCGCGGCCAGCAGCGCCTGGCCGAGGACGTTGTTGATCTTGTGCGCGCCGGTGTGGCAGAGATCCTCGCGCTTGAGCCAGATCGCCGCGCCGCCGCAGTGCTCGGTCAGGCGCGCGGCAAAATAGAGCGGCGTGGGACGGCCGGCGTAATCCGCGAGGAGCCCGTGAAGCCGGCGCTGAAACTTCCGGTCGCGCTGGGCCGCCGCGTAGGCTTTTTCGAGCTCGATCAGCGGCGCCATCAGCGTCTCGGGAACGAAGCGACCGCCGTAGCGGCCGAAGTGGCCCTGGGCGTCGGGCAGCCGGCTCACAGGAACACCGCCCGCTTGGCCTCGCTGACGAAGCGCCGCACCTTGTCGTGATCCTTCCGGCCGGGCGTGGCTTCCACGCCCGAGTCGACGTCCACCGCATACGGCCCCACCGTCTCGACCGCGGCGGCGACGTTGTCGGGTGTGAGCCCGCCCGAGAGGATCAGCCGGCAGCCACCGGCGCGCAGGCGCCGGGCCAGGTGCCACTCGATCGGATGGCGCGCGCCGCCCTCGCTCCAGCGCTCGGCGCTGTCCAGCAGGATCGCCGCCGCGCACTTGACGTAGGGCGCCACCAGGGCGAAGTCGTCCGTCCGCCCCTGGAGAAACCCCGCCATGGCCTTGGCCGGTGGGAGCTTGATCGTCTTGATGACGGGCAGCGCGTAGTGCGCGAGATCCTCGGGCTTCTCGTCGCCGTGGAACTGCAGCGCCCGCAGCCCGCACGCCTCCACCGCCTGCTTGACGTGTCCGGCCGGGTGGTCCCAGAAGATCCCGACCGGCGTGACGAACGGGGGCAGCGCGCGCACGATGGGCGCCACCTGCGCCGGCGTCACGAACCGCGGCGTTTTCTCGACGAAGATGAAGCCGAGCGCGTCGGCGCCGGCGTCGACGGCGACCATCGCGTCGTCGAGATTGGTGATGCCGCAGATCTTGACATGGGTCATCGCAGGGTCAGCTCACGCACCTTGGCGCCGACGTCCTGGGCCTTCACCAGTCCCTCGCCGACCAGCACCGCCCGCGCGCCGGCGTCGACCACCCGGCGAACCTGATCGCCGGTGAAGAAGCCGCTCTCGCTGATGACGATGGGCCCGGGCGGGATCAGCGGCAGCAGGCCGAGCGTCGTCTCGATGCGCGTGTCGAACGTGGCCAGATCGCGGTTGTTGATCCCGATGATCCGGCTCCCCGCACTCAGCGCGCGATCGACTTCCGCGGCGGTGTGGCACTCGACCAGCGCGGCCAGACCGAGGCCCTTGGACGCGGCCAGCAGGTCGCCCAGCAGCGCGGGCTCGAGAATCGACACGATCAGCAGCACGGCGTCGGCGCCGGCGGCCCGCGACTCCCACAGCTGCCACTCGTCGATCGTGAAGTCCTTGCGGAGCAGCGGCACGCCGACGCGGGCCCGGATGGCCGCGAGAAGATCGAGGTGGCCCTTGAAGTACTTCTCGTCGGTGAGGACCGAGATGGCGTGTGCGCCGTGCTGGGCGTAGCTCTGGGCCAGCGCCACCGGGTCGAGGTCCTCGGCCAGGACGCCGCGCGAGGGCGAGGCCTTCTTGACCTCGGCGATCAGCGCCACCGGCCCGGCCGGTCGCAGCGCCGCTTCGAAATCGCGTGGCGCCGGCAGAGCCGCGCACCGCCGCTCCAGCTCGGCCCGGGGGGCAGCGCGCTTGCGGTCCGCCACCTCCAAGGTTTTGTCGGCGACGATCCGTTCGAGGATGCTGGACATCACCCAGCCGCTAGAAATCGCGGCGCAGCCCTCGCCGCTGGAGCGTCTCCATCGGCACACCCGCGAGCTGATCGAGGACGAAGTCACGGATGGTGCGGGGCGGTGGCAGGTCGCGCGCGATGCGGCCGCCGCTGATCAGGGGCTTGAGCAAGGGATCCCAGGGCCCGCCGGCCGGCGCCGCCGCTCCGAGTGGGACGACGGCGGTCTCCAGGGTGCCGCGACGCCGCAGGACGTCCT
>Ga0111538_10003839_pt1 | contig 20953 bp, 17 predicted proteins | sample SoiMethybrSBSTD1_FD_79669 | JGI IMG/M metagenome (GOLD analysis project Ga0111538, IMG submission 79669) | Bulk soil microbial communities from a Populus tree surrounding site in Tennessee, USA - Soil MetaG P. TD hybrid SBSTD1 (version 2)... | ecosystem: Environmental > Terrestrial > Soil >... | reverse complement strand
TCTCGTGGGATCGATGCAGGCGCAACACCGACCGGCTGCAGAGTGTCGGGCCGAGCGCCCCCGGCCGCGCCGCTGCGCGGCCCCCTCCGACTCCGCTCCGTCCGCGGGCAGCCCCCTCGAGCGATGAGTTCGCCGAAAAGCCGCGGCGGCGACCGCTCTTGCCGGAGCGCTGACGATCTGCGCCGTCGGCCCGGCGAGGCGCCGAGGGGGTCGAGCGCACACTCTGCAGCGCCCTCGGCGTCCAGTCTCCGCCAGCTTGCCCACCACGCCTTCCGCCGAGGGCGCGAAGCCGTGCGCGAGCGCCCCCTGGCGCCTCCCCGGGCCGACAGCCCAGACCGCCAACGCGTCAGATCGGCTGCGGCGGCAGGCCGCCCGTCGGCAGCCCTCCCGTCACGGTCTCGATGCGCACGCCGCGGCTCTTGAGGTAGCCCACGGCCCGGTCGATCTCGGCCTCCGGCCCCTCGAGCTCGAGGTAGACCAGCCCGATCTCGTCGCTGATCGTCGCCCCGCGGATGTTCGGCACGACCCGGAAGTCGCGGCCGAGGTTGTAGAGCAGGGGCTCGCGGATCATGTCCTTGGGAAACGTGCAGTGGACGAGGCGTGAGGTGCTCATGGCGGCGGGCGCCGGATGGGAGATGGTGCCGGACACCCCATCCTAGCGCCCGCCGCCCTCGAGCTTCTACTGGAGCAGCTCGAGCACCACGGGATTGCTGGCCTTCAGGGCGGCGCCGGGAGCGACGGCCTGCATGACGACGTCGACCGCCGGCATCGTCGGCGGCACGACGCTGAGCAGCGTGCCCGTGCCCGTCAGGTCCGGCATCGCGATGTAGAACGAGGCCGTCTGCCAGGTCAGGCCGAGCAGCAGGTCGTTCGCGAGCGCGAAGCTGCCCCAGCCCGTGAGCGCGAAGCCCGACGGATTCATCCCCAGCGATGCGAGGACCACGTGGGGCACGTTGGGCTGCGCCCCGCGCAGCGTGAAGGTCAGCGCGGCGCCCGCGCCCGGGTTGCCCGAGCTCACGGTCAGCGCCGGGAAGCTCGAGGCCGCGACGGCCAGCCCGTCGATCTCGGGCCCCACCGTGAAGCCGAAGTCGGCCTCGGCGTGGCCCGTCACGATCGTCCCGCCGCCGGCCTCGCTGAAGACCGTGGCGTCGTTGGCCGTGGGGCTCAGCACGCTGAAGAGCAGCGCCTTGCTGACCGGGTCGCGCGCCAGGCCGCCCGTGTCGACCGTCAGCACCGTGGCTCCGAGCGCGTGCGAGACCAGCCCGTCGATCTGCGACTCGGTGTAGACCATCTCGGCCGCCGCGGCCTGCGGGATCCAGCTCATCACGTCGCCGTCCTTGATCTGGCCCGGCAGGTCGCCCGACAGCATCGTCGAGCTCTCGTTGTCGGCGAACGAGAAGTAGATCGCGCCGCTGGGATCGATCTGGAGGGCGTCGAGGTCGACGTTGCCGTCCGCGGCGCCCGTGGCCGCGACGATCGCGGCCTCGGGGATCGACACCTGGATGCCGCCGGGGCCGAAGGACAGCACGTCGCCGTCCTTGAAGCCGGACTGATCGGCCGGGATCGAGAAGGACAGGCCCGCCCCGTTGGGCGCGCCGCTGTCGTCGATCGCGTCGATGTCGCCCAGCACGAGGTGCAGCGGCTGCGTGCCGCCGCCGTCGCCGGCCAGCAGGGCCAGCGTCTCGGACGGCCACTGCACGTGCGAGCTCCCGCCCGGCGCGTGCCGCACGAGATCCTGGTCGCGCACGGTCTCGGACGCCGTCGCGTCGTCGGCCGTCAGCGAGACCAGCACGTCGAAGCTCTGGGCGCTGGCGGCTCCCAGCGCCAGCAGGATCGGCACGGTCAGGGCCCGGGCCGGATGGAGCATTCCCCTCGTCGTCATGTTCGTCATCTCCAAGGATCGCCGCGCGGAGGGCGGCGGATGACATCCGCCACGAGACCCGCTGCGCGACGGGCCCCCTGTCGCGGCGGCGTGCGCCGCGTTACAGGCGAACTTGCGGCGCGCGAACGAGCGAGAGCGGCAGCACCGCGTCGAGCGCGGTCGCGCCGGTGAGCGCCAGCATCAGGCGGTCGACGCCCAGCGCCATGCCGACCGTCGGCGGCCAGGGCCGCGCGGCGAGCTCGGCGAGCAGCGCCTCGTCCCACGCAGGCGGCGCGCCGTCGCGTTGGTGCCGCTCGCGCTCCCAGCGGCGGCGGATCTCGGCCGGGTCGTCCAGCTCGACCCAGCCGTTGGCGATCTCGACGCCACCGAGGTAGGCCTCGACGCGCAGGGCGACGCGCGGGTCGGCGGGATCGAGGCGGGCGAGCGCGGCGGCGCAGGCCGGGAAGCCGTGGAGAAAGGTCCAACCCGGCGTCGCGGCGAGGGCCGGCTCTATGCGGCCCGCCAGGACGCGCCCGAAGGCCGTCTCGGGCAGGTCGCCGGGCCGGCCGCCCTCGAGGCCGGCGCGCGCGGCGGCGGCCTGGAAGGCCGCGACGTCGCCCTCGAGCAGCGGCTCGAGCGGGACGCCGGCCAGCTCGCGGAAGGCCTCGGCCAGCGACAGGACGCGCGGCGGACCCGGCGGCGCGACGCCCAACGCCGTGGCCGCCGCGGCGCCCAGCCCGAGCACGTCCTCGATCAGGGCCTGCACCGAGTCGCCGGGCCGGTACCACTCGAGCAGCGTGAACTGCGGTTGGTGCAGCCGCGAGAGCTCCTCGGGGCCGCCGCGGTACGCCGGCCCGAGCGCGTAGACGCGCGGCACGCCGGCGGCGACGAGCCGCTTGAGCGCCAGCTCGGGCGAGGTCTGCAGCCAGAGCGGGCCGGGCAGGCCGTCGACCTCGGCGCTCGGAGGATGGAGGTGCGGCTCCTGGCCCGCGACCGGCAGCAGCGCCGGCACGTCGGCCTCGAGGAGCCCGCGCGCGTCGAGCCAGGCGCGCAGCGCGGCGAGCAGCCGCGCGCGGCGCTCGACGAGCGCGGCGGCGTCCGGGTGCCGCCGCAGGACGAGGCCGTCAGGCATCGTGGAGGACGTGGGCCCGCGCGGCGCGCAGGCGCTCGTCGGGCGCCTCGCGCAGCCGGTGCATCCGCGCGAGCCGCTCCGCGCGCCGGTGCAGGTCGGGACGCGCCTTGCCGCGCCAACGTCCCACGCGCAGCTCGTCCTGGTTCATCAGGTTGAAGCCGCGCACGAGCGGCACCGGGTCGCCCAGCAGGCGCACGGCCTCGTCGTCAGCCGACAGCCGCGCGCGGCCGGCCCGCACGAAGTGGAAGGCCACGGCGAAGCCCAAGGCGATGCCGGCCGGCTGGCGGATCCACGAGCCCGTCGCGATCGCCCAGGCCAGCACGAGCCCGACCGCCGCCAGCGCGAGCGCGGTCCGCCGGCGCTCGCGGGCCAGGTGTCGCCCGAGCACGATCTCGTCGACGAGCAGCGCGCTCGCCTCGGCCGGCGGGCAGCGGTCGATCAGGCGCTCGCTGACGAGCAGCTCACCGCCCGACCAGCGAAACCACTGTCCGCGGCGGCGGTCGTGCGGCACGACTCGCGCGCGCAGGCCGGGGCGCCCGGCGCGGGCCGCGGCCGCCTCGAGGGGCGTCAGGTCGAGAGCCATGGCCAGCAGTCTCGCACGGCCAGCTCGCTCAGGGGTAGATCCGGTACAGCATCCGCGGGAAGGGGATCGTCTCGCGGATGTGGTGGTTGCCGGTGATCCAGGCCACCGTGCGCTCGACGCCCATCCCGAAGCCGCCGTGCGGCACCGTGCCGTAGCGCCGCAGGTCGAGGTACCACTCGAAGGCCTCGCGCGGCAGCCCGTGCTTCGCGATCTGGTCCTCGAGGTACTGCAGGTCGTCGGCGCGCTGGCTGCCGCCGATGATCTCGCCGTAGCCCTCGGGCGCGAGCACGTCGACGCACAGCGCGACGCGGTCGTCCTGCGGGTCGCGCTTCATGTAGAAGGCCTTGACCTGCGCCGGGAAGCGATGAACGAGCAGCGGCTTGCTCTGGTCCTGGGTCAGGAACTCCTCGTCGGGCGCACCGAAGTCGCCGCCCCACTCGAACGGGTGGCCGCCGGCGTTCATGCGCTTCACGCACTCGTCGTAGCTGACGCGCGGGAACGGGCGCTTGATCGCCTCGAGCCTCGAGAGGTCGCGCTCGAGCACCTCGAGGTCGGGCCGGCAGTCGCGCACGACGTCGGCCACGATCGTCTCGACGAACTCCTCGGCCAGATCCATGACCGCGTCGAGGTCGGCCCACGCGATCTCGGGCTCGACCATCCAGAACTCGGTCAGGTGCCGGCGCGTCTTGCTCTTCTCGGCGCGGAAGGTGGGCCCGAAGACGTAGATGCTGCCCAGCGCCATGGCGCCCGCCTCGCCGTAGAGCTGGCCGCTCTGCGTGAGGTAGGCCTTGTCGCCGAAGTAGTCGACCTCGAAGAGCGTGCTCGTGCCCTCGCAGGCCGAGGGCGTGAAGATCGGCGCGTCGAGGCAGGTGAAGTCGCGGCTGTCGAAGAAGTCGCGGATCGACTTGATCACCCGGGCCCGCACGCGCAGCGTCGCGGCCTGGCGCGAGGAGCGCAGCCAGAGGTGGCGGTGCTCCATGAGGAAGCCCGTGCTGTGCTCCTTGTTCGTGATCGGGAAGGGCTGGGCCTTCTGGACGACGTGCACGGCCTGCACGTGGAGCTCGTGGCCGCCCGGGCTGCGCGGCTCGGCCTTGACCTCGCCGTCGACCTGCAGCGACGACTCCTGCGGCAGGCTGTCGAGCTCGGCGAAGAGCGCGTCGCCGACCACGGCCTTGGGCGTGACGCACTGCACCGAGCCGCTGCCGTCGCGCACGACGAGGAAGAGCAGCTTGCCCGACGAGCGCCGGTGCGTGAGCCAGCCCTGCACGCGGACGACCTGGCCGACGTGCTCGGAGAGCCGGCGGACGCGGGCGGCGGGAGGCGCGTCCGCGCTCATGGGAAGGCCGCGTAGGCCGACTGGACGCTCTCGGACTGCACGCGCCCGGCGGCGAGCTGCACGTAGCCCTTGTGGAGCACGCCGCGCCGCCGCGCCTCGAACACGACGCGGCCGGAGAGCTCGGGCAGCGACTCGAGGTCGGTGAGGAGGTGCACGTCGTCGAAGCCCAGGCGCGCGAGGTGCTCCCGGATCGCGTCCGACGGGGTGCTCGCCGGAGGCTTGAAGGCCTTGCCGGCCGGCAGGCGTTGGCGCAGCTCGGCCAGGGCCGCGGCGAGCCTGAGGTTGGCCTCGGTGAACTCCGCCAGCCGCGACTGCAGCGTGGCACCGAAGTCGCTCTGCTCGAGCTGCGCCGTGAGCGCCTCGACGCGCTTCTCGAGCGCGTCGAGCTTGTCGAGGCGCGCGAGGTCGGCGCGCACGCGGTCGAGACGCCGCGAGAGCCCGAAGCCGATGAAGCCCAGGCCGAGGACGAGCAGCGCGAGCGCGGCGAGCAGCGGATCCATGGCGGCGGCATCTTCGCATGCAGCACGGGACGATCAAGCGCGGCGCTCGTGCGCGGGATCGCGCCGATACAATCGCCGCGACACGTGAACGCGCTGGCCCGCTACCGCTCCTTCCCGGCCGAGGCGCGCGCCTTCCTGAGCGGCGCGGCGCTGCTCGAGATCGGGCACGCCTTCCAGTACGCGCTGCAGAACCTGTACGTGCTCGCGGTCGGGCACGGCGTGGCCGCGGCGGGCAGCGTCAACATGGCCTCGGCGGTGGCGGTCGTGCTCACGACGCTGCCCTCGGCCTGGCTCTACGAGCGCCTCGGCCCGCGCCGCGCCCTGGGCCTGGCCTGCGCGCTGAACGCCGTCGCGATCGTCGGCATGGCGACGAGCACCGGAATGCTGCCGCTCCTGCTCTGGTCGGCGGTGACGGGCGGCGCCTACACGCTGCACCGCGTCGTCGCAGCGCCGCTGCTCGTCTCGGTCGCGCCGGCCAGCCAGCGCACGCACCTGTTCCAGTTCGAGTTCGCAGTGCACACGCTCGTGCAGACCGTCGGCCTGGCCGGGGCCGGCCTGCTCGCCGGCGGCCTCGAGGGCGGCGCGCTGGCCGAGACCCCGGCGCTGCGCGTGGCGCTCATCGCGGGCGCGCTGCTCAGCCTGAGCGGCCTGATCCCCTACCGGCGGCTGCCGGCGCGCGCCTCCGCGCAGGACGGCTGGCGCTCGGCCTGGGAGGTCATGCAGATCCTGCGCCCCTCGCGCTGGCACATGTGGATGCGCCTCGCGCTGCCGCACGCGCTCGTCGGGCTCGGCGCGGGGCTCTCGATCCCCTTCATCAACCTCTACTTCACGCAGCGCTTCGAGCTCGACAAGGCGGCGATGGGCCTCGTCATGGCGGCGGCCTCGGCCACGATGACGATCGGCGCGCTCGTCACGCCGCGCGTCGTGTCGCGGCTGGGGCTGGTGCGCGCCACGATCCTCACCGAGGCGCTCTCGATCCCCTTCTTCCTCTTCCTCGCGCTGACGGTCTCCTTCCCGGTCGCGCTCGGCGCCTACGTGCTGCGCAGCGCGCTCATGAACCTGTCGCAGCCGCTGTGGCGCAACCTGATGATGGAGATCACGCCGCTGGAGTGGCGGCCGGCGGTCAACGGGGCCACGATGCTGTGCTGGAACCTCGGGTGGGCCTGCTCGACGCAGGTCGGCGGCACGCTCATCGCCCGCTCGGCCGGCTGGCTCGGCCAGGGCTTCGACGGCTACGCGCTGCCCATGCTGCTGACCATCGCCACCTACCTGCTGGCGATCGCGCTCGAAGCGCGCTTCTTCTGGAACGTGCGGCACGTCGGCCTCGCGCCGCGGCCCGCGGCCCCGGCGGCGGCGCCGGCCGGCAGCGACGCGGCCTGAGCTAGAGCGTCAAGCCCTTCTTCTCGAGCGTGGCGCGGACGGCCTCGAGGTTCGGGCTCTCGGGCTCGAGCTGCTGCAGCAGCCGCGCGTACTTGAGCTGGCGCTGGTCGTCGCGGTGGTTGCCGAGGTCCTGCAAGGCCACGAGCAGAAAGGCCGCCTCCGCGCGGTGGCTGCCGTGGTCGGCGGCGCGCTCGAGGATCGTGTTCGCGGCGCGCCAGTCGTCCTCGGCGTGGAGGTCGCGGTAGCGGCCGACGAGCGCGAAGCCCTGGACCCACGCGAGGTCGCCGGCCAGCTCGTCGGGCAGGCTGTCCTCGTCGGCCAGCCCCTTCTCGGCGTGCGTGAGCGCCTCGCTGCGGCGGCCCAGCTTGAGGCAGGCGTTCGCGGCGAGGAGCTCGAGCTCGGGGTCGGGCCCGACCTCGAGCAGCGCGCTGCGCGCGACCTGCAGCGCCGCCGACGGGTCGTCGACCAGCTGCTCCTGCCCCTCGGCGAGCTTCTGCGCGCGCACCGCGGCGGTCGAGGGACCGCAGGCGGCGGCCGCCCACAGCACGCCGGGCAGCACGAGCAGGAACGCGACGCGGCGAGTCGATCTCATCGGCGGCAACCTCGCGGGCAGGCCATGGTCGTCTGACGCTGCACGGCTTTCCAGTCGTCCCGAGCTATCCGTTTCCGGAGCGCCGCGCGCGGCGACTACGATGCACCGATGGACCAGGGCCCGCCACGCACGTTCCTGATCGACGGCTCGGCGCTCGCCTACCGCAGCTTCTTCGCCAAGGGGCCGGGGCCGGCCTACGCCTACGCGGCCTCGCTGCTCTCGCTCGTCGAGAAGGGCCGGCCCGACTTCGCCCTCGTGGCCATGGACACGCCCGAGCCGACCTTCCGGCACCACGCCTTCGAGGCCTACAAGGCCACGCGCCAGAAGACGCCCGACGAGCTCATCGAGCAACTGCCGCAGTTCGAGCGCATCGCCCAGGCGCTCGGCTTCCCGATCTACGCGCTGCCCGGCTGGGAGGCGGACGACGTGATCGGCACGCTCGCGCGCCGTGCCGAGGCGGCCGGGCACGACGTCTACCTGGTGACCGGCGACAAGGACTTCCTGCAGATCGTGGGCGAGCGCATCCGCATCTGGAACCCGAGCCTGGGGCCCGAGCCCGCGATCCTGGGCGTCGAGGCGGTGCTCGAGCGCTTCCACTGCCGGCCCGACCAGGTGCGCGACGTGCTCGGCCTCATGGGCGACACGAGCGACAACATCCCCGGCGTGCCCAAGGTCGGCGAGAAGACCGCGCTCAAGCTCATCGAGGAGTACGCCGGCCTCGACGACCTCTACGCGCGGCTCGAGAGCGTCAAGCCGCCCGGCCTGCAGGCGCGGCTGCGCGAGGGCCGCGAGCTGGCCTACCTCTCGCGCGACCTGGCCACGATCCGCACGAACGCGCCCATCGCGCTCGACCTGCCGCAGCTCCGCTACACGGGCCCGGTCGCGGACTCGGCGCGCGCGCTGTTCGTCGAGCTCGACTTCCCCTCGCTCGCCGAGCGCATCGGCACGCGTCCGGCCGAGGTGCGCGCCGGCGAGCGCCACTACCACGTCGTCCGGACGCGCGAGGAGTACGAGGCCTTCCTGGCCGAGCTGCGCCGGGCGAAGGCGCTCGTGCTCGACCTCGAGACGACCTCGCTGACCGCGCTCGAGTCCGAGATCGTCGGGCTGGCCTTCGCCTTCACCGAGCACGAGGCCTGGTATCTGCCGGCCAACCTGTCCGAGCCGATCTTCGGCCCGGGCGAGCGCGGGCTGACCGCGCGCGAGCGCTTCGGCGACCCGGCCGCGTCGGGCGCGACCGACGGCGCGGCCTCGATGTTCGCGCACGACCCGGCCGCGTCGCGCACGACCGGGCGCGGCCTGCCCCACGATCCGCTGCGCCCGCCGCCCGGCAGCGACCTGGCGCGCTTCCTCGACGACCTGCGGCCGGTGCTGAGCGACCCCTCGGTCGCCGTGATCGGCCAGAACATCAAGTACGACCTGCTCGCGCTCGGGCGCTACGGGCTGAGCCCGCCGAACGTGGCCTTCGACACGATGCTCGCGAGCTTCTGCCTCGACGCCCACCAGAGCCAGCACGGGCTCGACTTCCTGTCGCTCAAGCACCTCGGGCTCACGAAGATCCCGACCTCGTCGCTGATCGGCAAGGGCGCCAAGCAGATCTGCATGTGGGACGCGCCCGTCGAGCGCTGCGGCGAGTACGCCTGCGAGGACGCCGACGCGACCTGGCGGCTCTACGAGCGCTTCGGCGAGCAGCTCGACGGGCACGAGGTCGAGCGCGTGTTCCGCGAGATCGAGATGCCGCTGCTGCGCGTGCTCGAGGACATGGAGCGCCAGGGCGTGCTCGTCGACGCGGCCTACCTGCGCGGGCTGTCGACCGAGATGGGCGGGCGCATCGAGACCCTGACCGCACGCATCCACGAGCTCGCCGGCGCGCCCTTCAACGTGGGCAGCCCCAAGCAGCTCGCCGAGGTGCTGTTCGAGAAGCTGAAGGTCCACGAGCTGCTCGGCGTCAAGCGCCTCAAGCGCACCAAGACCGGCTACAGCACCGACGCCGAAATGCTCGAGACCCTGTCCGAGCACCCGCTCGTCGCCGTGATCCTCGAGCACCGCCAGCTCACCAAGCTCAAGGGCACCTACGTCGACGCGCTGCCCGCGCTCGTGCACCCGGTCACGGGCCGCATCCACACCTCGTACAACCAGGCCGGCGCGGTGACCGGGCGGCTCTCGTCGTCCGACCCGAACCTGCAGAACATCCCGATCCGCACCGAGGAGGGCCGGCGCATCCGGCGGGCCTTCGTGGCCGCGCCGGGCACGCGGCTGCTCTCGGCCGACTACAGCCAGGTCGAGCTGCGGCTCATGGCGCAGCTCTCGGGCGACGCGGCGCTCATCGAGGCCTTCCGCTCGGGCGAGGACGTGCACCGCCGCACGGCGGCGCTCGTCTTCGGCGTCGCGCCCGAGGCCGTGACGGCCGGGATGCGCGCGCAGGCCAAGACGATCAACTTCGGGATCATCTACGGCATGGGCGCGCCGCGCCTCGCGCGCCAGATCGGCATCCCGCAGAAGGAGGCGGCGGCCTTCATCGAGCAGTACTTCAAGGTCTTCGCGGGCGTGCGGGCCTGGCTCGACAAGACCCGCGAGCAGGCCCTGCGCGAGGGCCTGGTCACGACGCTGACCGGCCGGCGCCGCGTGATGGTCGGCCTCGACAGCGCCGACCCGCGCGAGCTGGCCGGCGCCATGAACGCGGCGGTCAACACGCCCCTGCAGGGCACGGCCGCCGACCTGATCAAGATCGCCATGGTGCGCCTGCACCGCGAGCTGCTCGGGCGCGGGCTGCGCACGCGGATGCTGCTGCAGGTGCACGACGAGCTCGTGCTCGAGGTGCCCGAGGGCGAGGTCGAGGCCGTGACACCGCTGGTCAAGTCCGTGATGGAAGGCGCGCTCCCGCTCGACGTCCCGCTGGTGGTCGACACGGGAACCGGCAGCAACTGGCTGGAGGCGCACTGAGCCGCGTCGAGCGGGCGCCGGGGCCCGACGGGACGCGCCTGACCGGGCGTTCCCGGCCTGCTCGGCGAGGATTTTTCCCCGCCGGCCGCGGCTCTGGGTAATCTCTGGGTCTCTCTCCGTCCCCTGGAGCTCGCCCATGTCGTGCTCGCGCCTGCTCTCCGTCCTGACCGTCGGCGCGCTGCTGGCCCCCGCGGCCGCCGCGCAGAGCTTCGTCAATTTCGAGACGCCTCACGTGCACCCGCTCGACCTGACGCCGGACGGCACGCGACTGCTCGCGGTGAACACGCCGGACGACCGGCTCGAGGTCTTCGACGTGTCGGGGGCGGCGGTGACGCTCGTCGGCGCGATCCCCGTGGGGCTCGACCCGGTCTCGGTGCGCGCGCGGACCAACGGCGAGGTCTGGGTCGTCAACCAGATCAGCGACAGCGTGAGCGTGGTCGACCTGGCGACGATGCGCGTGCGCGCCACGCTCGACACCGACGACGAGCCCTGCGACGTCGTCTTCGCCGGCGCCCCGCAGCGGGCCTTCGTCTCGTGCAGCCAGGCGAGCACGGTGCTCGTCTTCGATCCCGCCAACCTCGCGGCCGCGCCGAGCAGCGTCGCGATCGACGCCGAGGACCCGCGCGCGATGGCCGTCAGCCTCGACGGCACGAAGGTCTACGTCGCCGTCTTCAACTCGGGCAACGGCTCGACGGTGCTCGGCGGCGGCGGCATGACCGGCGGCAACCTCTCCTTCCCGCCCAACGTCGTGAACGATGTCGCGGGCCCCTACGGCGGCGTGAACCCGCCGCCGAACAGCGGCGCGAGCTTCGTGCCGCCGCAGAACCCGGGCAACCCCGCGCCGCCCAAGGTCAGCCTGATCGTCAAGAAGGACGGAGGCGGCCAGTGGATGGACGACAACGGCGGCAACTGGACGCCGCTCGTCTCCGGCCCGCAGGCGGTCAAGTCCGGGCGTCCCGTCGGCTGGGACCTGCCCGACCACGACGTCGCCGTGATCGACGCGGGCACGCTGGCGGTGAGCTGGGTCAACCGGCTCATGAACATCAACATGGCCGTCGCCGTGAACCCGGCCGACGGCCGCATCACGCTGGTGGGCACCGATGCCACGAACCAGATCCGCTTCGAGCCGGTGCTCGAGGGGCGCTTCCTGCGCGTCGAGGTGGCCTTCTCGAACCCGACGGGCAGCTCGACCGCCGTCGTCGACCTCAACCCGCACCTCGACTACCTGACCGGCACCGAGCCGCAGAGCGAGCGCGACAAGTCGCTCGGCGACCCGCGCGGCATCGTCTGGAACGCGGCCGGCACCAAGGCCTACGTGACCGGCATGGGCAGCAACAACCTCGTCGTCATCGACGGCGCCGGCGCGCGTGCCGGGCTCGCGCCCACGATCGAGGTCGGCCAGGGTCCCACCGGCATCGCGCTGCAGGCCAGCCAGAGCCGCCTCTTCGTGCTCGACAAGTTCGAGAGCGCGATCTCCGTGGTCAGCACGGCGAGCGAGCTCGAGACCGCGCGCGTGCCCTTCTTCGATCCCTCGCCGTCGGCCGTCAAGGTCGGGCGCAAGCACCTGTACGACACGCACAAGAACAGCGGCCTGGGCCAGATCGCCTGCGGGAGCTGCCACGTCGACGCGCGCTTCGACCGCCTGGCCTGGGACCTGGGCGACCCGGCCGGCACGATGAAGTCCGTCGCGGGCCAGAACCTGGCGGCGAACATCCCGGGCCTGAACGGCGGCTTCCAGGACTTCCACCCCATGAAGGGCCCGATGACCACGCAGGACCTGCGCGACATCATCGGCAAGGAGCCGCACCACTGGCGCGGCGACCGCAACGGCCTCGAGGAGTTCAACGGCGCCTTCATCGGCCTGCAGGGTGACGACGCGAACCTCACCGCGCAGGAGATGCAGCAGTACGAGGACTTCCTCGCGACGCTGTACTACCCGCCCAACCCCTTCCGCAACTTCGACAACACGCTGCCCACGAACCTGCCCCTGCCCGGGCACTTCACGACGGGCCGCTTCAACCCCGCCGGACAGCCGCTGCCCAACGGCAACGCGGTCACGGGGCTGACGCGCTACCAGCCGCCCAACCTGCTCGACTCCGGCGCGCTGGCCTGCGTGACCTGCCACACGATGCCGACCGGCGTCGGCACGGACTACAAGGCCAATCCGCCCACGTTCGCGACGCTCGTGCCTATCCCCGTCGGTCCGAACGGCGAGCACCACTCGATGCTGGTGAGCCAGGACGGCACGACGAACGTGAGCATGAAGGTGCCCCAGCTCCGCAACCTGTTCGAGAAGGTCGGCTTCAACGCGACGCAGCTCAGCAACCGCGCGGGCTTCGGCTACCTCCACGACGGCGGCGTCGACAGCATCGAGCGCTTCGTCGCCGAGCCGGTCTTCAACGTGACCAGCGACCAGGACGTCGCCAACCTCGTCGCCTTCATGCTGAGCTTCTCCGGTTCCGACCTGCCCCAGGGCAGCACGCAGACCTTCAACCTCCAGCCGCCGGGCGCGGCCAGCAAGGACGTCCCCGCCTCGGTCGGCACGCAGACGACGCTCGTGTCGCTCGGCTCGGCGCCGCCCGCGCAGGTCTCGCTGATGAGCGCGATGATCTCGCTGGCCAACGCGAACAAGGTCGGCCTGGTGGCCAAGGGCCTCTCGGGCGGCCTGGCGCGCGGCTGGCGCTACGACGGCGGCGGCAACTGGCAGTCCGACCGCGCGGCCGAGACCAAGACGACCGCGCAGCTCCAGGGGCTGGCGGCGCCGGGCGGCGAGATCACCTTCACGGTCGTGCCCGAGGGCAGCGAGACGCGCATCGGCATCGATCGCGACCTCGACGGCGTCCTCGATCGCGACGAGCTCGACGGCTGCAGCGATCCGGCCGACGCCGGGTCGGTGCCGGGCGACTGGACCGACCTCGGCAGCGGCCTCGCCGGCCTGCACGGCGTGCCGGCCTTCAGCGGCTGCGGCACGCTGGCCGCCGGCGACCCGGTCAAGCTCGCGCTGAGCGGCGCGCGAGAGAACAGCTTCGCGCACCTCTTCGTGGGCGTCTCGGCGCTCAACGCGCCCTTCAAGGGCGGCACGCTCGTGCCTTCGCCCGACGTCACGATCCTGTTCCTCCCCACCGGCCCGGCGGGCACGCTCAACCTCGCGGGCACGATGCCGGGCGGGCTGCCCTCGAACTTCAGCCTCTACCTGCAGTTCTGGATCAACGATCCGGCCGGCCCGGCGGGCTTCGCGGCCAGCAACGCGCTGCGCGGCATCACGCCGTGAGGACGGCCTCGGCGGGCCGCCGACTTGACAGTCCCGGCCTGTGGTCGAGAATGCCCGGGCGGCCGTGACGCGGATCGGCAGCGGTCCGTGGGTCCGACCGGCTCACAGGAGGCGTCCCAGCATGGCTCCGTCGACCCGATTCGCTCTCCTCGCGGGCGTCGCGTTCGGCCTCGCCGCGGCGGCTCCGCTCCGCGCCCAGCAGATCCTCTATGACTTCGCGGGCTTCGGCGGCGCGCACTTCGGCTGGCACAGCGACACCCTCGGCGACATCAACGGCGACAACTTCCCCGACCTCATCGCGGGCGCCCCCGAGGACAACTTCTTCGTCCCCGAGGCCGGGCGCGTGATCGTCTTCTCCGGCCGGGACGGATCGCAGCTCTTCGAGCTCTTCGGGGAGCAGACGCTCGACCACTTCGGCGAGTACGTGAGCGGCCCGGGCGACGTGAACTCCGACGGCATCCCCGATTTCCTCGTCGGCGCGCCCTTCGGCGACGGCCACACCGTCGACTCCGGATACGCCGAGCTCCGCTCGGGCGCCGACGCCTCGGTCCTCCTGCGCTTCGACGGCGACCTGCCCGGCGACACCTTCGGCGACACCGTCGAGGCCGCGGGCGACACGAACGCGGACGGCCGGATGGACTTCATCGTCGGCGGACGCGGCAGCGACGGGAACGGGCTCGACTCGGGGATCGCCCGCATCTACTCCGGCCTCGACGGCTCCATCCTGCGGACCTTCTACGGCTCGGGTCCCGGAGCCCTGTTCGGCTCGGCCACCGACGGCGTCGGCGACGTGAACGGGGACGGCCACGACGACGTGATCGTGGGCGCCCGCGGCGCGTCGGTGAACGGCATGTCCCGGGCCGGCATGGCCGTGATCTACTCGGGGCTCGACGGGTCGGTGCTGCTGGAGATCGACGGGCGGGCCGCGGGCGATGGGCTCGGCAAGGGGGCCAGCGGCCTCGGCGACGTCAACGGCGACGGGACGATCGACGTCGCCGTCGGGGCCTGGCAGGTCTTCAACACGACCCCCAGCAACCGCGGCTACGTCCTGGTGATCGACGGCACCGACGGCCACGAGATCTACCAGGTCACGGGTGACCACCCGCTCGACACGATGGGCACGTGGGTCGATGGCGCCGGCGATGCGAATCGTGACGGCTACCTCGACTTCGCGGTCGGCTCGGCGCGCTACGACTGCTTCGACGTGGACACCGGTCAGCTCCGGGTGTTCTCGGGCAAGGACGGCTCGCTGATCTACCTCATGTGCGGCCTGAGCGGCGGCGACGGGCTGGGCCACATGGTCTCGCTGGCCGGCGACGTCAACCAGGACGGCTACGACGACGTCACCGCGGGCTCGTACTGGAACGACCTGGTCGGGCACGACGCGGGCGCGACCTACGTGTTCTCCGGTTGCCCCGCGGTGCTCGAGCGCGTCGGGACGGATCTCGTCGGCAGCAACGGCCTGCCGCCCAACCTCGCCGGCTGCGGCACGCTCGAGGGCGGCGACCGGCTGACCCTGCGGATGATCAATGCCCGTCCGCAGGCGCTGGCGGCATTGATCGTCGGCCTGAGCGAGATCGACAAGCCCTTCAAGGGCGGCCTGCTCGTGCCCGCGCCCGACGTGCTCATCGTCCTGCCGACCGGCCTGGCCGGCACGATCGACATCGATCACCCCTGGCCCCAGGGCGTGCCCTCGGGCTTCCAGACCTTCTACCAGTTCTGGGTCAACGACCCGGGCGCGCCCACCGGCTGGGCCGCGAGCAACGCGCTGCGCGCCGTCACGCCCTGAAGGCGCACGCGCCCATGACCAGCGTCAGCCGGGGCCAGCCCCAGAGCTCGAGCCCCTCGTAGGGCGTCAGCTTCGCCCGGCTGCGGTGCTCGGCGCCGCGCACGACGCGCCGCTCGTCGGGATCGACGAGCACGAGGTCGGCGTCGCAGCCCTCGGCCACGCGGCCCTTGCGCGGATAGTCGTGCACGCGCGCCGGCGACGCAGCCGCGCGCTCGACCACGGTCGCCAGCGGCAGCAGGCCGCGCCGCGCGAGCGTGAGGCACAGCGGCATGAAGATGTCGAGGCTGGGGATGCCCGAGGGCGCCTGGCGGAACGGGCGCGCCTTCTCCTCCGCCGTGTGCGGCGCGTGGTCCGACGAGAGGCAGTCGATCGTGCCGTCGCGCAGGCCCTCGAGCAGGCGCTCGCGGTCGGCCGCGTCCTTGATCGAGGGATTGACCTTGAGCAGCGTGCCGACACGCGCCGTGTCCTCGTGCGTGAACCAGAGGTAGTGCGGGCAGGTGCCGGCCGTGACCGGCTGCCCCGCTGCGCGCGCCTGCGCGATGAGCTCGGTGGCTCCGGCCGTCGAGACGTGGAACACGTGCAGCCGCGTGCCCTCCTGCCGCGCGAGGCGCAGCGCCTTCGCGGTCGCCTCGACCTCGGCGGCCGCGGGCCGAGCCAGGTGGAAGGCCGCGGCGCCGGCGTCGCCCCAGCGCGCCAGGCCCGCGTCGACGAGCGGCCCGTCCTCGGCGTGCACGACGAGCCAGCGGCCGGTGCGCGCGACGGCCGCGAACATCGCCGCGAGGCGCTCCTCGCCGCGCACCTCGAGCTCGCCCGTCGACTGGCAGAGGAACAGCTTGTAGCCGGCGACGAGGTCGGCCATGGCCCCCACCTCGCGCAGGTCGCCGTCGGCCAGGCTGCCGTAGACGGCGACGTTCACGGCCGACTTCGGCCGCACGAGCGCGAGCTTGGCCTCGACCGCCGCCCGGCTCGTCATCAGCGGCGGGTTGTTCTGGATCTCGATGAGCGTCGTGATGCCGCCGGCCGCCGCGGCGCGCGTGCCGGTCGCGTAGCCCTCCTTGTGCTCGAGGCCGGGCTCGCGCAGGTGCACGTGGTCGTCGATGAAGCCGGGCAGCAGCCACAGGCCCCGGCCCTCGACGACCTGCGCGCCCGCGGCGCGCAGCGTGCCGCCCGCCGCGACCGCGGCGATGGCGGCGCCCTCGACGAGCACGTCCCTCCTGCGCTCCGGCTCCTCGTGCGGGAGGACGACCTCCCGGAAGAGCGTGGCACTCAGCGGTCGGCCCTCAGGACCGCGACGGTGACGTCGTCCATCGGGGCGAAGGCATCCCCGGCCCACGACTCGGCGTCGTCGAACACGCCGCGGAGCAGCTCGTCGGCGCCGTGCCGCCCGTGCCGCTTGAGCGACTCGATGACCCGGGCGCGGCCGTAGAGCTCGTCGCCACGCCGAAGCTCGGTGAGCCCGTCGCTGAACATGAGCACCGTGTCGCCCGGCTCGAGCTTGAAGGGCCCGCGCTCCTCGTAGTCCATCTCCGGCTCGACGCCCAGCGCGATGCCCGTCACGCGGTAGTCCTCGGTCTCGTGCGTCGCGCCGCGCAGCAGCACCGGGCGCGTGTGCCCGGCGTTCGCGTAGGTGAACTCGCGCGTGCGCGGGTCGAGCACGCACAGGAACATCGACATGAACATGTCGGCGCCGAGGTCCTGGCCGAGCGCCCGGTTCATGCGGCGCAGGATCGTGCGCGGAGAGTGCGAGCTGGCCGAGTAGCCGCGCAGGTAGGCGCGCGCCGCCGACATGACCAGCGCCGCGCCGATGCCGTGGCCCGAGACGTCGCCGACGGCCATGAAGAGCTTGTCCTCCGACCCGCCGACGCGCGTCATGAAGAAGTCGAAGTAGTCGCCGCCGGTCTCGGCCGCGGGCACGACGCGCCCGCGCATCGAGTAGCCCTCGCGCTCGAGCGGCCGCTCGGGCAGGATCTTGGACTGGATCCGCCGCGCGACGTCGAGGTCCTGGCGCATGCGCTCGCCCGCCAGCCGCTCCTCGAGCATGCGCCGGTTCGTCCAGGCGATCGTGAGCATGTCCGCGAAGGCCTCGAAGTAGCGCAGGTCGCTGCGCGAGAACATGCGCTCGCTGGCCCGCGTGTCGACGCACAGCACGCCCAGGCGCTCCTCGTGGCTGACGAGCGGCACGCACATGACGGCGCGGATGTTCAGGTCGATCATCGAGCGGCTGGGGTCGAAGGGCCCGGCCTCGTCGATCTTCTCGCAGACCGACTTGCCGCTCGCGAGCACGGTCTCGACCACCTTGGTCGAGAAGGCCGCGTTGCGCGGCAGGTCCTGGCCGTTGGCGCCGCGCGCCACGCGCAGCACCGGCCGCCCCTCGTCGAGCGTGAACAGCAGGCCGCGCTCGGCGCCCACGAGCTTGAGGGCCCGGTCGACCATGCGCACCATGAGCTCGTCGGGGTCGGAGGCGGAGCTGACCTCGCGCAGGCTCTCGACGAGCATGCGGATGCGGTCGGTGTCGCGCCGCGCGTCGCCCGTGACGTACATCGTCTGGGTCGAGTCGCCCATCGGCGCCGTCGGGAGTCCGGGGAGCTTCGGCGGCGCGGGCGGCGGATCGGAGCGGCGGCGGAACAACGCGGACATCCGGGCAGTGTACCAGCGGCCGCTGCGCCTCCCTCCGCTTGACCCGACTCGGCGCGCCGCCCAGAATGAGCCCGCCGCGTCCCGCTCCGCCGCTCGCGGCGCGCACGCGCGGAGGAGGCGATCAAGACCCGATGAAGCTGGTCAAGGAAGCGCGTGACGGCATCACCGTGCTCACGCTCAAGGGCGAGTTCGACTCGTTCGTGACCGGGAGCTTCTCGGCCGAGATCGGCAAGCTGCAGGAGGAGGGCGCGAACCGCATCGTGCTCAACCAGCGCCTCGTCAAGTACATCAACAGCACGGCGCTCGGCTCGATCATCAAGGCGCGCAAGGCCTGCCGCGAGGCCGGCGGCGACCTCGTGGTGAGCAGCCCGAGCCCGGCCGTGCGCGAGGCCATGGAGTCGCTGGGCCTCGACCGGGTCTTCCGCATCTTCGAGGACGACGACACGGCCGTCGCCGCGCTGGCCTCGCCGGCCGAGCCGGGAGCCAGGCCGTGAAGCTGCTCAAGGAGAGCCTGGGCAACGTCACGCTGCTCACCCTGAAGGGCGAGTTCGACTCCTTCGTCACGAACGCCTTCGGCAACGAGATCGCCAAGATCCAGGCCGAGGGCGTGCACCGCATCGTGCTGAACATGGCGCAGGTCAAGTTCGTGAACAGCACGGCGCTCGGGGCGGTCATCAAGGCTCGCAAGAACTGCCGCAGCGCGCAGGGCGACGTGATCATCAGCAGCCCCAGCCAGCCGGTCCGGGACGCCATGGACTCGCTCGGCCTCGACCGCCTCTTCGCGATCTGCGACGACGACGTCTCGGCCCTCGCGGCCATCGAGGGCACCCAGTCGATCGAGCTCGACGACGACAGCGACAGCGCGGTCATGATCCACGTGGCCGAGGTCCCGCGGCCGATCGTCGGGCGCCTCAAGCGCCTCGACCAGACGGGCCTCGAGTGCCGCCTGACCGGCGCGCCGCCCATCAAGTTCGCCGACGGCCGCGAGCTGCGCCTGAAGTTCCGCCTGCCGCTCTACCGCCGCGAGTACTTCGAGCTCCAGGCGCTCGTCGACCGCGTCGAGGCCTCGCCGGGCGGCCTCACGCTCGGCCTGCGCTTCACCGAGATGTCCGACGAGGATCGCGCGGCCATCGAGAGCTTCGTGGCCGACATGAACGAGCTGCGGAAGGCGGCTCGCGGAGAAGCGTAGTCGGGCGAGGGCGGCGAGGCTCGGGGACGGGCCAACTCAGGTCGCGAGGGTGATCACGCGGACCGAGGTTGCGCCAGCGCGGAGGAGGGCGCGCGAGCAGGCGTCGGCGGTCGCGCCGGTGCTGAGGACGTCGTCGACGAGCAGGATCGGAAGTCCGTGCACGTGGGACGGGCGAGCGCGGAACGCGGCCGCGGCCTGGAGCAGGCGGCGGTGCACGCTGCGTCCCGCCTGCGGGCCCGACTCGCGGCGCCGCGCGAGGGCGCGCGCGTCGCAGCGCAGGCGGCGAGCCGCGGCGAAGCCCGCCGCCAGGCCCGCGGCCTGGTCGTAGCCGCGCCGTCGCAGCGAGGCGCGGCGCGCCGGCACGGCCACCACGAGCGGACGCGGACTCCCGCCGGCCAGGCACGCGGGTCGCGGGCTGCCCGCGAGCAGGCGGCCGAGCGGCGCGAGGAGGTCCTGCCGCCCGTCGTACTTGAAGGCGTGGACCAACCGGCGGACCGGCCCGCGGTAGCGCCACAGCCCGGCGGCCGACGCGAAGGCGAAGGGCCGGCCGAAGCGCCGGCAGCGGCCGCAGTCCCCTCCGCCCCCGCCGGCCGCCGTCGTGCCGCGCCGCCGGGTCCACGGCGCCCCGCAGCGCAGGCAGCAGGGGCCGGCGGGCGCACGGCAGCTCCGCAGGCAGTCCTCGCAGAGCGGGCCCGGCGCGCCGCGGCCACAGGCCGCGCAGCATCCGGGCAGCAGGAGCTCGGCTAGGCCGCCGCCGACCTCACGAGCGACCCACCTCGCGCAGCGGAGCCAGCTCGTCACCGCGCACCACACGCGTCGGCGAGAGCGCCGACAGGGCCGGCTCGGCCGGCGTCAGCCGCAGCGCGACGCGCACGCGGGCCGCGTAGTCGCCGATCGAGTCGTCGGGGAGCTGCTCGATCGAGAGGATCTCGCCGATCTCGCGCGTGACCTGCGGGTGCTTCTCGAAGCGCCACTCGGTGTGCTTGGTGAAGAACTCGGTGAGCAGGCTGCGGAACAGCGCCAGGCTCCAGACGTGGCAGGCCACGCGGAGCACGATCGTCACCGCGAGCACGCCGGCCGCGAGCACGAGGAAGGCCTGGAGCTGCAGGCGCAGCATCGCCGGGCCGGGCGCCGGCGGCGGGCCGAGGGCGGGCGAGAGCTCGTCCACGATCTGGAGCGAGAAGCCCGCCATGAGGAACAGGAAGCCCACGAAGATCTCGGCCTTCGAGCGGAGCTGCTCGAGCACGCCGCGCAGGTGCTGCTTGCGCTGGATGCCGAAGTACTCCTGGATGAAGCGCCGCGGGCGGCGCACCCCCATCGCGTTCGCGAGGAAGATGACCCCCACGACCGCCAGGGCCAGCCCGCAGATGCCGAGGGTGAAGGAGTCGAACATCAGGCGCCCGATCATGCCACAGGTCGGGCCGGAGCCGGAAGAGTGCAGCCGCGGGTCGTGGCATCGGGCCAGCGACGTCCGCGCGGCCGGCGCGTTACCGGCCGCGGGCCGCGGGCCTCAGCCGCCGAGGCCGGCCCGGATCGCGAAAGCCGCCACGACGCCGAGCACGAAGACCAGGAACAGCCCCTCGCTGTTGTCGTGGAAGCGCTCGGCGCTCCAGGCGCGCACGTTCGTCCCGTAGGGCCGCAGCCGCGGGATGATCTCGGGCACCTCGCGCGCCCAGGCCGCGTAGGCCTCGCCGTGCAATTTCGTCAGCCGCGCGCCCTCGACGCGGCGCTTGCGCGGCAAGT